>Ga0207661_10000945_pt1 | contig 19134 bp, 18 predicted proteins | sample KBSC713LmetaG_FD_184337 | JGI IMG/M metagenome (GOLD analysis project Ga0207661, IMG submission 184337) | Corn rhizosphere microbial communities from Kellogg Biological Station, Michigan, USA - KBS C7.1-3L metaG (SPAdes) (version 2) | ecosystem: Host-associated > Plants > Roots > Rhizosphere ...
TCGGCCAGTGCGTCCCTGCGAGCGAGCGTTATCGCCTGCGTGAAGCCGGCAATCATATCGTTGTCGAGGCTCTTCTTGCCAACCAGGTAGAAGGAAACCCGCAGCGTGGTCACATCGTCTTCGGGAACGGGAGGGGATCCGCGCAACGTACCCTTCGGGATATCGAAGCTCTCGTAAGCGCGCTCCTTCTCGGCTATTGCGCCCGCGTTCTCGATCGGGATCAGGACCGGGGCGCTCTTCGCGTTCTGTGGGAATAACCCCCGTACCAGCGACAAGTACTTATCGCTCAGTGGCATGACGAGGAGGACGGCACGTATCTCTTTGGTCTCAAGCGCTCGGCGAACCTGGTCGAGCGCAACACTCTTGAATACGACATTGGCGCGGTCAAGGTCATATGCCTTTGTCAACACGCTGACGATGGTCTGATTGGTGTCGCCTGCGACCACCCCCACTGTCGTGCGCTTCAGGCCAGCCATGTCCGTGATCGCCGATCCCGGCGGTGCAACAAGCAATGCCACGGCCTGGGCCAGGACGACGATGGCTCGCGCCTGAGAAAGGTCGCCGACATCTCCGCGGACGACCGCGAGATCCGTCTTGCCGGACGAGAACGCCTCCGCGGATTCAATTGGGCCGGTGGTCTCAATCACCTTCAGCCGCGCCGGCGCGTTGTTGACGGCAAGCCTGCTCGCGAGCGCCGATACAATTTTGGGGGCGTCACCATCGAACGACCCGACCGCGATCGACAGCGTCACCGGCCGGACGTACCAGCGGTATGCGAACAGGCTCGCACACGCGGCCAGCAGTGCCACCGCCAATACGACGACAATGCGAAGCCAGATCGGCAGCCTGGCACCATCAATGCGGATTCTCGACAGGTCATCCATGGTGCTCTGCTGCTTTTTCGTCCAACCGGCAGAACCTTGCAGTCTCGATTGCTGAACGTTAGCTGCTCGGCAAGCGGGCACAGCGTTCTATAACGCTTCGGGGAAGACATAATTCTGCCAGCTGCGCATACGCAAGAGAATCTTCCGCAACAACGAAAGCTCGTGAAAATGCTCGGTGTAGATGGCGGCTTCGCCGACCGAACCGACCGGGAGCTGGTAAGCGGAAATGTCATCGACGAGGTCAAGGACGGCCAGAGTCCGGTCTTCGGGCACCGACGCCCCGACACTCAATAGCGCACCCGAGGTTTGAAGCTGGCCACCAGCAATCGCATTGATCAGGACGCGGACCTTGGCCTTGAAGACGCGACCCGGTATGCCCTTGAACAGAACTTCGGCCTCATCGCCGGCACGAACGCGCTGCAGGGCGTTCTGCTGGAAGGCCGCTGCCAAAGCCTGGTCCGTTGGGCTGTCATTGATGAAAACCATGGCTGGACGGAAGGGTGCCGGGATCACATAGACGCCCGGCCGCAGTGCCAGCTCGGCGACAAAGCCGCCTGTAGGGGCTCGAACAACGGTCTGGCCCAGATCGTATTGAGCGTCGGCAAGCTCATTGCGCAGACGCACGATGGCCGAGTGTTCACCATCGACCGTCGCGCCATACGCTTGCCGGACACGATCTTCTGCAGCAAGGGCTTCGGCGGTCGCCTGTTTTGACGCGTCGAGATTGCGCTGGGCGGTGTCGAGCGTCGCCTGCGCGACGACGTTTTTCTGGAACAGCGTCAACTGACGGTCATAGTTTTCCTGGGCAAGTTGCAGCTCCGCCTTGGCTTTTCCGGCCGCAGCCGAAGCCTGATCAACTGACGCCTTGAGCTGGGCGACATTGGCCTCCGCGTCCGCCAGCCCCGCCCGCTTTTCCGCGACGATATATTCGTATGGCTTGGGATCGATCTTGAAGAGAACGTCTCCCGCTTCGAGGTGCTGGTTGGTACGGCCCTGAACCGGTACCTCGATCACCCGACCTTTGACGGAAGGTAATATCGGCACAGCGGTGAAGTAAATGCGCGCGTTGGTCGAAAACGGCTGGTTGTAGGCCATCGTTATGAACAGCAGCGAAAGTCCGAAAACGCCGCCCAGCGCAGCTGTCACGAGCGTCCATTGATTGACCGGGATTCTGAAAATCTTGAAGATGGCAACGCAGATCGCCACGTAGGTCAATGTCAGCAATATTTCCATCGGTGGCCTCCCGCTCCAAGCTTTGAGAGCGCATCAGCTATCGCCGAGCACTTCGGCTCTCCGCAGCTGCCACTTCTGTCGTCGGAGCGCTCTCCTCGACGGCGGAACCCGATGATCCCTGCGAATCGATTGCAGGCCGATGCTGTACTTTGCTGAGTTGACCTGCTCGATCCTCGATCTCGAGCCTGGCCTCGATCTCTGCCATGCGATGGCGGAGATCCTCCAGCTCAGCCACCGCCTCCTTCGGCGAGGCCGCCTCGCCCGGCTTGTGGGCGAAACCCCAGCCTCGATCCGGCTTGTACATCATCGCCCAAATCCAAAGGAACGGCCACAGCACGTGCAGCATGAACAGGCTGATCCACCCCGCCGCGTGGATCGCATCCTCGTGCGGATGATGACGCGCGTGCGCGATACGGGCCGGAATGTCGTGGATCGCGATGATCCCGTAGACCAGCACGATCACCACGAAAAACAGCAAGCCCAGCGCGAAGTAATTCAGGAATGGATCTTCCATGCCATTCTCACATTTGGACTGACTGGCCGCTTCGGCGCAACGCTTTCAGGCGCCTCAAGATTTGATCCGAAATTTTCAGCGTCTTTGATCTAGATCAAGCATCGCAAAACCTTGCGACGCGGTCCTGCAGATCGGATCATGCTTTAGGCGTCCTTGATCGCGACAATCTCGCCCTTTCGCACCGCAGCCTTCAGCGCGGCATGATCGCGCTCAGCCTGGTCCGCATAAGCCAACGCGAATTTTCCCATCGCCGTATCGAACGCATCGTTTGAGGAACGGGGGTGCGGCAGAACTCCTGCGCTATCGGGTAGGGCAACTTCCTTGATCCTTGTCAAAGGTCGCCGGCGATGGACGTGCCCCTATGCAACCGGGGGGCGAGACAGTGAGGCAGTATTGGAGGAAAACGATGAAACAGGTGGTTTTGAGAAAACTGGCAATCGCAACGTCGACTATCGCCTTTGCGGCGCTGCTCACCGTTGGCTGGTCAGTCGAAAGCGCCCAAGCGCGGCGGCTCTATGTCACCCCGTACTATGGCTATAGTCCCTACGTAGCCGACCAGTCTGGTCTCTCGTGGTACGCAGTGCGGGCCTACTACGCAGGCGGCCCGTGGTGTGGGGTCGCCGGCGGCGCGTACAGCCCGACCGTTGGGGTCTTCGGGCGTGCTTCCTATACCTGCTACAACGGCTGGAATGACTATAAACAGCTCAACGGCATTGGGTGCGACCCCGGCACCCTGATCAAGGGCGGCGACGGAATCATGTACGTCTGCCAGTAAGCATGCGAACGACAAAGAGAGGCGGCCCAAGAGGCCGCCTCTTTCAATTTGAAACGCTGCCCATCCTCGCCGACAGGCGCTCGGTTGGTTCAACCCACGCGATCGAAAAAATTCGTAAGTAGCGTCAGAGTCTCTGCCTCATCCCGGCTGGCAAACCCCTCGTCGACCCTTGATCTAGCGCAATGCCCACCCTGGCGCTCGGACAACAGCATTTCAAGATGGGGCAAGTCAGTAGTGGAGCAAGTCCATGAAACAGATGCGTCTAATGAAACTTGCAATTGCAGGCTCAACCGTCGCGTGCGCGACACTGTTCTCCTTTGGTTGGTCTGAGCAACGCGGCGTCTCGTTGTCAGTCGAGAGTGCCCAAGCGCGCGTCGGTCGTCCGCTGACCCCAATGAGCGTTGCGGGTGTTGCCCGCCGACAAAACCGGCGGGCTGCGTACGGGTATGGAGCCGGGGTAGTCGGCGCCGGCGTCGCCGGCGCTGCCGCCGTGGGCACGGCTGCTGCTGTGGCGGCTACATCTCCCAACTGGGGATGGGGAGGCGGCCCTTACTACACAGGTACAGGTTACTACACGGGTGGAGCATTGGGAGCCAACGCCTACTATGCTCCGTCCACAGCCGGCCCCAGCACTGGCTGGTACATAACAAGCAACGGCATGGCCTGCACATCTGGGACTTTGGTCACGGGCGCCAATGGCTTGCCGTTCCGCTGCCCGTAGCCACAGACGAAGCCACGGAGCGGCGGTCCAGGTTTCGCGCCGCTCATGGCGGCCGGCGTGCTCCGGGGATCCGCATCAGGCACATTAGAGGGCGAGAATCCGACGATGGTCGATCAAGGGCCCCATTCGCCAAGCCGATCGGCGATAGCATCTTCCCCGACGGGCAAATCACTTCGCCCAATCAGAAATTATGTCAATCATGTCAAGCCTCTTCAGCAAAAATATTTCTCTTCCGTTTTACAGAAAAATATGGTTTACCTCTCCGCGTCCCGCCTCCGATAAGAGGGGCGTATCGCGATCGTCACGGACGTTGGAAGCGGGATGCGGTGGACGCGACAATGCTTAAAGCGTGCCTTGGCGCGCAGACGAAGGCATTGTCGCGGACGAGTGAAATCGTGCGGTCCTGGCCCCCCGACGCTGGGGTCAAGCTTGCGGAGAACGACGTTCGCAGGCGACGGTGGCTAACAAGCCCGGTACACCGAGGAGATCACGTATAAGCCGTAAACCACTGCGCAGGGAATGCCGGCATGTTCGGCTGACCTGTGGTAACTGCCGCCTGCGTTCTTTGTTGCAGGCGGGCCATGGGTGCGGCCTGCATCCGGCATTCCCTGCCCCCTCTGCCTTTTCGAGGGGCGACGTTGATGCATCACTCGGGCGTAAGCGCGCCGCGGGAATGCGAACGTGTGCCTTACGTCGTCATTGCGAGCGCAGCGAAGCAATCCATCTTTCCCCGCATTGAGGCGTGGATTGCTTCGCTGAGCCTGTCATCGGGCCGCGCTTTGCGCGGACCCGTTGGCTCGCAATGACGGCGAGGATGTTCGACAGTTGAATCAGAAATCGAGCGGCGAAAGGCAGGCCTGTCGCGTCCTGCCGTCGCTACTGCCGCCGCTGCGCGGGCGCCGGCGCCGGCTGCGCGGCCTGGGCATTGCTGCCGCTGTTGCTCGCGCCGAAAATGACGCGGGTCGGATTGCGGTCAAAATTGTTCACGGCGCGGCTGATGTCGCCGAGCGTCTTGCGGCCGTCCGCCATCAGCGCGCCGGAGCGCTTGTCGAAATCCTCCGCGAGCTCGCGGATCGACTTCACCGTCAAAAACAGCTCGCCGCCGTCCTTGCCGCCCGCCAGCGTGTTGAGACCGAGCATGAGATTGTCGGCCTTGCTCGTCACGCCGTCGACCCTGGCCATGATCTCGTCGATCTTCTCGGAGTTGCGCGCCAGCGATTGGGTGAAGGTTTCCAGATTGGCGAGCGAGTTCTTCACCGCGGTCTGATTGTCGGCGACGATCTTGTTGATGTTCTGCAGCGTGCCGCGAATGGCCTCGGTCACGTCCTGCAGCTTGTTGGGATCGGCGGTGAGCACGGGGATGCCGTCCTCGTCGAGTGGCACTGGAGGAGCTGCCTCCTCGCCGCCCTTGAGCGAAATGGCGGCAACGCCAGTCAGGCCCTGGAATTCGAGGCCGACCACGGTGTCCTTGCGGATCGGGGCGTTCTTCTCGACCAGGGCGAGCGCGACCACGCGACGCGGGTTGTCGAGTTTGACCGAAACAATCTCCCCTATTCTGATACCGTTAAAATTGACACTGCCGCCATTGCGCAGGCCCGCCGCCGGTCCCTCGAAGATGATGCGTAAGGGGTCCCGCTGCTTGGTGGTGTGCAGGCTCTGAAACCAAAGCACGAAGCCGAAGGCGGCCGCGATCACCGCCAGCGTGAAGGACCCGATCAGGACGTAGTTCGCCCGCGTTTCCATAGTTACTCCGGTTTACCGAGCCCCGAACATAAATTAGCCCACAACGGCGCGGGCGCGCTTGCCGTTGAAATACTGCCGCAGCCAGGGGTGCTGGGATGCCTTCATGTCGGCAATCGATCCTGCGGCAATGATCTTACCGTTCCCTAAAACGGCTATACGGTCGCAAGCGGTATAAAGGCTGTCGAGATCGTGGGTTACCATGAAAACGGTCAGACCCAAAGTGCGCTGGAGGGTCCGCACCAGCTCGTCGAAGTCGCCGGCCCCGATCGGATCGAGCCCGGAGGTCGGTTCATCCAGGAAAACCAGCTCCGGATCGAGCGCGAGCGCGCGCGCCAGCGCCACGCGCTTGATCATGCCGCCGGAGAGCTCCGACGGAAAACGGTCGGCGACCTCGGGCCGCAAGCCCACCATCACGAGCTTGGCCACCATGATCTCGTCGAGCAGGCGCTGCGAGACGTTGAGATATTCCCGCACCGGAAACTGGATGTTCTGGCGCACCGTGAGCGAGGAGAACAGCGCGCCCTGCTGGAACAGGATGCCCCAGCGCCGCTCCACCGCGCGCCGCACCTGCGAGTCCGCCTTGTCGAGATCGACGCCGAACACTTCGATGCGGCCCGCCACCTTGGGCACCAGTCCGATGATGGTGCGGGTCAGGACGGACTTGCCGGCGCCGGAAGGCCCGACGAAGCCGAGGATCTCGCCACGCCGGACGTCGAGGTTGAGGCCGTCGAGCACGCGCGTCGAGCCGAACTGCACGGTGATGTCACGGACCCGGATGATGGCCTCCGAGAGGGCCTGAGGCTGGATGGCTTGAGGCTGGATGGCTTGCGGCTGCTGCGCCATGATCACATCCCGATCGACGCAAAGAAGATCGCGAACACGCCATCCATCACGATGACGAAGAAGATGCCCTTCACCACCGAGGCGGTGGTGTGCTGGCCGAGCGACTCCGCGCTGCCCTGCACGGCAAGGCCCTCGACGCAGGCGACGATGCCGATCACCGCCGCCATGACTGGCGCCTTGATGATGCCGACGATGAAATGATCGATGGAGATCGCGTCGCGCAGGCGCAGGAGAAACGCTTCCGGATCGACGCCGCCATAGAGCCACGCCACCAGGCCGCCGCCATAAAGCGCGGCCATCGCGCCGAGGAAAGCCAGGATCGGCAGCGCGATCACGAGCGCGAGCAACCGCGGCAGGATCAGGACCTCGATCGGATCAAAGCCCATGGTCCGCAGCGCGTCGATCTCCTCGCGCATCTTCATCGAGCCGAGCTCCGCGGTATACGCGCTGCCCGAGCGGCCCGCGACCATGATCGCGACCAGCAGCACGCCGATTTCGCGCAAGACCAGCACGCCCAGCATGTCGACCACGAAAATGTCGGCGCCGAAGCGGCGGAAATGGAAGATGCCCTGTTGCGAGATGATGCAGCCGATCAGGAAGGTGATCAGCACGATGATCGGCACCGCGCGCCAGCAGACCTGCTCGAGGTGATGCACGGTCGAGGTCAGGCGGAAATCGCGCGGGTGCAGCAACACGCGCCCGCCCGCAACAAGCACCGCGCCGAGCATGTCGATCAGGCCGATAAAAGTCTCGCTGACGCTGACCACGCTGCGGCCGACCTGGGCCAGCATGCCGGTGATCGTGACCGGCGTCGATTCAGGCTTCGGTGCGGGGCTCACGCGCCGCACCTCATCGACCAGGCTCGCATAATTGGCGGAAAGGCCGGCGATCTGGGCCTCGATCGAGCCCTGGGTCAGGCTGCGGCGCAACCGCTCGATCAGCCAGGCTCCGAACGTGTCGAGCCTGGAGACCTGCGAGACGTCGATGAAGATATTGGGCCGGCTGCCGGCGAGCTTCTCGGCCTCGCTGACGATCGTCTCGAGCAGCGGAGCGAAAGGCGCGGTCCAGGGTCCCGCGGCGCACAGCGCTAGCCCATTGCCGCGCGCAATGCGCTCCAAAGTCGGGTCACCGTTCACAGCTTATGAGCTCCTGCCCTCTGCCTCGCCCGGACAGCCGGCCGCTCTCCGTGGCCGCCGCCTTGTCGAAGCACCCCATAACCAGCCATAGTTGGTTGCGCCCCGCAAGCGCGAGGTTCAAAAATCGCCAGACATTAAAATGACTTCCACCCAATTTCCAACGCTTGACGTGAGAATCGAGCGCTTTCCGATAAGGGGTTCCTTCACAATTAGCCGCGGTGCCAAGACCGAAGCCGTCACGGTCGTGGCGGAAGTCAGCCAGGGCGGCCACATCGGACGCGGCGAATGCGTACCCTATCCCCGCTATAACGAGACGCCGCAGGCGACGCTGAACAAGCTGGAGGCGATGCGGGAGGCCGTTTCGCAAGGGTTGGATCGGCAGTCGCTCCTGGCCGCGATGCCCCCGTGCGCGGCCCGCAACGCGCTGGATTGCGCGCTGATGGACCTGGAGGCCAAGACTGCGGGCAAGCGCGCCTGGGACCTGCTCGGCCGGTCCGCGCCAACGCCTTGCGTCACCGCCTATACGATCTCGCTGGGATCGCCGGAGACGATGGCGGCTGCCACCGGGAAGGCTGCGCACCGCCAACTGCTGAAGGTCAAGCTCGGCGGCGATGGCGATATCGAGCGGCTCGCGGCGGTGCGGCGCGCCGCGCCGAAATCCGAACTGATCGTCGACGCCAACGAAGCCTGGACGCCGTCCAACCTCGAGCAAAATCTCGCCGCTTGTGCCGAGGCTGGCGTCACCCTGGTCGAACAGCCGCTTCCCTCCGACTGGGACGAGATGTTGGGCCGCATCCGCCGGCCGGTTCACGTCTGTGCCGATGAGAGCGTGCGTGACCACAAATCGCTCGAAGGCCTGCGTTTCCGCTATGATGCCGTCAACATCAAGCTCGACAAGGCCGGCGGCCTCACCGAGGCACTGGCGATGGCGGATGCGGCGAAGGCGCTCGGGTTCGACATCATGGTCGGCTGCATGGTCGCGACCTCGCTCGCGATGGCGCCGGCGATGCTGCTGACCGCGCAGGCACGTTTCGTCGATCTCGACGGGCCGCTGTTGCTGGCGCGCGATCGCGATCACGGGCTGCGCTATGAGGGCAGTCTGGTTCATCCGCCGGACGCCGCGCTGTGGGGATGATCGGCGAGGCGGTGTCGCGCGGACAGCATCACCAGCCCTCCGCAGGCTGCGATGATGGCCATCACGAAATAGACGTTCTGTCCGTAGCGCGCGAACACCACGCCCGCGAGAATGTAGGCACTCCCCGTGACGATCCCGCTGCAGGCGGCAAGGTAGCCCTGCCCGCGCGCCATGATCTGCCCGGGCACATGATGCACCATCAGGCCCATGATCCCGACCTGGGTCAATCCAAATGTCAGCCCGTGCATCATCTGGACGGGAGCCAGAATCGCAATCGGCGGCGCCAGCGCCGTGATCACCCAGCGTGCCACCGCTGTCGCGGCCCCAATCATCACCAGCGTCGAGGCCTGCAAGGTGAAGCGCGGCGATAGCGCAAACACCACGATCTCGGCGAGCACGCCGAGCGTCCACAGGCTCGCGATCGTCAGTCCGCCAAAGCCTTCCTGCTGCCAGGCGATGGAGGCAACGACATAATAGGCGGAGTGGCTGCTCTGGATCAGCGCCGAGGTGATGATGATCGCGAGAAAGCCTTTGTCGCGCAGCAAGGCACTCGTGCCTGCGAGCGTCGCAGCAGGAGCCGTCAACGGCGACAGCGGCTTGAGCCCGAGGCTGACCAGCGCGCTGAGCGCAGCCATGCCGGTGATGATCCAGATCAGGTACTTTGCGGCAATGACATCGATCAGCACGCCGCAGGCGAGTGCGCCAACGACGAAGGCTGCCGATCCCCAGAGCCGCAACGGACCATATTTGAGGCCGTATTGTCTCACCCCGCGCAGCGCGTAGGCGTCGATCAGCGGCACCATCGGCGTCCAGACGATGCAGGTCACCGCGTAGGCGAGAAAGATCAGCACGGTCTGATGCTGCGAACCCACGGCGGCAAGTCCGATCGTGGTCGCAAAGCCCATCGCGATGATGCCGCCGCGCAGCGCCTGATGCCGTTCGGCAAAGCCGGTGGCGAACGGCAACGTCGTGAATCGCGTCACCGAGGGCACCGCGGTGATGATCCCGATCCAGGCGGCATCGACGCCGACTGCCTTCAGCCAGACCGGGAAGAATGGCAAATGCGTACCGACCAGCCCAAAGCCGGTGCCGTAGACCAGCGCGAGCCAGGCCGCGAATCGCTTTGGCGGGACTTGCGAAGCGATGGGGATTTTTGAGGGGGGCTGCATCAATTCAATTGCGATTCGGGCAAGTTCATGGTGATCGTTATCTCAAGGCGCGCTGATTTGCGCGGATAGAGTCTGTCATGGCCAACCCAGCATTTGCCCTGTCGCCGATTTCCGCTCGCGCCACCCTGCCGAGCGAGGAGGACTACGAGGCGATCCGCGAAGCCTTCATGGAGACGGCGCGCGGGCGATGGTTCCTCGACGAATATGGCAGGCGCAACCGCAATGCCGATACAAGCATGGTGCTGGATGCTGTGGCGCGTATCGAGGAAACCCTTGCAGCGCAGCGCAAACCGCCGCCGCCGGTGATCGTCGACCGGCTGCCCGCGGCCCTGATTTCGATTCGAAGCGCGGTCGAGAAAGCGCAGGAAGAAGGTTTCGCGGCGTTCGATCGGTTGCGGCTGGAGCAAAACCTCGCGCCGATCCGCAAGGGTAGCCGCATCATCAAGGAGATCTCCTGGCGCTGGCGCGAAATCGGCGCCGATGGCCGAATCTGCGACCTGATTGATTCGCAGGTCGCCGCCATCGACACCGCCTGCAGCCAGCTCGCCGAGACCGATCCCCGGGTGGCGCTGCGCGCCGCCTTCGAGATCATCCGCAGCGAGATTGAAGCCTTCCGGGGTGGCGTCGCCGTGGAGGAAGCGCCGCCCGCGCCGCAAGCGGCAGCGCCGCGCGCAGCAGAAGCCGTCGCGACCACCCCTGCTCCCGTCGTTGTGGAAGTTGGCGAAGCGCCCGTCGACGACGAGACTGAGTTGGCAAGCGAGATCGAGACGGCCGTCGGCGAACCGGAGATGGAGGCCGATCCTCCGATGCCCGAGGCCGAGCCCGCCGAACTTTCGGCGGAGGAAGCCGATGCGCAGGACGAAGCCGTGCTGGAAATGGTCGCCCTAGAGATGGCCGCACCCGATCCAGATGAAAGTAACAACGATTTTCCGCTTATCTCTCCAATCGCGGTGGGCGAGCCCACGCACGTCACGATGCCGCCGATCGTCGAGCCCATCATCTCGACGCCGCGTGAGGCAGAACCGGAACCGCCGCGGGTCCTCCCGCAAGCCACGGTGCTGCGGCCTTCGTTCCCCGTGTCGCCATCCATCGCGCCGCAGCCGATCGTCGAGCCTTCGCTCGGCTCGACTCTGATCGCGAGCGGAATTTTGCGCAAACCCAACGTGCCCGCCAACGATCCGCTCGCGCCGATCCGCCGCATGAGCCAGGCGGAAAAGATCGCGTTCTTCTCCTGATCCAGAAATCTCTTCGCGCCATTGTCCGTGATTGAGATCACGCGCTTTTCGTGAACCCAAACCTAGCGTCGCCGCGACTAGTCTCGCACCGAGATTGTAGTTGAGGGAGACGCCATGTCCATTTCCGTATTGTCCCGCTTCCGATTGCTGCTCGCGTGCGGGGGCCTGTTTGCCGGCTTGTGGAGCTTTGGCGCGGGTGCGGCCTTCGCGCAAACCCAGACCGCGGAACTCGATCGCATCCAGGCTCCGGCGCAGGCGCTGCCCGGAACCGAGCAGCGCCTTGCGCTCGTGATCGGCAATTCGAACTACCAGAACGTGGCGCGCCTGGAAAACCCCGACCGCGATGCGCAATCGGTCGCGGAGCTGCTGAATTCGGCCGGCTTCGATGTGATCGCCGCGACCGATCTGACCCAGAACGACCTGATCAAGGTCGTGCAGAATTTTTCCGCCAAGGTCGCCGAGCGCGGACCGAACACCGTGGCGATGATCTATTACGCCGGCCATGGCGTGCAGGTCGCCGGCGAGAACTACCTGATCCCGGTCGACGCCAAAATCACCACGCCGTCCGATCTCGTCAACAACTCACTACGCCTTGTCGATCTGATGGCGACGCTGGAAACGATCCCGAGCCGGTTGCGCATCGTCATGCTGGATTCCTGCCGCAACAATCCGTTCCCGAACATCGACGATGCCGGCCGGGGGCTCGCCATCGTCGACGCGCCGCAGCGCTCGATCGTCGGCTATTCGACCGCGCCGGGCGCGGAGGCGCTCGACGGCGCCAACGGACACAGTCCGTATACGCAGGCTTTCCTTACTCTCGCGCGCGAGCCGAACCTGCCCATCGAGCAGCTGTTCAAGCGCATCCGCCTCTATGTCAGCCACGTCACCGACGGCGAGCAGACGCCGTGGGAGAGTTCGTCCGCGACCAGCGATTTCGTCTTCTTCGGCGATACGGCGGTGGCAGCGACCCATGCGCCCGAGCACGGCCCGGCGGTCGAGATGGCTTCCGACATGCCGTGGCGGTCGGTGGACCAGGCCTATGACTACGTGATGTCGGAAGGCTCGCCGCAATATTACCAGGAGTTCGTCACGCGCTTTCCGAGCGACCCCCGCTCCGAGCGCCTCCGCCATTTGATCGGCGAGCTGACGCTCGCCGCGGCATGGCATGAGGCGGTGCTCAAGAACTCGCCGCTCGCCTACAAGAATTTCTACGAGCACCACATGGACAGCCCCTATGCCAAGGCGGCGTTGCATCTGCAGGCGCAGCCCAAGGCAATGCCGCTGCTGGAGAGCGACCATCTGCTCAAGAGCAACGCCGGCTTCCAGCACCAGCTGTCGCTGTCGGCCAATGCGCGGATCATCACGATGTCGGCGCACGGCAGCAATGTGCCGGCGAGTGGCAGGATCATGAACCTGCCAGGCAACAACAAGGGTGAGGCGCATGATTTTCGGCATGCGGATCACGACTTCAGGCACAATGAGGTCATGTCCAGGCCAACGGGGCACAACGAGCCGCGGGCCACCAGCTTCAGGCGCTTCTCCAACTCGAACGCCCGGATGAGCCAGTTCGGCGGAAATCCGGGCATGCACTTCAGAATGGGCGGCGGGTTCGGACGCCGCTGATTTTCGCCGCCCGACATCGCAGGGCAGAGCCGCACATGGCTCCGTCCGCGCTCTTTTCAAGAGTTACGCGATCAGCTTTGCGTAGAGCTCCGCATCGACATTGCCGCCGGAAAGTACGATCACGACGTTCTTGTCGCGCACCTCCAGCCGCCCCGCAAGCAGCGCGGCGAGGCCGACCACGCCGCCGGGCTCGACCACGAGCTTCAACTCGCGAAACGCAAACGCCATCGCAGCTCCCACCTCTTCATCGGAGGCGATGACGCCGCCGGAAAGCAGCTTGCCGTTGATCGCAAACGTGATCTCGCCGGGCATCTCGGCCATCAGCGCGTCGCAGATGGTGCGCGCCTTGGCGTGATGGCTCTGGCGACGGCCGGCCTTAAGCGAGAGTCCGTGATCGTCATAGTCCTTCGGCTCGGCGACGATCACCTGCGCCTGCGGAAATTCTGCCTTCACCGCGGTGGCGATGCCCGCGATCAGGCCGCCGCCGGAGGCCGGCGCCACCACGATATCGGGTGCCACGCCCAACGCCGCCATGTCCTCGGCGATCTCGCGCCCCGCGGTGCCCTGCCCCGCGATGATCAGGGGATCGTCGTAGGGGCGCACCAGGGTCGCGCCGTGCTTCTCCGCGATCGCGCGCGCGATCGCCTCGCGGTCCTCGCGATCGCGGTCATAGAGCACGACCTCGGCGCCATAGGATTTGGTGCGCTCGCGTTTGGCTGCCGGCGCATCGGCCGGCATCACGATGGTCGCCTTGATGTCGAGGATCTGCGCCGCCGCGGCCACGCCCTGCGCATGATTGCCGGAAGAAAACGCGACCACGCCGGCGCTGCGCTTTTCCGCCGGGATCGAGGCAAGCTTGTTGAAAGCGCCGCGGAACTTGAACGAGCCGGTCCGCTGCAGCAATTCCGGCTTCAGGAACACTTTGGCGCCGAGGCGCGCATTGAGAGCCGGAGAGGACAATAGCGGCGTGCGCACCGCGTAGGGCGCGATCACCCTGGCGGCGGCAGCGATATCGGCGGGAGTGACGGGGAGGTTCTGGGGAGGATTGTTGGTCATTTCGGCGTGTTATCGCATCTCGTCACGCCCAGGCAAGATGCCAGGGATCGCGAGGAGGCTGCGACCGGTCAGGCGGCGCGGGCTGGCGCGACCTGAGACACCGGCGCGACACGCGGCGCCAGGTCGCTCCAGGTGATGATCTCGAAATGGCCGTCCTCATGCTCGGCCAACGCCGTGCAGCTCTCGACCCAGTCGCCGCAATTCATGTAGCGGATGCCCTGCTGGTCACGGATCACGGCATAGTGGATGTGGCCGCAGATCACGCCGTCGGCGCCATGCCGCCGCGCTTCGGCGGCGAGCGCCGTCTCGAACGCGCCGATATAGTTGACGGCGTTTTTCACCTTCTGCTTGGCCCATTGCGACAGCGACCAATAGGGCACGCCGAACATGCGGCGGAAGAAGTTGACCAGCCTGTTCATCTGGATCGCGAAGTCGTAAGCCTTGTCGCCGAGATGCGCGAGCCAGCGCGCGTTCTGCACCACGAGATCGAAGATGTCGCCGTGGATGACAAGAAAGCGCTTGCCGTCGACGCCGGCATGCACGGCGTTCTCGACGACGTCGATGCCGCCGAAATGCGTCCCGTAATAGTTGCGCAGGAACTCGTCGTGATTGCCGGGGATGTAGATGACCTTGGCGCCCTTGCGCGCCTTGCGCAGCATCTTCTGCACGAAATCGTTGTGCGATTGCGGCCAGTACCAGTTCGACTTCAGCGCCCAGCCGTCGACGATATCGCCCACCAGATAGATGGTGTCGGCGTCGTGACCGCGGAGGAAATCGAGCAGCTTGTCGGCTTGCGAGCCGCGGGCTCCGAGATGGACATCGGAGATAAACAGAGTGCGAAAACGCCGCTCCGGGCTCTCTTCACTGCCGGCATCACTTACCATGCGCGCGCCCTTAACAGATTCCCGTGACAGAGCCGTGACGAGCGAAACCACCATCGGCGAAACCGCGGCCGCGTCGCGCTGCAGACGCTCGAATCGTCCGCTGCCTGCATTGAATCGCGATAGCAGCGCAAAACGACAATCAGGCGACAATGCCGATGGTTCCGGAAGAATGCGGGCATTAACCATCTCGTCATTGCGAGCGAAGCGAAGCAATCCAGACGGGCGCCGCGGAGGCAGTCTGGATTGCTTCGTCGCTTCGCTCCTCGCAATGACGGAGCCAGACCATGGCTCCGCGTCCCCGCAGCACCGATGTGCCCTGGCTTTGCTCAATTGGTGTCCCTCGAAAGATGAAGGCGCAACGTCGGGGGATCGGGACCATACGACTTCGCCGTACCATCGGCAGCGTTCGTCAACTGCGCCGATGCGTCCATCGCAGCCCGTGCCAACACTCGTGACGATCGCGTAGCGTCCCTCCTGGCGAGCGCGGAATGCATCGAAGGGAGGATTAGACAGTCATTTCGGATAAGGCGAGCCGATTTGTCCGTTGGGCAGATCGGTCAAGGCTCGTGCGCTTCCACGCGATGCAGCTAACTCAGCAATTTCATAATGACGGTGGCGCCAAGCACGCAGATGATCTGAACCAGGCGCTCTGTCGTGAAAATCTTGTGGAACGTTGCCATTCTGCGTCTCCCCCTGCTTGGCCGCGCTCGGATAGTACACGCATTCCCATCCGCAAACCCTATAAAGTGCTCGCCCCGAAACCCATGCAGAGGTGATACGCCTAAGGCTCCGCTCCGCCACCCGTTCGCCAGGTCGATGTGCATAGGTTCGGCAGGTCATCTTGACCAACCGGTCGGTCTGTCGCCATCCTCTTGCCAGCTTACCGGTGCGATTTTCGGCGGTTTCTCCACGGGACGAGTCGACCAAACCGACGAAGCGAAGGCAAACGGATGGATGGCAGCCTCACATCGACGGGCACGAAAACGGCGAAAGCAAAGCGGCGCAGGATCATTGGCCGCAAGCATCCGAAGCGACGCATCGCCGCCGGCCCCCGCGATCCGGACCGCACTCGGGCCATGCTGCTGTCCGTGGCACGGCAGGAATTCGCCGCACTCGGATTAGCCGGTGCACGTGTCGATGAGATCGCGCGCATGGCGGGTGTCAGCAAACAGGTCATTTATTACTACTTCACCAGCAAAGACGAACTATTCAAGGCCGCACTTCTCTCCAGCTATGAAGAGATACTTGCGAGCAATCTGGAGTATCTGAGCAAAGCCCTCGGCGGATCGCCGGAGAAGCGATTGCGACGTTTGATCGTCCACCTGTTCGACCGGATCGGCGCCCACCGCGAGGTTATCTCCCTGATCGTGGAGGAGAACCGTTATCGGGGTCAGCACCTTCGCAACTCAGACCTGCCCTACCGTTCGTCCAGGCCGATCGTCGAGCATATCGCGGCAATTCTCAGAGAGGGCGAGGCTGCTGGGATCCTCAAGCCGAGGATCGATGCAAAGCAACTCTTTCTCGATATCTTCTCGGTGTGTCTTTTTTACTTTACCAACATCTACACGGTCTCCGCCGTCGTCGGCGCCGACCTCTCGGCCGCAGGCGAAATCAAGCGGCGCCGTGACCACATCGTACACAGCGTCATGGACAGCCTCGCTGCCAAGCGCTGACGGAGAGTGGGAGGCTTGATGCAGCCCACCGTCTCCTGCGTTATCGCCGGCGCGAGTTCGCCGGAGCAGCTCCAGCAGAACGTGGAAGCCGCCGGCTGGAAGCTCTCCGCCGAGGAGCCAGCCGCAGGGAGGGTTGGTCATGCGAAACGACCGCTTTTCGGCTTAGTTGTCAGCCTTTGCGCTGTCAGCCGCGCTCGCAGGCCGAGATCCAGAGCGAAGTCTACGACCAGGTGATCTATGTCCCGCTCGGGCAATATCGCGTGGGCGCCTCAAGGCGCAAATCGCTCTCCGGCGTGCTCCACGGCCCGGCGACGCCGGCGTTCTGGAACATCGACAAGTCGGAGTGATCAACCGCTGGCAGTCTCTCCTCCGCCACTTGGGGCGCGTCCCGAACCATAAGGCCCGGCGGTGTCCACAGCCGCTCGCGAAGGTTTGATGGATCGCACGTCGATCCAATCGATCCCGGACGCATCTCGCACGTTGCAGCGCAGCTGACCCGTGCGGTGGCCTGCGCAAGCCCGCACGAAAGCCGCGCGCCGGGATGGCGGCGGAACCCCCGGAGACATGAAATGGACCAATCGAAACTGCCGCGCCACGTCGTGGATCGCTTCGAACGGCGCTGGGCGCAACAGCTTGAGAAGCAGGCTCATGCCTGGAAGGACGCACGGGCGGACGCGCGGAGCGTGACCGACAGCGGCGTGCCGGTGGTTCGCCGCGGCAAGCGCGTGCGACTGCCGGAGCGGCGCCCCGGCCTGGCTTCCTAAGCGAAAAAGCCTCGGGTTCCCGACGATCCAAATATCAACACCACCTCGCCCCGCGGGCGACAAGACGCGAACGCGATTCCAGCGCAAACATGGCAGAGACTTGCCCACCGATTCGATAGGATGGATATATTCAACCATGGTTAGTGCAGACGAGACGCCGATCAGGGAATCCGGCCTGAGTAACGGGAAGGCGGAACGGCAGGGCAAGAATTCCGAGAAGAAATCCGAGAAGCGCAACCGCAAGCCGCGGCAGAAGGTGGTGGCGAAGCCAGATCAGACGGTGGAACTGCCGGAAGAGATCAGCGCGCTCGTTGCTGGCGTCGAGAGTTCCGCAACCGAGGCCGACAGTTCCGCAATCGAAACTGCGCCGGTCGAGACGGCATCGGTCGAGCCTTCGCCGGTCGAGACCATTCCGGCCGAGACTGCACCTGTCGATCCCGTGCCGTTCGTTGAAGTGTCGTCCGCCCCCGCCCCGGTCGATCTTCAGACCATCGGCAGTGCCGTCGGCGACTACACCCTGAAAACATTTGAGCAGACCAGCTCGTTCTTCGGGCAACTCGCCGCCGCGCGATCGTTCAGTAAAGCGGTTGAGCTGCAGACCCAGTATGCGCGCCAGACCTTCGAGACCTTCGTTGCGGAGTCGGAGAAGATTCACCAGCTCCATCGTGAAATGGCCCGGCAGCGATGGCAGAGGCTGGAAGGTCTGGTGACTGGGACGAAGACGCGCTCGTAAAGCGCGAACGGACGCTGGCCTACTCCATCTTCGCGCCGGAGATCTGGATGATCTTCGTCCACTTGGCGGTATCCTCGGCGAGGAACTTTCCGAAAGCTGCACCCGAGACGGTAGCGGGATCGGCGCCGAGCTCGGTGAGGCGCGCCTTCATGTCCGCTGAGCTGAGGATCGTGGCGACGTCGGCCTTGAGCTTCTCGAGCACGGCGGCTGGCGTCTTCGCGGGCGCCACCAGGCCGAACCAGGCAAAGGCCTCGAAACCGGGCACGCCCTGCTCCGCGACCGTCGGCACGTCAGGCAAGGCGGTCGCGCGCTTATTGCCTGCGACCGCAATTGCGCGGACGCTGCTGCCCTGCACCTGCGGCAGCACCGCCGGCATGTTGTCGAACATCATGGGGATGTGGCCCGCGATCAAATCGTTCATCGCGGGCGCCGCTCCCTTGTAGGGAACATGGACGATGTCGATGCCGGTCATGCTCTTGAGCAACTCGCCGGCGAGATGATTGGTCGATCCGATGCCGGACGAGCCGAAATTGAGCGTGCCGGGTTTGGCTTTCGCAAGCGCAATGAGCTCCTGCACATTCTTCACCGGCAGCGAGGGATGCACCATCAGCACGATCGGCACGGTGGCGAGCAGCGCCACCGACGCAAAAGCCGTCGCCGGATCGAACGGCAGGCTCTTGTACAAGGCGATGTTGGTCGTGAGCGGCGGCGGCGCCGTTACCAGCAGCGTGTAACCATCGGCCGCTGCGTTCGCGACCGCTTCCGCACCGATATTGCCGCTGGCGCCGGCGCGGTTCTCGACAAAGAATTGCTGGCCATTCGCCTCCGACAGTTTTTGCGCCAGGATGCGCGCGATGATGTCGTTGGAGCCGCCGGCCGGATACGGCACGACGATTTTCACGGGACGCGAGGGATAGTTTTCCGCACGGGCCGCGGCGGACACCGCGGCAAGTCCGCCCGCGATCAGGACGGCGCGGCGGGAGATCCATGGCATCTAGGTTTCCTGTTCTTTT
>Ga0207661_10000954_pt1 | contig 19046 bp, 17 predicted proteins | sample KBSC713LmetaG_FD_184337 | JGI IMG/M metagenome (GOLD analysis project Ga0207661, IMG submission 184337) | Corn rhizosphere microbial communities from Kellogg Biological Station, Michigan, USA - KBS C7.1-3L metaG (SPAdes) (version 2) | ecosystem: Host-associated > Plants > Roots > Rhizosphere ...
CGGGATAGATGCTGAGCGCGACGGCGCGAGGCGCGAGGCTAAGCCGCGCGCAATCCGAAGCTCGTTCGGCAGCGTCAGCGTTTATCAGGCTGACGCACCGAGGCGCGCGCTGCGGATACTACGGGAACTCCTGCGCCGTCAACGAGTCGGTGAGGCTCGAGCGTTGAATCCAGGAGGTCTGCCGCTTCGGTACGCCGAGGCACGCGGGCGAGGATGGCGGCGGTAGCGAAGAAGGCGAGGCCAATTGCGATCGACGGAGCGACAGAAACCTGCTCAAGCCCGAGGGGTGGAAGAAGCGGTAGAGTGAGTCGAACGCCAAAGAGGAGTTTGAGAGTGCCGGCGGCGCTCCAAACGGTACCGAGGACGAAGCACGCAGAACTGAAGAAGCGACGCATGGTGGTCATCCTAGTGAGCACGTCACGAACTATTACGAGTTCGAAGTCGCCGAGTGACAGCCTAGTGCCCGAGTAAAGGGGCAAAGGCATTAATAAGAGCTGCGGCGAAGCCGCAACAATTCAATAGACGATTTGTCGGCTTCAGCGTTGGTTAGCCAGCGGTTTCGGGAGGCGTCGGCGACCACGCTTGAGTGATCCGGACCGCCCACTCCGTTAGAAATATCTGAAGCTCGCTGCATTCCAGCTTAGGCGGTGAATGGCCGACTCAAGATCGTGACTCATGACATTACTACCCCGCAGCAGAATCGCTGGCTAACGCCCAAACTGAGCTGCAAGCGAATCAAATCGAAGGGCCGCCGCAGGCGGGCGTAATCCACAGATTGCCGCTTAGCTCCAATGATCGTTAGCGAGCGCGCCGAGGAGCGCTCCTCGTTGCTCCTTTCAACCAATCTCGACGCGACCCTTCTTCGTTGCCAGAGTGAGCCGAACGCGCGGGGCAGAGGCTTGGCGAACTTCGGCCGCGATACTGAAGCTATGCAGGGTCTTGAGAAGTTTCTCCGGCTCAGAAACTTCCAAGACGAGCCGTTCCACCGTTCCGGCCGACGGCGCGTCGGTCGACGGATGAAGCGAATCGGCGCTCCACTCGATGAAGAAGGGCGCGAGCGGTGGTGGGGCGTCGAGGTTAAGTAAACGCCACCGCAACAGTTTCCCGTCGGGGCGTTGGCGCGAGCCAGGAGTAACCGTGGCTTTGATTCCGCCGGCATCGGCCTCGCGCTTGAGTCCCTCCAGATCTTTTGTGCCGATGGCCCAGCCGATGATGGTTGGAGCCGTAAGGCCGCGAAGACGTCGGACGGTGTCATTGTTCACATTCAATTGCTGCGGATCAGGAGCGTATACCTCTAAGTAGTGACGCGGACCAAGGGATGCCAATGCGTTGCGCGTACCGCGGCCTGGATGGACACCGCCGAAACCCGGACGCGTGCCAGTGAGTCCCTCGAACCAGGCGATTCCAGCGTCGAGGTCGGGGCAGCCGAGTTGAAAATGATCGAAGGCCGCGAGCGCGGGTTTCGGAGCACGGCCTAGTTCGGAGAATTCGTTCACAGAGATCACCTTTGCGCGCGCGGTGAGCCAGCCTGGACGCACGACGTTCAGCAACGGCGCGCCGATAACCACGGCCGAACCCATCATTGATGTTTGTAAGAACCTGCGACGGCTCGAGTTCATACAGCCTCCTCACCACCGCCAGGCGCGACGCAACTGGGAAGCGACGCCTTCGGTTGACATCAGGTCTCCTGATGGTGTCTGGCGGACTCGCTAACGGCCGAGTTCAGCTGTTATCGGCCGCGAACGGATGACGGCTCTGTGAGTATAGCATCCGCCGGAGCGAGCGGTCCCTTGGTGCTCGGGAACATCGTTCGAATGAACACCAACGCGTCGAACTGCTGCGTCCAATCTGTCGTCACGCCCGAATTCCCGAGCGGATTGGCGGTGATCGGCGAACGCAGCCAGTGGTCGCCTGGAAGGCCTCGCAAATTCAGAAACAGGAAACGTCGTCCAATCGCCGTGAGCAGGTCCTCCAACGACCCTCGATTCAAAGGATAAAGCGGCGTGGTCTTACTGTCCGTCACGCGTCCGGCTGTTCCTTCGGCCGACGTGAACGCAATGGTGTAGACAGCGTCGCCAAGGGCGGCGTGCGCGACCTGTCCCATGCTGACGATTCCCTGGTAACTGAAGCCGGCCCCGGGGTCGAGGACGATCGCCGTCGGATCGCGCAGCGTGTGGGATGCCGCCGCCCAAACGATGATTCGCCGGCCACGGTATCGCTCGTTCGCGAGCCACGCCAACGTCTCTCCCATCCATTGATCGCGGAAATTGTTGTCGGCGATCACAAACCGGCCACCTGACTCGCGCATACGCGCGAGTCCCTCGAGGGAAGTCAGTGCCGCGTCAACGCTGCGCCTCATGAACGCGACGTGAGTCGCTCCGTGTGTCCTCTCGAGCGTGGAACGCGATCCATCAAGCGCGGTCATCAGGCCGCGCCACTTATCGGCAATGCCGCGAATGTCCGCCGGCTTTGCGTCGGAGCTGAACATCGCTCGCACATCGCTTCGCCAGCCCGAGCGGAACTGTTGCGGAAGGATGGTAGTGTCCGCCCGGTCGAAGAACTCAATGAGGGCTGGCGCCCAACGCGACGCACCTCCTCCAGAGAACTGATGATCGAACCCGGTCATCTCGAGCGGTCGCGGCGTCGCCGCTACCGAGCGCGCGTACTCGAAGACCGGTGCGACCTGCGCACTCAGTGCCCAGATGGGATACAATCCGCGTCCGCGCGCCTGGTCCAGGGAAACCGACGTGTCTCGCACGGCTGCATCCATATCAGAGGCGTTGAAGAGGCCCGCCTCCCACGCGAGAACGTCGAAACCCATGCGTTGGTGCAGATACTTGATGATCCGGGCCTTGGCGAGAAACGTTGGTCCATCACCATGGGATTGCTCACCCAACATCACGACACGTGAGTCACCGATGGCTCGGCGAAGCGGCTCCAGATCTGTGAAATCGTCGGCTTGCCTCGTGGGGTCAATTGAACGAAGGGGCGCCGCATTCGCCGTCAACCACGCGATGCGCGTTTCGCGGTCGCGAGGGCTTTGACCGACGGCCGTGCCGGTGGTCAAGGCGAGGACGATGAGCATTCGCGCGAGGCGCCGTGCGTATCGATGCGGATGCACGTTGTCTCCGATTCGAGCGTAAGAAGCGTGGCGAGGCGCTTCTTGCAATGTCCGAAGCTCCCCGACGCTACTTTGACATTCTCATCGGCTGGTCGGTTGGAATCGCCATCGGCTAGGTTGCCCGATCAAGTCCGTATTACGCCCACGTCCCGCGAACCAGCTATCGCACCCGCGTGAACCGCAGGTGCCGCACCCGCCCCGACTCGACCACGTACCCGGTGATCCGGCCCTTGGCGTCGCGCATCACATCGATCACGCTCCCGCCTCGCGTGAAGCCGTCCTTGTAGGTTGGCTCCAGAATGCCGAGTCGCCGGTATCCCGCGTACACCACGAGCTGCCCCTTCTCCACTCTCCAGGTCTGCGTCACCTCCGCCTCGTCGCTCCGGTAGTCGCCGGCGTACTCGGCGAGCTTCGCCACGTCGAGCACGACCGTGTCGGCCCGCACGAACGTCAACGTCTCCGTTGGCGTGCGGACCATTATCCGCGTGGGCGCGCTGTTCGCCGGTCCTCCCTCGAAGTGGATCTCGGTCCGCTCAGAACGAAAACGACCGCCGCCTAACGGCACATACACCGTCGGAGGGTCTCCAGCCGAGACGAGCGTGTCTCCCTTCACCCGCGTCCGCCGGACCTCGCCGCGCTCGATGTTCCGCCACACCCCCGCGAGGTTGCGGAGCGTAGCCGCCGACGTGGCGACTCGCGGCTGACCGGCCAGCGCGATCGTCCAGGCCGCGACCGTGTCGGGTTGCATCCGGTCGCCCAGGTAGATCGCTGCCACCTTTGCCGCGAGAGAATCCGGTCCCGACGTCGTCAGGTTGCAGAACGTCGCCACCGCAAATCGCTGGTCGGGGAAGCGAAGAAAGTGGCCGCGGAACCCGCCCCAACTCCCCCCGTGCGCGACGACGCGCAGGCCACGGAGCGTTCCGACCGTCAAGCCGATCGCGTATGCCATACCAGGCCCGGACGTCGCCGGCGACCCATTGTTCAACTTCGTCGGTGTCGTCATGGTCTGGATGATGTCGCGCCCGCCGACCGTGGCGGCGTCATAGTTGTTGAGCCAGCGGCCGAAGTCCTCGACCGTCGTGTGGATCCCGCCCGGCCCTTGAATCGCGCCGTCGTATTCGGAGCGCACGATCCGGAATCCGCCCCCCCCGGTACGCGGTCCGTAGCTCTCGGCGAGATTCGGGATGATTGCATAACGGTCCGAAAGGAATCGTGTGTCGCGCATGCCGAGCGGTCCGAAGATTCTCTCCTCGGCGAATTGCGCCAGCGTCTTCCCGGTAAGGCGGTAGACCGCCTGCGCGGCCAGGATCCACCCCGTATTGGTGTAGAGGTACCGTTCGCCAGGCGTGTAGTTAGGCTCGGCTGAATGAACGATGACGTTCAGGGCGTCGACCGTGTCGCCTGCGAAGGTCCGCCCGGTCTGGCCCCACATGGTCCACAGATCGCGCAATCCGCTGGTTTGGCTGAGCGCGCGGCGCCAAGTGATGTGATCGGCGTAGGCCGGCATCTCGGGGAAGTATTTCCGAATCGGATCGTCGAGAGAGAGCTTGCCCTCCTTCTCGAGGATCAGCATCGACATCGCCGTGAACTGCTTTGAGATCGATCCCACATCGAGCACCGAGCGCGGCGAGAGCGGTACGCTATGCTCCAGGCTCGCCATGCCGTAGCCGCGGGCGTATCGGATGGCTCCGTCCTGATACACGCCGAGCGCACACCCGGGAGAATCGGTCCGGTCGAACGCTCGGAAGATGCTGTCGACGCGCGTTGCCTTGTCGTCTCGCGCGCCAGTGATGTATTGCGCGGAAGCAGGGTTCGACAGCGCGAACGAGAGGATAGCGAGGTGTCGGAATCCGATGTAGCAATGCATGTGAGGCGGTCCGTGTGGATGGATTTGACTTGACTACGGGTCACTCTCAGCGCACCGTGGCCCTCTCCAAAAATCCGCTATTGCCCACGACGCGGTTGAGGTAGACGACGTCATACAAAAGGCCGCCCTTCGCGGCGGGCAATAGCGTCATCGCAGTCACGAAGAGAGTTCGTGTCATCGTGTGCGGTGTGAGAAAGGGTGACTGCCATGAGGCACCGCGTGACGAACATGATCGAGCGGTCTATCCATCAGCCCCACGACACTTCTGCGAAGCCCGAGTACCCGATGTCATCATCGCGCGCCGCCTCTGCCTCAACAAGGTCCACACCTCAGTGCCACGCAAGCGGATGCGCTCGCTCTGTTGAGATCGTAGGACGCATCGTTCGTCGCGGCCACCCCTTGCATGCCGCGAACGCTCGCGTTAAATACTGAACCATATGGTTCAGTATATGACGACCCGACTTGATACTTCGTTCGCCGCGCTGTCGGACGCCACGCGGCGTGGCGTTCTGGAGCAGCTCGGACGAGCCGACGCATCGATCACGGACCTCGCTGAGAAGTTCGACATGACGCTCACGGGCATGAAGAAGCACGTCGGCGTATTGGAGCAAGCGGGGCTCGTCACCACGAAGAAGATCGGGCGCGTGCGGACGTGCCAGCTGGGCCCGCGCCGACTGGAGGAAGAGACGGCGTGGCTCGAGAGGTACCGCCAGCGCTGGGACGAACGCTTCGACGAGTTGGACAAGGTTGTCGAGGAACTCACACGAAAGGAGAAGAGCGATGAACGCAAGAACCGAAAGTAAGCCCGGCCCCGTGAAGAACCGCACCACAGTGGAACGAAAGTCGGAGCGCGAGGTGGTTGTCACGCGGACCATCAACGGCCCGGCGCGCATCGTGTTCGAGGCATTTACCAAGGCCGAGTTGCTCGAGCGGTGGTGGGTGCCCAAGTCGATGGGAATGACCTTACTGTCCTGCGAGGTGGATGCTCGTGTCGGAGGCAAGTACCGATTGGTATTCGACGCGAGCCCCGAGCCTGCCGCGTTTTTCGGCACGTATGTCGAAGTGAAGCCGTACTCGCGCCTCGCGTGGACCAATGACGAGGGTGGCGAGGGCGGGCCTGTCACCACGGTGACCTTCGAGGAAAAGGGCGGCAAGACGCTGGTGGTCCTGCACGAGAGCTATCCTTCGAAGGAAGCGCTCGACGCTGCCGGCACCGGCGCAGCCGATGCAATGGTCGAGACGTTCGATCAGCTGGACGAGCTTCTCGTCGCCCTGGGTGAGAGCTCGGGACAGTAACCGAGACGTGGATCTCGCGGTCGGTCGTCCGATGGTCCCAGCTCACACTGGGCGGGGCTATCGGGCGGAGTCGCGAAGTTCGATCGACGGGTCCCACCGTCACGGCGAAATCGCTCGGAAGTGGAACTCCGCACCACCCACCAGCTGATTACTTGTTACCGAGGGGCACCAGTAGCGCTCGATGTGGGCGATCATCTGTTCGTTGCCCCAGAGATGGCCACGTGGATCGCGATGATACGAGTCGGTGAGATCTCGACAGAGCACCGGCTGTTTTCCCCAGTACACCAATTGTCTGATGCCGTACGGGCGGCCTAGCACGCATCTGTTGGCGTGCACGCCGATCATGATGACGTTCTGGATCCGGCATTCATCGAGAAGGGCCAAGAGCTCGTTGCCGTCGTCCGTCACGGCGTCGGCCGGGGCGATCTCGATGGACTCAATCTGATGAGTGAACGGATATGGCGGTCCGCCCGTCGTGCAGGGCTCGCCGGGTTCGCACGAGCAAGGAGTGTCGTCTGCCAGGGCTGGTGGCAGCGGTGCCTCGCGGGATGCGTCCCAGTCATGCCAATCGACTGGCACGGGTGAGACAACCGATGTGGCCAGCTGGGCGCGTTTGCGGGCGGGCGTGCCACCGTAGTACTCCATGCAACCAGCCGGTGCATGAACGATCAGTGCCCCATCCTCTCGCAGTCGGGCCGCAACTTCATTGACGCGCGGGGCCATCTCGACCACACGGCGCGCCGCCGAGATACACTGCGTGGCGTTCCACATGTCGCAGATCATCACCGCGAGCTTAGTGCCGTCCCAGTCGAGTCGATCCATTATGACGGGCGCGCCGTCGGCGGATCGGGACCTGAGAGAGATGACTCGGACAGTCACGCTGCGTCGATGATGAGTGGCTTGCTGTTCAGTCTAACGCCTGAGTTCAGCTGCGAACGAGCTCATAAGCGCGAGTGGAGCGAGCATTCCTCAAGCCGTCCGTCAGCTTCAACGAACGTTAGACAGCATTGCGCGGGCACGACTCGCGATCATCATCCTTGACCAGCCGACACGGCCAATCTACCTTCTCCTAAACTGCCTAGGAGAAGGTGTAGCCGCATGCTGTCGCTTCTCGCACGCTTCCGTTCCGTTCTGCGCGGTATTCGCCGCGGCGACGCGTTGAACGACGACATGGAGGCGGAGTTCCGCCTTCACATGGATCTGCGCGCCGAGGAACTCGTGCGAGCGGGGTTGACGCCGGCGGAAGCCGAGCGGCAGGCACGTCTCGAGTTCGGCAGCGCTCCGTCCTTCACGGATCGCGGCCGTGACGCACGCGGACTGCGCGCCTTCGATAGTCTGCGGTTCTCGGTGCTCGACCTCAAGCTCGGCGGACGCATGCTCGTCAAGCATCCGGCGCTCACCGTGATCGCAACGATTGCCGTAGCGTTCGCGATCGCCGTGGGCACTGTCGGGTTCGAGATCGCGCGACATGTGCTCTGGCCGACGATTCCGCTTCCGGACGGCAAGGCGATCGTTGCATTGCGGAATTGGAATGTCGCCGACAATGCGTCTGTCCCCGCATCGCGCCGTGATTACACGCTGTGGCAGGGCGGTCTCAGCACGATCACCGACCTGAGCGCCGTGCAGGTGGAAGAGCGTAACGTCGCCCTCGGCGCCGGCCCCGGCCAACCGGAGACCGTCGCCAACGTGACCGCGTCGACCTTTGCGCTGACGCGGGTGCCGGCGTTGATGGGACGTACGCTGCTCGAAGCCGATGAACGGGGCGACGCACCAGACGTCGTGGTCGTTGGATACGAGTTCTGGAAAAACAAGCTGGACGGCGCCAGAGACGTCGTCGGCCGCGTCATTCGCATCAGCGGCAGGCCGGTCGCGATCGTCGGCGTGATGCCGCGCGGCTACGGATTTCCACAGCGGAACGACGTTTGGCGGCCGCTGCATCTCGAGCGGATTCGCGAGGCATCGCCGAGCCTATCGTATGTCTTTGGGCGGCTGGCGGCGGGCCATGCACGCGCGGAAGCGGTCGCGCAAGTGGCAGCGATCGGCGGCCGAGCAGCGACGATGTTTCCCGAGACGCGCAAGAATGTCCGCCTGCAAGTCGTCTCTCTGCCCGATGCGGTCGAGTATTGGGACGACGACGTGCCGTGGATGCTGGCGTCGATGAACGTATTCCTCGTGCTGTTGGCCGCGCTGCTGTGCGGCAACGTCGCCATGTTGTTGTTCGCCCGTGCCGTCAGTCGAGAGCGGGAGCTCCTCGTTCGCGCCGCACTCGGCGCCAGCCGTGGGCGACTCATCATGCAACTCTTTGCCGAGGCGCTCCTGCTTTGCGCCATCGGGGCGGCGGTTGGTCTCACGGTCGCGCACTACGCGCTCGCCGCGACATGGACGATGATCGAAGGGAAAGGGGGGCCGTTGCCGTTTTGGCTCGACACCTCGCTTTCGACCACGACGACTCTGTATGCCGTTGGACTGACGTTGTTCGCGGCGGCGATCGCCGGCTTCGTTCCTGCGCTCAAAGTGACATCCGGTGGTGCCGACCGGAGGCTCCGAGCCGCGTCGAGCGGCGGCGGCGGGTTGCAGTTCGGCGGCGTGTGGACCGTGGTCATCGTGGCGCAGATTGCGCTTACGACGGTGCTTCCGGTGCCGCTGCTCGGGGTGCGACCGGCGGGCACGCAAAAAGCGCCGGTAGGGTTCCCGGCCGAAGCATTTCTCACGGCCACACTCGCCATCGATCACCTGGATGGCGTCGCGGCGAGTGGAGACACAGTGCCGGGGGGGCGTGCGGTGCGGCTCGAAACGCGCTACCAGGCGCTGGCCGCGCGGCTCCGGGAGCAGCCGGGCGTGCTCGATGTCACGTACGCCGATCAAATGCCGTTGACGCGTCTCCGGTGGTCTGCGATCGAGGCGGAGGGCAGTCCCCCCAACGACGGCAACGACCACTGCAAACCGAACTACTGCGCGGGGAGTGTGTCCGTCGACCCACGCTTCTTCGACGTCGTTGGCGCGCCGGTGATCCGCGGCCGCGCGCTGACGACAGCCGATGCGGAGCAAAAGACGCGCGCCATCGTCGTCAACGAGTTCTTCGTCAATCGGGTGCTGCACGGGCGCAACCCGATCGGACGGCGGATTCGCTTCGTGTGGAATCCGGATCGCAGCGCCGAGTCGTGGTACGAGATCGTCGGCGTCGTGCCCAATCTCGGGGTTTCCGACAACGAAGGCGATTGGGGCCGGGCCGGCGTCTATCAGGCGAAGCTGCCGCGCGAAACGGGAACGCTTCGAGTCGCCATTCACGTTCGCGGTGATCCGCAGCGCTTTGCGACGCGTCTGCGCGAGCTCGCGCAGACGACCGATCCCGCGCTCCGCGTGATCGATCCGAAACCGCTGCTCCGCCCGGAGGCCCCCTCGAACCCGTTTTGGTTCGAGCTCCTGGTCAGTCTGACGAGCGTGACGCTGATGTTGTCGCTCGCGGGTGTCTATGCGGTGACGGCATTCGCCGTCGCGAGGCGGACGCGAGAGATCGGCGTGCGCGTCGCGCTCGGCGCGCAGCCGCTCGACGTTCTCACTACCGTCTTCAAGCGCCCCCTCGTGCAGATTGCGCTGGGCATTGGGGTTGGGGCAATCATGGCAGTGCTCATCCTCAATCAGGGCGACGTCTCTGATATGCGGTACGGGGATCTCGTCAGAGCGGCGATCTTCGCGCTGTCGACGATCCTGTGTTGCGTCCTCGCATGCATCGTCCCGACACGACGGGCGCTCCGGATTCAGCCGACGGAGGCATTGAAGGACGAAGCATGAGCTCACCCATGGCCCGCAGTTCGTTGCAAATCAGCCCGATCACGGTGACGCGACGGGTGTGAATTTCGACGTCTCGGTCCGTCCCTCAGACTCAGCGGATCTTCGCGAGCTCGATCGTGATCGTGTTTCCTTCGCGGCTGCGAAGAACGACGCGTCCCCCGGGAACGAATCCCGCGATGGCGCGACCGGCGGGGAGCTGCACGCGCTCGATGACTTCTCCTTTGCGATTCACGACGTCGTAGAGGAGACCGCCTCGCGCATCACGCGTCGTCGTGGGGGGAATCCACAGATTGCCCTCGGAGTCCAGCTTCATCGACCCGAGGCGGGTCGGCGGGATGAAATCGGGGATTTCCGCAGGACTCACCACAGGGCGGCTCGGGAACTTGAACCCGGGCGGCGCGTTCGGTGGCTTGGGACGCGCCGCGGCGATCGAATCCTGGATCCGTACAACCGAGTCGATCATACGCTGCTTTTCTTCAACCGAGATCGCCCGCCAGTCGAAGGGCATTTTCGGCGAGGACGTTCTCGTGCCGTCGGGCGCGATCCAATCCATGTGATAGTCGTGCTGGCGCACGATCGCGACCGTGCCATCGGTGAGCAGCATCCACTGGTCGCCATAGACGGGAAGGACATCGACTTTCTGTCGCCATTGCCAGCAGCCTGGTTGGCCGGGGTTCTCGACGATGTCGGCGGTCATGAACGAAAACCGAATCCGAGCGATCGTATCGACTGTGCGCGACTCGAAGTTCGCCCGCACGAGTGGCACGGAGTCCGCCGTGAGCGCGGGCTTCGTGGGACCGCAGCCCGGATTCCGAATGGCGATCGGGGTTGGGTTTCCGAAATGCACCAGGCGTCCCTGGGGGTCGATGCCGGCCCCGCCGTACATGGTGCTCAGCGCGACCGCCGTCCCATCGCCCGCCTTCGGCATGGCGAACACGCGCCCGAAATTCCCCTGAGGATCGATCGTGGTGAATGCTTGCGTTCGAAGCTCGAGCAGGACGGACGAATCCGCCGCCACCGGCATGATGACGGCTGGCTGGGTGCCGTAGTTGCGCTTCGAGTTTGCCGTCGTGTCGGACCAGACGGTGACTTTCGTAAACGTCGAATCGAGAGTGATGAGTTTGAACCCGACGGCATCATTCACGACGATGCGTCCGTCGCTCAGGCCGCGGACGTTGATCAGGGTGTCAAAGGTGACTGGCGCTTTGGCGATGATTGCGCCGAGCGGCCGGATGGGTGCGCGTGGGGTGGTCTGCGCCTGTACAGCGGCCGTAGTGAGCGCGATGGCAATCAGAGGACGCAGCATTTCGAGGAGGGCGAAATGTGATGGCGAGGCCACTGGCGCTGAAACCCCATCCAGTATGGCCTGTCGCACTTGGCAGTACCTACGCGGTTTACATCCGGCGAGGTTCACTTTTCAGTGGAAAGAGCATCATGGGTCGGGCGGAAGGTCTGCGACACGCGATTTTGACGAGCCCACAATACCTGGTTCACGGCGACCGTGGCCGGCCAGCTAACGCCCTAGTTCGTTAGGCGGGTGGCGCTTCGATCGTGGACGCCACGTCGTAAACGTTGAGCGAGGGCTCAGCTCCCGACGCGCGGAACATGAGGACGCCAGCAGGCGTGCCCGTCTGGCGCATAGCGGCTAGGGCTTCACGACTCGTCCAGAGCGTCTCGATGCGCCACCGCGTGGGATCCGCGGCAGCGGATAAGAGATGGCTGCGAATGAAGCCAGGGGGCACATGGCCGGCGGCGCCGCGAAACGCAGCCTGCAATTCCCCGGTGCGTTCAGGTGCGACAGTCGCTTCGAGGATCGTGAGCACCATTTTCAAGTCCTCGCGATGAATCCTGTGTTCCGCCTAACGCCCGAGTTCAAGTGCAAAGGAATAAATAAGAGTGCGCGTGGAGCGCGCACAATCAATGGCTCCTTTGTCAGCTGCAACAACTGTTAGACGGCAGGCGGCCAGTCCCTGGAGCGGAGCACACTTTCGACGTATGCTCGCGGCCATGAACGCGCGGAAGCACGAAGCCAACCGGTGGCGGCAGGTGCTCGTTGCCACCTCCGCGTCGTGCAAACCGCCTCCACGCTAGAAGCAATAGCCTAGACTCACAGAACAAGCCATGCCGGCCCGAAGGGGCGCTGCCGCCGATGATCGTCAGCTCGGCGCCGCCGCCGCCGTTCGATCGTGCTCCAGCCGGCGCGACACCCATTCATCGAGCGACATCAGCCGCATCCCGAAGCGTTCCGATAGCGGGCCGGCGTCGAACGCCTGGTTGACCGTCTCAGCCAGGACCGCGGTCTGCATTATCTGACTGAGCCCTGGATGCAAGGGCCGCAAGAGCACGGACATCACCCTCGGCAGGACAATCGGAGCATGCGTGACTTGCGCGCGCCGACCAGTCCTGTGCTCGTAGATACCAACGACCTCGTTGCTGGAGAGGTTCTCTGGGCCGCCGATGTCGATAGTCTGACCGACGAACGACGGTTCCGTCAGCGAATGAAAGGCAATCTCGGCCACGTCCGACGCCGCGACGAAATTCCGCGGCTGCGAACCGCGACCGAACAGCACGACCTTGCCCTTCTTGATGATCGGCTCACCGATGAGGACATGCGCGTGCAGATCCATGAACGCTGTCGGCCGAAGTATTGTCCAAGCGAGTCCGCTCTTGTGGAGATACTGTTCGACGCCGTGCTTGATCCGGAAGAATGGAACCCGCCGATACGCCGGATCCGGTTCATGAACGGAGACGTAGACGAAACGGCGTACGCCGCCTGCTTTGGCGGCGTCGATCAGTCGGCATTGCCCGGCACCATCGACGTGAGCCGAAGCATTGGGGCCCCGCCCGAGGATCGAGTGCGCGGCCGTGACGACCACGTCTGCTCCCTGACAAGCACGGACGAGCGAATCGGGATCGAGGAGATCTCCTTTGACGACGTCGGCGCCTTCGGCCCGGACTGCAGCGACTTTGCTCGGCGTCCGCGACATGACGCGCACGGCGTGCCCCGCGCCGAGCAGCCGCGACGCGAGTATTTTCCCGAGCGTTCCGCTTCCGCCGACGATGAGGATCACTCGTCTGCTCCGGTGCCTTCAATATATGAGACCATTCGGCGACCGGCATGAGCATCTCTCTCGCCACCGAACGGGTGTAGCTGGCTAACGCCCGAGTTTAGCTGTAAAGGATTCCAATAAGAGTGCACGCGGAGCGCGCACAATCAATAGCTCCTTTGTCAGCCGCAAAGCATGTTGGGCGGCAGGCACGCGAAGCTCAACCAGGGAGGTCGTCATGGGCGAAGAGCGTACGCAGCATCGCTGGATAGCGATTGAGGAAGTCCCGGGTAACGCGAAAGTGCTCGGTTTCTTCGTACAGTAGACGTCGGACACCCTCAGGGCTGCACTCGTAAATCGTTGATCCCGGAAAAGCGAGCAGAATGGGTGAGTGTGTCGCGATTATGAACTGCGAGCGCATTTGTACCAGTGCGTGCAGTCGCGCGAGCAGCGTCATCTGCCGCATGGGCGAGAGTGCCGCCTCGGGCTCGTCGAGCAAGTAAAGCCCGTTCCCGCGAAACCGATGCTCGACAAGCGCCAGAAAGGATTCGCCGTGAGATTGCTCGTGAAGCGCGCGTGGGCCGAATGCGGCGGCGATCGGCGGCCCGGGAGCCGGCTCTGCATCCATGCGCTCTATCTCGGTCGCAACGTTGAAATAGCTCTCTGCGCGTAGGAAAAAGCCATCGCGAGGCCGCTGCACACTCCGAACCGCTCGCACGTACTGGTGCAATTCTGAGTGCGAGGGGCGTGTCCCAAACCGAAAATTGCGAGACCCGCCTTCCGGGTTGAACCCGAGAGCGACGGCGATTGCCTCGAGAAGCGTCGACTTTCCGGAGCCGTTCTCACCGACGAAAAACGTGACGGGCTGTGAGAACGCGAGGCGGTCCAGCGCCACAACTGCGGGAAGAGCGAAGGGATATCGACTGAAGTCCGGGACCCGGGCGCGATGAAGGATGAGTTCGCGGAGGTAGGGCTCGGGGTTCATCTGCTCGATTGTGTGACTGTGCCTGTTGCGGCCGAACGCCCGGCTGGGACACAGGTCAGCCGAACCGCGTCCTCGCCAACGCGATCGCTGGAAATAATGCGGAGTGGTGGCCGGGCGCCGGCAAAGTACGGCTTGCCGCCGCCAAGCACGAACGGGCGGAAGTAGAGACGATACTCGTCGATGAGACCGAGATCGGTGAGGCTCCCCGCCAGGAGGGGACCTGCGACGTCGATCTCGCCCTCGACGTCCTCCTTCAATCTCCGCACAAACGCGTCGACGTCTTCCGCGACGAGTGTGGCGTTAGCGCCGACCGACGTCAGCGTACGTGAGACGACCCATTTTGGCTGCGCCCGCCATACCGCCGCGAATTCGTGGTCGCCCGCATCCCACTCGGGTCGATCCTCGTCCCAGTAGCGCATAATCTCGTAGATCCGTCGACCATATAAGCAGCCGGCCAGGTCGCGGACGTGATCCGTGAAATGACGGCCAAGCGCAGCGCCGGGCGGAGGCAATTCGAGCCTGCCCGCGATGCCATCGACGTAGCCGTCGAGGGACTGCATCATGCCGAAGACGAGCTTGCCCATGTCTTCACACGTCCGCGTCGATGTCCGGTAGGATTTCTTGCGGCGCTCCGATCTCGAAGACGACGGATAGACACCGCCAGGCGGAGCCGTCCGTGCAACATCCGAATGAGCGAAAGGCTTAGTGATGCCAAATCCGAATAAAGACGCCTGTACAAATTACGATTGAAGCGATGACGGCGAGCCGGTAGTAAACCGTTGCCAACTGGGGATGCTGCCGACTCCAGGGCACAAGAAACACGGCGGAATTACCGATGAGCAGGAGCGAGAGACCCCACGATGTCCAATGTGGGCGAATGCCGAACAGCGCGCTCCCGGCGACCAACAACAGGCTGAGAATGGCGGCGATCAGCGCAATCCACGCCAATCGACGTGCACGCCGGCGAGCGGCGTCAACCGATGCGGCAGTCGGAGTCACTGTCATTCCGGGATGGGTTTGGCCATCGAACTTGTTATCAGGTGGCCGGGTCGAGATCCGGATTTGCAGAGAACATGCTGATGCTGGATGGATCTCCCTGCATCAAAAAGATTTCCCCGGTGGCGCCATTGGTCGCGACGCCGAAGAATGCGTTGCCGATGACCAGCGCCGACGGAACTGAATCAGGCAGCCATGAGACGACGCAGGCGGCCACACTACTCGCCAGAGGTTCGACGCGGCGCCAAGCCTTGGGGAGAAGGATGTCGGGCAAGACACACGGATCGAAGCCTCGCCAAGCGAGTGGCGTTCCCAGCGGCTTGAGGCTTGGCACCATCGGATCATAGGCGACGCTGAGCCGCTGGTCGGACCAGCTGGCCACCCCAGAGACAAAATAAGCGTTTCGCGGATCGGTTCTGACGAGACCGATGAGAAGGACGCGCTGACCGTCGAGCGCTTCGGCGGGCAAAGGAAACATTGATTGATTGCGACGCGTGTGGCCACCTAACGCCTTGAGTAAACCTGCGAGCGAGTCAAATAGAAGCGAGCGAAGCGAGCAATCCGCCGATCGCTCGGCAGGTTCAAAGGTCGTTAGGCGGACGGTCGCGAAGCGGACCTAGCGTGCGCGACGCCAATATGAGTGGCTGGTTGGGCTAATTAATACCAACGTGTCGCCCTCCAAACGGAAGTCCCGACAGTTCGGTTGATGCCGGGAGCCGAGACAAAACCCTTCACCAACCCGCGAATGAACCACAGCCCAACTGACGCTATCGGACACAGTATTATCTCGGGAGCGCACGCTGCCGTCCGGCCGCAATTCGATTGTATCGATCCAAGACGTGTCAGCCACAAGCCGTGCCCACCAGCCCACAAATTCTGGTGGTCGACTGACATTAGCATCGAGACGCGTGCAACCCAGACTTCGAGTGACGAGGAGCACCAGTAGAATCGACAGACCGCTTCGATGACTCACGGGAACGATACAATGAGAATTGGCAGGGGTCCGCCTAGCGTCCCAGTTCAGCTGAAAAGGATTCCAATCAGAATGCGCGCGGAGCGCGCACAAGCAATAGCTCCTTTGTCAGGTGCAACGAATGTTAGGCCGCAGGCGGGATTGCATTAACGCGCATCCGGTCGATCACAGCTGGAAGTCATCATGGCGTGAAAGAGCACAAACTCGTAGATCACGCCGCGCCACTGGTCTCGTTCCGACTTTGCCGCGAGCACGTATTGCCCATTACGGGTCGCGACGACCGGAATGCCGGGCCCAACGTACCGCGTTTGGGTCATAGCGTTTCGGTTCGGACCGGTAACAAACACTGAGTCGTGCCGGGACTCAAATCGGTATGGGCCCCCAGAAACGATGTGTGGGTTGTCGACAATGTCGCGAATTGCACGGCTGGCCCAGCGAAGTGGTGACGGGTCGGTCACCGAGGTCGCTGCCCGATCGCGCGTCGCCGGTCGGATGGCCGTCCAATGCGGAGGGAGCTCCGGACCCGAGACGAGAGCGACGCTACCATCCTTACTCCAGCCGACTCTCCTACCGCCCAGGAGTGGTGAGCCCGCATCTAATGAACACGCGTCGCCGGCGCACGGGTCGATGAGTGACTCGATGACGGGAACGGCTAAGTACCTGCCGCCGTCGGCGGAGTGAATGATGTGCAGCAAGAGCTCGGCGCGTGTCGTCTTTGTTTCTGCCGCCGCCGTGTCAAGATCACGATCTGCGCCGATACGTCGAGCCTGGCCATAGGCAATCCAGTCCCATTTGGGCGCCGGGGCAATATCCCATACCTCGCCAAATCCGGTAGATCCAAACCACTCGGCAACGAGAAACGCATTGTCCGTTGGTGTGGAGGCTCGCACCGGCACGCGCCGCGAGACGACAAGTAGTCCACAGCTATCAGCCTGGCTGGTCCACCGAAGTGTGTCCGACGTCCGCGCCGCCAGCTCCAGTGTATGAATCGGGGCGGACATCAGGTTGAGCTCCCTGTAGGCCGCACTGCTCGTATCGGCGAGTACGGTCCTTCCCTCCGCGGCAAGAACGCTATCCGCCGCAGATGCTGCCAGTGTGGTGGCGCGGGCGTTAGCGGCACGGTCGCCACAGGCGAGAACTGACACAGACAGCAAAGCGATCAATTGCCGCGCAAGTGGCATGGCTGTGTCGAGGAAACAGGGTTGCGGCCTCACGCCCCAGTTCAGTTGCAACGCACGTTAGCTGGCTGGGGAGCGTGGCTCGCACGCCGCCCCCGGCGACCACTGACCATCAGGCCGGCGCACGACGAGTGCGGCACTGTGGGGAGTCGACGCGCCGCATCAAGGGTCGACCCGGCGCAAACAGCGTAGTCGCGTAACCAGCGCCGAAAATCCGCGACCGGGATCAGCGTTTCGTCCGCTCCGCTATCGAACACGATCGCATCCGAATCCTTCAAGCCGAGATGGGCGATACGCGCGTGAAAGAAGGCTTGCTGATTCTCGAGTTGATGTTCGGCGCGTTCGCGATGTACTCCGGTCAAGGCGCCGACGAACCACGTACCCAGAAACCCCCCATCAGGCAGCGGAGCCACGATTAGTGGTTTTGGCGCGTTCGCGAGCAACTCGCCCGCGGTCGCCCAGCGCGCATGCTCGAATTCCGGCACAAACAGCCACCTCGCTGGGGATGCCGGCGGGTCTGCCGTCATTTGGATAAAGCGCGCGATACGAAGGGTGAGCTCAGCGGCAATGTCCATGAGAGACCCTCCTTCAAGTCGAACCGCAGGGCCAGCTAAGCCGAGCTAAGCTGCGAACGAATCAAATAGAAGCGCGCGCGAAGCGCGCGCAATCCGCGGATCGTTCGTCAGCTCAACGATCGCTAGATGGACCCTCGAGATCCTACCGCCTCAATCGATTCGGACCGGGATCCGGTGTCGTCGCAACACAGCGAGGCCAGAATCAGACACAGGTCCGTCGATTGTGCCGACACGGATTCGCGCCCGCGCTCCCGGAACCGCCGGAAGGTATTCGCCGGTTTGATTCGCTTGCGCCGGAGTCAAAGTCGCGAGGCGCGACGGCGATTCCACGTATACCCTCCATTGTGTACCCCAAAACAAAGCGAGCTTGATCACCGGCCGAGGACGTGAAGAGGGATTACCCGGGGTCATCGGTTGGTGTGGCTCGCTGCTCAACAGAAGCGTGTGATTCTCCGTCCATGATGCGACGACTACCGGTTTCGCGAGGGAGCCGCCGTGAAAGATGATGATTTCCGGCGCGGCGAACGACGCAGTACTAGCAGCGTGTCTTTGCGCGGAGTCCGCCGAGGAAAGGAGAACAAGACCACACGCGCATAGCTCAGTTAGCCGAATCATGAAACCTCCTCACCGCAAATGCTCGGGTCCACCTAACGCCCGAGTTGAAGTGCGGGCGAGTCAATAAAAGCGCGCGCCGAAGGCGACGCAATCCACAGATCGCCCGTCACCTTCAACGATCGTTAGCTAGCCTGGAGTAAGACTCAGAGTGGGGCGCCCTCGGACCGGAGTGGAGCGAGGAATAGCTGCTCAACGTCGTCGGGCACGTCCACGCGGACGATAACTTCTGGCCAGAGCTCGATCGGCGGCGTGGCGATGAGATCCGTTGAGATCGAGACCACGTCGAGATCGTCGGCGAGGTGCGGCACCGCCCCGCAGCGCCGCGCGCGACAGAGCACACGCGGATGACACTCACGATAGTGACAGATGCGGCCGAGGTAGCGGCCGCTCGGATCGGCTAAGAAGACATCGGCGCCCGAATTCAACCGGGCTTGGGCGGTGCCCTTGAGGCGGCGACCGAGCTTCGCGAGCCGAGGCATCTCAAGGTCAGGAGTTGCACTCACGAGAAGGTCGATATCCTTCGGCCGGGGCTTGGGCGTTACCACCGAGCCGATAAGCCCAATGCGAGCAATACCGGGGCAGGCGCGCACTCCACGGACGA
>Ga0207661_10000956_pt1 | contig 19037 bp, 22 predicted proteins | sample KBSC713LmetaG_FD_184337 | JGI IMG/M metagenome (GOLD analysis project Ga0207661, IMG submission 184337) | Corn rhizosphere microbial communities from Kellogg Biological Station, Michigan, USA - KBS C7.1-3L metaG (SPAdes) (version 2) | ecosystem: Host-associated > Plants > Roots > Rhizosphere ...
CGATCAGTTCCGCGACTTCGAGCACCGCGGTGAGCGGTTCCGCGAACTGGCCCGCGAGGTCGCCGGTGGCTAACGGCGAGAAGCGCTCGACCCGCCGCCGCGAGCAGGTGGCGCCGGTGGAGTACCACCTGCTGCTGCTGGTCACGCTGGGCCTGGTCGCGTTCGGGCTGGTGATGGTCTACAGCGCGTCCAGCGGCGTCGCCGTGCTCTCCAACCGCGACCCGCTGTCGGTGCTGGCCAAGCAGGCGGTGTACGCCGCCATCGGCGTGGTGGCGATGCTGATCTGCGCGCGCGTTCCCTATCGCCAGCTGCGCTACGCCGGGCCGCCGGTCATGTTCGGCGTGATCGTGCTGCTGGTGCTGGTGCTGGTGCCGGGGATCGGCGCCGAGATCAACAATGCCCGCCGGTGGATCCTGATCGGGCCGATCTCGATCCAGCCCTCCGAGTTCGCCAAGGCCGCCGTCCTGATCTTCTCGGCCGCGGTGCTGTCGGGTCGCAAGCGGCCGCCTCGCTCGCTGAAGCAGCTGTTCAATCCGGTGGGCGCGGTCGCCCTGCTGATCTGCGCACTGGTCGTGATCGAGCCAGACCTGGGCACCGCGATCGCGATCGCTGTGATGGTCTGCGGGCTGCTGCTGGTGGCCGGGACGCCGCTGCGGCTGTTCGTCAGCATCGCCGCCATGTTCGCGCTGGCGGCGGGCGCGATGATCATGTTCGAGCCCTACCGGCTGCAGCGGATGACCACGTTCCTCGACCCCCGGGCCGACGCCTCCGGCGCCGGCTGGCAGATCGTGCAGGCCACACTCGGGCTGGGCAACGGCGGCCTGACCGGCGTCGGCCTTGGCAACGGCACCGTAAAGAGCTTCACACCCGAGGCCTCGACCGACATGATCGCCTCCGTGATCGGCGAGGAGCTCGGCCTGCTGGGCATCGTGGCCACGGTCGCCGCCTTCGCCGCGTTCGCCGTGCTCGGCTACCGGATCGCCATCCGGTGCCGTGACCCGTTCGGCCGTTACCTGGCCGCCGGCGCCACGTCCCTGATCGCAGGCCAGGCCTTCGTCAACCTCGGCGCCGTGCTCAGCATGCTGCCGCTGACCGGCGTGCCGCTGCCGCTGATCAGCGTCGGTGGCAGCAGCCTGGTGGTGATGCTGGCCTTGGTCGGTGTCATGCTGAACGTCGCCAACAGCGAGTCGGGCGCCGCCGCCAAGGCGAAGCCCCGCAGGAAGTCAGCCGATGCAAAGCCAAAGCAGCAACAGCAGCCCGCAGCCGCGAAGCCGCCGCGTCCTGATCGCCGCCGGCGGCACGGCGGGGCACGTCGTACCGGCACTGGCGGTGGCAAACGAGCTGCGGGATAGGGGCGCGGAGGTCGAGTTCGCCGGCGGCGGCCGGATCGAGTCGCGGATGGTGCCCGAGGCCGGCTACCCGTTCCACCGCTTCGACGTCCGCGGGTTCGAGCGCCGGCTGTCGCCCGCGCTCGCGCGGTCGCTGTTCCTGGCCGGCAAGGCGCCGGTGGACTGCCTTCGGATCATCCGCAGGGTGCATCCGGACGTGGTGTTCGGAGCCGGCGGGTATGTGTCCGGGCCGATGCTGCTGGCCGCCCGCACCGCCCGGGTGCCGGCCGCGCTGCTCGAGGTCGACGCTCACATGGGGCTGGCCAATCGGCTGGCCGCGCCGCTGGTGCAGCGCGTCTACCTCGCCTTTCCGATCCCGGGACGCGACGGTGGGACGTACCGCGTGACCGGGCGGCCGGTTCCGCAGCCCGGAGCCATCGCCGGCACCGTCAACCATCCGCAGGTGCTGGTGTTCGGTGGCAGCCTGGGCTCGAGCCGACTCAACGAGCTGGCGGCCGCCGCCTGGGCGGCGACGGATCCGGGTTTCTCGGTGATGCACATCACCGGCGAGCGCGAGTATCCGCAGTACGCAGATCGCCGTGCCAGGTGGTACCAGGTGGTCGGCTTCACCCCGCAGCTGTCGCACGCGCTCAGCCGCGTGCGTCTGGTGGTTGCACGGGCGGGGGGTTCGGTGTTCGAGATCGCCGCGGCCGGGCGGCCGTCCATCCTGATCCCGTCGCCGAACGTCACCGGCGATCACCAGACGGCCAACGCACGGCACCTGGAGGAGGCCGGTGCGGCGGTGGTGATCCCCGAGGCGGAGCTGGATGCGGCCCGGCTCGACAGGGAGGTGCGCGCGCTGCTCCACGATCCCGATCGCCTGCAGGCGATGGGCGAGGCCGCCCGCCGCTGGGCGCGCCCGAAGGCCGCCTCTGACATCGCCGACGACCTGCTAACACTCATCCGATGAGCTTCGCCGACCGCCGCCTGCACATGCTCGGCATCGGCGGCGCCGGCGTCTCGGCGCTCGCCACCGTTGCCTATGCCTGGGGCGCCGAGGTGTCGGGCTGCGACCGCGCCGCCTCGCCCTACAGCGAGCGGCTCGAGCGGTTCGGCATCCCGGTCGCGATCGGGCACGATCCCGGCCATCTGGAGCAGGGGATGGAGGTGGTCGTGTCATCGGCCATCGGCCCGGACGAGCCGGAGCTGCTGGCTGCCCGGGACATGGGCCTTCCGCGGCTCCACCGCGCCCAGCTGCTGGCCGAGATGGTCGCCTCGCGGCGGTCGATCTGCGTTGCCGGCGCCCACGGCAAGACCACGTGCTCGGCGATGACGGCCTACGCCGCGGTGCGCCTGGGTCTCGACCCCACCTACCTGATCGGCGGCGACGTGCCGCAGCTGGGAGGCAACGCCGGGCCCGGCGGAGGGACGCTGCTGATCGCCGAGGCGGACGAGTCGGACGGCAGCCTGTCGCTGCTGCGGCCGCGAGTCGCGGTGGTGCTGAACGTCGAGCTCGACCACCACGCCCGGTTCGCCTCCGAGGCGGAGCTGCGGACGCTGTTCTCTAACTGGACGGCGGCCGTTGCCCCGGGAGGCGCCGTGGTGCTTCACGAGTCGGTCGAGCTGCCGGCACACGTCCCGGTGCGCCGGTTCGGCCAGGGCGACGAGGTCGACTGGCAGGTGGGCGGGATCGAGCCCGGCGCACACGGCACCGGCTTCTGGCTGCGCACGCCCGACGGCACTCCGCTCCACGTGACGCTGGCGCTGCACGGCGCACACAACGCACTCAACGCCGCCGCGGCGATCGCCGCCCTGGCGGAGGCCGCGGCCGTCGATCCGTCCGACGCGGCCGGCGCGCTGGCCGACTTTGCCGGCACCGGCCGCCGCTACGAGCGCAGGGGTGCGGTGGGTGGCGCGACCATCGTCGACGACTACGCCCACCATCCGACGGAGGTGGCCGCGGTGATCGCCGCCGCCCGGGCGCAGTCGCCCGGCCGCGTGGTGGTCTGCTTCCAGCCGCACCTGTACTCGCGCACCTCCGCCCTGGCCGGCCGTTTCGGCCGTGCCCTGGCCGGCGCCGACGAGGTGGTCGTCACCGACGTCTATCCAGCCCGGGAGCCGCCGGTCGAGGGGGTCACCGGCAAGCTGGTGGTGGACGCCGTCAGCATCGCCCGGCCGGGGATGCCTCTCGCCTACCAGCCCGCGCTCGACGATGCCGCCCGGTATCTGGCCACCCGCATCCGCCCCGGCGACCTGGTGCTGACCGTCGGCGCCGGCGATGTGCGCAGGGTGGGGGACATGCTGCTCGCATGACCGGGCTGGCGTTCCTGGAGGAGAACTATCCGATCTCCCGACTGACAACGGTGGGCACCGGCGGCCCGGCCCGGTTCCTGGCCCGGCCGTCCACGGCGAACGATCTTCAGCAGCTGGTCTCCTTCATCGACGACCAGGGCCTGGAGATGGCGGTGGTGGGGCTGGGGTCGAACCTGCTGGCCGCTGACGAGGGGTACGCCGGCGTCGTCGTCAAGCTGGTCGGCGATCTGGCTCGCGTCGAGCGGGACGGCGACGGGCTGCTGTGCGGCGGCGGGGCGTCGCTGGCCGTGGTGGTGAAGAGGGCGGAAGGGCTCTCGCTGGCCGGCGCCGAGTTCTTCTGCGCGATCCCGGGCACGGTCGGCGGCGCGGTGCGGATGAATGCCGGCGCCTACGGCGGCGAGACGAGGGACGTGCTGGCCGACGCGCTCGTGATCGGTCCCGGCGGCAGCCGGCGCGCCGACCCCGACGGCCTCGAGATGAGCTACCGCCGGTCGAACGTCGGCCCGGGGGAGATCGTGGCCGAGGCGCGGCTGCGGCTGCGGCCCGGCGACCGCGATGCCATCCGCCGCACCGTCCGCGAGATGCAGGACCGGCGGCGGGCGGCTCAGCCGCAGAAGGTGCGCACGTTCGGCAGCGTCTGGAAGAACCCGTCGGCCGACCTCACCGCCGGCCGCCTGCTCGAGCAGTGCGGGCTCAAGGGCCACGCGATCGGCGGTGCCCGGATATCGCCGGTGCACGCCAACTTCATCGAGAACACCGGCGGGGCGACCTCGGCCGACGTGGTGGCGCTGATGGCGGAGGCCCGGCGCAGGGCCAGTGAGCTGCACGGCATCGAGCTCCACCACGAGGTGCAGATGCTGGGCCCGATCGGGCTGCCCGGTGACCGGCCGGCCTCGGCGGGAGGAGCGGGAGCCGCGGCGGCGAACTGACGCCTCATGCAGCTGGTGGCGGATCTCGACAGCGTCCTTGCCGACCGCCGGCGCGCGCTGCAACAGACGCGGGGCCGGCGGCGGCTGGTTCTGGTGGCGGTGATCGCAGTGGCGATCGTCGGATTCGGCGGCTACAAGCTGCTGGCGATGTCGCCGGCCTTCTCGGTGACGACGGTCGACGTCAGCGGGGCCACCCCCCAGCTGAGCGCCGAGATCACCCGGGAGCTCGACCACGACGGCGCCACCGGCAAGAGTCTGCTTCAGACTGACGCCGGTGCGCTCGAGACCCGGCTGGAGGAGCTGCCGTACGTGAAGTCGGCCACCGTCGACCGCGCCTTCCCGCACACGCTCGCGGTGTCCGTCGACGCCTACTCCCCGGCGGTGTTCGTGGAGTCCGGCGAGACCGGGTGGCTGGTCGCCAAGGACGGGCGGGTGCTGGCCGAGGCGGCGACCGCTCCCCGGCGGGTCGCCCGGATCACGATCCCCCCGGGCGCCGTGCTCCAGGTGGGCGACCTGACCGGCGACGCCGACGTGTCCAGTGGGTTGCTGTTGCTGCGCGCCGCGCCACGCGGATTCCACAGGTCGGTGGGCCGAGTCAACCGGCTGATCTCGCGGTCGGGCACCATCACCGCGGTCGTCGGCCACCACATCCAGCTGCGATTCGGCGAGCCGGTGGACCTGCCGCTGAAGATGTCGGTGGTGGAGCGTGTGATGCGGCGTATTCACGGTGGACAACGACGCGACCTGGCCTATCTCGATGTGTCGGCACCCGGTCGCCCGGCTCTGGGGCTGCGCACCACACCGCCACTCTCAACTTCAGGTTGATGGTTAGATTCGAAGGGTTAAGGTTCCGCTTGACACCGAGGGAGTGGGCGGGTACCCTGGCGACGGTGCCCCCCGGCGGTCGAGGTGATTCGGCCTGCCGAGAGGGCATGACGCATTTTTGGGACAAGCCTCACGTTCAGCATGAGGAGGAGGCGGCATCGCCGCCGGCCACGGAGGTCAGACCACGATGAGAGATCAGAGCGGCAACTACCTGGCGGTCATCAAGGTCGTCGGCGTCGGCGGCGGCGGAACCAACGCCGTCAACCGGATGGTCGATGCCGGCCTTCGCGGTGTCGAGTTCATTGCCGTCAACACCGACGCTCAGGCGCTCTTGATGTGCGATGCCGACGTCAAGATCCACATCGGCTCCAAGATCACCCGCGGCCTCGGCGCCGGTGCCGATCCGCAGATCGGTCAGGACGCGGCGATGGAGAGTCGCGACGAGTTGAAGGAGGCGCTGAAGGGCGCCGACATGGTCTTTGTCACGGCAGGCAAGGGTGGCGGTACCGGCACAGGTGCGGCCCCCGTGATCGCCGAGATCGCCCGCGAGCTGGGCGCGCTCACCGTCGGCGTCGTCACGCGCCCGTTCGCCTTCGAGGGCCGGAAGCGCGGCGACCAGGCCGAGCAGGGCATCCGCACCCTCCGCGAGAAGGTCGACACGCTGATCATCATCCCCAACGACCGGCTGCTGCAGGTGGTCGAGAAGCGGACATCGATCGTCGACGCCTTTCGGATCGCGGACGACGTGCTGCGCCAGGGCGTCCAGGGCATCACCGACCTGATCACCGTCCCCGGCCTGATCAACCTCGACTTCGCCGACGTGCGCACGATCATGCGCGACGCCGGCTCGGCGCTGATGGGCATCGGTGTCGCCAGCGGTGAGAACCGCTCGGCCGAGGCCGCCCGGGCCGCCATCTCCTCGCCGCTGCTGGAGGCGACCGTGGAGGGCGCCACCGGCATCCTGCTCAACATCACCGGCGGTGCGGACATGGGATTGTTCGAAGTCAACGAGGCGGCGGAGATCATCTCCAGCGCCTCCGATCAGGACGCCAACATCATCTTCGGCGCTGTCGTCGACGAGGGAATGGGCGACCAGGTGCGGGTGACTGTGATCGCCACCGGCTTCGACCGCCGCGGCGCCATGCAGCAGCGGCCGGCGGCCGCGTTCGCGAGCAGCTTCTCCCGTTCCGAGGAGGCTGCGCCGGCGCCGTCCGGAGATCCAGCGTCCACACACGAGTTCGACGTGCCCAACGAGGCGCTCGAGATCCCGTCGTTCCTGCGCGACGAGTAGACCGGAAAGGGTAAGGGTTGGGGCTGCTGGTGCCGAAATTGCAGCCATGGCCCCCGCCAACCGTTTGCAGGCGCTGTTCGAGCTGTCGAGCGCGCTCTCTTCCACGCTCGAGCTGGATGAGGTGCTCGAGCTGTTCTCCGCCCGCGCCGCAGAGCTGACCGGGGCGACAGCCGCCGAGCTCTCGCTGCTGCACCCGGACGGCGACACGATCGTGATGCTGACCGACTGGTCGGGCAACTGGGCGGTCAGCCTGAATGAGCCTTACAGCGAGGCCGGTGGGGTCTACTCGATCCGCCGGTTCGAGACGATCCGCCGGGTGCTCGAGCAGCGGCTGCCCGAGCAGGTGCGGGTCGCCGACCCCGACGGTGAGGTGGAGCTGCGGGATTCGATCGCGCGCTACGGCGTCGCCACCAGCCTGATGCTGCCATTGATCTCGCGCGGCAGCTCGATCGGGCTGATGGAGATCGTCGACACCCGCGACCGGGTGTTCGATGACTACGACATCGAGTTCTGCATGGCGCTCTGCAACGTCGTGTCGCCGGCGATCCGAAACGCGCTGCTGTTCCGGGAGATGCGGGACATGACCCTGCGGGACGAGCTGACCGGGCTGCTCAACCGCCGGGCCTTCGATGATGAGCTGGCGGGCTTCGTCCGCGAGCAGGCGACGCGCCCGTTCGCCCTGCTGCTGATGGACATGGATGGGCTGAAGCGGATCAACGACACCGGCGGCCATCTGGCCGGCGATCGCGCGCTCCGCCAGGCCGCCGAGGCGATCCGCGACTCGCTGCGCGAGGGCGACCTTGCGTTCCGGCTGGGCGGCGACGAGTTCGCGATGCTGCTCGCCGGCGCCTCGGCCGCCGACGCCGCCCAGGTCGCCTCCCGGATCCAGGGTGCCCTGACCCGGATCAGCGCCGGCCGGCTGACCATCTCCGGCGGCATCAGCTTCGGCGGATTCCGCGAGTTCGACGAGGACGAGCTGTACCGCCGGGCCGACCGCGCGACCTACCGGGCCAAGGGTTTCGGCGGCGGCCGTACGGAGCTTTCCGTCGCCGCTTAGCCAGGGGACCGCGGACGGCCTACAATGCGTGCTCAGCCGACGAGCGCATACTGCCTCCCGGTTGACCCTTGACGCGGGTGTCCCGGCGGCGCAGGCCGCCGGGACACCTGGTCAAAGCCCAACCCCCGGCCAGGCTCCGCCCCTTGAGCGCCTGCCCCGCCGTCCGGAGTAGACTTGCGCTCCGGATGCCTGAGCAGACGCTCCGCCGGACGCCGCTCTACGACCGCCACGTGGCCGCGGGGGCGCGGATCGTTCCCTTCGCCGGGTGGGAGATGCCGGTGCAGTACGAAGGGATCATCCCGGAGCACCGGGCGGTGCGGTCGCATGCGGGCGTGTTCGACGTCTCGCACATGGGCCAGCTGGAGATCCGCGGCGCGGGCACGATCGGCTTCCTGCAGCGCGCGCTGTCGAACGACCTGGAGAAGATCGGCAAGGGCCAGGCCCAGTACACGCTGCTGCTCGACGAGCGCGGGACGCCGATCGACGATCTGATCGCCTACCGCTTCGCCGATGACCACGTGCTGCTGGTGGTGAACGCCTCCCGGGTGGACGACGACCGGGAATGGATCCTCGATCGGCTGCCGTCCGACGTCGTGCTCGACGACCGCAGCGACGAGCTCGCCATGCTCGCGCTCCAGGGGCCGGCCGCGCTCGAGCTGGTGCAGCTGCCCGACCTGGAGCCGTTCGGCTTCACGCGGGCGACCGTGGCCGGCGTTCCGGCCATCGTTGCCCGCACGGGCTACACCGGCGAGCCCGGCGTCGAGCTGATGATCGAGCCGGGTCGGGCCGGTGAGCTGTGGGATGCGCTGGTTGCCGCCGGCGCCACTCCCGCCGGCCTGGGCGCGCGCGACACGCTGCGGCTCGAGGTCTGCTATCCGCTCTACGGCAACGATCTCGATCGCGAGCACACCGCGCTGGAGGCCGGACTGCGCTGGGTCTGCGCGCTGGACGCGAAGGATTTCGTCGGCGCCGCTGCGCTCCGCGCGCAGGGCGAGGTCGGCGGCTACGACCGGCTGGTGGCCTTTCGCGCCCTCGACCGCGGCGTGCCGCGCCAGGGAATGCCGATCGGCCCCGACGGCACGGTCACCAGCGGGACGATGTCGCCCTCACTGGGTATCGGTATCGGCATGGGCTACGTTCCCGCAGCCTCCGCAATGCCGGGCACCCGGCTCGAGGTCGACGTGCGAGGCCGCACGCTTCCGGTCGAGGTTGCCAAGAAGCCGCTGTACGTCAAGGAGAAGACATGAGCGACGCCAACTATCCCGACGACCTGCAGTACATCGAGGAGCACGACTGGGCTCGGGTCGACGGGGATACCGCCACCTTCGGCATCACCTGGTACGCGCAGGACACGCTGGGAGAGGTGGTGTACTTCAGTCCCACCGCCGTCGGCGAGACCGTCAGCAAGGGCGGCGAGTACGGCGAGCTCGAGTCGACCAAGGCGGTGTCAGCGCTGATCGCCCCGCTGTCGGGTGAGGTGATCGAGGTGAACGAGGGCCTGCAGGGCAGCGAGTCGACCGTGAACGACGATCCCTACGGCGCCGGTTGGCTGGTCAAGGTACGCCTGTCGGATCCGTCGGAGACCGAGTCGCTGCTCGACTCCGACGCCTACCGCCGGCACGTGGACAGCCAGTGAGCTTCACCTCCCTCACGGGATCCGATCGCGACGAGATGTTGGAGGCGATCGGCGTGTCGTCGATCGAGGAGCTGTTCGCCGACATCCCCCAGAACCTCCGCCTCGACCGTCCGCTTGACGTCGGGCCCGCACTGACCGAGTCCGAGCTGGTCGCCCACATGTCGGAGCTGGCGTCCCGCAACGTGCACGTCGACCGCGAGCTGTCGTTCCTGGGTGCCGGCATGTACGACCACTATGTGCCGGCGGTGGTCGACATGCTGATGCAGCGGGGCGAGCTGCTGACGGCCTACACGCCGTACCAGCCGGAGATGAGCCAGGGCGTGCTGCAGGCGATCTTCGAGTACCAGACGGCGATCTGCGAGCTGACGGGAATGGACGTCTCGAACGCGTCCGGCTACGACGGCACCACGGTCGCGGCCGACGCCTGCTACGTGGCCAAGCTGGCCACTCGGCGGCAGAAGGTCGTGCTGGCCGAGACCCTGAACCCCCAGGCCCGCCAGGTGGTGCGCACGTTTGCGCCCGGGTTCGGGATGGAGGTGGTCGAGGTCGCGCAGAAGGATGGTGTGGTCGACCCGGACGAGCTGGCAGCGGCCGCCGAAGGCGCCGCCCTGGTCATCTTCCAGCAGCCGAACTTCTTCGGCATCCTGGAGGACGCCCCGGCGCTGGCCGCCGCCGCGAACGGCGCCGGCGCGCTGGCCGTGGCCCACGTCGACCTGATGAGCCTGGGCGTGCTCGAGGCACCCGGCGCCTACGGGGCCGACATCGCGATCGGCGAAGGCCAGTCGGCCGGCAACCACCTGTCCTACGGCGGCCCCCACTACGGGTTCCTGGCGTCCAAGACCGATCTCGCCCGCCAGCTGCCCGGCAGGATCGTCGGCGAGACCGTCGACCGCCACGGCGAGCGGGCGTTCGTGCTCACGCTGCAGACCCGCGAGCAGCACATCCGCCGCGAAAAGGCGACGTCCAACATCACCTCCAACCAGACGCTGCTGGCGCTGGGCGGCCTGGCCTACCTGTCCTGGCTGGGCCCGCAGGGGCTGGCCGAGGTGGGGGAGCGCTCGCTTGCGCTGGCCGAGCACGCCAGGAAGCGGCTGGGCCTGCCACCGGCCTTCGACAGGCCGACGTTCCGGGAGTTCGTCGTCCGCACCGGGCGACCGGCGTCCGAGGTGATCGACGAGGCCAAGCGCCGCGGCGTCCACCCCGGCTACCCGATCGGTCGCGACTACCCGGGGCTCGACGATGCGCTGATGATCGCGTTCACCGAGAAGCGGACGGCCGACGACATCGAGCGGCTGGCCGACGTGCTGGCCGGTGCGGGGGTCGAGGTGCACGCATGAAGCTGATCTACGAGAAGTCGAAGCCCGGCCGTCGCGCGTCTGCGGTGCCCGACCCCGGCCTGCCTGCCGGCGACGTCCCCGAGAGCCTGCGCAGGTCCGCGCCTCCCCGGCTGCCGGAGATGGCGGAGCCCGAGCTGGTGCGCCACATCACCGAGCTCTCGACTCGCAACTTCGGCATCGACACCGGCTTTTACCCGCTTGGCTCGTGCACCATGAAGTACAACCCGCGCGTGAACGAGCGGGTGGTCGGCCTTCCCGGGTTCCGTGACCTGCACCCGCATCAGCGCGACGAGGACGCCCAGGGGGCGCTGGAGCTGATGTGGCGGCTGCAGGAGATCCTGGCGGAGGTCGTCGGATTGCATGCGGTCACCCTGCAGCCGGCGGCCGGGTCGCAGGGCGAGCTGACGGGCCTGACGCTGATCCGCGCCTACTTCGAGGACCGGGGAGAGGGCGACCAGCGGCGCGAGATCGTGATCCCCGACACCGCTCACGGCACCAATCCCGCCAGCGTTGCCATGGCCGGCTACAGCCTTGTGCGAGTGAAGGTCGACGAGCGCGGCAACATCGACCTCGACGACCTGCGGTCGAAGGTGGGGCCGCAGACGGCCGGTCTGATGATCACCAACCCGTCGACTCTCGGCTTGTTCGAGGAGAGCATCGAGGAGATCCAGAAGATCTTCCACGGCGCCGGCGCGCTGCTGTACTACGACGGGGCGAACCTGAACGCGGTGTGCGGCATCAGCCGGCCGGGCGACATGGGGTTCGACGTTCTGCATTTCAACCTGCACAAGACGTTCTCCCAGCCGCACGGCGGCGGTGGCCCGGGCGCCGGATCGGTCGCCGTTCGAGACATCCTGGAGCCGTTTCTGCCCACGCCCGTCGTCGTTCGCGATGGCGGCAGCTACCGGCTCGACCACGACCGGCCGAAGTCGATCGGGCGCGTGCGCGGATTCGCCGGCCCGTTCGGCGTGTTCGTCCGCGCGTACGCGTTCATTCGCATGTGGGGGCCGGGGCTGCGCGAGATGTCCGAGACCGCGGTGCTCAATGCGAACTACATGCTGGCCCGGCTGCGGGACGCCTACGAGCTGCCGTACGACCGCACCTGCATGCACGAGTTCGTGCTGTCCGCGCGCAACCTCAAGCGTGAGCACGGGGTGACTGCGCTCGACGTCGCCAAGCGGCTGATGGATCACGGTTTCCACCCGCCGACCGTGTACTTCCCGCTGGTCGTCCCCGAGGCCCTGATGATCGAGCCCACCGAGACGGAGGCCAAGGAGACGCTGGACGCGTTCTGCGAAGCCATGCTCTCGATCGCCGGCGAGGCCGAGACCGACCAGCAGGTGCTCAAGGACGCGCCGCACAGCAGGCCGGTCAGCCGGCCGGACGAGGCCCAGGCGGCCAAGCGCATGCACGTGCGCCACACCTTCGAGGAGACCCCCGCCTGAGACGGTTCGACGCCGTCCTGTTCGACTACGGCGACACGCTGTTTCAGTTCCGCTACGAGGAGCGAACGCACGAGCGGGCGCTGGCCGCCCTGCTGGGGGAGCTGGGCGCCACGGACCGGGCGGCGGACGCGCTTGACGCCTTCTGGCCGTTGTTCGACGAGGCCCGAGAGGCGGCCGGGGATGGTGGCGAGCTGCGCTATGCCGAGCTGATGATGAAGGTGCTGGCCGCGGTGGGGTTGAGGCCCGGGGACACGGAGCTGCGGGAGGCGCTGCGGCTCGAGCACCGGGCCTGGGACGAGGCCCGCTCGCTGCACCCCGATACCCCCCGGCTGCTCTCGACGCTGAGGGAGGCGGGGGTGGCCACCGGCCTGGTGTCGAACGCCTTCGACCCTCCGGAGCTGATGCACGAGGATCTGCGGATCCACGGCATCGCCGGGTTGCTCGACGCGGCCGTGTTCTCCTCGGAGGTCGGCGTCCGCAAGCCGCACCCCGCGATCTACCGCCGTGTCCTCGACAGGCTGGCGGTGGCACCCGAGCGGGCGCTGTTCGTCGGCGACCGCGTGCGCGAGGACATCGACGGGCCGGCTGCGCTGGGAATGTCGACCTGCCTGGCCGTCTATTACCGCCGGGACGAGGATGATCACTCGCGGGCAACCTTTTGTGCTCAATCCCCTTTGGAAATTCTTACTTTCGTAGGTGTTTCCGGGACAATTGCGGGGTAGACTTGGTCGCCTGATGGGTGGGATACGACACAGGTTGCCATTGGCGGCGCCCCCGGACGAGGTCGAGTGCCGGCGCTGCGGGGTGGTCTGCCAGAAGGTCGTGCATCCACAGCGGTGCCTCGAGCGAGCCTGTCCGTTTCTGTACGCACATGAGCTGTTCGGCCGCCGGTACGTGGGCTGCATGCAGAAGGTGTTCGCCAGCGAGATCGACCTCGAGTCGCTGCAGAGGGCCAGGCGGCGGCGGCTCGGATTCGGCGCCGTCCGCGCCGTCCGCGATCCGCTGCCGATCTGCCAGGCCGAGGTCGAGCGGGCGTACGAGCACCGCGCAGAGCCGCTCGGCTGCATCAATCCCGAATTCCACGAGCTCCCCGACACGTCGAGTTTTCGGGTGACCGTCAACGACAGGGGGCTGTCGGGCTAGCCATGCGGGTGCTTCGGGGGGTCACGCTTGCCGCGCTGCTGGCGGTTGTCGCAGTGCTGCTCACAGATGTCGACGCGATCCACGGCGGGTCGTCCGCCGCGACGTCGAGCTACGCCGCAGAGCCGCCGCCGCCGGCGCCGATCGCCAACCGCCCGCCATGGGCGATGCCCAAGCCACCGAGCGCTCCACGCTTCCTGATCGGCCGGGTCACCGCGCCGATCCCCACGCCGTACGGGACGATCCCGACCACCACGCCGCTCGGCTCACCGACATGGCTGTGGGTGCTCTGGCACAAGGGCCGCGAGGGGACGGTGATCGTGCCCGGCAGTCCGAACGCGAGGCTGGCGCGGATCGACCTGTCCCGGCTCAAGCTTCGCTGGACGCGCGTCCATGTCAGCATCGACCTGGGGCGGCGCGACGTGCGGGTGATCCGCGCCGGCGAGCTGGTCGCCCGCTTCCCGGCGGCCATCGGAACCCGGTCGACCCCGACGCCCACCGGCAGGTTCTCGGTGACCGACAGGATCGCCTTCCCGGCGGGCAGTATCTATGGCCGCTTCGCTGTCGGCATCTCGGCCCACCAGACGTCGGCCCTGCCGGCCAGCTGGACCGGCGGCGACCAGATCGCCATCCACGGCACCAACGAGCCGGCCTCCATCGGCCGGGCGGCGAGTCTCGGCTGCCTGCGCGTCGGCAACCGCGGACTTCGCGTGCTCGAGCGGATGGTGCCGCTGGGCACGCCGGTGCTCATCCACCCCTGAGCCGCGCCTCCAGCAGGTGCACGCTCTCGGCAGCGTCCTGCCCTGAGGTGTCGATCACCCGGTCAGCCGGCCAGCCGCTCACGGCCGCGTGCTGGGCGCGGATGTGGTGCTCCATCACTCGCTTGTCCCGCGCTCGCGAGCGATCGAGTGTCTCGGCCAAGCTGGGGAGCAGGACCAGCAGCCGCCAGTCGAGGCCGTCCAGCCGCGGCAGCCAGGAGCGCGCAAAGCCCTCGGGTGTCAGCACGTCGTCCACGCCACGTCGTAGCCGTGCGCGGCGAACACACGAGCCTGTGCCAGCGCCGCCTCCACGCTGAGATCGTACTGCTCCTCGGCCGCGTCTCCCGGCAGCTGAGGGTCGGCGAGCCCAGCGACGATCTGCGCCCGTACCGCGTCGAGCTCGAGGTGCGCCGCCCGCTGGCGCGACGCGCACCAACCACGGGCGACGGTTGATTTGCCGGCTCCGGCAGGGCCGCCGAGCAGCAGGACGATGGGCACGCTCACGGTCAGGGCGAGATGTTCACCGAGCCGTCCAGCTGGATCGCCCACGACGGGTTGTGCGCGACCTCCCAGGGATGCCCGTCGGGGTCGGTGAACAGACCCGAGTAACCACCCCAGAACGTCTCTGCGCCCCGCCGGTTGATCGTTGCCCCGGCCGCATCGGCCTCCTCCAGGATGGCGTCCACCTCGGCCGGCGAGCTCACGTTGTAGGCCACCGTGATGCCGCCCCACCCGCCGCGGTCGTCGGTCACCCCGCTGTCCTCGGCCAGCAGCTTTCTGTCCCACAGGGCGAGCGCCATGCACCCGGCCTGGAAGAACACGACCTCGTCGTTGTCGGGGTTGGCCGGTGCCCAGCCGAGCGCCATGTAGAAGGCTCTGCTCTGTGGGATGTCGGCGACCCCCAGGGTGATCAGGCTGACGCGCTGGTCCATGTCGCTACTCCTCTCCGCTGTCGGGCGGGCGGCGCAGCCGCTTGCGGACGCCGGCCCGCCGCTTGTCGTCGATCCGTTCTGCCGCCTTCGCCCGCGACGGCCTGGTCGGCCGCCGCGGCGGTGGCGGCGGCGCCAGGGCCTCGCGCAGCAGGTCGGCCATCCGCCGCATCGCCAGCTCGCGGTTCCGCAGCTGGCTGCGCTCGTCCTGGGCCACCACTCGCAGCCGGCCCTCGGAGTCCAGCCTGCGGCGCAGGCGCCGGGCGGCGCGCTGCTTCTCGTCGTCGGTCAGGCTGGGCGATCCGACCAGATCGAACAACAGCTCGACCCTGGTGCTCGACGTGTTGACGTGCTGACCGCCCGGCCCGCCCGACCTGCTGAAGCGGAGCTCCAGCTCCGAAGGCGGGATCCGCCGGCCGGCACCTACGTCGAGGCCGTCGGCACCGCCTGCCACAGCGCAACGCCCTTCCTGTGCAGCCGTTTCAGGCGCCGCACCTGTGCCGCGTCCGCCCCGCGGTTGTCGGGCCCGGGAGTCTCCAGGATGGCCGGCAGATGCTGGATCCGGGGACTGCCCAGAAACACGGCCATGTCCTGGCCGATCTCGCCGTCCGGGACATTCTCGTGGCGGTCGCGGTGCGAGTCGAACGGCAGCTTGGAATCGTTGATGTGCAGGCAGCGCAAACGGTCGAGGCCGATGCGCTCGTCCACCTCGTCGAGCACCGCGTTCACGCCGTCCACCGTCCGGATGTCGTAGCCGGACGCGAACAGGTGGCAGCTGTCCAGGCAGATCCCCACCCGGTCTGGGCGGCCCAGCTCGTCGATGATGGTCGCCAGCTCCTCGATGGTCACACCCATCGTGCCCTGGTGACCGGCGCTGTTCTCCAGCAGCAGCCACGTCGGGTCGTCGTCGCGCTCGCCGCACGCCACCTGCAGCGCCGGGATCACCTGATGCAAGGCCTGCTCGAAGCCGCGGCCGAGATGGCTGCCGACGTGAAAGACCACTCCCTCGGCGCCGATCCTCTCGGCGGTGGCGGTGGTCTCGCGGAGCGCCTTCACCGACTTGGCGTAGATCACGTCGTCCGTCGCGCCCAGGTTGATCAGATAGGTGGCGTGGCAGACGACGGATTCGATGCCGAACCGTTCGCGCTTCTCGCGAAACGCGGCCACGGTCTCCGGCTTGTGGTCTGTGTGCCGCCACATCCGCGGGCTCTGGGTGAACACCTGGACCGCGTTTGCGCCGCGCTCGCGAGCACGGTCGATCGCCGTGTCGATGCCGCCTCCCGACGACACATGAGCCCCGTAGAACATGGCCGTCAGTATAGGGAGCGGCCGACGGCCGCCGTCCCCGCCGAGCAGCGGGTGATCCTGACCCGGCTCGTGCTCGGCAAGCGCGTCTGAGGCCGGGGCGGCGGGGAGAAGCCCGCCGGTAGCATGCCGGGATGGCAGACGCCGTCAAGGTGCGCTTTCCGCCCAGCCCCACCGGGCTACTGCACGTGGGCAGCGCGCGCACGGCGCTCTACAACTGGCTGTGGGCACGGCACACCGGCGGCAGCATGGTGCTGCGATTCGAGGACACCGATCGCGAGCGCTCGACGGACGCGGCCATCGATCAGGCGCTGCGCGTGCTGGAGTGGCTGGGGATCGACTGGGACGAGGGCCCGTACCGCCAGACCGAGCGATTCGAGGTCTACACGGCCACCGCCGAACGGCTGCTCGACGCCGGCACCGCGTACCGGTGCTACTGCACACCGCAGGAGCTCGACCTCGAGCGCTCCCGCCGCCAGGCGGCCGGCGAGCCGCTGATCTACTCCGGGCGCTGCCGAGACCTGAGCGACCAGCAGCGCGAGGCGTTCGAGGCCGAGGGGCGGTCGTCGGTGGTCCGGCTGAGGGTCGACCGGGCCGGCGACACCGCGATCGACGACATCGTTCGCGGAGTGGTCACCTGGGACAACAGCCTGCTCGGCGACCACATCGTCATCCGGTCGGACGGCTCGCCGACCTACCAGTTCGCCAACCCGGTCGACGACATCGACTCCGGCGTGAACCACATCATCCGCGGCGAGGACCTGCTGTCGTCGACGCCGCGCCAGCTCGCCCTCTACCGGGCCCTCGGCGCCCAGCCCCCGGCATACGCGCACCTGCCGATGATCCTGGGGCCGGACCGCAAGAAGCTTTCGAAGCGCCACGGAGCGGTGTCGGTCGAGGAGTTCCGCGACCGCGGGTACCTGCCCGAGTCGATCAAGAATTATCTCGCGCTGCTGGGCTGGAGCTACGACGACAAGACGACCGTGATGACGACCGCGGAGCTGATCGAGCGGTTCACGCTCGACCGGGTCACCAAGAGCCCGGCGGTGTTCGACTTCCAGAAGCTGGAATGGCTGAACGGCGAGCATCTGCGCGCGCTGACCGGCGACGACTACACGGAGGCACTGCAGACCCACCTGCGCCGGTCGGGGTCGGCGCTGGCAGAGCAGCCCGACCGGGTGGCCGAGGTGGCTCCCCTGGTGCAGGAAAAGCTGCGCGAGCTCGATCAGTTCGAAGGCTTCGCCGGCTTCCTGTTCGACGAGCCGCACATGGACGCCGACGCCTGGCGGCGGATCGCCGGCGATCCCGAGTCGCTGCGGTCGCTGGCGGCTGCGCGAGACCGGCTGGAGGCGACCGAGAACTGGGACGGGCCCTCGATCGAGGCCGCTCTGCGAGCCGCCTGTGAGGACACCGGCCTCAAGCCGCGGGTGCTGTTCACCCCGGTGCGGGTCGCCATCTCCGGCAGCACCGTCGCCCCCGGCCTGTTCGAGAGCCTCGAGCTGCTCGGCCGCGACGTGGCGCTGCGCCGGATGGCCGCAGCGGAGAGGAATCTGGCCGCACAGCCATAAGTACGGATTGGAACCATGGCTGTCCACCCCGTCCGCACGTCCGCATACCTGCCCCCGTTCAGCGTGGCCGCGCTCGCGCTGGCCATCGGCCTTGCGCTGATGATGAGCCTGGTGGTCGGGGTTGCCGCCTTCTCGCTGCAGCCGTCCGGAGTCAGCCAGACCCAGCTGGCGGCCGAGCGCGACGCGGCGTACCGCAGCGGCCTGACGGAGGGCCGGGCGCAGGGGATCAAGGACGGCCAGCAGCAGGGCGCCAGGGACGGCAGGAAGTCCGGCTTCGCCCGCGGCCGCAAGGTCGGCTACGCCCAGGGGCTGCGCAGGGGACGCATCGCCGGCTTCCAACGGGGGCACACGGCGGGCTACAACGAGGGGTACGCGGCCGGGCTGGCCGCCGCCCCGTCTCCGGCCAAGAAGGCCGGTACCGGCAAGAACGCCAACTGACCCCACCCGGATGGGTGGGGTGGGGTGCGGTGACCCGGGCCGTCCCGGCTGACGGGCACCGGCACATCGCGTAGCCTGGAGGCGTGATCTCGATCCTCCACGAGGCGTCCCGAACGGCGGGCGCCGCCATGGTGATGCTGGGCGTGTCGTGCCTGCTGATGGGGATGTGCGGCATCGTCTTCACGCTCAACGTCGCCGGCGACCCGCGCGGCCCGGCTGCGCTCCGGCTGGCCCGGACGATGGCGGTGATGACGGGCTGCATCGGCCTGGTCGGCGGGATGATCGCGGTTCCCTACTACTGGATGCTTGGCCAGCTCGACGGCCACACGCTGGTGATCACCGAGATGACGCTGCTGGCCGTGACGGCGGTGTGGGCGGTCGTCACCTCGATGCTGATCGACCGCCAGGACGAGCGGGCCGAGAACCGCTGATCAGGCGGCGCGGGCGGCGGGCTGGTCGAGCCAGGCCCGGATCGCCGTCGCGTCGGGCGTGACGATGGCGTTGCCGGCCGCGGTCGCGAGCCGCTCGTGGCCGGCGCAGCCGGGGCCCAGCGGCACGTGGGCGTCCGCGGCGGCATGCATCCGGGCGTCGGTGTCGCCGCGCAGCGGCTGGATCACGATCGTGATGTCGGCGCCGTCGTCGAGGTCGGCCCCGGCGGCCGTCGCGGCGGCCATGACGTGTGCCGTGCACGCCGCCTCGTCGCCGTGCAAGCGGGGGTCGGCGACCAAAGCGACACAT
>Ga0207661_10000957_pt1 | contig 19005 bp, 17 predicted proteins | sample KBSC713LmetaG_FD_184337 | JGI IMG/M metagenome (GOLD analysis project Ga0207661, IMG submission 184337) | Corn rhizosphere microbial communities from Kellogg Biological Station, Michigan, USA - KBS C7.1-3L metaG (SPAdes) (version 2) | ecosystem: Host-associated > Plants > Roots > Rhizosphere ...
GCCCTATATGGAAACCGTGGTCGAGGAAAATCCCGCGCTCGGCTGGCGCGCGATCCGGCTCGGGCTCGACCGGCCCGGCCTGTTGCGCGGTCAGATCCGGGCGCTGCTCCGCGCCGGCGGTGGCCGAGCGCTGCGTATCATGTTCCCGATGATCTCCGATATCGGGGAATTCGACGCGGCGAAAGCGATCGTCGAGCGCGAACTGACCTATCTGCGCCAGCATGGCCATGCGCTGCCGGAGCGCATCGATGTCGGCACCATGGTGGAGGTGCCGGCGCTGCTCTACCAGATGGACGAGCTGCTGAAACGGGTCGACTTCGTCTCGGTCGGCTCGAACGATCTGTTCCAGTTCCTGTTCGCGGTCGATCGCGGCAACGCCAAGGTTTCCGAGCGGTTCGACACGCTGTCGGCGCCGATCCTGCGCGCGCTGCGCGACATCGTGCGGAAAGCACAGGCGGCGAAGAAATCCGCCTCGCTCTGCGGCGAGATGGCCTCGAAGCCGATCGGCGCGCTGGCGCTGCTCGCGCTCGGCTACCGGTCTCTTTCGCTCTCGGCCACCGCGCACGGCCCGGTGAAGGCGATGATCCTCGACCTCGACGTCAAGAAGGTCGAGGCGATGATGAATCCGCTCCTGGACGCGCCGGCCGGGAGCGTCTCGATCCGCGAGAAGCTGATCGAGTTCGCCGAGAAAGAGGGGTTGGCGTTGTAGCTGGGTTGTCGAACTCAGCTCCGCCCCCATTTCCGCCTTTTCGAGACCTTTGAGATGTCGATGCTACCCGAAGCCAAACTGGACGTACTCCTGGCGCATCATGCGTCCCTGGAAGCGCAGATTCTCGGCCAGTTGTCGTCCGACAAATATGTGCAGATCACGCGCGAGCTCGCCGAGCTCAATCCGCTGATCGGCGCCGTGAAGGCCTATCGGACCACGGTGAAAGAGCTGAGCGACATCGAGGCGCTGATCGCGGATCCCGCGACCGACGCCGAGATGAAGACCATGGCGGAAGCCGAGCTGGAAACGTTGCAGGCGAAGCGTGGCGAGCTCGAGCAGCAGATCCGAGTCGCGCTGCTGCCCAAGGACGCCATGGACGACCGCAACGTGGTGCTGGAAATCCGCGCCGGCACCGGCGGCGACGAGGCCTCGCTGTTCGCTGGCGACCTGTTCCGCATGTATGAGCGCTTCGCCGCGTTGCAGGGCTGGAAAGTCGAGGTGATCTCGGCGAGCGAAGGCACCGTCGGCGGCTACAAGGAAATCATCGCCGAGGTGCAGGGCCGCGGTGCGTTCTCGAAGCTGAAATTCGAATCCGGCGTGCATCGGGTGCAGCGGGTGCCCGACACCGAGACGCAAGGGCGCATCCACACTTCGGCCGCCACCGTGGCCGTGCTGCCGGAGGTCGAGGATGTCGATGTCGACATCAAGAACGAGGATCTGCGGATCGAGACCATGCGCGCGCAGGGCGCCGGCGGTCAGCACGTCAACAAGACGGAATCGGCGATCCGTATCACCCACATCCCGACCGGCATCGTGGTGATGATGCAGGACAGCCGCTCGCAGCACAAAAATCGGGCCTCGGCGATGAACATCCTGCGCTCGCGCATCTATGATGCCGAGCGCCATCGCCAGGACGCCGCGCGCTCCGCCGACCGTAAGGAGAAGGTCGGCTCCGGCGACCGCAGCGAACGCATCCGCACCTATAATTTCCCGCAGGGCCGCGTCACCGACCACCGCATCAACCTGACGCTCTACAAATTGCCACAGGTGATTTCAGGCGAAGCGCTGGGCGAGTTGATCGAGGCGCTCACCACCGAACACCAGGCGGCCCAGCTCGCCGCGCAGGGTGCGGCGGCGTGAGCGGAGTAACCATCGACGAGGTTCGGCGCATTCTTGCCGCTCGTTTCAAGTCCGCCGGCATCGACTCCGCCGAGATCGATGCACGGCTGCTCGTTGGTGCAGCACTCAGACTCGATCTCACCGGCGTCGTCACCTCAGCACGGCGAACGCTCTCGAAGCGAGAAGTCGCAGAGCTGGCTGCTTTCGCTGAGCGTCGCATCAAGGGCGAACCCGTCGCGCGCATTCTCGGTGAAAAGGAATTTTGGGGCTTGCCCTTCAAGCTGTCCGCCGCGACGCTGGTGCCGCGGCCGGACACCGAGACGGTGGTCGAGCGTGCGCTGGAAATCGCGCGCGCCTCACGCGAGCGCGCTCGGCGCATTGCCGATCTCGGCACCGGCACCGGTGCGATCCTGCTTGCGCTCTTGCACGAATTGCCGGACGCCTTCGGCGTCGGAACCGATATCAGCCTCGAGGCGCTCTTGACCGCAAGAGCCAACGCCGCCGATCTCGGCCTCGCCGCGCGTTCCACCTTCGTCGCCTGCAACTATGCCGCGGCATTGTCTGGCGGCCTCGATCTCATCGTGTCGAATCCGCCCTATATTCGCTCCGCCGATATTTCAGGCCTCGCCACCGAGGTGCGCGATCACGATCCGCTTCTCGCGCTCGACGGCGGCGCCGACGGGCTTGATGCCTACCGCGCGCTGATTTCGCAGGCAGCCGATCTGCTCTCGCCCGGCGGTGCCTTGATCGTGGAGGCGGGACAGGGCCAAAGCGGCCTGATTGAAACCTTGATGACTGCGGCGGGGTTAACCACACACGAGGCCGCGAAAACCGACCTGGCCGGCATTCCCCGGGCCGTTTCGGGGCGAAAAGCGCCCCGATAAAGTCCTATTGGAACGCAAAAAAACCTCTTGGAATATCCACCGGGAACGACTACGTTTCAGTCAAGATATCGGCGCAAGCCCCGTAGCTATACGGGTAGAAAGCTTTAATTCTCAAAGCGAGAGCCGCGCCGATCAAAGGTTCCAGAACGCAGGTCCAGTCGAGCGCGAAAGCCTTGGTAGTAAGAGCCTTGGGAGCGCCGCGCCGCTAGCGACCGCAAAGCGAACGAAAGCCTGATTGCGCTTGACGACTTACGCAAGAGAAATGGGCTTGTTTTGGCAGGCTAGATGAAGGTTCGCCGGCGATGAGCGCCGGCGGGTGGGGAACGCGTCTTTGCTGAACGCGACGGTCGATGCCATCGACACGAACTGGAGCTGCATCGCAATGAGGTGCGTTGGTAGCGCGCGCCCGAGCTATGGCGGCTAATGGCCAATCTACATTTTACTCAGGGCTGGAATAAAGGCAGGACATGAGAAACGGTCAAAACAACAAGCGGATGCGGAACCGCAACAACAACAACAATAATAACAACAACCGGCGTGGCCAGAACCCGATGACCCGGGTGTTCGAATCGAACGGTCCCGACATCAAGATCCGCGGCACGGCCTCTCACATCGCCGAGAAATATCTGCAACTCGCGCGTGATGCGCGCTCCTCGGGCGATCCGGTCGCGGCCGAGAACTACTATCAACACGCCGAGCATTATTTCCGGCTGATCGCGGCGGCGCAGGAGCAGTTCCGACAGAACCAGCCGCAGCCGCGCCCCGACGAGGTCGTCACCGAGGACGGCGAGGACGAGGGCGAGAACTATTCGAGCTTCGGCCAGGAGCCGGGCTTCGTGCCGCAACAGAACCCGCCGCAACCCTACATGCGCGACAATAGCGGGCGCGACCATCAGCGCGACAACCAGCAGCCCTTTCAGCGCGACCAGCAGCAGCCGCGCGAGCATCGCCCGCAGCCGCAATATGCCCCGCAGCCGCAACCGCAGCCAGTGACGTCGGACAATGGCGGCGTCGACCGCCTGCCCTCCTTCATCACCGGTCCGCAGCCGCAGATCAATGGCGGCGCGGCTTATGAAGGCAATGGCGGCGGCGGTGGCGAGCGCTTCCCGCGGCGCCGGCGACGTCCGCATGGCGGCCCGCGCCCCGAAGGCGTGACGCAGTCGGCCGGAGCCGGTCCGAGCGAGGATTTCAATTCCGGGAATGAGTAAGGCGCGACGCGCGCCTCTCGCAACAGGTTGTAGCGGTGGGCAAAACGCTGCGTGCCCACCTTTTCCTTTTCAATATGCTTGCAGGATGGGCACGGCGCGATGCGCCTTTGCCCACCCCACAACGTACCTTCCATCATCCCCGTGTCGGTGTCGGCACCAGCACCGGCTTCAGCGCGCGAATGAGCCGCACTCTATCGCGCTTGGCGGGGATCGCGCGATAGACCTGCTTGGTCGCCTCGACGATGTGCACGCCGGCCACCGGCAACGACATCGCAGCGCCGATGCGCTCCCAGGCCAGCGCCGAGCGCAGAAACCAGCTCCCCGAGACCGGCGGCACGAACAACGCCTCGCCCCAGGCGGTCGGCGTGAACCAGGTCTGCCGCAACAATTGCGTGATCTGCGAGCGCGAATAGGGCTGGCCATAGCCGAACGGGGTCTTGTCCGTGCGGGTCCACACCCCACGGCGGTTCGGGATCACCGCTATCATCCGGCCCGACGGCGCCAGCACCCGCCAGACCTCGCGCAGCAGCGCCTCCGGATCGTCGGACATTTCCAGCGCATGCACCAGGAGCACGCGGTCGACCGCGGCTTCCTCCAGCGGCATGTCGAACTCATCCACCAACGCCGCCAGCGCGGGGCGCCCCGTGGGCCATTTCAGGACACCCTGGGCCGCCGGCATGAAGGCGATGGAGCGCTCGGCATCTTCACGAAAAAGCCCGAGATATGGCGTCGGATAGCCGACGCCGAGCACGCGCTGGCCCTCGGCGGATGGCCAGCGCTCGCGGATGCCGCGATTGATCAATTGCCGCGCCACGATGCCAAGGCGCTGCGAGTAGAAGTCGCGGAGGTCGATGACATCGATGCTCATGACGATAATCTAACACGCTCAGGAGTGACGCGGGGCGCCGAATCTTGCGTTGCCCGATCAGTGTTAACGCCATATCTGTTTAACTGGTGCCCCATTCGTCGCATGGAGATGTCATGGCCGAAATCAGAACCTTCCCCTGCCTGTCGGACAATTTCGGCTATTTGATCCATGACACGGCAACGAAAGCGACCGCGTCGATCGACGCGCCGGAGGCCGGCCCCATCATCCAGGCGCTGGAGCGCGAGGGCTGGAAGCTCACCGACATTCTGATCACCCATCATCATGGCGACCATGTCGGCGGCGTCGGCGAGCTCAAGCAGAAATATGGCTGCCGCGTCGTCGCTCCGCATGACAAGACCACCAGGATCGCCAATGTCGATCTACGCGTCGCCAATGGCGATGTGGTGAAAGTCGGCAACCTGCTCGGTCGCGTGCTGGAAACGCCGGGCCACACGCTCGATCATATCTCCTATGTGTTCGACGGCGAGAAGGCGCTGTTCGCCGCCGACACGCTGTTCTCGATCGGCTGCGGACGCGTGTTCGAGGGCAACTATCCCATGATGTGGGAGTCGCTGTTGAAGCTGCGCGCGCTGCCCGACGACTTCAGGCTCTATTGCGGCCACGAATATACCGCCTCGAATGTGAGGTTCGCACTCACGGTCGAGCCCGACAATCCGGCGCTGCAGTCACGCGCCGCGGAAGTCACCAGGCTACGCGCCGACAACAAGCCGACCATCCCCTCGCTGCTCGGCGAGGAGAAGAAGGCCAATGTCTTCCTCCGCGCCGACGATCCGACCGTGGCGCAGAAGCTGCACATGAAGGGCGCCAGCGCGCAGGATGTGTTTGGCGAGCTGCGCGAACGCAAGAACAAATCCTGATGGCACTTTCCGCAGCCGATATCATTGCGCGGCTGGAATTGCGGCCGCATCCCGAAGGCGGATATTACCGCGAGACCTTTCGCGACAAGCGCGTCGACGGCAACGGCCGCGCGCATTCCACCGCGATCTATTTCCTGCTCGCGCGCGGCGACCGCTCGCACTGGCACAGAGTCGATGCCGTCGAGATCTGGCACTATTATGCCGGCAGTCCACTGGTGCTGCAGATCGCCCATGACGGCTGCGCGCCGCATCTGGTGACGCTCGGGCCCGATCTCGCGACCGGTCAGCGCCCGCAGGGGATCGTGCCGGCCAACGCCTGGCAGGCGGCGGAGACCACCGGCGACTGGACGCCGGTCGGCTGCACGGTGGCGCCGGGATTCGAGTTCGCAGGGTTCGAGATGGCGAAAGCGGATTTCGTTCCGGCGGGCGCATGATCCGGAGAAAGCCTGCCCCGCACTTGAAGCGGGGTGTGTAACGGTTTTCCGAGGCAATCCGGCGATCACAAATCAAGGCCGGATCGTTTCCGCCTTCGCCCCTTGAGCTACCGCGGACACGTCGTCGCTAACGCTTATCGGAATGACGAAAAAAACATCATCACGCGTGATATTGCCCGCCATTCACCGTCAGCGTCGAGCCGGTGATGAATCCGGCGTCGTCGGCAGCGAGGAACACCACGGCGCGCGCGATCTCTTCCGGCTCGCCGAGGCGGTTCACCGGAATCTGCGGGATGACGCTCTTCTCCAGCACCTCTTTCGGTACGGCCTGCACCATCTCGGTGTTGATGTAGCCGGGGCAGATCACGTTGACGGTGATGCCGCCCTTGGCGTTCTCGAGCGCGAGCGCCTTGGTGAAGCCGATGTCGCCGGCTTTCGCCGCCGAATAATTGACCTGGCCGAACTGGCCCTTCTGGCCGTTGATCGAGGAAATGTTGATGATGCGGCCGAACTTGCGGGAGCGCATGCCCTCGATCACCGGGCGCGTCATGTTGAACAGCGAGCCGAGATTGGTGTTGATCACGGCAGTCCACTGATCCAGTGTCATCTTGTGGAAGGCGGTATCCTTGGTGATGCCGGCATTGTTGACGAGTACGTCGACGGGACCGAGATCAGCCTCGACCTTCTTCACACCGGCAGTGCAGGCGTCGAACGAAGCGACGTCCCACTTGTAGACGGGAATGCCGGTCTCGGCATTGAACTTTTCAGCCGCGACGTCATTGCCGGCATAGCTCGCCGCAACCTTGTAGCCGGCGCTCTTCAACGCCCTGCTGATCGCCGCGCCAATTCCTCGTGTACCGCCCGTCACCAATGCAACGCGTGCCATGTCGTATCCTTCCCTGGCCTTTTCCTCGGCGTTTCAAACTCGGCAGTTTCTTTTTATAACTGCGGATTATGCGGGCGGTTTGAGCAACATCAAGAATAAAACGCCCGGAAGAATTTCTCCGGGCGTTTTCTCTTTAGCCAGTGCTGTGCAATTGCGAAGAGAAAATTCTTTCGCAAAGCCGCCTACATCCTAGTCGCGCGCCAGGCCCTTCTTAGTCGCGTGCTACGCACATGGCGATGCCCATGCCGCCGCCGATGCAGAGCGTGGCAAGGCCCTTCTTGGAATCGCGCTTCTGCATCTCGTGCAGCAGCGTCACCAGGACGCGCGCGCCGGAAGCGCCGATCGGGTGACCGATCGCGATCGCGCCGCCATTGACGTTGACCTTGGAGGTATCCCAGCCCAGGTCCTTGTTGACGGCACAGGCCTGCGCGGCAAAGGCTTCGTTGGCCTCGATCAGATCGAGGTCACCGACGTTCCAGCCGGCCTTCTTCAACGCCGAACGCGACGCGGGAATCGGTCCCGTGCCCATGATCTTCGGATCGACGCCGGCCTGTCCCCAGGACACGATGCGCGCGAGCGGCTTCTTGCCTTCCTTGGCAGCCTGCTTGGCGGTCATCAGCACCACCGCGGCAGCACCGTCGTTGATGCCGGAAGCACTGCCGGCGGTGACGGTTCCGTCCTTCTCGAAGGCGGGTTTCAGCTTGGACATCGCGTCCAGCGTGGCCCCATGGCGCGGATATTCGTCGTCGGCGACGATGATGTCGCCCTTGCGGGTCTTGATGGTGACCGGAATGATCTCGTCCTTGAACCTGCCTGCCTTCTGCGCGGCCTCGGCCTTGTGCTGGGACGCGACCGCGAACTCATCCTGCTGTGCGCGGGTAATCTGATATTGCCGGGCCACGTTCTCCGCGGTGTTGCCCATGTGGTAACCGTTGAAGGCATCCCACAGGCCGTCCTTGATCATGGTGTCGACCAGATCGAGCGAGCCCATCTTGACGCCGCCGCGCAAATGCTGCGCATGCGGGGCCATGCTCATGGATTCCTGGCCGCCGGCGACCACGATCTCCGAATCGCCGTTGAGCAGGGCCTGATAGCCGAGCGCGACCGAGCGCAGGCCCGAGCCGCAGAGCTGGTTGACGCCCCAAGCCGGGCTTTCCACCGGAATGCCGGCCGAGATCGAGGCCTGGCGCGCCGGGTTCTGGCCCTGCGCTGCGGTCAGGATCTGACCCAGGATGACTTCGGACACCCGGCGCGGCTCGACGCCGGCGCGCTCCAGCGCGGCCTTGATGGCAATCGCGCCGAGATCATGGGCGGGCATGGTGGCGAAAGCACCGTTGAAACTTCCGACCGGGGTGCGGGCGGCGCTGACGATGACGACATCGTCTGACATAGGCATCTCCTGGGGCTTGAGTTCGAATAGGATCAGGCGGCCGGTCGCCGGAAATCAGGCGGGGCCAGTCTCAGTGGTTATCCTGTTAACGGAGTTAGATGCATGTCAACGGCTGCATGCTGCATTTGCTCCATGGCGCATTCAAATCAATGCGTCCGGCACCTCGCCGTATCTGGACGGGTTGCAACTACCCCTCTCCGACCTGTCCCCGCACCGGTCCAAACCCGGACTTTTTGCACCTGCTTCGCAAAAATGCTGCGCAATAAAAAATGCCCCAAATTAACCGTGGTGCACAAAACGGTAGCCGAACCCCTTTGAAAATGCTTAGTTTGTTGCGGATGCGTCGCGCATTGCTCTGCGGCAACCGCCGCGGGGTACTTCTCTCCTCGGTTGCAGGTGTGAGCCCCCCATGGCGAAATCAGACCAACCCACCACCATCAAGAAATACGCAAACCGGCGGCTCTATAATACCGGTACCAGTACGTATGTGACGCTGGAGGATCTGGCGGCCATGGTGAAGGAGGGCGAGGACTTCCTCGTCTATGACGCAAAGACCGGTGACGACATCACGCGATCAGTATTGGCGCAGATCATCTTCGAGCAGGAAAACAAGGCCGGACAGAATCTGTTGCCGACCACTTTCCTGCGCCAGCTGATTCGCTTCTATGGCGACAGCATGCAGATGGTGGTGCCGAAATATCTCGAGCAGTCGATCGACACGCTGACCCGCGAGCAAGAAAAATTCCGCAAGCAGCTCGCCAACACCTTTAGCGGCACACCGTTTGCCCCGCTTGAAGAGCATGTCCGCCGCAACATGGAATTGTTCCAGCAGACGTTCTCGATGTTCAAGCCGTTCGCGCCGCGCACTGGCGGTACCGAGGCCGAGAAGACCCCCGAGCCGCCGGAAGCGGACAATATCGACGACCTGCGCAAGCAAATGAAGGAAATGCAGGATCGGCTCGAGCGCATGTCGAAAGAGCCGAAGAAGGAAGAGTGATTCTTCCTCTCGAGGGAAATTAGCCGCCTCGCTGCACCGCGTTGATCGGCATCGGCGCGACCCGCAACTCGACCGCCATTCGAGAATCAGCTACCTGCGGCTATTCCACGCGGTCGAAATGCGCACGATATGAACGGTGGTGAATACCGAGCAGCCGCTCGTCTCTCCGAGACGACCGCCGCAAATCTCGACGGCTCAACGCCGGCCGCTCTCCATCAATTGGGCCTGCAGCACATGCAGGCCGGCCGTGATCTCGACGCCCAACTCTGCTGCGAGCGCGCGCTTGCCCTGGACCCTCAACACATCGACAGCCTGCACCTGATGGGCCTGTTGTCGCTGCAGGCCAAACAGTACGACCACGCCATCGAATGGATCGCCCGCGCCAACCAGCAAGATCCCAGGGCTGAGCATCTCTTCAGCCTCGGCATCGCACTCACGCAGCAAGGGCTCCATCGCGAAGCCTTCAAGGCATTCGACGCGGCGCTCAAGATTACGCCCGACAACGCCGAGATATGGCTGCACCATGGCAACGCGCTCGCGACCCTGGAGCGGCCGGCGGACGCCTTGGCGAGCTACCAGCAGGCGCTCAAGCTCAACCCGCATGACGCGAATGCCGCCTACCAACGCGGCATTCTCCTGAGCAAGCTCAACCGGATCGACGAAGCCCTGTCCTGCTTCGATCTATGCGACCAGTTACATCCGAACCACGCCGCGGTGCTCGAGCAACGAGGCCTGATGCTGCACGCGCTGGAGAGATACGACGAGGCCTTGGACGCCGATTTGCGGGCGTATGCGCAGAAGGGGGCAAGTGCCGAGCTCTGCAACAATATCGGCGCGGCGCTGTTGAAGCTGCGCCGGTATGAGGAGGCGCTGCCGTGGTTCGACAGGACGCTTGCGCTGCTGCCGGGCTCCATCACCGTGCTGATCAGCAAGGCCGCCGCGCTCTCGAAGATGCTGCGGCTTGACGAGGCTTTTGCCGTCTATGCGCAGGCGAAAGCGATCGATCCCGGCAATGCCGACATCACCTTCCTCGTGTCCGAGCTTCAACTGCTGACCGGGAACTTCGATGCCGGCTGGGTCGGGCGGGAAGCACGATGGAAGACCCGCGTTACGAAAGGTTATCCGGACTTCTCGCAACCGACGTGGCTCGGCGATGGCCCCATCGAGGGCAAGACGATCCTTGTGTATGCCGATGAAGGACTGGGCGATACGATTCAGTTCGCGCGCTACGTCCCGATGCTGGCCGCGCGCGGCGCGCAAGTGATGCTGTGGGTGGACGACCCGCTTTCGTCGCTTCTGTCCGGACTGGCCGGCGTCACCCGGCTGCTCACACGGTCGGACCCACTGCCGGACTTCGATCTGCACTGCCCGATCTGCAGCCTGCCGCTCGCCTTCCAAACGCGGCTCGAAACGATCCCCACCGACGTCTATCTGCCGCGGACTGCGGAGGCGCGGGTGCAGGCTTGGGAGAACCGCCTGCAAAATAGCCTTGGCCCGCGCCGCAAGCCGGTTGTGGGTCTCGCCTGGTCCGGCAATCCGAAACACTGGAATGATCACAACCGATCATTACCGCTGCAAAAGCTGTCGCCCCTCTTCGATCTCGACGCCGCTTTCGTCAGCCTCCAGAAGGACCCGAGGCCCGACGACAGGGCGCAACTCGGCGAGACGGGCGTCATCGACCTCACCGCAGATCTCACCGACCTCGCAGAGACCGCGGCTCTCATGAGCTGCCTTGATCTCGTGATCACGGTCGACACCAGCATCGCCCATCTCGCCGGCGCGCTGGGCCGTCCGACCTGGATCCTCCTGCCCTACACACCCGATTGGCGCTGGCTGCTCGGCCGCGACGACAGCCCGTGGTACGAAAGCGTGCGCCTGTTCAGGCAGGACCAGCGGCGCGACTATGCGCCCGTGATCGAGCGCGTGCGCGAGGCGTTACAGCCGCTAGTGTCAGCGCGATCTTCGGGCGCTTAGCTTACCTTCGGCAACGCCTTCGCATCAGCCGCCCACGGCTTGTCCGCTGTGGCGAGCCCGATCAATCGGCCCTGGATGTAATCGCAGCCCCAGTCCTTGAGCAGCACGGCTGCTTGCTCGTCCTGCACCCATTCGGCGACGGTCTTGATCTGCAGCCGGCGCGCGAGATCGATCAAGGTCTGCACGAAGGCGCGATCATCCGCCGAATGCACGATATTCTGGACGAAGGCGCCGTCGATTTTGACAATGTCGACGCCAAGCTTGCGCAAATTGCGGAATGAGGTGTAGCCGGCGCCGAAATCGTCGATCGCGATCCGGCTGCCAAAGTTCTTGAGCCGCGTGACGAAGCCGCGGAGATCGTCGATGTCCTGGATCGCCACCGTCTCGGTGATCTCGACGATCAGCCGCTCGGCAACGCCGGGATGCGCGCGCATCAAGGATTCGATCGAGGCCCACCAGTCGGGATCCATCGTCGTGTCCGGCGAGATGTTGAGGCTAAGCTCGAAACCGGGGGAAGCCGCAAGCTCGGCCACGACAAGCTCGAGCACGCGATGGTCGACCAGGCGGATCAGCCCGAGCCGTTCGGCGACCGGCACGATGTCGGGCGCGAGCAGCACCTGCCCATCATCCTGCTCCATCCGCACCAGGCACTCATAGAAGGCGTTCTGGCGCGAGCTCGCGGCCACGACGGGCTCATAGGCCATCACGATGCGCCGCTCATTGAGCGCCGTGACGATCTCGTCGGTGACGCGGATGTTGACCCGGCGCTGGGCGTCGCGCTCGACATTGGGCCGCCAGGCAAGGAACGAGCCGGCGCGGCGGCGCTTGCAGCTGTCGAGCGTCTCATGCGCGCGGTTGATCGCTTCATCGGCCGTGCGCGCATAGCGCGGCACGGCAACGCCGCCGATCGAGGCGGTGACCGAGACCGGCCCGGAGCGGGTCGGCACCACCTCGTCGCGCACGGCCGCGAGAAAGCGCTCGGCGGCGATATTCATGTCGTCGATGGTGCAGCTCTTCAGGATCAGTCCGAGCTTATTGCCGGAAAAGCGGCCGAGCACGTCGGCGCCGCGCAGGCGCGCGCGGATGCGGCGGGCGATCTCCGAGATCACGGCATCAGCCACATCGAAGCCGAAGGCGTCATTGACGCGGGCGAGATGATCGATGCCGATCAAAAGGAAGGCGCTGGTGGAGCGGAAGCGCTGGGTCTCCTCGATCGCTTCCGCAAGCGCCGCGATCAGATGCGTGCGGTTGAGCTCGCCGGTCAGGGGATCGTGCTGCGACAGCCTGATCAACTGCTCGTCACGGGCATGGCGCTCATTGTTGATGCGGATGATGCCTTGCGCGCGCGCCGGCCTGCCGTCGTGACCGGCGAACCAGCAGCCAGTCTCCTCGATCCAGGTGACCGGCGCCGCGGTCGAAGCCCGCACGCCATATTCGATCCGGTACGGCGTGCCGTCGCCGCCACCGGCCGCTGGCACAAGACCGAGCGCGTCGGTCCGGATCGAGCGCTGCGGCTCGATCAGCTTGGCGAACTCCGCTCCGCTCGATAGCGCCTCGAGCGGAATATCGGGAAAGACCGCGTCGAGGCGATCGCTCCAGCTGATCGCGTCGCTTGCGATGTCCCACACAAAGGCGGCCTGGCCGAGCGAGGCCAGGATGGACGAGGTTTGCGGAGGTGCGGCTGTCACGTTCGCCTCGTTTTGGGACGGGGGCAGTGATTCGCTGCCCGTCAGGATAGTGCCTGTTTCGTCCCAAACCCTAACCGAAGTTCATAAATATTCTGGAAACCACGTTTCACGAACGCCCCGGGCGAACGGAGCGGAAACGGCATATACTTTGCGGAAGACAAACCGTGGCGGGACCTCGTGTCCCAGAATGTGACGGTTTGCAATGTCTGGCGTTTACGAACAGGAAATAGAAGACGGCGTCTTCGAGGACGTCAGCTCCCCCTGTGTCGCGCTGGTGCCGGCCACGCCGAGCGTCTACCGCGCCGCCAAATTCGCTGTGACGCGCCCCAACGCCAACTTCGTGACCCAGCTGATCGCCACCGCCGAACACCTGCCGCAAACCCGAGAGCTGCGCCGAGCGGCGCCGCCGGAGGCGCTCTCCGCGTATTCCGGACAGCTGCACGGGACCGGCAGCGCCGGTCTTCGCACCCGGCAGACCATCTGAAGAAGCGCTAACGCTGCGGCGGAGAGCCGGCCAGACCGGTGCCCGGCTGCAGTTCCGGAGACGGGATGGTCGGCGATGGATCGGCGGCGCTCGCAGCCGGCTGCGCGGCTGTAGGCTTCGAATGATCGAGCGGCACCGATTCGGCGACGGATGCCGCTGATGGCGCGGGCGCCGCAGGCGCAGGCTCGATCCGCGGTTCGGGCGCTGGCGTCGCCACCTCTCTCGCGGCCCGGCGCGAGACGGGAGCAGGTGCAGCGGCGCGACGCGCCCGCAGCGCGATGCCGCCGAAGAAATCCACCATCGCCATCAGCGACAGCAGGAAGAAGGTCGAGGTCCCGAATTTCGGCCACATCACGAACTCGGCCGCCGATCCGGCGAACACGATGAACGACAGCAGATGATCGGTGAGATATTTCGGCTGCCGCGCGCCCTTGATCACCTCGAGCAGCAACAACAAGATACCGAGCGCCAGCAGAATGTCGCTCAGGTTGATGGCCCATTCCGTGCCGGAGACCAGCGTCAGCTTGATCAGCGGATCGGCCATCGACACCGTCGGCATCAGCCAGGCGACGATGTTGTAGATCGCGAGCGGAATCAGGAGCAGCGGAAAACCGACCATCGGCGGGGCCTTCTTTGCAAGAGGGAGATTGCGTGGATTCCGCTAACTAATGCCGCCGAAGCACCTTGGCTTCGACACGGGAATTCCTCTGATCTCACTCATTGGCCAAATTCGGGCAGGCCCACGAAGCCCGCCCGACTCCCGCGCGATCAGACTTGCCGATCACGCTTCCTGATTTACGCTTCCTTCTTGGGCTTCAGCACCTGCCGGCCCTTGTACATGCCGGTCTTCAGGTCGAGGTGGTGCGGCCGGCGCAGCTCGCCGGAATCCTTGTCCTCGACATAGGTGGGCTTCTTGATCGCGTCCGCCGAGCGGCGCATGCCACGCCGCGACGGCGAGGTTTTTCTTCTCGGAACAGCCATAACGGGTCCTCTAGGGGTGTTGCGGAGGCATCGCCCGAAATGCGGGACGCTTTCAAAAGCGAGCTGCGATGCCGACAAGGCCGCGCTTATAGAGGATGGAATGGCGTAAGGCTAGGGTTGCTTACGGCTAAAATGGCCAAAAATGGGCTCAGAAGCCTCGATTTTCGCCCCAGCAGGTGGTGACGATCTGGGCCCGCGCCGTGTAGGTTCCGGCGAGCCGACGCATGCCCGGTCCCGGCGTCCGGGCGCTGCGAAGATGCGGATTGGGCAGGATCGATGCGAGCAGCGCCGCCTCGCGCGCCGAGAGCGTGGCCGCCGAATGGCCGAACGCGAAGCTCGAGCCCGCCTCGGCGCCGAACTGGCCGGAGGGGCCGAGCTCGGCGACGTTAAGATAGATTTCCAGAATCCGCTGCTTCGGCAGCACCGCATCGATCCACATTGCGAGGGGAAATTCCAGCGCCTTGCGGACGTAGCTTGGGCCCTGCCAAAGAAACAGGTTTTTCGCCACCTGCTGGGTGATGGTGGAAGCGCCGCGCATGCCCTCGCCTTCCTCGGCGTTGCGCATGGCCTCGCGCAGCGCGCCAAGATCGATGCCATGGTGCTTGCAGAAATGCGCATCCTCCGCGCCCACCACAGAGCGCGGCAGATAGGGCGACATCGCGCGAAGGTCGATCCATTGCCGCGACATCGGCGCGCCCGTAAGCTTGCGCCAGAGCATCAACGTCGAGACCGGATGGCCAGTACGGTAAAGCGGCGTCAGCACATAGGGCACGATGAGCGCGACCAGCACGATCAAGGCCAGGGTTTTGAGGGCGCGCAAATCGGTCTTTTCTGCTTCGTGGCAAGCGGGGGCACGGGATAAAGCGCTGTTATCCCACGCACAGTTCTGGCTCTTTTCAAGCGGTTTTATGACGCAGCCAGGGCTGCGGCGCGATTGACGAGGGGCGCGCCATAAAGGATTGTCCGGGCCGAATTTGACTCGAGAAGAATGATTTGGAGCCCGACTGAATGACCGGTACTGCCGCTGATTTCTCGAAGCGACTGGACAAGACCGCGGAGGAAACCGAAGCCCTGCTTGGCAAATTGCTCGCCGATACGCTGGAGGTGGACGAGATTGCGCGGCCGAAGCGGCTGATGGACGCCATGCGCTATTCCAGCCTCAACGGAGGCAAGCGGCTGCGGCCGTTCCTGGTAGTCGAGAGCGCCGCCGTGTTCGGCGTGCCGCGCGGGGCCGCCCTCCTTGTCGGCGCCGCGCTCGAATGCATCCATTGCTATTCGCTGATCCATGACGACCTGCCGGCGATGGACAACAGCGACCTGCGCCGCGGCCGTCCGACATTGCACAAGAAGACCGACGATGCCACCGCGATCCTCGCCGGCGACGGCCTGTTGACGCTCGCTTTCGACATCGTCACCCGTGACGAAATCCATCACGACGCCACGGTCCGCCTGCTGCTGACGCGGGCGCTGGCGCGCGCCGCAGGCATCGGCGGCATGGTCGGCGGACAAATGCTCGATCTCGCCGGCGAAGGCCGCTTCGGCGACCGCGAGCCGGTTGATGTCGCAAGGCTGCAGCAGATGAAGACCGGGGCGCTGCTCCGTTTCGGCTGCATCGCCGGCGCGCTGCTCGGCCAGGCCTCGCCCACGGAGTACCAGGCACTTGACGATTACGGCAAAGCGCTCGGCGAGGCCTTTCAGATCGCCGACGATCTGCTCGACGTCGAGGGCGACGCAGCCGCGCTGGGCAAGCCGGCCGGCCAGGACGCGGCGCTCGGCAAGACCACCTTCGTCACCCAGCTCGGCATCGAGGGCGCCAAACAGCGCGTGCGCGACCTGCTGGTCCGCGGGGATTCCGCGCTTTCGATCTTCGGCGCGAAAGGCGAGGTTTTGCGTGCGACCTCGCGCTTTGTCGCCGAGCGCAAGAACTAGCGCATGACCCGGAGGGCCGCGTTAGCGCAAAGTGGGAAGCGGCCTTCCGAAAAGATCATGCGCCAAGTTTGAATTGGAGAATGCCTACGCCGACACCCGCCAGAGAACTCGACGAGGTCCTTCGCCGCTTCCGCAAGCTGCCGAAACCGGTGCGGGTGGTGTATGCGCGACCGCGCACCTTCGTCTCGATGCTGCTCGGCCTGGTTGCATTTTTCGTGCTGCCGCATTCGCTGCGACTGGTGACGCGGCTGTTGCTCGGCTGGGACGTGTTCGCCACGCTCTACCTCGTGCTGGTCTATATCATGATGTGGCAGAGCGGACATCGCCACATCCGCCGCAACGCCATCCTGCAGGACGACGGCCGTTTCCTGATCCTGATGGTGGCCGCATTGGGCGCCTTTGCCAGCATCGCGGCGATCGTATTCGAACTCGGCGCCGCGCACCGCGGTGTGATCGAATTGACGCTAGCGACTACCACTATCGCGCTGTCCTGGGCCATCGTGCATACCGCCTTCGCGCTGCATTACGCCCATGATTATTATCGCGGCGCCAAACCTGGCGGCCTGCAATTTCCCAGCGGTGAGACCAAGGATCACGCCGATTACTGGGATTTCGTGTATTTCTCCTTTGTGATCGGCATGACCGCGCAGGTCTCCGACGTCGGCATCACCGACAAGACCATCCGCCGCACTGCGACGGTGCACGGCATCATCTCGTTCGTCTACAACACCGCCCTTGTCGCGCTGATGGTCAACATCGCCGCCAGCGCGATCGCGAGTTGAGCGCACCCTTGTTGTAGGGCGGATTAGCGGAGCGTAATCCGCCATTTCAGGCTCCACGGCGGGTTACGCCTTGCGGCAGCACTCACTGAGCGACCGAGCGTTTGAGCGGCGAACCCGCCCTACAACGCTCGTGGCAGGCGTAGCCCGGATGAGCGAAGCGATATCCGGGATTCAGTTCTCCGCGCAGATTACGGTCACCTCGAGCCCTTCCCAAGAGCGCGTCGAGCACTGCGAACTGATGCGCTCTCGCGCAAGCAAAATCCGGCCGCACCGCCTGCGACAAAGTAACCCGACGGGCAAATCACTAAAAGTCTGTCCATCCCCTCGCGAAAAAATATTCCGCTTCCGTCGTCGGGCAAATCAGTGATTTCAATCGGCCCGTCTCACCCGATAAGAGGGGCGTTGCGCACGTCACGAACGTTGCGGTGGGATGCGGTGGACGCGGATGCCGGCGGGCGACGAACGCCTGACAATCGCGGACGAGCGAAATCGTGTGGTCCTGGCGCCCCGACGCTGGCGTCAAGCTCCTGGGCAGACTTCCCGGGAGTGACGGTGGCAAAAGAGCCCGGTCACCGGGGAGAGCACGTATAAGCCGTAAACCACTGCGCAGGGAAGGCCGGCGTTGCTCCGGTTCACCTGTGGTCCTACCCCCGTGCTTTTTGTTGCACGGGGCCCATGGGTGCAATCGGCACCCGGCTTTCCCTGCGCCCTCTGCATCATGAGGGAGCGAAAAATCATGCAAGGCTCGGGCACGTCGTGCCGCGAGGACGCTGGTTTGCGCCTTCTTCGCTGTTTGACAATTGAATCAGATGCTACAGTTCGTCATTGCGAGGAGCGGAAGCGACGAAGCAATCCATGTCTCGGCAAGCCGCGAGATGGATTGCTTCGCGGAGCCTGTCATCGGGCGCGCGTTCGCGCGACCCGTCGGCTCGCAATGACGATGGAATGCTTGGTTCGTAGTCGCCCGTCTCAAGACACCATCTTCTTCAAACCCGTGTTGCTCTATTGCGGGCACCTTCCGGACATGATGGCTTCGTTCGTGTTGCAACCCCGCTCACGTTCGATCCCGGTCAGCGGTCGGCCCTGCTGCTGTTGCTGACGCGACGACAGGGCGCCATAGCCGGCGTCGTAGCCAGATCCGCCGTAGCGGGAGCCGCCGCGATCAGCGCTGCCCTGACGAACCGGCCGTTCCTGGCGCACGCGCCGGGTCGGGCGCTCGGTCTCATCGCGCTTGACGGTCGCCTTGCCGCGCTGCTTCTCGCACTCATTGTCGACGTTGACGAAGTAGCCCTCGGCGCAGACGATCTTCGTGCAGTGGTCGCCATCCGCCTTGAAGCCGTGCTCGCACACCAGCGGACAGACCCGAGACGACTTCTGCTTGATCGCATCCAGCGTATCGGCATTGACCGTCTTGACATCGAGCTTAGTGCCGGCGCTGCGGTTGAACTGGGACAGCGAGCGTTGCGAGGCCTGGTCCCAATCGCCGTCGGCGCTGCCACTATAGCAGCCGACCCGGCGCAGTTCGGACTGCACGGACTTGGTGATCTCGCCCTGCGACGGCGCGGGATTGAGCGAGGCCATATTGGCGTTCTTGTCTGGCGCGGGCGAAGCCGGCGCAGGCTGCGGCGCGGACGAAGCCGTGGCCACCTCAACGCGTTTGCGCTCGGCCTCCGCGGCGTTTTGCTGGGCGACCTGCTTGGCCTTTTCCGCATCCAGACGCGCCTGTTCGGCAGTCTTGGCATCGGCTTCGGCCTTGGCCTGCGCTTCCTTCTGTGCGCCCTGGGCGGCGAGCCG
>Ga0207661_10000958_pt1 | contig 18986 bp, 17 predicted proteins | sample KBSC713LmetaG_FD_184337 | JGI IMG/M metagenome (GOLD analysis project Ga0207661, IMG submission 184337) | Corn rhizosphere microbial communities from Kellogg Biological Station, Michigan, USA - KBS C7.1-3L metaG (SPAdes) (version 2) | ecosystem: Host-associated > Plants > Roots > Rhizosphere ...
CGTACTCGGACATGCGCGCGGCGAGCAGCAAGAGCGAGCCGAGCGGGTCGTCCATCGGCTCGCCGTGCGAGGGCAGCAGCAGGTCCAACTCGCGCTCCATGAGCTGGTAGCAACTCAGCACGGTCATCGCCGGGCCTTCGTTGTCGACGTACGACCACTGGGTCGCGGCCAGCGACCACACCTTGCCGGGCGCGAAGATGAGGTCGCCGGTGAAGGCCAGGCACCGACCGTCGCGCTCGACGAGGTAGCTGACCGAGCCGGTGGTGTGGCCGGGTGTCGGGACGACCTCGACAGTGGTTCCCGCGTACGCCCGGCGCCGGTACTCGGGGACGACGTCGTAGACCGGCACCGACTCCAGAAGCGAGAACCGGTCCTGGCGAAGGTTGTAGTCGTTGTAGAGCGTCCGGCTCTGCCACATCGCCTCGACGTCGCCGAACAGTTCCCGTTCGGCCGCCGGCACGTGAATGCGGATGCCTTCGGCCACCGCCCGCGGCAACCCCTGACCCTGATCGCGGTGGTGATGGGTCATCAGGATGTCGGTGATCCGGTCGACGCCCATCTCCGGCAGACAGTCAAGAACGAGGCCGGAACCGAAGTCGATCGCGAACGCCGTGCGGTCGTCGCCGCGCACCACGTAGACGTTGCACGTGTCCGTGACGAGGAAGATCCCGGATGCGACTTCTCTGACGTGCGCCCGCTGCATGGCGCGATGGTAACGACGCCACGTCCCGACGAGAAGATAAGTGTTTCCAAGCCGATTCGCTCTGGTAACGTTTTCACGATGCTGGCGCTGCGGGGCACCGTAGAGGGCTTCTACGGACCGCAATGGTCAGCCGCCGACCGCCTGGCGCACTTACGGTTCTCGGCGCGGATCGGCCTCAACGCTTACCTTTACGCGCCCAAGGACGACCCGCACCATCGGGTTCGTTGGCGCGAGCCGTATCCGGCGCGCGAGCTTTCGCATTTCGCGGAGCTGGCCGCGGCCGCGCGCAGCTTCGGTGTGCGCTTCATCTACGGCATCAGCCCGGCGCTGAGCATGCGCTACGCCGAGGAGGGCGAGCACCGCGCACTCGCGGCGAAGGCCGCCCAGTTGTGGGATATCGGTGTCGAGTCGTTCGCGCTACTGTTTGATGACGTACCAGAGTCGGCCGGTGCTGCGCACGGCGAGACTTGCGCGCGGTTCGTGGCCGGCTTCCTCATGCCGCGGGGCGTGCACGAGCCGCTCCTCGTCTGCCCGACCGACTACGCCGGCACGGAGGTGACTGCCTACCGCCGCGACTTCGCCCGGACGGCGCCCTCCGACGTGCTCGTCACCTGGACCGGACCCGACGTCGTGGTCGGTTCGATCCGGCGCGAGGACATCGACCGGGCGGCGGACAGTTACCAACGCCGTGTCGTGCTGTGGGACAACTTCCCGGTCAACGACTTCGACCCGAGCCGGCTGTTTCTCGGGCCGCTCACCGGAAGGACTACGCATCTGGCCGGTTCGGCGCTCGTGGGCGTCCTGGCCAACCCGATGGTGCTGGCCGCACCGTCGCGGATCCCGTTGGTGTCGGTGGCCGACTGGGCTCGCGACCCGCGAGGCTACGACCCGGTTGCCTCGGCCCGGCGGGCGCTCGCCGTGGCCGCCGGTTTCGACGCGGCTGGCGGTTTCGACGCGGCTGGCGGCTTCGACGCGGCTGGCTTGGCGTCTGGTTCTGGCGGCGCTGGCTTGACGGCCGGTGGTTTCGGCGGCGCTGGTGTGGCGGCCGCCGGTTTCGGCGGCGCTGGTGTGGCGACCGGTTCTGGCGCCGCGGGTTATGCGGCCGGTGGTTTCGGCGGCGTTAGTCTGGCGGACGGTGTCGCGGACCTGGCTCCGTTGGTGCGAGCGTGCAGCGCCTGGCCACCGTCCGCGCGGCAGGACGCCGAGCTTGCGCGTGCAGCGGACGGTGCGCTCACCGGCGACCACAACGCGCGCGCGGAGTTGACCGCCCGGCTTGCGGAACTCGCCCGAGGCTGCCGGGCGGCCGACGAGCCGCGCTGGCTCGTCGCGCCGATGCGGCCGTGGCTTGACGCCGGTGCGGCCATGGCCGAGGCGGGGCTCGCGGCCGTGCGGTTGCTCGTGGCTGCGGAAACCCCGGCGGCTGCGGAAACCCCGGCGGCTGCGGAAACCGTGGGGGCTGCGGAAACCCGGGCGGCGGAAACCCCGGCTGCGGAAACCGTGGCGCGCGCGGGAACACTGACCGCGGCGGAAACCTCGGCGCCGGCGGCAACACCGGCGGCCGTGGAAACCCCGGCAGCGGAAGGAACGCCGGCGGGTGCGCCAACACCTGCGTCGCTGTGGGAGGACGCCCGCGCGCGGCTCGATACGGCCGAGCGCCACTACGCCGACGTGCTGCGCTCGGTCATCCCGCCCTTCGTGCGCACCGTGCTCGACCGGTCCGGCTCGCGCCCGGTGCGCGAAACGGGCCGATCCGGCTTGGCACTGCTCCTGTCGGGGGCCCGCCGCTCCGCCGGCGACGAGGTCCTCACCGAGCTCCTCAGGCTGCACGGGTACCGGGTGAGCCCGCCAACCGCGGACATTGAGCAGGCCGCGCTCGTCGTCGTGGCACCCGGCGCCGACCCGGCAACGGTCGACGCCGTCAAGCGAGTCCAAGCGCCGCTCCTGGCGTGGCATGGCTTCGTACCGCTCGGGCTCGCCCACAGCGCAACGGTCCTGGCGGCCCGCGACCGGTTGCGGATCGTCGACGCCGCGGATCCCCTGGCGGCGCACCTCGACGGCGTCGTGCCCGTGTATCGTGGCCCGTCCCGGCTCACCGTCGCCGACCTCGGGTCGGACGCACACATCGTGGCGCGGGTCGTCGAGGAGGACAAGCCCGCGCTGTTCCACTACCCGACCGGCGCCCGGCTCGCCGACGGCACGACCGCACCGGCATCGCGCATCGGACTGTTCTTCGCCGACGACGGCCTGGCCCCATGGCTGATGACCGCGGCCGGGCGGGCCATCGTCACGGCCGCACTCACCGGTTGAGGCGGGTTCGATAGGCCCGCCACGCGTCGGCGACGAGTTCGAGGTCGGCCGCGGTGAGCTCCTCACCCGAGCGGTCGATGCGCGTCGCGTAGTACAGAGCGGGAACGCCGAGGCGACCCTGCGTTTGCACGTACGCCCGCCAGTGGGCCAGATCCGCGATTGGCCACTGATCCGTGTCGATGAGGTGGTGGGGCAGGACGGCGGTGACCACGGCGTGCCGGAAGACGAGCTGGTCGACGGCCGGGTCAGGTTCGAGAAGGTCGTTGAGCCGGATCATGTCGCACACGTCGCCGAACCCGGGGTGAGGCGTGTGCGTGACCACGAGCGCGTCCGGCTTGGCGGCCTTGGCCGCCTGGTACAGCGTGGCCAGCAATCGGTGCAGCGCCGCGATTCCCCAGACGGCGCCGGCCGGTGCGGTCGGCCGCCGCGACGTTCGGCCGGTCGGCGCGCGCTGGGTGTAGTCGACCTTGAAACCGTCCGCGTCCAGGCCGTCCGGGCCCACGAGGCGCGTGACGATCGCCGTCAAGCGCTCGAGGTACGCCGGGCTGCCGGGATCGGCGGCGACCGGCCGGCCGGACGGATCGGTCACGCACTCGGATTCCGGGAGACCGGTGGGATCCCAGGCCTTCCACCACAGCAGGACGCGCTGGCCGGCCGCGTGCCGCTCGGCGATCCAGGCGCGCAGGTCCGGCCAGTGCGCCGGGTCGGGTTCGCCCGTCCCGTACGCCAGCTGCCAGCGATCGTCGACAACCACCGTGCCGGGTACCACGCCGTGGCACGCCAGCCGGGCCAGCCATTCGTCGTAGCGGTCCTGCCGCGCGAGGTCGAAGGCGACCGGCATGCCCTCCGGCACGACGGCCGGGCCGAGCTCGCTCAGGTAGTACGGGTGCGACATGGGCTGGCCGGGGATCGGCGCCGCGGCGCACTGCGCACCCCAGCCGCAGAAGATCGGCTCGGCCCACCAGCCGGCCGCTTCCCCGGCCGGCCGGGAAGGCGGCCGGTCGGCGCGGTACCGCGCCAGACCCTGCCACGGATCGGGGACGCGCCGGAGCACGACCGTCGGCGTGACGAACGAGTCGACCACGTCGGTCTGGCCGTCGTAGTCGAACTCGAGCAGGAAGCCGCCGTCCAGCGGCGCGTACCGCATTTGCGCGAAGCGCAGCTCCTCGACGGGGGCGACAACGCCGACGGTGAGCCAGCCGCCGGCCGGCTCCCGGCCGAACGCCAGGCACAGCGGCGGCGGCGAGAAGATGCCGTGCAGCCGCCCGGCGGTCGCGTCGCCGACGATGCCGAGCGCGACCCCAGCAGCGGCCGGCCGGGTGACCTGGATCGGCTCGGTGGGCCCTGGGTTGAAGACCGAGGCGTACTCGATCGACGACCGGAACACGCCGCACGCGCCGTTGGGGCGGCTCGCCCGGCCGCCGAGGAGCTGTACCTTGTCGAGCGCTCCCGAGCCTTCAACGTGTACTCGCACCTCGATGCGGTCCGCGAAGCAGCGCAGCCGGACCGATTTGCCGGACCACGCCGTGCTCGAGCCGTCGACGGCGACCTCGACGGCCTCGGCCCCGTCGCGCCACACGCGCACGCGCGGCTCGCCGAAGGTCTCGTCCGGCCGGTCGACCCGGTCGAGCGAGGCGAACAGGCTGAGCCGGGACCAGATCCGCCCGTCCGGATCGGCGAGGACGGCGGTCAGCTGCGGCACTCGTACCTGCAACAGATAGTCGGCGGTGGCGATGGTGTAGGTGCCCGCGCCCTCGGTCAGCTCGATCACGCTCGCCACCACGGGATGCATTCGCGGTCCACGATGTCGATGAGCCGCTCCAGGCGGGGTAACGCGATTTCGGCGAGGGCCTGCTCGGTGTCCGGCCGGCCCACCACGTCGCTCCACAGCGCCCGGCCGGCCAGGAACCCGCTGGCGCCGCCTTGGCCGGCCGCCCGCACTGCGGCCGGGAAGTCGCCCGGTTCGACGCCCTGGGACAGCACCACCCAGGGCCGTGCGATGGCCGTCCCCAACTGCTCGCACGCGCGTCGCAGCTCATCCGAAGTTCCCTTGCCCCGGCGCGGAACCTGCGCCTTGTACAGGCTCGGACCGAGCGGGGCCAGTTCCCGGGCGGCGTCGAGAATCGCCTGGTCCTCGTCCCAGCCGCGGCTCTGCGGAGCGGCGGGCCGGACCACCGGTTCGAGGACCGACAGCACGTTGCGTTCGGCGGCCACCGCGATGAACCGGCGGGCCAGCTCCACGCGCCGCTCGCGATGGGCGTCCCGGCGCCAGATCAGCAGCAGCTTGAGCGCGTGGACGCCGGTCAGGTCGAACCCCGGCGCGGCGACCGTCTCGTCGAGGCCGGTGTCCTCGACCGGTTGGCCGGGCTCCTGCACGAGGTCGTCGGCCGCGAGGATCAAGCCGCAGCGCCCGGGCGGCATCTCCGCGCATACGCGGTCGAAGCCGAAGTGCCGGTCGATGAGGAACCCCGACGCGAGCGGAGCCAGCGCCTGAGCCACGGCCGTCTTGAACGCGACCATCGTCGCGTCGTCGACCCGGCCGGCGCCCGCGGCGGCGAACATCGTCCGCAGGCTCTCGCGCTGGTCCATGGCCACCATCGCGAAGCCACCCGTCGGGCGCGCGATTGCATCCAGATCTGTCACCCGGCCCATTTTCCTGGAGCTGTTCCACGCAACGCCGGTACACGTTGAAAGCGAGGGCCGCCGACGTGACAGCATGCAACCCGTTGGACCATCCGATCGGCGTCGTTTGAACCACTGAAGGAGCCATGCGGCTGGGGATCGTCGGCGCGGGCGAGGTGGCTTGGCGGCATGCCGTGGCGGCCGCCGAGGTGGATGAGCTCACGCTGACCGCGGTGGCCGACCGGGATGGCGAACGGGCTCAGCGGCTGGCGGAGCGCCACGGAGCCCGGGCCGTGGCCGACCTGGATGAGCTGCTGAACACGGTCGACCTCGTCGTGCTCGCGGTGCCGCACGGATACCACGCGGAGCTGGCGCTGCGCGCGGGCGCCGCCGGTTGCCGGGTCCTCGTCGAGAAGCCAATGGCCACGACCGTCGAGGACTGCGACCGCATGATCGCCCAGCTCGGTGACCGGCTGTACGTCGGGCAACAGGGGCGTTTCTTCGCGCAGGTGAGCGCCGCTCGGACGGAGCTGGCCCGCCTCGGCCGGCCGTTGCTCTACCTGGAACGCCGTTCGACCGACTACGCGCGGCCGGACCGGCCCGCCTGGTTCGCCGATGCCCGGTTGGCCGGCGGTGGCATCGCCATGCTCGTCGGCGTGCACAGCATCGATCGGGCGTGCTGGCTGCTCGCCCGTCCGCTCGAGGCGGTTGCCGGGTCGGTTGCCGTTCCCGCCGGCTGGGCGGTCGAGACGGCTGCGGCGGCGACGCTGTACTTCGCCGAGGGGCTGCGGGCCCACCTCACGCTGGTCGACGCGCCGGACTTCTTCCACGAGACGACGATCGTCGCCGAGCGGGGCCGGCTGGACATCACCGCGTCCGGGCTGCTGGTGGACGGCCAGCCGGTCCTGCGGGTCGACGGCGACCGCGAATACGCCGCGTCGTTTCGCCGCCAGTATGAGGCGCTGATGCATGGGCAGCCAGCGGCCACGCTCGACGAGGGCCGGCAGGCCGTCGCCGCGGTGCGCGCGCTCTACCGCTCCGCCGCGTCAGGCGGTGCCCCGACGCCGCTGTGGCGTTGAGCGCAGCACGTCGATCATCGCCTGGGCGGCGGCGAGCTGGAATTCAAGGCTCACGATGCGCACGGCGGCGTCCATCCGGATGCCCTCGTCGAGGAGTCGCCGGGTCCGGTCGGCCCGCTGCAGGTCTTCGCGGCTGTAGCGGCGGTGCCCGCCGGCCGAGCGGTGGGCTTCGAAGAGGCCGGCGGCTTCGGCCGAGCGCAGGAATGCCGGCGTGACGCCGAGTGCGTCGGCCGCCGCGCCGATGGCATAGCCCGGGAAGGCGCCGTCGTCGAGTGCGGCCGGCCCGCCCTGAACAGGGCGGGCCGGATCCTTGTCGCCGATCAAGGCGTCACCGCGTGTCACCGGCGATCATCTTGTGGCCCTCGTGCGAGCCGACCGACGAGTTTCCGCCTCGCCCGACCTCGATCTTGCGCGGCTTGGCCTGCTCGGCCACCGGGATCGTGAGGGTCAGCACGCCGTCGGTGTAGTCGGCGCGAATGTCGTCGACGGCCAACCCGTCACCGAGGACCAGCTGCCGGCTGTAGGTGCCCGAGGCACGCTCGGAGACCAGGTAGGTGGAGTCGTCGGGGTCGCGGCGCTGGCGCTCGGCACGCACCGTCAACGTGTTGTTCTCCGCCGAGACGTCGAGCGTGTCGGCGTCGATGCCGGGCAGGTCAAACTTGCAGATGAACTGGTCGCCGGAGCGCAACACGTCCATCGGCATCAGCGCGGGCGTGCGCGCGGTGCCGAATACCTCGGCGGCGAGCCGGTCGAAGTCACGGAACGGGTCGAAGCGGAGCGACTGCATGATCAACACACCTCCAAGTGGAAATTGTGGCTCAGCCAACGTACGTATTCTACATCCGCTGCTACAAGTTTCAACCCTCTCGCTCGGTGTCCAGCTTGCGAGTGTCACGCAGGTCCACGTAGGGCTCTTCGGACTCGGCGTGGCCGGCCTGGATCGCGCGACTGCGCTGCAACTCGGCGTCGAACTCGGCGCCGAGCAGGATCGCGATGTTGGTGATCCACAGCCAGACCAGGAAGATGATCACCGCGGCGAGGCTGCCGTACGTCTTGTTGTACGAGCTGAAGTTCGTCACGTACAGGGCGAACCCGACCGACGCGGCCAGCCAGATGATGACGGCGAGCAGCCCGCCCGGGGTGACCCAGCGAACGCCGCCCGACCGGGCGTTGGGCGACGCCCAGTACAGCAGCGCGAACAGCAGGCTCACCAGGATCACTAGCACGGGCCACTTGCCGATGCTCCAGACGGTCACGGCCAGCCCGCCGGCGCCGATCGCGCGGCCGAGTTGCTCGGCCACCGACCCGGTGAACACCACGATCACCGCGCCGATCACGAGGACGACCATCGTCACGATCGTGAGGGCGAGCCGGATCGGCAGCGTCTTCCAGATCGGCCGGCCTTCGGGCACGTCGTAGATGTCGTTGGACGCCTTCATGAACACGCCGACGTAGCCGGACGCCGACCACAGCGCGCCGAGCAGGCCGACGATCGCGAGAATCCCGGCCGACGACTGCTGGCTCTGCTGCAGGCTGGTGGCGGCGCCGCTGAGGATGTCGGAGACCGAGCCCGGGGCCAGGCTCTTGACGTTGTCGACGAGCTTCTGCACCGTGTCGGAGCCGAAGAGCTTGAGCGCGGTGACCAGCAACAACAGGCCCGGGAAGATCGACAGAACGCCGTAGTACGTCAGCGCGGCCGCCCACACCGTGATGTTGTCCTCGCCGAACTCCTTGGCTACGCGCTTGAGCACCGCGAAGTAGGACGACTTCGGCAGCCCGGTCAGCTCGTCCGGTCCGTGGCTGGCGGTCGGCTTGCTCGGCAGATCGTCGGGCTCGTCGGCCGGCGTCCGGCCGCGCTCCGGCTTGCTGGTCGGTTTGCCGGTCGGTTGGCTTGTCATGGCGAAACTCAATGCCCAATTCGAACAAGACCAACCGTATGAATGGCCGGCCGTCCGATGGGTAGGAGGACGAGCATGTCTTCTGAACCCCGTCAGCAGCCGCCCGGCACCGAGTCCGCGATGCGCCGGCAGCCGGACCACGGTGAGGACTCCTACCGTGGCCACGGCCGGCTGACCGGCAAGGCGACCGTGATCACCGGGGCGGACAGTGGCATCGGCAAGGCGGTGGCGATCGCGTACGCCCGTGAGGGTGCCGATGTGCTCATCAGCTACCTCAGCGAACACGATGACGCCAACGAGACCGCCGAGCTCGTGCGCAAGGAGGGCCGCAAGGCCGTCCTCGTGTCCGGGGACCTCGCCGACCCGGCCCACTGCCGGGAGGTGATCGACCGGGCGGTCGGCGAGTTCGGCCACATCGATGTGCTGGTCAACAATGCGGCCTACCAGATGACCCACGAGACCCTCGAGGAGGTCACCGACGAGGAGTGGGACCACACGATGGCGGTCAACGTCGGCGCGATGTTCCGGCTGTGCAAGGCGGCGCTGCCGCACATGCGGGCCGGCGGGTCGATCATCAACACCAGCTCGATCAACTCCGACCAGCCCAAGCCGACGCTGCTGCCGTATGCGACGACGAAGGGCGCCATCGCGAACTTCAGCGCCGGCCTCGCCCAGATGCTCGGCGAGCGCGGCATCCGGGTCAACAGCGTCGCGCCGGGCCCGATCTGGACTCCGCTGATCCCCTCGACGATGCCGCCCGAGCAGGTCGAGCAGTTCGGCAAGAACACCCCGCTCGGCCGGCCGGGGCAGCCGGCCGAACTGGCCGCGGTGTATGTGCTGCTCGCCTCCGACGAGGCCAGCTACATCTCCGGCGCCCGGGTCGAGGTCACCGGCGGCAAACCGATCCTCTAACGCGCTATCACGGCGGAGTCCGTCTCCATCACCACGATGGCGCCATCACCGGGCGGCCCGCCGTCTTGCCGACCCAGGGGAGTGCAGGCCACGCGGACCAGCACCGGCCGGCCACGGCGGTTGACCGCTTCGATCGCCACCTCGCTCGGCTGGGCGCCGTCGCCCATGGCCCCGTGCAGGAGTGGGCCCAACTGCTCGAACGGCAGGCCGATGTCCAAGTTGAGGAAGTGCGCTCCGACGACCTCGTCGGAGCGCAGACCCCACAGGTCCTCGGCTCGCCGGTTCCACATCCGGATCCGCAGGCTCCGGTCGATCACCGCGACCCCGGACTGCAAGCTGGTCAGGACCGATTCGAGGAACGCGTTCGCCTCGTCGAGCTGGGTGGTGCTGTTGCGCAGCTGGCCGTTGATGCTCTGCAACTCGTCGTTGGTGGACTGCAGCTCCTCGTTTGTCGTCTCCAGTTCCTCGACCGTCGACTGCAGCTCTTCGTTGGTCGTCTCCAGCTCTTCGTTTGTCGACTGGAGTTCCTCATAGGCGGCCTCGAGCTGCTGGTTGGCGTGTTCGAGGTCGTCCTGCTGCCGCCGGGCCGCGGTGACATCGTGGAAGATCACGTTCACGCCGAGCAGGCTCTCGCCGGCGGTCAGCGGGCTGATCTGCACCTCGAGGTAGGTGAGATCGCCGCCCTTGTTGAACTCGACGTCGGTCACCCGGAGCGTTCTCCGCTCGACCTGCGCCTGCTCGATGTAGCGGCGCAGCTCGGCCGGCCGGTATGACAGGTCCAGGTCGCCGAACGGCCGCCCCATGTCGCGCGAGGACACCCCGAAGAGCTTTTCCAGCTGCCGGTTGGTCAGCGCGACCAGGCTATCGGCGGTCAGCACGAGCTGCGCGGGCGGACTGGCCGCGAACGCCTCGTTGCGCAGTTGGTCGAGGCCCGTTATCGCGGCCGCGGCCGGCCGCGGTGGATCGGCGAAGATCGCGCCGGCCGGCCGCGTGGTCCGCCGCACGCGCCGGAACACCCGCCGTTTCCGGTCGATCGGGGTGAAGAGACTGCCGTGGCTGAGCAGCATCTCGGCCTTGCCCAGGAACAGCACGCCGCCATCGGTGAGGGCGGAATGGAAGCGTCTGATGATCTTGGACTGCGTCTCGGCGTTGAAGTACATCAGGGTGTTGCGGCAGGTCAGCAGGTCGATCCGGCAGATCGGAGCGTCCTGGACGAGATCGTTGCGGCCGAAGATCACCGACCGTCGAAGATCCTTGCGAAACGTGAACCGTTTGCCGGTCGGCTCGAAGTAGCGCTCGACCAACTCGCGCGGCATGGACTGCAGGTCGTGCTCGCCGTAGGTGCCCTGGCGCGCCTGATCGAGCTGCTCCTCGTCCACGTCCGTCGCGTAGATCTTCACCCGATCGCGGAACACCTCCGACCCGAGCGCTTCGGCGAGCGAGATCGCGAGCGTGTAGGCCTCTTCACCGGATGCGCATCCGGCGGACCAGATCCGGATCGGCGTGTCCGCCCGCCGCGCGGCCAGCAGCTCGCCGAGCACGTCGCGGCGCAGGTAGTCCCACGCATCCGGGTCCCGGAAGAAGCTGGTCACGTTGATCAGGATGGTGTTGAACAGCGCGGTGAACTCGTCCGGGTGGACCTGCAGGTGATCGAGGTAGTCCTGATAGTTGTCGACGTCGACCTGGCTCATCCGCCGGTTCACCCGGCGCATGAGGCTCGATCGTTGGTAACCGGTGAAGTCGAAGCCGCGCGACTCCTTCAGGTAGAGCAGAAGAGCCTCGAAATGCGGGTCTGCGGGTTCCATGGCTTCTCCCGAGATGACGACACCTGCGCGGCGACGCTATCGCACCGCACTCGGGTCTTCGTCCTCGTCGTCGACTTGGCCGGCCGGTGTCGCGGTCGACCCTAGCTGGGCGATCAGTCGGTGAGCCGCCGCCGGCCGGGCCGCCGTAACCGGCGGCTGGCATCGCCAACTCGTCGGTCGTGACGGGGTCAAGCTCCGACCTCGCCACCTCGGCGTTGCGAAGGGCGTCGCGGTCGGCCGCCGCGGGTGTGTCAGGCATGTCCATAGCGGTGAGTTGCGCGATCATCGGTCCGAGCCTGGCGGCGGGTGCCACGTAGTCGGCGCTCACTTGGGCCAGTGCGGCTCTCGGCATCCAAGGGTAGAGCGCATCCGACGGATCTTGCACTACCGCGGTGCCTCCGCCGCCACTCGCCGGAGAGGTGTCGCGGTGATCACGGATGGGTATGGAGGGGCCATGCGGAGGCGGTTCGTCGCGGCGGTGGTCGTCGGGTTGGTCGTGCTTGCCTGCGGCGGCGTCGGCTTTGCCATGACCCAGCCGCCCGACTACCACGACTACCGCAAGACGGCCAACCAGGCCGCCGACGCGGCCTACGGCGCCGTACGGACCACCGCCCTCACGATCGGCGCGCTGCTCGAGCACCGGGTGACCGAGCCGTACACGACCGTCGTGGTGGACGGCGCCGTGACCGCGGTGTCGAGCGCTACGCAGCAGCTGGCCGCCGTGGCCCCACCGGACGACCGCACGCGAGCCATGCGGGCCGAGCTCGCCCCGCTGCTGGCCGACGCGGCCCGCGTCCTGGGCGACGTGAGCACCGCTCTGGACGGTGGACAGCCGGATCAGATCCGCGCCGCGGCGAAGGACCTGGGCCAGCTCGGCGACCGCCTCGACGACTACCTGCAGGAGCACGCGTGAAGAAGGCCTTCGCCGTCACGCTGGGCATTCTCACCGCGATCGGCGGCTTCGTCGACATCGGCGACCTGGTCGCCAACTCGCAGGCAGGGGCCCGGTTCGGCATGTCGCTGGCCTGGGTGGTCGTGGTCAGCGTGCTGGGCATCTGCGTCTACGCGGAGATGTCCGGCCGCGTCGCGGCGGTCTCCGGCCGGGCGGTCTTCGATCTGGTACGGGAGCGGCTGGGCCCGCGCGTGGGGCTGGTGAACCTCGCCGGCTCGTACCTGGTCACGGTGCTGACTTTGGGCGCCGAGCTGGGTGGGGTGGCGCTGGCCCTGGAGCTGGCCACCAGCGTCAGCTACCTGCTCTTCGTCCCGGTCGTCGGCTTCGTCGCCTGGGTCGTCCTGTGGCGGGTCAAGTTCGAGACGATGGAGCGGGTGTTCGGGCTGGCCGGCCTGGCGCTGGTGGTGTTCGTGGTGGCGCTGCTGCGGTTGCCCGCCGACTGGGGCTCGCTGTGGAGCCAGGCCACCACGCTGATGCCGACCGGTAACGAGAACTGGCCGACGTACGCGTTCCAGGCGGTCGCGCTGTTCGCCGCCGGGCTCACCCCGTACGAGGTGTTCTTTTTCTCCTCCGGTGGCGTGGAGGAGCGGTGGACGTCGAAAGATCTGGCCATCAACAAGGCCAATGTCTTCGTCGGCTTCCCGCTCGGCGGGCTGCTGTCGCTGGCCTTGATGGCGTGCGCGGCGATCGTGTTCCACCCCATCGACGTGCGCGTGGAGTCGCTGGCGCAGACCGCGCTGCCGACCGCGCTCGCGCTGGGCAAGCTGGGCCTGGCGATCGTCATTCTCGGCTTCTTCGCGGCCACCTTCGGCGCGGCGATGGAGACCGGCCTGTCGGCCGGCTACACCATCGCACAGTACTTCGGCTGGCAGTGGGGCAAGCGGGTCCGGCCGGTCGAGGCCGCCCGGTTCCACATCGTCGTGCTGGTCAGCGTCCTCATCGGGATGGCGGCGCTGGCCACGACGATCGATCCGGTGCTGCTCACGGAGTACACACTGGTGTTCAGCGCGGTGGTGCTGCCGCTGACCTACCTGCCGATCCTCGTCGTCGCCAACGACCGCGACTACCTCGGCGACCGGGTCAACGGCTGGTTCGCCAACACGATCGGCACCGTGTACCTGGTGTTCATCGTGATCGTCGCGGTCGCCGCGATCCCGTTGATGATCATGACCGGGATGGGAGGTTAGGCATGCTGTTGGTGGCGTTCGACCTGCTCGACCGGCAGATCCTCGACTTCACCGGGGCGCTGATCGGCAAGGTCGACGACATCGAGCTCGCGCTCGACGAGGACGGTGCCCCGCACGTCACCGCGCTGCTGGTCGGGCCGCAGGCGCTCGGGCGCCGGCTCGGCGGCCGGCTCGGCCGGTGGATCAGCGGCATTTCCGGTCGGCTGCACCCGGCCGCGAACCCGGATCCCCTGCGCATCGCCTGGAGCCTGGTGGCCAACGACCCCCGGGCGGACTGCGTCGTGCGTCTGTCGGTCCGCCGGGAGTTGCTGACCGAACCGGCCCTTGAGGAGTGGCTGCGCGAACACGTCGTCGCCAGGATCCCGGGAGGTCACGTTGCCGGCGGTTGATCCGGGCGACCGGTCCCCGAACCTCCTGCGGGCCAGCGATCTGCTGGGCGCCGAGGTGTACGACGATTCAGGCCAAGCGATCGGCCGCATCGCGGACCTGATCACCGACGACGGCGAGACCCCGGAGGTGGTCGCGGCCATCGTGACCCGCCGGCCGTGGGGCCGGTTGCTCGGCTACGAACGCGAAAGCGCGACCGGCCCGAAGCTCCTGGAGCTGTTCGCGCGGGTCGCGTTGCGCCGCAACAGCCGGCGGATCGAGTGGCCCGATCTCCGGCTGTCGCGCTAAGCGTCTTCCGCGTTGATCAAGGATGGCCATTGGCCCGCACTACCCGACGCCGGCGCCGAGAAACGTCGTTTGCCGGAGCCGCTGACGGGTAGCCGCAGGCCAATGAGAGCGGTGACTTGGCAAGGCAAACGCAAGGTGCAGGTCGACACGGTGCCGGACCCGGTGATCCGGGAGCCGAACGACGCCATCGTGCGGATCACCAGCAGCGGCATCTGCGGCTCGGATCTGCACCTTTACGAAGTGCTCGCCCCGTACCTGGACGAAGGCGACATCCTCGGGCACGAGCCGATGGGCATCGTCGAGGAGGTCGGTCCGGCGATCACCAACCTGCGCGTCGGTGACCGTGTGGTCGTGCCGTTCAATATCTCGTGTGGCCACTGCTACATGTGCGACCAGGGCCTGCCGACGCAGTGCGAGACCACGCAGGTGCACGAGTACGGCAAGGGCGCTGCGCTGTTCGGCTACACCAAGATGTATGGACAGGTGCCCGGCGGGCAGGCCGAGTACCTGCGGGTGCCGCAGGCCCAGTTCGGCCCGATCGTGGTGCCCGAGGGGCCTTCGGACGACCGGTTCGTGTACCTGTCCGACGTGCTGCCCACGGCGTGGCAGGCGGTCGAGTACGCGGCGATCCCGCCCGGCGGCAGCGTGGTCGTGCTCGGCCTGGGACCGATCGGCGACATGTGTGCTCGCGTGGCGGCCCAGCGCGGGGCCGCGACCGTGATCGGCGTCGACCTCGTTCCGGAGCGGCTCGAACGCGCCCGCAACCGCGGTGTGCTGGCCCTCGACCTGTCCGACCACGACGACCTGACCAGCGTGATCGCCGACCTGACCGGCGGTCGCGGCCCCGACGCGGTGATCGACGCGGTCGGCATGGAGGCGCACGGCGCGCCCGCCGGCAAGCTGGCCCAGCAGATCGCCGGCCTGCTGCCCGACGCTGCGACCCGCAAGCTCATGGAGAAGGCTGGCGTCGACCGGCTCTCCGCCCTGCACCTGGCAATCGACCTGGTCCGCCGCGGCGGCACGGTGTCGGTGATCGGCGTGTACGGCGGCATGGTCGACCCGATGCCGATGATGACGCTCTTCGACAAGCAGGTGCAGCTGCGCATGGGCCAGGCCAACGTGCGCCGCTGGGTCGATGACATCATGCCGCTGCTCGTCGGCGAGGGCGACCCGCTGGGCGTCGACACGTTCGCGACCCATCGGCTGCCGCTGGACGCGGCACCGCAGGCGTACGCGGACTTCCAGGCGAAGAAGAACGGGACGGTCAAGATCCTCCTGCAGCCGTGACGCGCGCGACGGCGGCCTCGACGGCCGGGTTCGGGGGCCGCCGTCGCCGCAGCGCCATCGGCAACCGTCGGAGCACCTCGCCGACCAGGTGGCGGTCGAGCCGGGCGGTTTCGGCCAGCGCAACCGGCAACGGCCGGCGCATCCACGCCGTCAGCACCCGGTTGCGGGCCGCGAGGCGCGCCTTCCCGCCACCGGGTGCCGGCGGTCCCGGGTGGTGATGCGCCACCACGTCCGGGCAGTAGGCCAGGCCCCAGCCGGCGGCGTGCAGGTCGTACGCGAGGCGCGTCTCCTCGCCCATGAAGAACACGACCGGGTCGAAGCCGCCGCTGGCCAGGAACGCCGCGCGGCGAACGATGCTGGCGCAGGCCAGGAAGCCCAGCACGGCCGGGCCGGGAAGGTCGTGTGGGGTGCCCAGCGGCGCGCGCGCCATCGCCGCCGCGACCGGGTCCAGCCGGCGCTGCGGCCCGACGAGCGTCCGCGCGGCGATGAGACCCAGCCGGGGATGGGCGTCGAAAAGGGCCGCCGCTCGATCAAGTGCATCCGGCGCCCACCACGAGTCGTCGTCGGCAAACGCCACGTACGGAGTCCGCGCCGCCGCCACCCCGTGGTTGCGGGCGACGGCGCCCTCGTTGTGGGGCCGCCGGATCACGGTGATGTCCGGAAAGTGGTCGTGGACCATGGTCGCGGTTCCGTCGGTCGACGCATTGTCGACGACGATCACCGGCGCGCCCAACGCGGTGAGGTGATCCAGGCTTTGCCGGAGTGTATCGATCCGGTTACGCGTGGCGACGACGACGGTGACCATGGACATGGACGTGGATATGACCCGCTCCTCGTATCCTGAAACGTCGGATGGCCTGGCGCTATAGTTCTCCCCTGAAGTCAATGATCTCGGTGTGCCGGGGAGGCGCGGTGGCGCTGCAACTGTCCACTCATCGCAGTGGCAGCGATGTGACGGTCGCCGTCGACGGCGAGGTTGATCTGGCCACCGTCGGTGAGCTGGAGTCCGCCGTCGCCGCCGCGGTCGCCGACGGTGCGGCCACCACCGTGATCGTGGATGTCAGCGGGGTGAAGCTCCTCGATTCGGCCGGCATCGGCGCGCTGCTGAAGGGGCGGCGCCAGGCCGACGAGCGGGGCCGCCACTACCGAGTGATCGGGGCCGCCGGCATAGTCGCCGAAGTGCTCCGGATCACCGGCGTCTACGACCACCTCGTGAACGACGCGAGCTGACGCGGGATCGCCGATGATCGGAAAAGGGTCGGACGCCGATGCGCAGAAGCTGCGCTACCTCGAAGTCATCACCGATGCCGCGCTGTCGCAACTGGGTCTGGAGGACCTGCTCGCTGAGTTGCTGGAGCGGGTGCGCGAACTCGTCCAGGCCGACACCGCGGCAATCCTCCTGGTGGACTCGAGCGGCACCGAACTCATCGCCACCGCGGCGAGTGGCCTCGAGCAGGACGTGCGTCAGGGGGTCCGGCTGCCGATCGGACAAGGTTTCGCCGGCACCGTCGCGGCGCGGCAGGAGCCGATCGCAATCGAACGAGTCGACCACTCCAACGTGCTCAACCCGATCCTGGTCAACGTGGGCATCACGTCGCTGCTGGGCGTGCCGATGGTCAGCGGCGGCCAGATGATTGGCGTCCTGCACGTCGGCACGCTGGCGCCGCGCAAGTTCACGCGCGAAGACGTGGAGCTGCTCCGGCTGGTGGCCGACCGGGCGAGCCTGGCCACGCAGGCCCGGCTGTCCCGGCTCGACCGGGCGGCCGCGGTCGCGCTGCAGCGCAGCCTGCTGCCGGGCCGCCTCCCGGCGGTGCGCGGGCTCGACGTGGCCGCGCGCTACGTGCCGGGTGCGGAGGTCGGGGTCGGCGGCGACTGGTATGACCTGTTCCTGTTGCCGTCCGGACACGTCGGCATCGTCATCGGTGACGTCGCCGGGCACGGGCTGCACGCGGCGGTGGTGATGGGTCGCATCCGCAGTGCCCTTCGCGCGTACGCCCTGGAGACCGCCGACCCCGCCGACGTGTTGTCGCGCCTTGACCGCAAGGTCCAGCTGTTCGAGCCGGACGCGATGGCGACCGTCGCCTACGCCGTCCTTGACCCCGACGGCACCGCGATGCAGGTCTCCAGCGCCGGCCACCTGCCGGTCCTCGTCGCCGAACAGGGCAAACCCGCCCAAACGCTCGATGTGCCGCCGGACCTGCCGGTGGGCGCCTACCGTGGGGCCCCTCGCCGCTCCACCCGGGTGGAACTCGGCGCCGGCGCCTGCCTGTTCCTCTACACCGACGGCCTGGTCGAACGACCCGACCGGTCGATCATGGTGGGTATCAAAGCCCTGGTCGCTGCGCTTTCCTGTGCGCCGGCCGACACCATGTGCGCGACCGCGATGGCCACCATGCTGACCGATCGGGCCGCCACGGACGACGTCGCCGTGCTGGCCGTGCGCCGCCGCCCCTGAAACAGGCTTTGTGCGAATTCTCCACTGTGGAGATTGGTTGAAGCCGAGAAGCGTGGGTAGTTGCGCTTCATGCGAGTCCTGGGCATCAACGCCGTGTTCCACGACCCGTCGGCCGCCTTGGTCGTCGACGGCCAGGTGGTCGCCGCAGCCGAAGAAGAGCGCTTCAGCCGGCGCAAACATGGCAAGCGGCCGGTGCCGTTCGCCGCCTGGGAGCTGCCGGAACTCTCGGCTGCCTGGTGCCTGGCCGAGGCCGGGCTACGCCCCGACGACCTGGACGCGGTGGCCTATTCGTTCGACCCGACGCTGTGTCGTCCGCTCGACGACGATCCGTGGGACTCCCTGCGGATCAAATACGCTACCCGGGCACCGTATTTCCTGGCCACCGCCCTGCCCGGACTCGATCCGCAGCAGGTGCGGTTCGTGCCTCACCACGTCGCGCACGCCGCGTCGGCGGCCCTGGCCGCGCCCACCGACGGCGCGATCGGGCCGTGCTCGTGCTCGACGGCCGGGGCGAGGTCGCCAGCCATCTGGCCGGTGTCTATCGAGGGGACACGCTGGAAACCCTGGCCGCCCAGTCTTTGCCCCACTCGCTTGGCCTGTTGTACGAGGATCTGACGCGTCACCTCGGCTTCCAGCACTCGAGCGACGAGTACAAGGTGATGGCGCTGGCATCGTACGGCCAGCCGCGATTCCTCTCCCTGTTCCGTGACCTCGTGTACGCAACCGGTGACGGCGGGTTTGCCGTCGAACGCGTCGACTGGTCGGCCCTGGCGAAACCGCGCGGCTCCGGCGAGGAGATGGGGGAGGACCACGCCGACCTCGCCGCCAGCGTGCAGACCCGGCTCGAGGAGGTCATGCTCGACCTCGCCCGGTGGACGTACGAAGCGGCCGGTGGCCCCTCGACGCTGACGATGGCCGGCGGCACGGCGCTCAACTGCGTGGCCAACGCGCGCATCGCCGCCGAAGGCCCGTACGAACGCGTGTGGGTCCAGCCGGCCGCCGGCGACGCCGGCACGTCGCTCGGCGCGGCGCTGCAGGTCGCCGCCGGCACCGACCAGCTCACCCGGATGACCGGCGCCGATCTCGGCCGCGGCTGGACCGACG
>Ga0207661_10000959_pt1 | contig 18985 bp, 17 predicted proteins | sample KBSC713LmetaG_FD_184337 | JGI IMG/M metagenome (GOLD analysis project Ga0207661, IMG submission 184337) | Corn rhizosphere microbial communities from Kellogg Biological Station, Michigan, USA - KBS C7.1-3L metaG (SPAdes) (version 2) | ecosystem: Host-associated > Plants > Roots > Rhizosphere ...
CGAATGGCAATGCCATCAGCCTCGATCCGAAGTCGTTGCGGCGGGTCGCCAAGGAGGCGGTGTCCTGCGTCTATTGGCTCGGGATGCCGCGGGATGGCACGGAGATCGACAAGCGGGCACGGCAATTCCGCATCTCTTACAAGTCGAAAGTCGGGCGCGCCGCGGGCGCATCTGCCTACTTCATCGGAATCTGGGATGCCGTTGCCGCGATCGGGTGGCAACGCTTCTTCCCGGATTGGACTTACGACCGGCACTTTGCTTCAGATGTCCAGTACGCGCGGCATCTGCAGTCGATCGACGAGGGCCGGAAGGACTTCAAGCGAGTGCCATGGGGCGGCAGCGGAACCGTGAGGTGGCCCGACAGGCAGGGAGAACCCGAGCAATTCGACCAGATCTGGTTCGCCGGCAACCACGCGGATATCGGCGGCAGCTATCCGGAAAACGAGTCGCGCTTGTCGGACATCACGCTTGCCTGGATGATCGATTTCATCACCGAGAAAATACCCGATGCAAGTCGGGTGTTGGTCGACAGGGGCATGTTGCGGCTTTATCCGTCTGCGGACGGCATGATGCACGACGAGTGCATGGTCGGGATGGGGGGGACCTCGCTGCACTGGTCGAAAGCGGTTCGTGACGTTCCGGACACGGCGCAACTTCATGAAACGGTGTACGAGCGGCTCGCGATGAAGTCGGTGCGCAACTACACGAGCTTCGGACCGTATCGTCCGGTTGCATTACAGGGGCATCAGAAAGCGAAGGCATTCTTTGAGCCGTCTTCAGATGGAAACGAGAACTTGCAGGCTGGAGTGCAGTCTTCTTCAAACACTTTGCCTCTTTGAATGGACCGCGGCGCGGGGCACGAGCTGCACCGCAGCTGCCGGGGTCAGTGCGAGCGCGTAACCCAGCCTCAGGTTTGGCGCCGTTACCAGATGTGCATGCCACCCGAGCAAGGCGGCGGTCCTCCCGGTGCTCAGCTCGTTGATCCAACGCAGCAGGTACTGCAGCAACTTCGGTGAGCACTACGCGGGGCACTTGATCGTCAAGCTGGTATGTTCAATGACCAAATCGCGTCGCGGCTAGTCCTCAACGCCTGGCCGTCTGGAATATAAAGGAGCGGCACTTGCTCCCTTGCGACTTCCTTCATGAGGTCGTCGATTTCGGCGGACAGTCGCTTCATGCCTTCGTACTTTGCTTGGGTCTCAAAAATCACCCGTGAGCCGTCGGGGACACGGAGTGACTTGGCATATGCCTCATTGTGATAAAGGACGTCGAGGAACCGCTGAACCTCACCCAATATTCTCAGCTCGTAGAAAAAGCCCATCTTAAGGGCTTCTGTGTCTGCGTGATACAAAGTGGCTGCGATGTCAAAACTTGGAAAGTCGATCGAGGTACCTTCCTCAATGGCATCTGCCTTGACGTTCTTGCAGAGCCGAATGGCTTTCCGCAGGCTGCCGAACGTACCCCCGCATCGCTCCTGAATGCGCTTGATGTGGAGAAACGGGAGATTGTCGATGGTTGCCGGCACCTTCTTGTTCAAAATCGTCACCGTGCGATCGTGTTCTTGCCGCGACAGCTGATATGCGTGGCCGTCGTGCCAATGGCTTGGCACAACGTCGACGGGGCGGGCGAGTGAACCGCCGGAGATGCTTATCGCTTTTCCACCCGACGTATCGACCGTGGCAGCGGGATACTTGCTCTTAAGGATCTTCTCCGCCTCTGTCCTCAGAGTGATCAGAGAACCGATCGAGGTCTTTGGAGTGGGAATGCCGGAATAGTAGCCACCTGCCTGGCTCAACACCCCTGTAGTTGAGTAGGTCAAAAATCCCAGATCGATCGTCAGAAGGTCGACGTCGCTCACGCCTCGGATGTGAACGTTGAGCGGTACAGAGCCCTGGAGACGAAAATCAGCGGTGATGCCGGCATTTGCCAGCCCTGTCTTGAGCTGGGCGCCTACGCGCTCCGCGGTTTCAACGCTGATCCGTGTGTAGTCCGGTCCGACCTCCTGCATCGCTCCCAACGCGTAACGGGTATACGATTGATTTTTTGCACGATCCTGCCATGCCTCGGATTGGAGGCTCTTTGTAATGATCTCTGTCTGCGAGTCCTGCGCTATCCGGGTTAAGCGGTCCATGCCCTTCCGGCGTTTAGCCAGCTGACTGAGGCGATTTCCAATGTTGCGAGCCATTAGATCCTCTTGAGTTTCATCGTGCCAAATGTGTTACGGCCGTGGCCATTAAAGTACTCGCCATCTGCCGATCCGAGATCGCGCGCGAAAACGAGTTCGCCAAACCCAAGGTGGCTCTTCAGTTCGATCTCACCGATGCGTGGATCGTTGCGATAGTGGTAAAGCAGACGGTAAGCATCCGCATCATCGCAGATCAGCGCGGCCGAAACGCTGTTGGACGTCGATTGAGTTGTTTTGAGCAAGACACGGATCCGATCCCAACTCTGCAGAATGGTCACGGTCGCCTTCCAGTTATAGCCGGGAGAGCCGTCGGGATTAACGGTCTGTCCACGGCAATCCCACTGCCCAGCGATATTTGGCACCTTGATGACGAGCGAGAGGAAGCGCCATTTCCACGCAAAGCGGTCGAACAACCAATAGAGCGCCGTGAAAACGGTGGCTGCTCCGGCCAGCGAGAGAAGCGATGGCGTCAGGCTGGCGTTCCAGCCAAGGCGATGTGCGAGATCAACGGCGGAGAGGAGCAAGTAGACGATGAACGCGGACACGCTCGCCGAAATGAGGCCAAGGTATCGTCCGACATGAGCTCGATTCATTGCTCCGAGAAGAGCATATTCATGCTCGCGCATTCTTGCTGAACCCCAGGGTCGGACGGCCTACTTGCCCTTGATGATCTTCGAGAGGGAGGCGCCGCCCATGCGCTCACGCAGCGTGTCGAGGCGCATGTCGCTGCGGACGCCAGGGGCGAAGTCGGGGCCGTGGGTCTTGCGCAGGGTACCCACCAGGGTGTCGCCGCGCTTCTGGCGAATCTCGCCGTCCTGGTCGCGGCAGCGATCATCCAGGCCGTTATTGCAGTGCTTTGTCATTGAAACTGATCCTCTCCACCCCCGACACCATGTCGACGATTTCGTACAATTATATCTGTACATTTTGCGCGACGTCAACCTGCGTGGTACAAAATCGTCTGATGAGCGGCGGCGGCCCCAAACCGCGCGGTTGCGATTTGACGAGAGAACTGAATGGCTCTGGCTTCAAAAATCAAAGAACTGCGACTCAAAAAAAAGAAGTCACTTCAAGATGTTGCTGACGAGGTCGGCGCATCCAAGGCGCACATTTGGGATCTTGAGACCGGCAAGAGTAGCAATCCGTCCATCGAACTTCTGACGAAGCTGGCGAAATGCTTCGAGGTCAGCGTTGCCGACTTGATCGGGGAAAACCCGGCCAGCGAGGGCGCCGATCCGCAGGTCGTGGCTATGTATCGTGAGTTGAACGAGCTGAGTCCTGCCGACCGCCAGGCCATTCAGGCCATGATGGATCACCTGAAGAGCCGCAAGCCTAAGGGGGAGCCATGAAGATCTCGCGGATCGACTTGGCCGACACGGGCTCACCGATGGGCCTCGTCACCAAGATACTCTCCATCGAGAAGGACCTGCCGATACCGGTGCCGATTGAAGAGCTGGCCAAGCAGCTCGATATCGAGAAGATCGCGCCCCTTGAGACCGAGGGTTTTGAAGGCGGTCTTGTGACCGACGACGCCCGCTCAACTGGCTTCATCCTCGTCAACCGCGCGGCGCCATCTGGGCGCCGCAGATTCACCATCGGGCATGAGCTGGGGCACTTCTTAATTGTGTCTCACAATCCGGTCGAGCCCGGCAAATTCCTTTGCTCACGGGCCGACATGGCAAAATGGTCGACCGACCAGGGCGACCGCTATGCTCGCATGGAGGCCGAGGCGAACGAGTTCTCCGGCCTTCTCCTGATCCCGCCGCCGTCGCTGCGGAAATTCATCCCGAAGGGTGATCCAACGCTCGCACACATCCCTCTGGTCGCGAAACATTTCGACGTCAGCAAAGAGGCGGCTGCCCGCGCCTACGCCCGGTATCACCCCGAACAACTGGCCATCGTGGTGATCAAGGACGGCATCGTCCGACGCGCCCACAAGGGACCGACGTTCCCATGGATTTCGGCCGCCTATGGCAAGTCCGTCCCGCGGGCGTCCAGCTTCTACGCGAAGGACCTGCGCCAACGCATGGCCAGCGAATTGTCATCCATCATTCCCGAGCATTGGGTCGATCTCAAAGAAGGCCAGCGGGCAGAACTCTTCGAGCAGGTGTATCCTCAGCAAGAGGGATACGCGCTGCTGATGCTCTGGCTCGAAATCGAGGAGGCCGAAGAGGCCGACGATGATCGGACATCGGCGCAGCGCTTCAAGGACCAACAGGCGCGCTGGCGCTAAGCGCGAAATCGCATTTGAGAATTTGCGACGTCGGCACGGGCTTCGGAAACGAGCGTACATGAAGCCAAAGTAGAGAGGGCCAGCAGACGGCTCATTCGCGGCTGACGCGATAGAAACGCGACCGCGTCCCCTTTACTGGCGGTCAGTTTGCGGAGGTCGGTGAGCTTCTTAAGCCAGGGCGCATTCGGCCGGTATGCCTTCCGGAATGCCGCCTTTTGCGCCTTTCACGACGCTGACCGGGAGCGATAACCCGCTTCGGGAGTCCGATGCGAAACCCCTCTGGTGGTTGCCCGACACAATCAGATCGGCCACGGATCGAACCGGGCAGCATCAACCATGCCTAAAGATAGGTGACTCAGGCCTGCGTGTCGCGCTTGATCGGCATCACCTTCTTGGGATCGAGCCAGTGGTCGATCCGATCAGCCCAATGCTGCATCAGCTTCGTGCGCGAGCCAATCAGGGCGAGCGGTCCGTGCTTCTTGTAGAGCCCTTCCACAGTCGAATTATCGAGATGCGCGAGCTGCAGCTCGACGACATCGCTATCCCATGCCTTGGCGTCCTTGATCTCTTCGTGGTGAGACAGAGTCGAGAAGGTGGTCCGGAATCCGTGGGCACAATGATCGGTCTTGGTGTCAATGCCAAGCAGCCGCAAGCGCTTGTTGAGCGTGTTGTTCGATAGCGGCGCGTCCTTCGAGCAGGAAAACGCGTACCGGCGATGGCCGGTCAGCTTCTGAACGCTGCGCAGGATTGCAAGTGCCTGCCGTGACAATGGCACGACATGGTCCCAACCGGTCTTCATCTTGGCGGCTGGAACAGTCCAGCGTTCTGTATCCCAATCGACCTCGCTCCACTCCATTTCATTGACCATGCCGGGGCGGGGAATGGTCAGCGCATCGAAGCGCAAGGCAAGGCCAACAACGTCGCCAAATCTCGCTCTCGTCCACGGTGCGCTGATGAGCTTGAAAACGCGCGTCACGTCGCGTGGTTCGGTGACGCCAGGACGTGGCGTCGAAATGTTGGCAATCATCTGCCCATTCAGGTTGCGGAATGGATTGTAGCCGTCGCCTTCAACATCGGCATAGTCGCAGATTTGCTCACAGATGCTGCGCACTCGGTCCCGGGTTTCCAGCTTTCCCTCGGCCTCGTATGAACGCATGAAAGCGAGCACGTCCGGACGCTTGATGTCCTGCCTGCACAGCTTGCCGAAGCGATCCTTGACGTAGCCGACACGGAGTTCAAGCACTTCGACGGTCTTGGGGTCACGCACCGCGACGATCCTGCCGCGTTTGACTTTCTCCACCTTCTTCTTCGCGAGCCACTCGTCGGCCCATTGCCCGAAAGGCCGTGCGGCCGCCTGCCTGTGCTTGTCGAGCTGCTTCTCGGTGCTCGGGTCTTTGCCTTCCTTGAGCAGCTCTTTGGCCTTGTCGCGCTCGCGCCGCGCGTCGGCGAGCGAGAACGTGCCATCCTTGCCGTTGCCGTAAGGGCCTATGGAGTAGGTTTTCTGACGGCCGTGGAAGCGGTAGTCCATCCGCCAGAGCTTGGAGGCAGCGTTGCCGGGCCTGCTCACGTCCGGCGTGACGAAGAGATAGAGCCAGCCGCCGGTCACGTCGGAAATCTTGGCGGGACTCCACGCGCCATTTTCGAATTTCGGTCGGGCGGCGCGGCAGTCGACGTCGGTCCTTATCTGCTTGGGATTGGCGCACGCGCCGTCGTTCTTGCCGGCCATCTACTCAATTCCTTCATTCGGAAAAGCGAAAGTCGCCGTGAACGTTTGTTCTCTCGATACCGACACGATACCAGCAAAAATACCAGCAAATCGGGCGACTGGGATCGGAGGAGAACAAACGGTGACGAACCAGAATGTACGCGGAAGTGCCTATTTTTCAAGGGTTTCTGAGCACTGCGCGAACGGTTGCGGACGTTTTGGAACGGGCTCGAGCAGCCTAGTTGGTGCCCCTGGCCGGAATCGAACCAGCACTCCTTGCGGAACTCGATTTTGAGTCGAGCGCGTCTACCAGTTCCGCCACAGGGGCATTCGCGTTTCCGAGCGGCCAAAAGCCCCCGGGGTGGCGAAGCGGGCGGGAATATAGCTGTAGGCCGTGGGGGGTCAACCCGCGCGGATGTGATTTCGCGCCGGCTCGACAGGTTTGGTTGCCCGCGATACGACGTTTACTCATCTGTTTAGCCGGGAAGACAGGCGTGACCTCGGAAACATCAAGCATTTCATACCTGCGCGGCGAGGCAAGCCCGGCGCTGACGGCTGCGCTCGCGATCCTTTTGATCGCGGCCGCGACGCTGGCGGGCGCCTGGTTCTTCCAGCTGGTGCTGGGGATCGTGCCCTGTCCGCTCTGCCTCGAGCAGCGCTATGCCTATTATTTCGCGGTGCCCTTCGCCGCGCTGGTGGCCTTTGCCGCCGCCAGAGGCGCGCCGCGCGGCGTGGTGCTGGCGGGCCTTGCCATTCTCGCGCTTGCAGCCCTCGGCAATGCCGTCCTCGGCGGCTATCACGCCGGCGTCGAATGGGGTTTCTGGAAGGGGCCGACCGATTGCTCCGGGACCGGCTTCAATGTCGGCAATGCGCGCAATCTGCTGGAGAGCCTCGACAAGGTGAAAGTCGTCCGCTGCGACGAGGTGCAGTTTCGCTTCCTCGGCCTCTCGCTCGCCGGCTACAACGTGCTGATCTCGCTGCTGATGTCCGCGGTGGCGCTGTGGGGGATGGCGAAGACGGCGCGGCGTTAGATGCAGATGAGTTTTCGTTAAATCGATCAATCGGCGCGCTCCGGCCCACCTCTCCCCAGCGGGGAGCGGTCGGATTGCGAAGCAATCCGGGTGAGGGGCGTTCGCTGTCATGAGAGACCGTAACCCCTCACCCGATTTGCTGCGCAAATCGACCTCTCCCTACGGGAGAGGTGAAGCTACAATGACGCCTCAGTTTGACCTAATCTCATCACGCTTCAATCATCCACATAGTCCTGTGTGCGTCCGAACAGATGCACGATGCCGGGGGTGGCGATGGTGACGAACACGAATCGCGACAGATGATGGGCGCCGACGAAGATCGGATCGATATGCAGCGTCAGCGCTAGCGCCAACATGGCGTCCATCGCGCCCGGCGCGAAGGCGACGACGACGTCGGAGAAGCGCACATGCGTGGTCAGCGCGATGATCGCGACGAAGATGCCTGAAATGGCGATCGCGATCGCAAACGAGCCGAGCGCGGCATTGATGTGGCCGGCCAGCACCCGCGGCTTCATCCGCGCAAAGCGGCTGCCGATCAAGGCGCCGATTCCGACCAGCGCAACGCTGCGCACCCAGGGCGGCACGCCGCCGTCGACGAGACCCACGCCATGCATCACGCTGGAGGCGATCATCGCGCCGAACATCCAGCTCGCCGGAAATTTCAGGATGCGAAGGATCAGCGACACCGCTACCGCGGCAGCCACCAGCGCCACGAGCTGCATCGGTGCGGCTACCGGCAGCGTCAATGCTCCGGAATTGGCGGGCGCGACCCCGGTCAGCGCCAGCACCATCGGTAGCGCCGCGGTCAGGATGATCACGCGGACGGTCTGCACCACGGCAATCGCTGGCAGGTCGGCGCCCCGCTCCACGGCAAGAATGGTGATCTGCGACAGCGCGCCCGGGCTGCCGGCGAGGAAGGCCGAGGTGCGGTCCCAGCCATGAGCGCGCTGCAGATAGAGGCTGGAGGCCAGGGTCGAGAAGAAGGTTGCAAGCGCCAGCAGCGCGATGGTGATCGGATAGGCGCCGACATGGTCGATCAGCGTCCGCGATACCACCGAGCCGATCGAGATGCCGAGCACGACCAGCACGGCCTGGGTAACGATCGGTGGCACCGCGAGCGGCCGGCCGGCGATCGCGGCAATCCCGGTGGCGGCCATGGCGCCGGAGATCAGCCCGCCCGGAAGATGGGCAAAGACGAACAGCAGTCCGCCGGCGCCGCCGATCGCCAGCGTCTCCGACGCGATCAGAGCCTTGTTGCGGCTCGGAAGAGAAACGGCGATCGATGAAAGGATTTGCCTCACGACACCTTATGGCAAATCCGAAAGGCCAAAACAATTGCGCCAATGCGATGCAGCATTGCGCATGCGACTCTCAACCCTCCCCTGGAGGGCCTGGAGGGGAGGGTGACCAGCGATGCAGCGAGAGCCGAGCGATTACTTCGACGCCGGAGCGCCCTTGGCGGCCGCCTCTTTCTTGCAATCGGCGCGGAATTTCTTGCGCTCCTTGCCGTGCAGGCCCTTGGCGTCGGCCTCCTTCGAACATTCGAGCGAGGCGGCGGTGCGCGGCTTCGCGGCCTTGGCCGCGGGCGCCGGCGATGCGGCCGGTGCCGGAGTCGTGGTCTGCGCGAAGGCCGAGCCCGCCAGGAGAAGCGAGGCCGCGAGCGCAAGGCCGGCCGTGCGGGAGGAGATCGTGATCATGGGAGCACCTCGGGAAAATAGAGAAAGGAAGGCAACGTCGCGCCTGGATGATGAACCGCCGATGAATGGAGCCGGCCCCGGGCTGCACCCGCAGCGAGTATATTTTAGCCCGCGAGAATGGATCGCGCGTTCCGGCTCGGCTAAGCTGTGTACCCCGTTTAGCAAGTCCCCAAGGAAAACCCATTGAGGAAGACCATTGAGGAAGACCAGGAAGGGAGAGCATGGATGACCTTTAAAGCCAAATTATTGTGCGCGATGGCGGTGTCCGGACTTGCCGCGTTTGCGGCAACCGCACCGGCGAGCGCGCTCACAACCCAGGAATGCAGCGCCAAATATCAGGCTGCCAAGAAGGATGGCACGCTGGGCGGCATGAAGTGGAATGACTTCCGCAAGGCGCAATGCGGTGCGGATGCTACCCCTGCTGCGACGCCCGCCGCGGCCGCGCCGGCGCCGACCACGACCGCCAAGAAGGAGGCGACCCCAGCCGCCGCGCCTGCCGCGACCGGACCCGCCGTCTTCCCGAACGCGATCGATCCGAAATACGCCAAGGAGACTGCCGGCAAGGGCCGCATGCACACCTGCGTCGACCAGTACAATGCCAACAAGGCCACCGGCGGCAATGGCGGCCTGAAATGGATTCAGAAGGGTGGCGGCTACTATTCAGAGTGCAACAAGCATCTGAAGGGGCCGGCTTGATCGGTCAGGGGCCCGCGCCGGATCGGCCCGGGCCCACCTTCAATTTTTGGAGCCAAACATGGGAAGTCTTGGCCGCGGCGCCACCGCGACGCTGGTTGTAGTTTTCCAATTGACGTCACCTGTGTTTGCCGGTCACGCAACGCGGCTGGTGGTCGCCCAGGCGGACAGGAATGCCCCGGCGGCCGCATCGGCTCCGGCTCCCGACGTGAAGCCGCAGGCTGCCGCCGCGCCGATCGGTGCGCCCGCCCGGAAATCTGCACTGTCGACGCCGGCGTGTTCTCTGAGGTTTATGGAAGCAAAGGTCGCCGGCAAGCTGAACGGCCGCAAATGGGTGGACTTCCGCCGCGACGAATGCGGAGAGAAAGATACGACCGCGGTTTTTCCGACGGCTATATCGCCGAAATATTCGAGCGAGAAGGATCTCGACAAGGCGCGCCGGCAGACCTGTGCCGATCAGTTTTCCGCCAACAAGGCGACCGACGGTAATGGCGGCCTGAAATGGATTGAAAAGGATGGTGGCTATTACGGGGAGTGCATCAGCCGCTTGAAGGGCTGATCACAGGGATGATCGCAAGCCTGCTGCAGCGCGGGGTTGTACTGACGGCATGGCCATGGACGGAAAATTCTTCTATAGGCTCTCCCTGTGCAAGTGAGTCTTTCCCTTTGATGATCTCCCTTACGCATAGCCTGCTCGGGCTGGGATCCGGAATGCTGGTCGGATTTTCACTCGGCCTGGTCGGCGGTGGCGGCTCGATCCTTGCCGTGCCACTGATGGTCTATGTGGTCGGCGTGCCCGAGCCGCATGTCGCAATCGGCACCAGCGCGATCGCGGTCGCGGCCAATGCCGCGATCAATCTCTCCAACCATGCGCGCGGCGGCACGGTGGTGTGGTCGTGCGCCCTGATGTTCGCCGCGGCCGGCATTATCGGCGCGTTCGGCGGATCGCTGCTCGGCAAAATGCTCGACGGGCAGAAGCTGCTCGCGCTGTTCGCGCTGGTGATGCTGGTCATCGCGCTGTTGATGCTGAAGAACCGTTCGCGGGTCGGCGCCTCCGATGTCAAGATGGATGCCTCTAACCTGCCGGCCATCATTGGTCTTGGCCTCACCACCGGCACCATGTCGGGCTTCTTCGGCATCGGCGGCGGCTTTCTGATCGTGCCGGCCCTGATGCTGGCCACCGGCATGTCGATCATGAACGCGGTCTCTTCATCCCTGGTCGCCGTTACCGCCTTCGGCATGACTACCGCGCTGAGCTATGCGTGGTCCGGCCTGGTCTCCTGGGGGCTCGCGGGCCTGTTCGTCGCCGGCGGCATCGCGGGCGGGCTGATCGGCACGCGTTCGGCGCGGCACCTGTCGGAGCGGCGCGGCGCGCTCAATATCGTCTTTGCCGCTGTCATTATCGCGGTGGCACTCTATATGCTGGCGCGTAACATCTCCCATTTCTCAACGTAATTGGTTGGGGCCGAAGCGAGACAATTGATGCGCACATCGAACGATTTCACCGGACTGACACATAGCCGCCGCGGCGTGCTGTCCTTGATGGGCGGCGTTGCCCTGCTGGGCGTTGCGCCAAAACTCGCGTGGGCGCAAGGCGAGCCGAGCGAAGCGGCAGTGCTGCGCGATCCCGATAATCCGGTGTTCGGCAATCCCGATGGCGACATCACCATTGTCGAATGGTTCGATTTCAATTGCCCCTATTGCCGCAAGCTCGAGCCGGAGCTGCGCCAGGTGGTACAGGACGATGGCAAGGTTCGCCTGGTGCTGAAGGACTGGCCGATCCTCGGGCCGGTCTCGGTGGTCGCGGCGCGGACGGCGCTCGCGTGCAAATATCAGGGCAAGTACGACAAGGCGCATGATGCGCTGATCGGCGTCAGCTCGAAGCTGACCGAACCGCGCATCCCTGAATTGCTGGCGGGCGCCGGCGTCGATGTCGATCGCGCCAAGAAGGATCTCGCCGCCAACGCCAAGGCGATCGACGGCATGCTTGCGCGCAACAACCAGACGGCGGAGGGGCTGGGTTTCCGCGGCACGCCGTCGTTCATCGTCGGCAAATTCCGCGTGCCGGGTGTCTTGACGATGGATCAATTCGAGCAGGCGATCGCCGACGCGCGCAAGGCCAAGGCCGGCAACAAGACTTAGCGCATGATCCGGAAAAAGCCTGCCCCGCGCTTGATGCGGGGTGTGTAGCGGTTTTCCGAAAAGATCATGCGCAAACGAGCGTCCCACGAAAAAACGCCTTCGCCGCCACGAAGGCGCTTTCGTCGTGCAAACTCCGAAGCGCGTTTACTTCGATGAGATCCTGATCCAGTCGTCGTGAGCGCGCGTTTTCAGCGCATTCCAGTCGGCCGCCGCGACGTCCCAGTTCACGATGGTGCGACCATTCTGCGCGACCTGGCCGTTGGCGACGCTCGATGTCCGCATCGAGTCGTACACATAGACGCCGCCGACCAGCAGCAGCGCGCCCAGGATCATTCCCACGAAAGTTTGCATGACCATTCCCTCCGGTGGACCGCCACTAACGCGGATCGCGCAGGATGGTTCCGGTGCTGGAAGGCCTCATGTCCGCCCAAATGATCGCATCAGCCAGCCGATAGAAGCGAACGAGCGGGGAAGCTGGCGATTGCGCGGATAGAGCAATGAGGTGCTGCGCGGGATCGGCGGCGCGCGAGGCGCTGCCGGCCCTCGTCATTTGTCATTCAGCCATCGCAGCATTTCAGCGTTGATCTCGCGCGGGTAGGTGTGGCTGAGATCGTCGATCTCGCGATAGGTCACGTCGGCGCCGGCGGCCGATAGCGCCTGTCTTGTATGGCGGGCGACCTGCACCGGAAACATCCAGTCGAGCTGTCCGTGCACCAGAAAGATCGGCAGTCCACGCAACCGGTCGGCATCGGCCATCTCCGCAATCAGCGGATGAAACGTCGAGGCGACGGGCGCAAGATGCGTGAAGGGCGAAGCGCGCTCGAGGCCGCTGACATAGCAGAACGTGCCGCCGTCGCTCATGCCGGTCAGCAGCATCCGGTCGGCATCGACGTTCCAGCGGCTGCGCGCGGTCTTGAGAATGCGCGTCAGGTTCGGCGTGTCGTTGTCCTCGCCCATCAGCGCCCAGGTCGGTCCTGTTGCGGTCGGCGCGATCAGGATGGCGCCAAAGCTGCGCGCGTCGCGCAGCCAGCTCCACAGGAAATTGCGGCCGTTGCCGCTACCTCCATGCATCGCCACCACCAGCGGCCAGGCGCGATCCGGCGCGTAATATTCAGGCACATAGAGAGAGAAGCCGCCGCGGCTGCCGGGTGCGTTATGGTCGTGCATGACCCCGGTGTCGTCGCCGGCCGGCTGAGCGAGCTTCGCCTGCAGCACCTCGTCATCGCGAAGCGTGGAATCGAGAAAGAAGTCGCTGACCGGCGGAAATTTTGCGGCGAGCGGATAAAGCGCTTCCTGCGCGCGCGGCGCGTAACGCAAGGCGCGGAACACCGCGATGAGGTCGCCGCGTCCCTGTTGCACGGCGCGCAAGCCGGCGAAGGCTGCAAGGGCTGCATCGCTGGCGGATTCAAGCGAAGCGCGCACATCGGCGAAATTTTCCGGCCATTCGGTAAGCCGCTCCCGCGCGGCCTGCAAGGCCTCTTCCGGCGCGCCGATCGCCTGCATCACACGTTCGAAATCCGGCGGGTTGAGATGGCGCGCAATGAACGAGAGCGCTTCGAGCGATTGCAACAGCGGCGGCAGCACAGCCACGATGTCGTCCACCACGGCCTCGCTCATTGCATCACTCTTGGCATCGCTTTCGAGACCGAGTTCAGCGCAGCCTTGCTAATGAAGTCTCGGACCCTTCAACAGCTTGGCGCGGTCGGCCGACGCCAGCACCACGTCGAAGGTGACGCCTTCATGATGCACGGTCAGCGGCACGTCGATGCCGGCGGGACCGAGCGCCCAGAGCTTGCGATAGAAGCTCGCCTGGCTCGTGACCTTCTCGCCCTTCACGGCGAGGATGACGTCACCGGCCTTCAGCTCGGCGCGTGCGGCCGGCCCGTTGCCGGAGATGCCGATCACCACGACACGATGATCGATCTCCGTCGAATACATGCCGAGCCAGGGCCGCGCCGGCCGGTTGACCTTGCCGAAGCGGCGCAGATCGTCGAGCTCCGGCTTGAGCAGATCGATCGGCACGATCATGTTGACATGTTCGGCCTTGCCGCCGCGCTCGCGTTCGAGCTGCAGCGAGCCGATGCCGATCAGCTCGCCGCTGTTCGAGATCAAGCCGGTGCCGCCCCAGTTCGGATGGGCGGGATGGGTGAAGATCGCTTCATCCAGCAGATATTCCCAGTAGCCGGCAAATTCCTGCTTGGCCGCGATCTGGCTTGCGACCGAGCGCGTACGTCCGCCGGCGCCGCCAACTACGACGCGGTCGCCGACCCGCGTCGTCGCCGAGGAGCCGAGCGGCAGCGGCTCGATATTCATGTATCCCAGCGCCTGCACCAGGCCAAAGCCGGTGACGGCATCGAAACCGAGCGAGTGGCCTTCCATCACGCGGCCGTCGCCGAGATGTAGCCAGACGGTTTCAGCCTCGGTGATGAGGTAGCCGATGGTAAGCACCAGCCCGTCATCGATCACAACGCCATTGCCGGCGCGCTCGGTTCCGAGCGTCTCCGCAGTGAACGCGTCCTGCGGAATGATGGAATGCAGGCCAACGACCGACGACAGCGCCCGGTCGAGATCGAAACCGTACTCGCCGGGGTGCGGCTGGAACCCGGGCGGCACTTTCCACTCGGTCGCAGAGGGCATGGCGGCTCTCCTTTCGCTTTTTCGCGCATATCTCGCGGAGGATGCGCCCGGCGGGCCGCGGATCGGCGGCCGAAGCGGCTTTCGGCGCCAAGTTTAGCATTTCTGCCGCGAAGCGCACCAGTTCTGTGACGTTGACCCCATTAAACCTGAGAGAGCTTGTTAGGTGAGCTCGGCCAGCAGCGCGTGGGCGTTGCGGACATCCAGCGCCGTCGCGCCACCCTCGATCTGGTCGAGAACGGGCTCGACGAGCGAGCGAATCTCGTGGCCGGCTCGGCAGTCTCGCCACATTTTGCCAAGGTCCGTGGCCGCGCGCAGCTCGAGCAGACGCGCGTCCTGGCCGCGCGCAACCTCGATCGCCCTGTTGAAGCAGGATTCCGCGCGCGCCGCATCCGGCGTGGGCTGACGCAGTGCCACCTGCCCGGACAGACGATGCAGATCGGCCAGCCAATAGCGCTCGCCGGATTGCTCGACAAAGCGAAGCCCGTCCGCGATCGCTGCTTCCGCGGCGGCAAGATCGCCAGCGTGCAGCAGGGATTGCGCGAGGCTGGACAGGATGATCGAGTTTCCGGTCGTGCCGCCGGATTTGCTGAGCGCGATACGCGCGTTTCGCATCGCGACGATGTTCTCGCCAACCGGCTCGCGCATGGCGCGGGCGAAGGTGCACAAGAGGCTCGCCAGCAGCCGGATTTGTTCGACCTTCCGCTCGGTGCAGTAGGCGGCAAGCTCGGCGCTGTCGCGCTCCAGCCCTTCGGTGTCGCCGAGCACGAGCTTGGGCCAGGTGACGGCGCAGAATGTGCCCGATGCAAAGGTCGCGGCATGACCATGAGGGTCGATCTCGCTGCGCACCTGCTCGCTGATCGCGGCAGCGCTGTCGAGCAGACCGAGCGACAGCCGCACCAGGACTTCGAAGGAAAGCGCTGATATGCCCTGGTCCCAGCCGAACCGGTAGCTCAGCGCCTTCTGGCGGCGCACGTCGCGATAACTGGTGGCTCGTTGCAGGCTCGCGAGCGCGGCGCGATTGTCGCCGAGATAGAACTGCAGCGTGCCGAGCTGGCGGTGGCCGACCAGCCGGTAGTCGCCAGCGCCCTGTCGCTCCGCCACGCCGATGATCTCGTGGGCGAAATCAAGCGCTTCCTTGAGCCGCGCCGACAGGGTGGTGCCAGCGCACAGCCCGTAGAGAATGGAGACGCGCTGCAGGTCGGTGCCGATGCCGCGGTCGAGCAGCTGCTTGGCTGCCATCATTGCGGTGAACGTCTCCGGCGCCGACACGCTTTTCAGCGGCACCAGCGCATTGGCGCGGGCGACCAGGAGCGCCAGCTCGATCGCATCGTGCTCGCTGCCCTCGGCGATGCCGGAAATCAGCGCGAGCCCTGCGCTGGCGTGACGCTCGGCCTCCACCGGCGCCGACTGCGACAAGGCGAGCTCGGCCGCGGCCAGCCATTCCGATGCCGCAGGCGCGACGAGGCCCGCCTCGGTGAAATGATGGGCGATGGTGGCGGGTGCGATATCCTGCTCGGTGACGCGCTCTTTCAGTGCGGCGGCGATCTGCGCATGGATGCGCTGGCGGCGCGAGCGCAGCAGCGAGCCATAGGCGGCATCCTGCACCAGGGCGTGCTTGAACACGTAGCTCGATTGGGGCGGGGTGCCGCGGCGATAGATCAGCTCCGCGTCCATCAACTGGCGCAGCACGTCTTCGAGCGCCGCGCCCTTGACCGGCGAGATCGCTTCCAGGAGCGCATGGGGAAATTCGCGGCCGATCGCGGCGCCGATCTGGGCGATTTCCTTGATCGGTGACAGCCGATCGAGCCGCGCAGTTAGCGAGTCATGCAGGGTCGAGGGGATCGCAAGCGGCGTCAGCGCCGAGGCGAGCACATAGGCGTCACGTTCCTCGCGCAGCAATTCCGATTCCAGCACGCTCTTGGTCAGCTCCTCGATGAACAACGGCACGCCGTCGGTCTTGGCCAGGATCTGGCCGAGCACTTCCCGCGGTAGCGCCTTTCCCGCCGCGATCAGGTCGACCATCGCGGCCGACTGGTCGCGCTCGAGCCGGTTGAGCGAGATGGCGGTGACATGATCGCGCCCGGCCCAGGGCGGCAGGAACTCCGGACGGAACGTCATCACCCATAGCACCGGCATGTTCCGCGCCATTTCCACCATGCGGCTCGCGAGATCCAGCGAGGTGGGATCGATCCAGTGCACGTCTTCCAGCACCATCAGTAGCGGCGTCACCTTGGCGAGCGCCGTGACCGGCGCGAGCAGGGCGGCGATGGTACGCTCCTTCAATTCGGCCGGCGGCAGATCGAGCGGAGGATAGCGATTGCCGGTCGGGATCGCGAGCAGCGAGGCATGGAATGGCACGACTTCCTCGATCGGCAAGCCGGAGACCTTGAGCATCCTTTCCAGCTTGTCGAGCCGCTCGGCCGCCGGCTCGCCGCTGACGAAGCCCGCGACATTCCAGACCTGGCCGATCACCGGATAGAAGGCGTCGTTGACGTGATGCGGCGAGCATTGATAACGCAGGATCGCGTGACGCTCGCCGTTGATGCGTTCGCGCAGGTTCGCGACGATGCGCGACTTGCCGATGCCGGCTTCGCCCGACAGCATCGCGACCTGGCCTTGGCCGGCTTTGGCGCGGCGCCAAAGCTCCATGAGCCGCGCCATCTCCTCGTCGCGGCCGACGAACGGTATCAGCACTTCCGAATGCGAGGCCTCGAAGCGGCTGACATTCTCTCGCTCGCCCGTAATCAGCCACGCCGGAACGGGCGCGCCGGTGCCACTCGATGCCTGCGGCTCCAGCGGCTTCAGCTCGAAGGCCTTGCCGAGCAGCCGGCGCGTGGATTCCGAGACCACGATCGTGTCAGGCTCGGCCATCGCCTGCAGCCGCATCGCAAGATCGGGCGTGTCCCCGACCAGGCCGCGCAACTGCGCTTCACCCTCGCCGATCAATTCGCCGACCACGACGAGGCCGGTCGAGATGCCGATCCTCACCTTGAGCGCCGCACCGTGCTGGCGCCGCAGCTCCGCGACCGCTGCAATCAGCGCGCGGCCGGTGCGTGCCGCCCGCTCGGCCGAATCCTCATGGGCGCGCGGATAGCCGAAATAGACCATGGCGGCGTCGCCCATCCATTTGGTGATGTGGCCGTCGAAGCGGGCGACCGCGGCCGCCACCGCGCCCTGAAAGGCGCGGATCAGATCGGCCATGTCCTCGGGGTCGAGCCGGGCGGTGAGCTCGGTCGAGCCGACTAGGTCGCAGAACAGGACCGTCAGCTGCCGCCGCTCCAGCGTGCCCGGCGTCCGCCGCTCCGCAGGTGCCGCCCGCGGCGTGAGCTCGCCGATGGCGCGCAGCAGCCGCAACCGGTGTCCGATGGGAACGCCGAGATCGTTCAGATGCTGATCGGTCAGCTCAGCCAGCACATCGGCTTCGATCTCATGTTCCCGGAACAGGGTTGTGTATTGATCGAGGCCGAGACTGGCCAGCCAGGTCCCCACGTCCATGGCTGCCGGCCTCCCTTCAACCGGGCGAAGTTATCGCGCGCCTATTTGCTCTGTCAGGCTGTTTTTTTCCGACAAGCCGGCCGCCTGGAAAGGCCAACTTGAAAAGCGCGCGCGTCACCTTACATGAGAGGTAGGCCGATCGTGAGCCATTCGCTCTGCCGATCGCAGGGATCCACCAAGGCGTGGAACGGATGCTGCATGATGGCAGCCTTTGATCCGACCTCTCGTCAACTCGACATTCCAAGGACGGCGGCGCGGCTTCCCCCGCTGCCGATCGAACCCATGAAAGCCCCCTTTAAGCCAAATCCAGCGGCCGCACGGCCCCATCCGAATTCGAAAGCAGGTAACCCCCTGCGTCGAACCGCCTCTCTTCCGAACAGCAGGCCAGAGCGGCCGAGCCGCTCCGATGCGATGGATTCCCGGAAGGCGCAAAGAAACTACGAAACTTATTTGACGCTGGCCCGCGCAGAAGAGCTGAAAGGCGACCCTATCGCCGCCGAAAACTACTTTCAGCACGCCGAGCATTATTTCCGCTCGATGCACGCTAGCTCACACTAAGGCGCGATAGGATTTCATCTCAACCGACGATCGGCCGTCTTCATCGCCGACCGACCGCGGCAGTGTACGTGTCCAAACAGCGCTAAATCTCGCGCGCGGCTTACGGATCGAGCTCGGTGTCCCAATAGAGATAGTCGAGCCAGCTGTCGTGCAGGTAGTTCGGCGGGAATAGCCGGCCGTTGCGGTGCAGCTGGTGCACGGTGGGGGCGAACGGCGCCTGCCTGGGGAACATTTTGGCCTGCTGCGGTGTCATGTTGCCCTTCTTCAGATTGCAGGGCGAGCAGGCCGCGACCACGTTTTCCCAGGTGGTCTGGCCACCCTTGCTGCGCGGAATGATGTGATCGAAGGTGAGGTCGTCGCTTGCGGAGCAATATTGGCAGACGAAGCGATCGCGGAGGAAGACGTTGAAGCGGGTGAAGGCGGGGTAGGTAGTCGGCTTGACGAAGGATTTTAGCGAAACGACGCTGGGCAGCTGGATCTCGAAACTCGGACTTCGTACAGCCTTCTCGTAGTGCTCGACGATATTGACACGATCGAGGAACACCGCCTTGATCGCGTCCTGCCACGACCAAAGGGACAGCGGATAATAGCTCAGCGGCCGGAAATCCG
>Ga0207661_10000960_pt1 | contig 18978 bp, 18 predicted proteins | sample KBSC713LmetaG_FD_184337 | JGI IMG/M metagenome (GOLD analysis project Ga0207661, IMG submission 184337) | Corn rhizosphere microbial communities from Kellogg Biological Station, Michigan, USA - KBS C7.1-3L metaG (SPAdes) (version 2) | ecosystem: Host-associated > Plants > Roots > Rhizosphere ...
AATGCCGCCCGGACGTCCGCCTGGTCCGAAACCCGGCCGACCGAACTGACTTCGACCCGGACCGCCCGGCTGGCGCATGACGGGCGCGCCGCGGCCGAGGCGCCGCAGCTCCTCGTCGCGATCCTTGATCTCGTAGCGGGGGCCGGCCGGCTGATCGCCGGGGCGCACGGGCAACTGGATGAAGGCGCCCGTCGCGGCCGAACCGGTGACCACCGGCTGTGGGATCGTCTTGAGGACGGGCTTCGCCGCGGCCGGCGGCGCTTCTGGCGCAGGCGACGCAGCGGCGGCCGGCTTCGCCGGTTCGACGGCGGGCGGCGGCGCGGCGGCCGCGGGCGGCGCGGCCGGCGCAACCGGCTTCGGGGCCGCGGGACGCTCGACGACCTCGGGCTCACGAACGGCCGGCTTCGCCGGCGCGGCCTCGACGGCGACGGGAGGCGGCGCGACCGGTTCGGGCGCGCGCGGCGCCGGAGCCGGAGCGGCAGCAGGAGGCGGCGGGGCCGCCATCGCCGGAGCCGGCGCTGCTGCCGGCCGCGCTGGCGCGACGCCCGCGCTCTTGGAGCGGCGGCGGATGACGGTGTCGTTGAGGCGAACCTCTTCCAGGTTCTCGAGCCGTTCGCGATCGACAGCCCGTCGGACACGGTCGACGTCGACCGATTCGAGATGCGACATATGGTTCGCCACCTCGATGCCCATGGCGCGGACCTTGTTCACCAGGTCCTTCGGCGAGAGGTTCAGGTCCTTCGCCAGTTCGTAGAGACGGCGCCGCGGCCCGGCGGGGGCCTCCGGTTCCGGTCTGCGCTCAAATCCACTTCCCATCATGGCCATGACTTATCTCTTTCTACGCGAGACGATAGTGATCCGTTGAACCAATTCCGCGGCGTCGCGAACCGTCACGCGCCGCTTGAAGGCACGCGCGAGCACTTCGGGACGCAACCCCGTCTCCAGGCAGCCCGGCCGCGCGTGCAATGACACGCCCCGACCTGTCCTGGGACCGTCGACCACGACCTCCCCGACTTCCGACGATTCGACATCCGGCTGCGGCCGCAGCCACAGCCGCACCATCTCGGCCGCGGCATCCCGCTGCCGGCACCCGATACAGGTCCGGCAGTGTCGACTGGAGGCAGCCATCGTGGGCGTTCCCGCGCGTCATCCCTGGTGCGCCTCCGGGCTCTTGGCTTGCGCGGCGTCCTTCTCGGCGATCGACGCCGCCTCCTTCGCACGCGCGGCCTCCTCGGCCATGCGCGCGCGCTCGATCTCGGCCGCCTTCGCCGCTGCCGTGATCAATGTCTTCGCGTCGTCCACGGTGCCGACGCCCGTGATGGTCGCCAGCTCGTCGGGCTTGCCCGCGGCAACCTCGGCCGCCGATCGCCAGCCGGCCTGGAACAGCGCCTCGACGGTCGCCGACGCCAGCCCGCCACCGTCCTCGCCGTCTCCGCCGACCTTGATCGCCGCCATCGACTGGCGCGCCCGTGCCTCCATCTCGCGCACCTTGGACTCCGAGTGGATATCGATGCGCCAGCCGGTCAGCTGCGACGCGAGCCGCACGTTCTGACCCTTCTTGCCGATCGCCAGCGACAGCTTCTCGTCGGGGACGATCAGCTCCATCGTGTGGCTTCCGGCGTCGATGATCACACGCGCGACCTCGGCGGGCGCGATCGCGTTGCACACGAAGCGCGCCGGATCCGGATCGTAGGGAACGATGTCGATCTTCTCGCCGCGAAGCTCCTGCACGACCGCCTGCACGCGCGAGCCCTTCATGCCGACACAGGCGCCGACCGGGTCGACGTCGCGGTCGCGCGAGCTGACGGCGATCTTCGAACGCGCCCCCGCCTCGCGGGCGGACGCCTCGATGCGCACGATCTTCTCGTAGATCTCGGGGACCTCCATCTCGAACAGCTTCTCGAGCAGGCCCTTGTGCGTGCGCGACAGGATGATCTGCGGACCGCGCGCCGTCTTGTCGATGTCAACGACGAACGCGACGATGCGGTCGCCGGCGCGGTACGACTCGCGCGGCACCTGGTCGCGGACCGGCAGCACCGCCTCGGCGCCGCCGAGGTCGATGATGATGTTGCCGCGCTCGAACCGGCGGACGATGCCGGAGATCAGCTCGCCCTTGCGGTCCTTGTACTGATTGAAGACGTTCTCGCGCTCCGCCTCGCGCACGCGCTGCAGGATGACCTGCTTGGCGGTCTGCGCGGCGATGCGGCCGAATCCCTTCCAGGCGCGGTTCAGCTTTAGCAGCTCGCTGTACTTCGCGTCCTGCTCCTCGGCCTTCGCCTGGTCCTTTTCGTCGTAGAAAATTTGAAAGAGGAGCTCGTCGCCGACCTCGGCCTTCAGGCCGTAGCGCACAGCTTCTTCCAGCGACACCTCGTTGCCACCGGTCGACTCGAGGCTGACCGGCACGATCGGCCCCGCGGGGATAGGCACCACCGCGTGCACGCCCTTCCCCGGCGTCACCTGTTCCACGATCACGATGATCTGGAACAGATCGACGCGACCGGTCTCTTCATTGAACTTGGCTTCCATCTCGCGATGCATGCCGAACGCACGCTTGGCGGCGGTGAGGATCGCCTGTTCAAGCGTCTCGACGAGCACGGCTCGGTCGATGTTCTTGTCTTTGGAGACCTGGTCGAGGACCAGGCCGAGGGCTGCGCCGTCGTTCATGAAGCACTCCGATGGAATTCGCGATCCCAATCCGGCACCAGGTTCGCCTTCTGGATGTCGTCGATCGAGATCGTGTAAGACCGGCCGTCACAAGCGATCTCCACGCGGCCGTCCTTGGCCGCACGGAGGGTCCCGTGGAAATTGCGGCGTCCCTCTACCCCGTCGATGAGCCGTATACGCGCGCTCTCGCCCACGAACCTCGCAAAGTCCCGCTCTCGCCGCAGGGGCCGATCAAGCCCAGGCGAGCTCACTTCCAGCTGATACGCGTGCGGAACGGCATCGGCCACATCCAGTGCGGCCGAAACGTCCCGACTCACTCTCTCACAGTCGTCCAGTCCTACCTTTCCGCTCTGTCCGATCTGTCCGGCAGAGATCGCCGACCCCGCGTCCGCAGTCGGCGGGGTGTCGATGAACAGGCGCACCACCCAGCCCGACGGCTCACGCCCGTACTGGACTTCGATCAGATCGAAGCCCGCGTCGCGAACGTACGGCTCTGCTAGGAGCCACAATTCTTGAACGTCCTTACGCATGGGGGTTTGGGGGGCTCGTTGTTCGGTGAAATGTTTCTGTTCGGTGAGTTTTTTCGTGTTTGTGTCAGGGCAAAAAAAAAGGGCGGGCACGCGGCCCACCCTTCTTCGAAGGAGGCAACGCAATTTCTGGGACGCGTCTTATAACATGGCGATCTCACAGGCGCAAGACAGCCACCTGACGCGAACCCGAGCCTAAGGGCAGAGATTCACGGGGGTTTTCGGAACGCCGCACCCCGGCATGATAGGCTTTTCCGCCATGTCGGACCTCGCCATCGCGGCTGTGCAGATGACCTCGGGCGAGGAAGTCGAGACGAACCTCGAGCGCGCGCGCGAGCTGGTCTGTGAAGCGGCGACCGCCGGCGCGTTGATCGTCGGGTTGCCGGAGAACTTCGCGTATCTGGGTACCCGGCAGGATCACAAGCTCGCGATCGCGGAAGAGCTTCCGCCGGTCGGCGCGACGGAGCACAGCGACTTCGGACCGATCCTGTCGTCGATGCGCGCGCTCGCTCTGAAGGCTGGGGTCTGGCTGCTGCTCGGTGGTTTCCCCGAGAAGAGCCGCAGCGCCGGGCGGATCAACAACACATCCGTGTTGATGGATCCGGAAGGGACGATCTGCGCGGTCTACCGGAAGATGCACCTGTTCGACGTCGACGTCCCGGGCGGGAAACGCTTTCGCGAATCGGAGACGGTCGAAGCCGGGAGCGAGGTGGTCGTGGCGCCGACGCCCTGGGGCGGGCTTGGCCTCAGCATCTGCTACGACCTGCGCTTCCCCGAGCTCTACCGCGCCCACGCCGCGAAGGGCGCACGCATGATCGCGGTGCCGTCGGCGTTCACGCTCGAGACCGGCAAGGATCACTGGCACGTCCTGCTGCGTGCGCGCGCGATCGAGAACCAGGTCTACGTGATGGCGCCGGCGCAGACAGGCGCGCACGGGCCGACACGGCGCAGTTACGGCCACGCGCTGGTGGTCGATCCGTGGGGCGTGGTCGTGGCGGAGTGCAGCGATCAGGAGGGCTTCGCGCTCGCGCGCCTGGACTTCGCGCACCAGGACAAGCTGCGCGAGGCGCTGCCGGTGCTCAGCCACCGCCGGCTCTGAGCGGCTAGGTCTTTTCTTTCTTGCTGGTGAGCAGCGAGATCGCGGCGGCGCCGCCGATCAGGCCGCCGATCACCACCAGCGAGATCCAGTTCGGGATCCGGAACTTGTCGGAGAGCAGCATCTTCAAGCCGACGAAGGCGAGCACCAGGGCCAGCGCAGGCCGCAGGTACGTCAGCCGCCGCACCACGCTGGCGACGAGGAAGCAGAGCGCGCGCAGGCCCAGCACCGCGAAGATGTTCGACGTGTAGACGATGAAGACGTTGTTCGTGACGCCAAAGACCGCCGGGATCGAATCGACCGCGAACACGACGTCGGTCGCCTCGATGACCACCAGCACCATGAGCAGCGGCGTCGCGTAAAGGGCGCCGTTCTGGCGGACGAAGAAGTGCGTGCCGACGTACTCGGGCGTCAGGCGCACGAAGCGCCTGAACAGGCGCAAGACCGGGTTCTTCTCCGGGTGCGGCTCCTCCTCTCCCCCGCGCAGCAAGCGCACCGCCGTGAAGATCAGGAACGCGCCGAAGATGTAGATGACGAAGTGGAAGTTCGCGAGCAGCGCGGCGCCGATCGCGATGAAGATGCCGCGGGTGATCAGCGCGCCGATGATTCCCCAGAACAGCACCCGGTGCTGCAGGTGGGCGGGGACCGCGAAGTACGAGAACGCGACCAGGAACACGAACAGGTTGTCGACGGACAGCGCCTTCTCGATCAGCCAGGCCTGGAAGAACTCCAGCGCGCGATCCGAGCCGGCGCGGAAGTAGATCCCCAGGTTGAAGAGGAGCGCGACGCTGATCCAGATCAACGACCAGACGGCCGCCTCGCGCGCGCCGATGACGTGCGCCTTCCGGTGGAAGACGCCCAGATCGAGCGCCAGCATGACGAGGACAACCGAGCCGAACGCGACCCACGCCATCGGCGTCCCGGTTGCCATCAGGGTTTGACTTCCAGGTGCTGAAACGGGCGACCCGGCTGCTTCTGCGTGGCGGGGGGCGGCGCGACGTTGTTGAACAGCTTCGCCAGCGAGAACCCGCTCATCTGCTTGATCGCGATGATCGCGATCAGCGCGGCGAGCAGGAAGAGCGCGCGGCGAAGATCGCGGCGGGGCAGCAGCGCCCAGAAGCTCTTCTCGGGTGGGGGCTCGCGGGGCGGCAGCCGCGGTTCGTCTTGCCGCGGTTCGTCTTTGTCTTGGGTCGCCAAGGACGCGGCGAAGCTTATCCGAGGGATCGGCCCATGACTAATCCAAGGGCACATTCCAAAGTGCCCCCGGCCGGACGCGCCTACGGGACCCGGGCGAGACGGCTCACCTTCAATCGGGCGCGGGTCAGCCCGCGGAAGGTGTCGAGCTCGGCCGTCGCGACCAGATCGACACGGGCGCCCGGGCCAGGATCGGCGTCGGCGAATCCGAACGCGATGGCCTCGCTGGTCGCGCCGCCGTGGTCCAGCGTCAGCTGCAGGTGGTCCTTCCCGACCACACGCGTCGTCCGCGCCGTCACCCCGCTGAGGGCGAACAACGGCTCGCGGTTCGCGACGCCGAACGGCGCCAGGCGGGCCAGCTCCTCGGCAAAGCCGAGGTCGAGATCGCGCAGCGTCACCTCGGCGTCGACGGCGACGGCGGACGAGCGCCGCGCCGCGCCCAGCTGGCGGGCCGCCTCGACCGCGAACGCGGCGCGGAACCCGCCGAGGTCGCCGATCGCCATGCTCATGCCCGCGGCGCCCGCGTGGCCGCCGAACTTGGTCAGGTGACCTGCGCAGGCCGCCAGCGCGTCGAACAGGTTCACGCCGGGGACCGTGCGCGCCGATCCCCGCCCCGCCCCGTCGCGGAACCCGATCGCGATCGCGGGCCGCGCGAAGCGGTCGACCAGGCGGGCGGCGATGATGCCGACCACGCCGGGATGCCAGCCCTCCGCGCCCACCACGATCGCGGGCGCGCCATCCACCTCGACCTGCTCCGTCGCCAGCGCCAGGGCCTCCTTCCACACCAGCTCCTGCACGCGCTGGCGTTCGGTGTTCTGGTCGTCGAGCTCGGCCGCCAGGCGCTCGGCGTCGGCGTCGTCGGCCAGCAAGAGGTCCAGCGCCAGCTGCGCCTCGCCCAGGCGCCCCGCAGCGTTGAGGCGCGGCGTCAGGCGAAAGGCCGCATCGTGCGCGGTGATGCTGCCCTCCAGCTCGGCCCGCCGCGCCAGCGCCGCCACGCCGGGACGCTTTCGCGCCGTCAGCCGTTCGAGACCGGCGGCGACGAGGATCCGGTTCTCCGCCACGAGCGGCACAAGGTCGGCGATTGTTCCCAGCGCGACGAGGTCCAGCAGGTCGCGCGGATCGAAGGCCGACCCGAGCCGCGTGCGCAGCGCCGCCGTCAAGTAGAACGCCACCCCGCACGACGCGAGGCCCTTGAACGGAAACCCGTCGTCGGGCCGCCGCGAGTTGACGAGCGCGTAGGCAGCCGACGGGCCCTCGGGGAGCTCGTGGTGATCGATGACGATCGCGTCGAGGCCGCGGGCGCGCGCCGCCTCCAACGCCTCGTGGTCGCTGGTGCCGCAATCGCCCGTGACCAGCACGCGGCACCCCGCGTCGGCAAAGCGTCCGACGTCGTCGACGCCCAGCCCGTAGCCCGCCTGGCGGCTGGCGGCCCGCGCGATCACCTTGCCGCCGAACGCGCGGAACGCGCTGGTCAGGACGGCGGCCGTCGTGACGCCATCGACGTCGTAGTCGCCGAAGACACCGATCGTCTCACCGGCGGCGAACGCGGCGACAAGCCTCTCGAGCGCGCGCGAGAGATCGGCCATCCCGTCGGGCGGCCGTAGATTCGCCAGGCGCGGAGCCAGGAAGCGAGCCGCCAGATCGGCCTCGGCGATACCGCGCGCCACCAACAGCCGCGCCGTCAGCGGCCGGAGGCCCGCCGCGGTCGCGAGCGCCGCCACCTTCGACTCGTCAATCGACGGAGCCTCCCAGGCGATTGCGCTCACCACGCCACGCTAACACCGGGGCCTGTGGATATGTTTTTTTCGCATACCGCCCTGTGGACAACTTTCTCGGTTCGGGGGCGTCGCGGTTTCGCGCGAGGCCTGCGGGCCGGGCCACGCAGCCTGGGCGCGGGATCATCGCTCAATCAAGTAGCCGGCCATCGTCGGTGCGAAGGGCGGCGGACTTGATTGAGCGATGATCGTCGGGGGGCGGAGGCCCGAGATCGAAGACTCGACCTTCGGCGCCTGCGGCGCCTGCGGTCTAGATCCCCTCAGGCTCTTCGTCGCCGCGCTGTGGGCGGCGGGCCTGGCGCTGCGACTTCCGCTGGTTCGCGGCGAACTTCTCGTTCAGCCAGATCAGGATCGGGCTGGCGATGAAGATCGACGAGTACGTGCCGACGATGACGCCGACGTTCATCGCGAACGCGAAGTCACGGATGACGCCGACGCCCCAGATGTTCATCGCCAGCGTCACGAAGAACACCGTGGCGCTGGTCAGGATCGTCCGCGACAGCGTCTCGTTGATCGACTGGTTGACGACGCGATCGAATCGCCGGTCACGCAGGCGCGCCGCGTTCTCACGGATGCGGTCGAACACGACGATCGTGTCGTTCATCGAGAAGCCGATGATGGTCAGGATCGCCGCGACCGTCGTCAGCGAGAATTCCTTGTAGGTGATCGCGAAGGCGCCGATGGTGATCACGGCGTCGTGCAGCAGCGCGACGACCGTCCCCGGCCCGTAGCGCATGTCGAACCGGAACGCGATGTACACCATGATCAGCAGGATCGCGTACAGCAGCGACTTCACGCCGTCCGCCTTCAGCTGATTGCCGGCCTTCGCGCCGACCGATTCGACCTTCGGGATCGCGGACACCGCGCCCGCGCCCAGTTTCGCGTCGAGGGCCCGGCGCATCTCGCTGTCCAGGCTGACCAGCGTGACCTCGTAAGCATTGTCCTCGATGCGGCCGAACGGCTGCACCTGCGTCGTGTTGACGTTGATCGCCTTCAGCGCGTTCTGCAGCACCGCCGGCTCGACCGGACGGTCATAGCGCGGGTAGATCTTGTCGCCGCCCTCGGCCCACTCGAACCGGCGCAGGTTCGCCTCGCCGATCTTGGAGAGCGATTCGCGGATCTGCTTCGCCTGCTGCTCGGACACGACGGACACCGCGCCGACGCGCACCATGTAGTTCCACTTGTGCTCGCCGGTCGGGTCCTCGTACTTGACCACGTCGGCGTCGTGGAACCCGGTCTCGGCCAGCGTCTTGCGCACGTCGCCTGCGTCGACCGGCTTCGAGAACTCGATCAAGATCTCGCTGCCGCCGCGAAAGTCGACGCCCCAGTTCAGGAAGTGACCGCGGCTCTTGATCACGTACGCGTTCATGAAGACCATCACGACCGAGACGACCGTCAGGACGATCGACAGGCCGATCCAGTACTTCTGCCGCCCGATGAACTCGTAGTTCGAGTGCGGCTTGATGACCTCGAAGAACTTCTGTTCTGGATTCTGGGCGGCCATGGCTAGATCGACAGGGTTGGCTTGGCGGCGCCACGGCGTCCGACGATCGCGTCGAACATCCAGTGGGACACCCAGTAGGACGTGAACAGGTTGGTGATGATGCCGACCAGCAGCGTGACGGCGAAGCCGCGGATCGGACCGGAACCGTAGGAGTAAAGCACGACGCCGGCGACGAAGTTCGTCACGTGCGCGTCGAACACCGTCCAGAACGCGCGTGCGAAGCCGGCGTCGACGGCGGTGCGCACGGACTTACCAAGGCGTAACTCCTCGCGTATCCGCTCGTAGATGATGATGTTCGCGTCGACCGCCATGCCGATCGTCAGCACGAGGCCGGCGATCCCGGGCAGAGTCAGCGACGCCTCGAACCCGGCGAGGATCGCGAGCATGAAGACCATGTTCAGGATCATCGCGAGGTTCGCGATCAACCCCGCCAGCCGGTAGTACAGCAGCATGAAGAGGATGACGGCGGCGGCGCCGATCCCCATCGACAGCTTCGCCTGCTTGATCGCGTCGCGGCCCATCGTCGGGCCGACCTGCGTCTCGAACGACTTCGTGAGCGGCGCCGGCAGCGCGCCCGAACGCAGCACCGCGACGATCTCCTTCGCCTCTTCCTGCAGCGCGAACGGATCGCCGAAGCTGCCCAGCGTGATCCTGCCGCGCGAGCCGATGCGGCTCTTGATGACCGGCGCCGTCTTGATCCGGTCGTCGAGGATGACGGCCATCTTGCGGCCGATGTTGTCGCCAGTCAGGCGCTCGGAGATCGCAGCGCCCTGCCGATCGAACTCGTACGCGACCTCGGGCCGCCCGGTGTTCTGGTCCCAGGTCTGGTCGGCGTTGGTCAGGTACTCGCCGGTCAGCGCGGCGCGCTTGTGGAGGTAGTAGGTCCGCCACAGCTTGTCCGGCGTCTGCTCGCCGGTCTCGCTGCGCGCCGGCATTTCCTCGTAGCCGATCTCGTGATCGGGCGGGACAGCCAGCTCGCCCGTCTGCGACGCGAAGAACTTCTGCAGCGCCTCGCGGCTCTTCGACCGCAGGTAGACGTCCTCGTGCTGCTTGCCCGAGTCCTCCTCGGTCCACGCCTCGGGCTGAACGTCGATGTCGGTCGGGCCCAGCGGCGCCTTCGGATCGCGCTTCGGCACCACCGCCGCGATCTTCTTCATGTACTCGGTCGGACCGTCGTCGACGATCTTGAACTCGAGCTGCGCGGTGCGGCCGATGATGTTCTTGATCCGCTCGAAGTCAGCGGGCTTCAGGCCGGGCAGCTCGACGATGATGTCGGTGCCCTTCTTGATGATGGTCGGCTCCGCGACGCCCAGCTTGTCGACGCGGTTGCGGATCGTCTCGATGCCCTGGCGAAGCGCGTAGTCGCGGACCTCGTCGATCTGATCCGGATCCAGCCGCAGCCGAACCACGCCCGCCGCGGGATCGCGGCTGACCAGATCGAGCTCCTTGCGCTTCTCGCGCAGCATCTGATCGTCGACCTTGGCCTGGTCGGCGGGGTTCTTGAACGTCAGGATGATGTCGAAGTGGCCGGCCTTCTCGTCGTCCGAGCGGACGACGTTGACCTCGGCGACGCCCTTGTCGCGGCGCAGGCGGTCCTCGATCTCCGACGACATGCGGTCGACCTTGTCGGAGACCGCCTTGTTGATGTTGACCGCGTAGACGAGGTGCAGGCCGCCCTGCAGGTCCAGCCCCAGCTGGATCCGCTTCTGGAAGTGGTTCCTGATGAACTTAGGCTGCTTCTCCTCGGGGACGATCGTCGGGACGAGGTAAAGCACCGCCAGTACGGTGACCAGACCGTAGAGAGCTGCCTTCCACCACCAGCCTCTTTCCATGCGCGCGCTATCTTCCGCCGGGGCCGATCAGGAGGCCTTCGCCTCGGACTTCGTCTCGGACTTCGAGGCCGTGGCCGTCGCGCCCGTGTACAGGCCGGTGACGGCGCTGCGAAGAACGCGCACGCGAACACCTTCCTGCAACTGCAGAATCAGCTCGTTGTCCTTGATGCCCGAGACCTTGCCGATGATCCCGCCCTGGGTCACGACGTCGTCGCCCTTCTTCAGCTCCGACAACATCTTCTGCAGCTCCTTCGCCTTCTTGCTCTGCGGGCGAATGATCATGAAATAGAAGATGCCGAACATGAGCAGCAGCGGGACTGCCATTCCGTTGAGCATTCCACCGACGCCGCCCGACGGGGCAGCCTGGGCCAAACCATTGAGGAAATGAATCACGAGTCCTCCAGCGGGGAGACGCATAGCAGGAAGGGCGCAGAGGGGCAAGAGTTATGGGGTCACGCGCCCCGTTCGTCACCGAACGAAGCGACCTCGGCGATGTCGCCGACCCCGAGCGCGAGCATCACCAGCCGGTCGAATCCCAGGGCGATCCCGGCCGTGGGCGGCATCCGGGGCAACGCCGCCAGCAGGGCCTCGTCGATCGGGTAGACGGCCTTGCCGCGCGCGGCGCGCACCGCCGCCTCTTCCTCGAACCGGCGGCGCTGCTCGACCGCGTCGGTCAGCTCGCCGAACGCGTTGGCCAGCTCGAGGCCGGCCGCGTACAGCTCGAACCGCTCGACCACGCGCGAATCGCCAGGCTTCGGGCGCGCCAGCGCCGCCAGCGGCGCCGGCCAATCGAACACGAAGGTCGGCCCCGTGGCGGCCAGCCGCGGCTCGATCCGGTCGAGGAACACCTGGTAGAAGATGTCGTCCCAGGCCTCGGCGTTGCCCAGCGCGACGCCGGCGGCGGTCGCCTTCGCGCGCAGCGACACCGCGTCCTCGTCGCCGGTCAGCTCGATGCCGGCGTGGCGCGCCCACAGCTCGCGCACGGTGGTCCGCGCGAACGGCGCCTCGAACGCGCGCGCCGCGCCGTCGCGGCCGCCGGCGACCGCGGCCACGCGCAGCAGCGCCTCGCAGTCGTCAGCCAGCGTCTCGAGCGGTTCGTTCGCGCGGTACCACTCGACCATCGTGAACTCGCCCCGGTGGTGAGGCCCCCACTCGTCGGCGCGCCAGCACTTCGCGACCTGGACGATCCGCGGCAGGCCCGCCGCGACCAGCCGCTTCATGTGGTACTCGGGCGACGTGATCAGCCAATGCCCGTCGCCGGCGGCGACCGCGTCCAGGTGAACCTCCTGGCCGGGCGAGCGCACGCGCGCGGGCGTGTCGACCTCGACGAACCCCTGGCGCTCGAACCAGCCGCGGACGGCGCGCAGGATGCGGGCGCGCGCCTCCAGCGTCTCGCGCGCCGCGACCACGGGAACCTAAGCGCGGGCGAGGCGCTCGAGGTACTGCCCGGTGCGCGTGTCGATCTTGATGACGTCGCCGACGTTGATGAACAGCGGCACGTTGATCGTCGCGCCCGTCGAGATCTTCGCGGGCTTGGTCGCGCCGGTCGCGGTGTCACCGCGGAAGCCGGGGTCGGTCTCGACGATCGCCTGCTCGATGAAGTTCGGCAGCGACACGCCGACGGCGCGCGCGTTGAAGAACAGCACCTCGACGTTGATGTTCTCGGGCATGTAATCCGCTGATTCGCCGATGGTCGCCTTCGGGATGCCGACCTGATCGTACGTCGACGTGTCCATGAATATGAACGAGTCCGCGTCGGCGTAGAGGTACTGCATCGTCTTCGTCTCGACGTCCGCCGGCTCGAGCTTGTCGCCCGAACGCAGGTTGCGTTCCAGCACGGCGCCCGACAGCAGGTTCTTCATCTTCGTGCGCGTGAACGCCGCGCCCTTTCCCGGCTTGACGAACTGGAACTCGACGATCGTGTAAGGCGCGCCGTCGATCATGATCTTCAAGCCCTTACGGATATCGGAAGTGTCGTACATGGCGACGCCGGTTTAGCCCGTGGATCAGCCCACCGTCAAGGAACTACGCCACGAACCAACCATTGCCCGATCCCTTCGGTGCTCCGCTCCGCTCGGCTTCACTTTGGGGGCGGCCGGTGACGGGGAGCCCCTCCGCCTCCGCGAGCAAGCTTGGAATCCCGTCGGCCGCAAACGATCAGAGCGGCCGCCTACGCTGCGGCTGCGGGGCTCCCCGTCCCCGTCCGCGCCTGCGTTGCGCCTCGGCTCCGCTACGAGCGGCGCCCGCATTAGAACGGACGGCGGCCCAGGCGGAGCGAAGCGCTGCTCTTCAAGGAGCGGGAGAGATGGGGGCCCGGTTGGCCGTAGCTAGGCGGGCCGTTGGATCGTTCGGCCCGACGGGATTCATTGCTTGCGGCGGAGGACAACCGGGCACACATCTCTCCCGCCCCCGCCGAAGAGCAAAGCGAGCGGAGCGCGCTTACGGAGCGGAGGTGCCTTTGCGGCCGTAGGCGTCGTCCAGGCGGACGACGTCGTCGAGCTCGGTCGTCGATACCTCGAAGACGTCGGTGTCCTCGACGGCGATCATCCGATGGCGCAGTAAGGGCGTGACGTGAAAGGCGTCGCCCGGGCCCATTTCTTTGATCTGCGGCTCCTGGCCCTCGACGAAGTGCTCGAACTGCATCCGGCCGGACCACACCATCACCGTCTCGTCCTTCTCGCGGTGGTACTGCAGCGACAGCTTGTGGCCCGCCTTGATGTGCAGGACCTTGCCGACGTAGCGGTCGGTGACCGCCCAGATCATCTCGTGCCCCCAGGGCTTCTCGACGCGCTTCATGCTGTTCTCGGTCTTTCCTTGTGGCGGCTCAGGGACTCGAACCCCGGACCCGGCGCGTATGAAACGCCTGCTCTAACCAGCTGAGCTAAGCCGCCCGAAATTTGGTCCGCGATTTTGCGCGGCGGCTCGACGGTGTCAAGCATTACCAACGTCGATCGCGCCGTTGAGGCGGCAGGTACTCGACCTCCGCGGGCGTCGGCGATTGCGGGCGCGTGCTCGCGAGCAGGCGCACGGCGCCCAGGCCCGCGAGAAAACCGCCGACGTGGGCCATCCACGCGACGCCCGATCCGCTCGGAATCAGGAATTGCCCGAGGAACCAGATGCCGAGGAAGATCCACGCCGCCACGTCGCGCACGTGCCACAGCAGCGGGATCGCCACGAACGTCACGACCTTCGCGCGCGGGTACAGCATCACGTAGCCGCCCAGCACGCCCGCGATCGCGCCCGACGCGCCGATCATCGGCGCCGTCGAGCTCGGGAGGCTGAACACCTGGGCGAGCGCGCCCGCGACGCCGACCACGAAGTAAAAAATGATGTACCGGATGGTCCCCAGTCGCTCCTCGACGTTGTCGCCGAAGATCCACAGGAACCACATGTTGCCGATCAAATGCATCCAGCCGCCGTGCAGGAACATCGACGTGAAGATCGATCCGGGCAGCGGCAGCAGATCGCGCGGGCGGATGTCGACCCAGTTCGCGATCTCGTAAGGAATCGCCCCACCACTCAGCACGAGGCGTTCGTAGCCGCCGGGGCTCAGCGACAGCTCGTAAAGGAAGGCGACGAAGTTGGCTGCGATCAGCAGCACCGTCACCACCGGGAACCGCGTTCGCGGGTTGTGGTCTCGAAGCGGGAACAGCACCCAGGTTGCAGTCTGACATAAACGCCGCCTGCACGCGCCGACGAGCTTCGCCGACCTTGACTGTGGCGGAACCGGCCCCTATAAGGCGCCTAAGAAGATGCGTCTTTACAGCGGAAAGATCCCGACGGTCGGGTCGGACATCGTGAAGAGCTTGGTGGATGCGGGCGACATCGAGGTCACCGACCGCGGCGAGGCGGAGATGGACGTGCAGGCGGTGCTGAAGGAGTACGTCCGTCTCGATCGCGAGATCACCGAGAAGACCAAGGACGTGCTGCAGAAGCGCAACCTCCCCTACGAGCAGTTCGGCAAGGTGAAGCGCACGCTCGCCGGTGAGAAGGGCTTCGGCCTCGGCGAGGAAGGTCTCGACTGGATGACGACGCAGATGATCGAGTCGTTCATGCAGTCCCAGCACATCGCTGAAATTTTCGTCGACGACACCGTGCTGCGAAAGCGCATGACCGACGTGCTGAAGAAGCACATGCAGGTCGACGAAGAGCTGGACGAGGAAGTCCGCCGTCGGATCAAGAACCTCGAGGAAGGGACCTCCACCTGGGAGGTCGAGTACGGCAAGGTTCTCGATCAGATCAAGCGGAACCGCGGTTTGGACCAGTAGTCTCGACGGGAAGAACGTCGGGCCCCGCGATCGCTGGCGCGCGATCCTTCGCGTTGGCAACGACCGCGCGCACCAGCCGATCCACCGCGCGCGCCACGGCAGGCAGCCGCGCCACGTCCGCGAAGAACCCGGGCGTCGAGTAGACGCGCGCCTTCTGATCGACGATCACGTCCTCGGGCTCGCACGGGCGAACGTCGGCGCCCATGACGGCGGCGTGTTTCGCCGCGGCCGTCCCCTTCGATCCGACGGTCACGCGCACGCCCGCCGCCGGTCCCAGCACGCGCGCGGCGAGCAGCGCCGACAGCCCGAAGAAACCCATCGGCCGGTGCGATTGCAACATCGCGCGCAGCAGCTGCGCCACCTCGGGCTGCACCTGGCAGAGCGCGTGCTTCTCGGGATAGTCGGACAGCGTCGCGATCGGCCCCTCCCCGCCCGGCACGATCAACGCGTCGATCGCGTCGGCCTTCAGCGCGGACAGCGGGCGGATCTGCGGGCCCGCGAGGCGCGCCGCCTCGACCCACGCGTTCCGGCCGGGTGTGCTGCGCTCGCCGCTCAGGTGCTCGACGACCGCGGGTTGCTCGGCGTCCGGCGCCGCGCAGACCGCGATCGCGCCGGCGCGCTCGATCACGAGGAGCGTCAGGATCGTTTCCGAGATATCGCTGCCGTCCAGGCGCCCACACCCCGAGAGCAGGACGCCGACCCGCTTCGCCATGCGCGTAGACCTACCATGGCGACGCGGGGAATGCCCCGGCGAGAATCGCCGCGCGCGCCCGCCGCGCCAGGTCCAGGTAGTGCTGGAGGTTGTGGATGCTCGCGAGCCGGTGGTACAGCAGCTCCTCCGCGCGGAACAGGTGCGCCAGGTAGCCACGGCTGTACGACGTGCAGCACTCGCAGGGACAGCCGGCCTCGACCGGGCCCTGATCGTCGCGGTACTGCGCGTTGGCGATGTTGAGGCGCCCGCCCCGCACGAACAGCTGCCCGTTGCGCGCGTTGCGCGTCGGCATCACGCAGTCGAACATGTCGACGCCGGCGCCGATCGCCGTCCAGATGTCCTCGGGCGTGCCCACGCCCATCAGGTACCGGGGGCGCGCGGCCGGCATCTCCGCCGCCACCTCGTCGATCACCCCGTACATCACGTCGGGCGCCTCGCCCACGCCCAGCCCGCCCAGCGCCAGGCCGTCGAACGGCAGCGACGCGATCTCGGCGAGGTGCGCGCGCCGCAGATCGACGTGGACGCCGCCCTGGACGATCCCGAAGCGCAGCTGACCGGGCGCGGCGGGCGCCTCCACACAGACGCGCGCCCAGCGGGTGGTGCGCGCCATCGCCGCCTCGATCACCGCGCGCGGCGCGTCGGAGGGCGGGCACTCGTCGAACGCCATCGCGATGTCGCTGGCGAGCGCCGTCTGGATCGCCATCGCGCGCGCCGGCGTCAGCCGCTGCTCGCTGCCGTCGATGTGCGAGCGAAACGTCACGCCCGCGTCGTCGACGGTGCGCCGCTCGCGCAGGCTGAAGACCTGGTAGCCGCCCGAATCGGTCAGGATCGCGCGCGGCCAGCTCATGAACCTGTGAAGCCCGCCGAACGCCGCCACCCGCTCGGCGCCCGGGCGCAGCGCCAGGTGGTAGGTGTTGCCGAGAATGATGCGCGCGCCGAGGCGTTCGATGTCACCCGACGACAGCGCCTTCACGGTCGCCTGCGTGCCGACCGGCATGAACACCGGCGTCTCCACCACGCCGTGCGCGGTCTGCAGCCGGCCGGCGCGCGCGCGGCCCGCGGTCGCGACGACCTGGAATGGGGGTGACGGCGCCGACGCGTCGCTCACGATCGCGTCCCCCGGATCAGCATCGCGTCGCCGTAACTATAGAAGCGATAGCCCTGCTCGACCGCCTCGCGGTACGCGGACAGGACGTTCTCCGTCCCCGCGAACGCCGCGACGAGCATCAGCAGCGTCGAGCGCGGCAGGTGAAAGTTCGTGATGAGGTCGGTGATCACCTGGAAGCGCTCGCCCGGCAGCAGACAGAGATCCGTGACAGCGTCCCCGGCGACGACCGCGCCGCCGTGCGCGCGCGCGGACGCCTCCAGCGATCGCACCACCGTCGTGCCGACGGCGACGACCGGCCGCCCCTCGGCCCGCGCGCGCGCGATCGCGTCCGCCGCGTCGGGCGAGATCCGGTAGCGCTCGGGATCCAGCTGGTGCGCGCGCGGGTCGTCGACCTCGACGGGACGGAACGTCCCCGGACCGACGTCCAGCGTGAGGCGCGCGACCTCGTGACCGGCGGCGCTGATCGCGGCGAGCAGCGGCGCCGTGAAGTGAAGCCCCGCGGTCGGCGCCGCGACCGCGCCCGGGCTGGTCGCGTACACGGTCTGGTAGCGCGCGCGATCGTCGACGACGGGCGCCGCCGCGCCCATCCGCTTGCGCGCCGCCTCGATGTACGGCGGCAGCGGGAGCTCGCCGATCGCGTCCAGCACCGCGCCCAGCGACGGTCCCGGCCCGGTCAAGCGCAGCAGCGCGCGGCCGGCGTCTCGCTGCTCGACCACCTCGACCGCGACGCCGCCGCCGACGTCGATCGGCGCGGGCGGCGCCTTGCCGGCGAGCCCGCGCGTCAGCCCCTCCCACAGTTCACAGAATCGTTCGTTCTGTAACCCGGTGATCTCGGTATTCGGAGCGTCGCCGGCCCCGCGTTGCGTCAGTAAAAATTCGACCGCGCCGCCGGTCGGCTTCCTCCCGTGCAGGCGAGCCGCGAGCACCCGCGCGTCATTCAGGACGAGCACAGACCGGGGTGGCAGCTCGTCCAAAATCCCTCGAAATCGCAGGTGCTTGCGCGGTCCACCCTGCCGATCCATGACCATCAGGCGCGCGTCGTCGCGGGCGTCCGCGGGAGCGGCGGCTATCCGATCGGGGGGTAGTGCGAAGTCAAAGTCGGCGGTCTGCAATCGAGCTGCTCTCTGCAATCCACTTTACAAACATTCGTTTCTCGCTAATACAATCCCCTTCAGTTCCCCACATGACGATTCTCAAGGCGCATTTTTCCGATGGGACGGCGTTTCTGGAGCGCTACCTCTCGGACCTGGGTCAGGGTGGGTTGTTCTATCCGACGCGCCGGCCGCTGGCGATCGGCGAGATCGTCGTCGTGGCTATCCGTCTCGGCCGCCGTCGAAGCCCGACTTTGATTCGCGGTCAGGTGGCGTGGCGTCGTCCCGGCAAGCACAGCACGAAGACCAAGGCCGGCATCGGGATCGAATTTCTGCCGACCGAGACGCAGGCGCGTGACTACCTGCTGGCGGTCGCGCGCGGCGACTCCGCCGAGATGGTCGCGCGCCGGCACCAGCGGCTGCCGGTCGAGATTCCGGTGCTGTGGGCGGTCCCGGGCGATCTCCGTGACAACACCGGCGTGCTGCGCGACATCGGTCGCGGCGGTGCGTTCATCAAGACCGAGCAGCCGTTGCCGACCGAGGGCGACGTCGTGCTGAAAGTTTCTCCGCCGGGCGCGGAGGTGGCGATGCCCCTCTCGGCGCGCGTGGCCTGGAAGGGCCGCCCGGACGGTGAGCACGGCTTCGGCGTCGAGTGGAAGGCACGCGACGCCGGCGGCACCCGCCGGATCAAAGAGCTGGTCCGCCGCATCGAAGCGCGCGGCTAACCCCTCTCGATCGCGCTCAGTCAGTCAGGATCTAAGCGGGGCCGTGCTGCGGTCGCTGCACGGGTCCTTGCGGATCTAAGCAGGGCGGCGCACCGCTCGCTCCGGGGTCCTGTCGCTCCGGGCCGCCTCCCCACCAAAACCTTTTTCGGCGAGTCGTGGGCTTACGCAAACATTGCTTGCTCATCACAAGTCGGATCGGCAGGGGTCCCCCCTGCCCGCGCCGAAAAAGCTTTTGGCGGGTCCCCTCCATCGCGCCACCCCTCGCTCGCTATGCGCCGCCGGTAGGTCGAGGCGATCTGGATCCGAAAGTCCCAAGAGAGACGATCGAGTGGACCTGTCGGCCGTGCGGAGGGAGCGGAGCGGGTGACGCGGTGGAGGGGGCCCCGACGGGATTTTTTCGGCGCGGGGACGGGGGAGCCGTCCCGATCGGACGCGTGCCGAGCAAGGTAACTTTGCGTAAGACCACGACTCGCCGAAAAAAT
>Ga0207661_10000961_pt1 | contig 18973 bp, 15 predicted proteins | sample KBSC713LmetaG_FD_184337 | JGI IMG/M metagenome (GOLD analysis project Ga0207661, IMG submission 184337) | Corn rhizosphere microbial communities from Kellogg Biological Station, Michigan, USA - KBS C7.1-3L metaG (SPAdes) (version 2) | ecosystem: Host-associated > Plants > Roots > Rhizosphere ...
TAGTCGAGCGGCCGCGGCGTCGGCGTTCGGTGTCGGACCGCAGCCGAGCACACCCAGAACCTGCCGAACGATCATCAAAGCGATCGTATGAAGTCCCACACCATCGAGCCTGCCGCGCCCACGTCCCCGCAGACCAGCGCCGTCATCCTGACGTGGCACCCCACACGCCGCCAAGCCCTGAATGGAAGGGTTGCGCCCGGCTCAGCACGGCAAGGTTCACCCGCTGGCTCTGCCCAACTTGTCAGCGAATGAAGAAGTTCTGTTAGTGCTCGAACCAGCCGACCCGAGTCCCGGCCGGATCAGCGCGACGATCGCGACAACCGGCCGGGACTCGGCCCGGGCGTTGTACGTCCGGCCGCGCGTAGCCCAGCGCCAGAGCCGGGAACATGCCGAGGTACGGCGGTCGACTCGCGGACCACCAGCCGGGGCGGCGCGAACGGGGCCGGGGTTCCGGCGCCGATGAGTTCGGCCACGCAGGCCCGACCCAACCCGACGAAGTCCATGCGCACCGTCGTCAGCGCCGGTGTCCAGTAGGCCGCGCCGGGTACGTCGTCCAAGCCGACCAGGCTCACCTCGGCCGGCACGTCCCGGCCCGCTTCATGCAGGGCCCGGCGCACGGCTAGCGCGGTGTCGTCGTTTCCGCAGAAGATTGCCGTCACCGCCGCGTCCGCGGCGAGCCGCCGCCCGGCGAGGTACGCCGAGTGGGGATCCCAACCGGCGCGCAGCACTCGGGGGACCGGCGCCCCGGCTTCGCGCAGCGCCTCCCGCCAGCCGGCCTGTCGAGCACTGGTCCCGGTCTCCGAGGGGATGGCGACGTGGTGCACGGTACGGTGTCCGAGGGCGAGCAGGTGCTCGGTGGCCTGCGCGGCGGCGGGGCGTTCATCCAGGTAGATCATGGAACGTGAGGTACCGGGTAAGCCGCCGGCCTCGGTGGCGGCCACCACCGGGATGGTTGGTGGCAGCGCGCGCACCACTGCGGCTCCGGCGGAGTCGAACGCGATCACGACGACGCTGCCCGCGGTCGGGTCGCTCACGTAGTCCACTGCCTGCCTGATGTCGGCGCTCCGGTCGGACTCGACTACCCGTACCCCCACCGCCAGGCCGTTTTGCCGGGCGGCTTCTTCCACGCCCTGCAGCGTGCTCGCGTACCCGTACCGCATGGTGTCCGTAGTGAGCACGGTGATTGCGCCCGTCCGGCCCAGGCCCAGCGCGCGTGCCGCGCGGTTGGGTCGGTAGTCCATCTGGTCGATGACGTCCCGTACGTGCCGGCGGGTGCCGGGGTTGACGTTCGGGGAGTCGTTCAGAACCCGGGATACCGTCTGGTACGAGACCCCCGCCGCGGCCGCGACGTCCCGGATGCTGGGCGGTCGCGTGTTCTTCCGAAGCGGACGGGTCACACGGACATGGTGCCAGCCAGACTGATCAGGCATGCAGCCGGCGCGGCGGCCAAACGTACCGACAAATGCGCCGAACCGCTGTTCCAGCGCAACCCTACGTCCGCGTCCGGCGGGAACAGCACTTCGGCGGTGTCGGCGGTCGCGACAAGGTGGGCGACGGGCAGGGTCACCTCCGCAGCCTCCGGACCGCGGTTCCATACCACCAGGAAGAGGCCGCCAGGTGTGCGCAATCCCAGCGACAGCACCGGATCGTTCCAACCGGGCAGGCCGGTGGGCCAGAACGGCACGGCCTCGGCGAGCAGCGGGCGGATACGCTTGTACAGGTGTACCGCCTGGGTCACCAGGTGCAGCTGCGCCGGCTGCATCTGGTCCAGGTGTCCGGACAAGTACAGTCGGCCGAGCAGCGCAGTGCACAGCGCGAAACCGATCTCGTCGGTGCTGAAGGTCGGCTGTGGGTATGCCCAGTTCGCGCACTGCTCCGGGGGGATCGCGACCGGAGCCGCTGCCGCGATCGGCGGGTACCGCAGGAAGTTCTGCTGGTCGCTCGTCGACTGCAACTGCAGCCGGGCGAGCATGGCCGGATCGGAGCGCATTCCGCCAGATGCGCAGTTCTCCATCACGAGGCCGGGGTGCCGGTCGAGCACGCCGTCGAGCCAGCGGAGCAGTGCACGGTTGTGTCCGAGCAGACCGACTCCGGCAGTTGCGCCGTCGGACTCGGTACCCGGTCCGATGTTGATGTTGTAGTCGAGCTTGAGGTACCCGACGCCGAGCTCTCCGACGAGCCGGTCGACCACCTCGTCCAAGTGCGCGATGGCTGCGGGATGGCGCAGGTCCAGGTGGTACCGGCCGTGCTCGGCGACCCGGATGCCGGCTCGCCGGAAGAAGGCCTCGGCCGGCAGCAGGCCCACGATCGGGCTGTCCACACCGACCACCTCCGGCTCCAGCCAGAGCCCGGGAACCATGCCCGCGGACCGGATACGGTCCAGCACCTTGGCGATCCCGTCGGGGAACCGGGACTGCGACGGTCGCCAGGCGCCGACCGTGCCCCACCAGGCCTCGCCGGTCTCTGCGTACCATCCGGCGTCGATGCAGAAATACTCCGCGCCGACCTGCGCGGCGGCGTCGATCAGCGGTGTCAGGCGCTGCGTGGAGGGATCGCCCATCAGCGTGTTCATATAATCGTTGAACACCACGGGTAGCGTGCTGTGATCGGGGTGCGGGCGGCGCATGGCCCGCCGGTACCGGGTCATGGCGGCCACAGCGCCATCGAAGCCGTCCTCGGACACGGCGAGCGCCACCGGCACCGTCTCAAAGGTTTCACCGGGTCCCAGCACGAGCCGCCACTGGTGCTGCGCGTCGGTCGGCCCCAGCAGCGCCAGGTACAGCCCGCCGCGGTACTCGCCGACCTGCCAGTGCCAGCCGCCGTTGTGCTCGATCTGCCAGAGCCAGGCGCCGCCGCCGTGCCGGTCCACCAGCGCGCCCAGCGGCAGGTGCCTGCCGGTGGACCAACTGCCCTCGGCGGTACGCCCGAAGGAGCCGCGGGGCGGCGCGGTGTGCACGGTGCCATCCACATCGGGCAGCAGTTCGCGTACCGGTCGCCGGCGCCAGCGATTCTCCGCGAGCCAGTCGTTGTCCGCCCAGTACACCTCGATGTCCTCGACGCTCGCGCCGGGCGGCCCGGCGGCGATCAGGGAGGTCACCGCTTCAAGCGCCAACGGCACCGTGCCGCCGTGGTGTAGCCGGACCAGCGCGCGCAGCACGCCGAGTCCGGCCACCGCTCGGAACACCAGTTCGGCGCGCAGCCCGGTCTGTGGGTCCTCCAGTCGCAGCAGGTGCTGCCGCCAGACGCCGTCGTTGGTCTCCTCGTGCCCGCGGTAGCGCATCCGGCCCCCGACTGCGGACTCAACGTACCGGGTACCGGACCATTGCCGGCCGCCGGCCACGGTGAGCACGTCCAGCGGCGGCAGGCCGGGATTGCCGGCCGGCCGCTCGCTGGTCGACCAGCTGACGCGCACGGTCTCATCGGCCTGTACCTCGAAGCGCAGCCGTGCTGGTCCCTCGCCAAACGACCACACGTGTTGCGCCACCATGTTCTCCGTTCGCCGTCTCGATTGGGACCTGATGCTTGACACGGCTCTATGTGACCGGTCACAGTCCTATCATGAATGTGACCGGTCACACCAGTGCCGGCTCCGTGAGCATCCGGAGTGTGGCGGCGGCGGCCGGGGTGTCATACCAGACCGTCTCGCGCGTGATCAACGGCAATCCAAAGGTCAGTCCGTCGACTCGCGAGCTGGTCGTGCGGGCCATCGAGGAGCTGGACTTCCGGCCGAACCGGGCGGCCCGGGCGCTGGCCGGCGGCCCGGTGCAGCAAGTGACCGTGCTGACCGCCAACACGGTGCTCTACGGGTACGCCGCCACGCTCGAGGGGATCGAGGACGCCGCGCGGGCGGCCAACTTCGGCGTGGGCGTCCGGGTAATCGAGACCGACGCGGAGGTGCGGGATGCGGTGGCGCGTTCGGTCGAGCCGGGCAGCGCGCTGCTGGTCATCGCCTTCGACCGGCTCGGCCGACGGGCCCTGCAGGCACTGCCCGCCGGGGTCCCGTACGCCGCCGCGGTGGAGACCCCGCAGGGCGGCAGGCCGACCAGTCCGCGCGTCTGGATCGACGACCGCAGCGCCGCTACGGAGGCGACACAGTACCTGCTCGGTCTCGGCCACCGTACGGTGCACTTCGTCGCCCTCCCGTCCTCCGGCCGTACCAGCCCGCGCACCGCGGGCTGGCGCTCGGCGCTGCTGGCGGCCGGTGCGCCGGTGCCGGAGCCGGTGGGGTTCGACTGGGACGCTGCCGGCGGGTATCGGGCGGGGCAGCGGCTGGCCGCGGACGCGTCGGTCACCGCGGTGCTGTGTGGCAACGACGATCTCGCCATCGGGGTGATGCGGGCGATGGGGGAGGCCGGCCTGTCGATCCCGCGTGATGTCAGCGTGGTCGGCTTCGACGACATGCCTACGTCGGCGTACCTCAGTCCGGCGCTGACCACGGTACGGCTGGACTTCGCCGGGCTCGGCCGGGCCTGTTTCGCGATGCTGCGTGCCGAGGCTTCGGTTGCTGCGGGTGCACAACTGCCACCCCAGCTCATCGTCCGGGAAAGCGCCGCAAAGCCGCGACGCAGGAGGTGATCGTGATGGGTTCGCCCGATCTGGCGGAACAGGTGAATCTGGCCGCGCCGCGGCCACCGGTGCCGCATCCCCGCCGCCGCCGCACTGCCCGGGCGCTGCGCCGGCTCGCCGTGGCCGCGCCATTCGTCCTGCCCAGCTTCGCCGGCGTCGTGGTCTTCCTGCTGATTCCGGTCGTCATCGTGCTGCTGCTCAGCTTCGCGCGGTGGAACTTCCTGACCCCGATGAGCTGGGTGGGTGTCCGCAACTTCGGCCGCATTACGCACGACTACCACGTCTTCCGCGCGTTGCGTACCAGTGCGTACTACGTACTCTGGAATATCCCGCTGCAGACCATCTTCGCGCTCGGGTTGGCGCTGCTTCTCAACCGGCGGCTGCCGGGCATGGGGCTGTTCCGGGCGCTGTACGTGCTGCCGTACATGTCCATGCCCGTGGCCATGGCGGTCATCTGGGGCTGGATGTTCAACGCACGCAACGGTGCGGTCAATCACCTGTTGTCGCTGGTGGGTATCCACGGTCCGAACTGGTTGGGCGACATTCACACGGCCCTGCCGGTCGTCGCCATGGTCAGTACGTGGCAGTACGCCGGATACAACATGTTGTTCTTCCTCGCCGGCCTGCAGGCGATCCCGCCCCACTTGTACGAGGCGGCGAACATCGACGGTGCCGGCAGCGTCCAACGGTTCTTCCGCATCACCCTGCCCCTGCTCAATCCGACGATGCTCTTCGTGCTCGTCACCGACGTCATCGGCTCGTTCCAGATCTTCGACGTGGTCTACGTGCTGACCCAGGGCGGCCCCGGTACCGCCACAGACGTCATCAACTACCAGATCTACTCCACCGCGTTTCGCAACTTCGATGTGGGTTCGGCCTCGGCCATGTCACTGCTGCTGTTCGGCGTGATCCTGGTCGCGACCGTGGCCCAGTTCCGCTTCTTCCGTAACCGAACGACCTACGACGTCGGGTGAGTCATGCGCTCGGTCAAGTACATCCTGTTCTACGCGTGCCTGGTCCTTATCGCTGGCGTGTTCGTCGCACCGTACGTGCTCGCGATCTTCGGTGCCTTCAAGTCGCCGACTGACCTGTTCGGTACCGCGCCGTGGGCCCCCCCGCACTCGGTGTACCTCGACAACTTCCAGACGCTGTTCAACAGCAAGGGTTTCCTGCGCTACCTGGCCAACACGGCGTTCGTCACGGGCGTGCTCACGACCGGCCAGGTGGTCTTCGGCGTGCTGACCGCCTACGCATTCGCGCGCCTGCAGTTCCCCGGCCGCGACGCCACCTTCGCGCTCTACCTCGCGACCCTGATGGTGCCGAACGTCGTCACCCTGGTGCCGCTTTACACCATCATGCGCGAGGCACAACTCATCAACACCTACTGGGCGCTGTTCCTGCCGTACGCCCTCGGCTCGCCGTACACCATCTTCCTGATGCGGCAGTTCTTCATGTCGCTGCCGGAGGACGTGTTCGCCGCCGCCCGGGTGGACGGCTGCTCCGAGTTCAGGATCCTCCTGTCGATCCTGCTGCCGATGGCCCGGCCCATCATCACGACGGCCGCGCTGATCGCGCTCGTCTTTGGCTGGAACAACTTCATGTGGCCGCTCATCGTCACCGACGACCCGTCCAAACAGGTCCTTGCGGTCGGCGTCGCCAACCTCCAGTCGAGCTTCAGTAACCAGTGGAACCTGGTACTGGCCGCATCGCTGGTCGCGCTCGTACCGCTGTTGCTGCTGTTCGCAGCCTTCCAAAAGCAGATCGTCCGCTCCATCCAACTCTCCGGTATCAACCGCTGACGACGCCACCGACAGACGAGGAGACATGACAATGTTAAGGCCCCGACTCGCTATGGCCGCGGTGCTCGGCCTAGTGGTAGCCGTCACCGGAGCCTGTGGCTCCAACTCCAACAGCAAGAGTTCCGGCGGGAAGATCCACCTGACCTACGCCATGTGGGACACCCCCGAGAAGGACGGGTACCAGAAGTCCATCGACCAGTTCGAGAAGACGCACCCGAACATCACCGTGTCGATCCAGACCTTCGCGTACAACGACTACCAGCCGAAGCTGACCACCGAGTTCAGCTCGGGTGGTGGCCCCGACATCTACTGGGTCAACACGCCGATGATCGCCGAGTGGATCAAGGACGGCGTGATGGCCGACCTGACCGACAAAATCAACGCCGCGCACATCGACCTGAGCCAGTACCTGCAGCCGCTGATCGACCTGCACAAGTACAACGGCAAGCTGTACGGGCTGCCGAAGGACTGGGACACCATCGCATACTTCTACAACGCCGACTACTTCGCCCAGCACCACATCACGGTACCGACCGACCTGACCTGGAACCCGACCGACGGCGGTAGCTGGCTCACCTTCGTCAAGCAGCTCACCGTCGACACCGCCGGAAATGACGCCACCTCGCCGCAGTTCAACCCGAACTCGGTGGCCACCTATGGGGTTGACTCCCCGAACGAGATGCAGTGGGGCTTCGAGCCGTTCCTGGCCGAGAACGGTGTGAAAATAATCAACGCCCCGTACGCCAAGCAGGTCTCCATGAACACGCCGGCCGGTCAGCAGACCTTCCAGTTCCTGACCGACCTGATGTACAAGTACCACGTCGCGTCTGCCGGCTCGGACCTCGGTACCGACGCGGCCGCCAACAACAGCGAGGACCAGGCGCTGTTCGCGCAGGGCAAGGTCGCGATGATCGAGGGTGGTTCCTGGGAAACGTCCGGCATCAAGCAGGAGGTGAAGTTCAAGCTCGGCGTGATGGAGGCGCCGGCCGGGCCACAGGGCAAGTGGACTGTCCTCAATGGATTGATTGATTCCATCAACGCACACGGCAAGAACCAGGACGCGGCGTGGCAGTTCGAACAGTGGCTCGGGTCGACCGATTCCGAGCGCATCCTGGGTTCCGGCGGCTACATCTGGCCGGGAATCCCGTCTCTGGACCAGACCTACGCGGACTACTGGAAGCAGCAGGGCGTGGACGTGAGCGCATTCATGACCGAGTCGAAGTGGAACACGGTCACCTGGCCGGTCACGCCCGGCATGAACCAGGCTCAGCTGGACATCGCGAACCTGCTCGCACCCGCGTATCTCAACCAGGAGAGCGTCGCGTCGGCGCTCGCCAAGGCAGCCAACCAAGCGAACAGCGACCTTTCGACGGCAGGCTGAGGAGTCCAACGTATGGGGGAGCGGCGGTCTGTGTGTGGCACAGCCCAGAGCGAACAGCGCGCTCGACGGCGCTGGCGCATTGTTCGACCGGCTCGGCCTCACCACCGGGCAGTCCGCCGTGCTCCGCTGGCGCGGGGAGCTCGCGCTCGCCGAGGGCGACCCGCCGCAGGCCATCGCCCATCTCGAATCCTGCCTGGTTCTGGCCCGCGGCAATCAGGCGCAGTACCTGGAAGCAGTCGCGCTCAAGGGCCCTCGGCGGCGCGCATCACGCGGTGGGAGACGAGGGTCCGCCCGTGCGAGCTGGCGACAGGCTCGCGACCTGTTCGTCCGCATCGGCAATGTGCTGGAAGCCGACAACGTCGAGCAGTTGATGGCGGTTGGCTGATCGGCGCCGGCGCGGCACATCGTCCACAGGAGACAGTCGCGCTGGATTGTGCACCGAATGCGAGGCTTCTAGCATCAACCGGGTGGACGGGCCAGCATGCGACATCGTCACCGACCGGGTCTACGTCGTCCTGCAGGACCGGCCGGTGGTTGGTCTGAGTCCCGGCGTGGTGGACGCGATCGTCGCGGCCGGTCGTGACGATCGCGCCCTGCAGCTGGTGACACCGCGGACCAGCCGGTTGACGATGCCCCTCCGCGTGGCGTTCGCCGGGGGTGACAGCCGGTGGGTCGTGCGGCACAACGGCGAACGGTACTTCGACGGGCTGACCGGCGAGGGGCTGCGGTGGTCGGGCGCCGCCTTCGTCCCGCACGGCGCCGGGGTGGCGGCCGCGGTGCGGGAGGGCGAACCGGCCGATCATCAGCTCGTGCTGAACGTCCAGCTCAGCCACGCCGGACCGCCGAAGGCGTTCGGGCAGGTGGTGGAGACGCTGTGCCGGATGCTGGCCGGCGGGCCGCCGGCCGGTTGGGGGACCGGGGAGCCGGTCGCGGAACGCTGGCGGCCGGGCGAGTTGAGCGCACTGGCGGCCCACCGAGCGCCCCAACCGACGCTGCTGGTCGTCGTGGGTGGCGACCCGCAACGACCGATGATCGGCACACTGGAGATCGCGCCCTTGGCGGGAGGAGTCCTCGAAACGGCCACGCTCGCCTTCGGCTGCCCGGCCGGGCCGCGATCGAAGGCCGAGGTGGCAGCGCTGGCGGAGGCGTTGGCGAACGGGTACCCGCTGACCATGTTCTTCGCGATCTGCCGGCCGGGCCGGCCGGACCTGACCTGCCAGCCCTACGAGGTCGGGACCGCGGTGCCGGCCGGAATCGCGGTCGGGCCGGAGGCCGCGAGCGCCGCGGGAGCGGCCGATCCGATGGCGATTGCGGGTGCTCGCCAGATCGGGCGGGCGGGGCGCCCGACGGCCTGGTTCGATCTGAGCGGGGGCTGGGACGAACTGACCTCGATCGCCGGGCAGCTGCTGGTGGAGCGGCCGGACGTCTGACCCTTGCCATGACTGGCAAGGGTTATGGCAAGCGTCCTGTGTTGCAGTAGGGAACCGTGTGGTCGCGATCGTGAATGCGACCCGGGGTAGACCAAGACACGGGAGATCAGATGCGATTCGACATGGGCAGTCAGGCGTTGCCGACGCTCATTACCCGTACGCAGGGGTCGCACGAGGACCTCGGCTCGTTGATCCGGCAGCTCATCACGGCGGCGGAGCCGCTGGAGGGCAAGTTCAACGGGTCGGCGAAGGCGGCGTTCGACCGGTTCAAGGCGCGCGGTGACCAGATCGCGGCGGAGCTGAACTCGGCGGTCGCTTCGATCCTCGGTGGTCAGCAGGGTATGAACACGTCGTTCGTCGAGGGTGACCAGACGATGGCGGACACCTCGCGTGGCACCGAAGGCGCGGCGAACTTCGAGGGCGCCTCATTCCGGATCAGGGCCTGAGGCGGGGGAGGGACAGGAATGGCCACAATGGACCGGCTCAGCTATGACACGGGCGCTTCCGCTGAGGCGCAGAGCAACATTCAGGCGGTGGTTGCGCATCTGGAGAGCGTGATCAGTGATCGGGACCAGGCGGTGAAGGCGGCGATGGCCGACTTCTACGCCGATGGTGTTTCCGAGCTGTACCACGATAAGGAGATGCGTTGGAACCGGGCGGCGCATGAGGTGCGCACGATCATCGGGTTGATTAGGAAGACGTTGTCGGAGAACGACTCGACCGCGAGCCAGGCGCAGTCCCGGGCACGCGCGGCCGTCGACTCGATCTGACGCTTCGTGGAGCGACGATGACCAGTTACCATATCGATCCTCGCGGAATCAACGCGGTGTTCAGCCGGGTCGAGGGTGTGCTCAACGGTGAGCTGAAGAGCAGCAGCACCGCCGCATACAACGCCCTGGACGACGCCGTCCTGGCATATCCGGACGGGCGCTCGCCGATCTACCGGGCGTTGCGCGTCGCGCAGGCACGTTCGGCGATGGCTGTGAGGGGTGTAGCGGCCGAGACCGGCAGGGTCGTGTCGATCGCGTCCCAAGCGGCGAACGAGTACGTGGAGGCGGACGACGCGATGGCCCGGCAGGCCCACGCCCGAGCGGCGGCGGCGCACGACATCGATGCGTATCAGAACCTGCCGGCGGTCGAGGCAAAGGCCAGGCAACTGCAGAACCTTCGGTGACGGCCGTCAATCATGGAACAGTTGTGAGCGAGGAGGCTGGCACCGATGGGTGACAGCGGGGTGGGTTCTGAACAGGACTGGCGCGGGTACGCAGAGACCCTCAACCACCGTGACGGTCTGATCGACCCCGCGGCGATACCGCGGATCAGCCTGAACGTGGGTGCCATGCAACAGGCCGCCGCTGCCATCAAACGGGCCGGCCAGAAGGTGCACGCAGCGGGCGGGGCGATCGATCACGCCTGGCAGGCCATCGGGGAGCAGTACGTAGCCCCGGAGACGCCGCAACTGGTAAGTGCCTCCCGCCTGGTCGTGCGCAAGGCAGACGACGTGCGGGACGGGATGGCTGCGATCAGCGACGCGGTATCCCAGTTCGCGGGCCAGATGCAGGGGGTCATCGCAGCGCTGGAGGGGGTGCGCGGGGAGGCTCAGGCGTTTGTCGACTGGGCTATCAAGCTGGGGCCCGGGGGATGGCAGGACCAGCCGGTACCGGCCTGGCTGGGCGGGGACGGCGGGTACCTGCTGGCCTGGCAGCGCAACCAGCAGTTGGCCCAGAAGGCCGCCGCGATCCTGAAGCGTGCCGTCGCCACCGAGGAGCAGTACGCGGGACCGATCGAGGTGGCCTTCGGCAGCACCTTCGACCCGCCGCCGGGGAAACCGGAGCCGCTGCACAGCCGTACGGAGGCCGAGGACCAGGCGCAGTACCGGCTGCCCGGCTGGCGCGACATCAACCTCAACGCGGCCTACGACCTGCCGTGGGGGGGCATGCGCTATACCAAGGACGACTTCGGCCAGGCGCTCTGGGGCGGCATTACCTTCCTACCGGCCCTCGCGGGATTCAGCGCCGAGGACCCGCAGGTCGGCCATTGGCACTGGAGCCTGAAGACGGCCGGGCAAGCATGGCTGTCCATGGGCAAGATGGCCGCCCTCTTCGCCCCGACCGCGTGGGCCGTCGCGCCAGGCATGAACTGGAAGACCACGAAGACCGTGTTTCCGGGCCTGGTTGGCTTCGACGAAAAGGGCCATTGGAGTGGCGGTCGCGCCCTGGCGAGCGCGACGCTGCTGGTCCTGCCCACCGGCAAGCTCGGCTTGGCATCGGGCCTCGCGGAGAAGGGCGCCGCCTTGGCCGAGAGCGGCGGTACCCTCGCCCGCCTCGCCGGTACGGCCTTGAAGGCGCCCGGGTGGGTCGGTAGCGGCAAGTGGGCCGGTCTGGATGTCCGGCTGCTCAACGAGTACCTGCGCAACCACAATGCCGGCCGGGTGATGACGGGACCGCTGGACGAGGTGGCCTTGCCAGAGCGCCTAGCGGGCCGGCTGCCGACCGACGCGGCGTCCGCGACGATGCCCCACGTGGACTGGTCGTCGCACCCGGCCAATCGCGGGCAAGCGGGCAGGTTCGGCACCGTCGAGGAGGTCATGGCCGAGCATCGCGCCAACGTGGCCGCCCTGGAGCACTCGTACCGGCAGGAGGTCGCCGACCGCGGGCAGCAGTTCAGGGCCGACGTCGCCGTTGAGCCGCGAAGCGCCAGGCAACTCACCGAGGCGTACCGGCGCGACGTCGACGGGCTTCGCGTCGTACATGACCGGAACATCGCCGCCGCCGAGGCTTCGATGCGCCGCAACCTCGATGACGTGCGTTCTGGATTGGGCCTGCCGCACACGGGCGATTATCTCGGCGACCCGAAGGGCGGTCCGGCGCTGCCCGACGTGGCACGGCTGCACGAACAGCGGTTCCTCGAGTCCGGCATGCCGGCGCACGAGGCGGCGCGAAAGGCGCACGAGCTGCAGGCCCTGTACGGCAAGCGGTTGGACCAGTTGAGCAGCGACGAGCTGGCCCTGCTCCGCCAGCATCTGGGTGCGGGAACGGGAGTCACCGAGCACACGGCGATGTCAAAGGTGTTGGACGCCAAGGGCGTGGAGGATCTGCTGGGCAACAACTACAGGGGTGTTCGCGGTTTCGTCGCGCAGGCGTCGGCCGGCCGCGAGGCGCTCGCCCCGGTTGACCGGTTCCACGCGCTGGCCCTCGACTACAAGGTGGGCCACACGCGGCCCTTCCGGCTGCCGCTGCACGGCTACGGTGAGGTCGTCTTCGAGACGGCTCCGGCGGACGTCGACAGGTACCGGATCCCCATTGGCGGCGCCACGTCTGAGGCGATGAGCCGCGCGGCCAGCTTCTCCGGCGACCACCTCTCGGTGGTGCGCGCTGATCCGCCTTACACCGGTACCGGCATGACCGCGGGCGGGGTACCGGAATTCAAAGTGGACGGTGAGGTGGCGATGCGGGACGGCGCGAAGCTGTACTGGTACCTGCCCACCCGGGATGGTCGGGTGCTGCAGGTGCGGCTTGCCACGTTCGAGCACGGCGGTTGGCATGTCGACGGAGTACCCCGCACGGTGCTGGGTGAGCCCGGCCGGGATCCGGCGGGTCGCGGTCCGGCCGCCGCCGCGGCGCACGAGATGTGGCGGGCTCTGCCGGAGGGGCTCCGCGACCACCTCACGGAACTCGCGAAGGGCGGCATCGCGTTCGACCTTTCCAAGGACGAGTTCCACGAGGAGCAGGGCGGTGGCGACGACCCGGGTCAGAGCGATCGAGAGGGTGGCTGAGCGGTGGCGAGGGATTACGACACCCAACTGCTGGAGTCGGTGGCGGTACGGCGGCGTCGCCTGCGGGATGCGCTGGTGTACGGGTCGCTGGCCATCCGGCGGTCGTACGAGGAGAACCTCGGCAAAGCGGTGGCGGGTGTCGTGGTGGCCGCAGTGCTCGCCGGCGGCTGCGTCGGCTGGTCATACATCCAGCATCAGCTGGTCTTGCAGGCGAAGCAGAGCAGTAGTCAGGCGGGGAGGTAAGGTGGCCGGCGGGTACAGCCGGGTGACGATCGTCGGTGCGCGGCGGCGGCTGGACACCGTGTTGCCCTCCGACGAGCCGGTCGGACGGTTGCTGGGGGACGTGTTCGTGCTGCTTGACGAGCCGGTCGCGCGGCCACCGCGGCCGAGGCAGCTGGTCACCCGCACCGGTCATGTGCTGGCGAGCGACGCGACCCTCAGCGGGGCGGCGGTGCCGGACGGCGCCGTGCTGGAGCTGGTGGGTATTGACGACAGTCCGCCCGCGCCGGTGGTGCACGATGTGACGGAAGAGACCGCGGATGCGTTGCAGCAGCGGGTCTGGCGGTGGGATCCGCCGGCGCGTCGCTGGACGATCAGCGGCGTCGTTGCCGCGCTGGCCGCGCTGTTCGCGGCGCTGCTTCGGGCGATGCAGCCGGGTCGAGGCGGTGTGGTGTTGCTCGCGGTGGTCGCCGCCGGGTGTCTACTGGTCGGCGCGCTGGTGGCCTCGCTGCACGAGCCGACCGGTACGGCCGTGCTGTTCGCCGGGGGCGCGGTGGCGATGCTGGCGGGCTGGGCGGCAGGGTCCGGTCGCGCCAACTGGCACACGGGCGAACGCTGGGGCCTGCTGGCCGTGCTCGTCTGCGTGCTGCTGGGCCTGTTGGGGATGGCGACATCGCTGGGCCGGGCCGGCGTGGTCGGGGCGGGCTACGGACTGGCGTTGGTCGGCCTGTGGTGGGCCGGCAGGCTCATCGGGCTGCCCGAGCCTCGGCTGGCCGCCACGCAGGCGTGCGTGTCCATCGTCCTGATAGGACTGTCGCCGCGGCTCGCGTTGGCGGTCTCGGGTCTGACCCGGGTCGATGACCGTCGGGTCGGCGGCGCCGAGGTGGCCCGGCTGGATGTCGACGCGGCACTTGTCGCCGCGCACCGCACCCTCGGCTTCGCGGTGCTGGCGTCCAGCGTGTCCGCCGCGGTGGCCGGATGGCGGCTTGCCGCGCACGCGGACCGCTGGTGCAGCGCGTTGGCTGTGCTGCTGGTCGTGATTCTGGCCAGCCGCGCGCGCATGTTCCCACTCGTCGGAGAGGTGCTGGCTCTGCTCGGCGCGGTCGGCGCGGTGCTGGTGGCGCTCGCACGTGCCTGGGTCGCGGCAACCAGCGGTGTGTCGGTGGGGATGCTGGTCGCGGTCGGCGCCGGCGCGGTCGGATGCGTCGCGTTACTCGCCGGCGACCCACCCGCGCACCTCAAGGCGTTCGCTCGCCGGCTGGCCGACCGGGTGGAGGCGGTCGCGGTGGTGGCGGCGCTGCCGGTGGCGGTCGGTGTCTTCGGTGTGTACGGCCGGTTGCTGCACATCTTCTGAGGAGTTCGTGGTGACGCAGTCGGGTTGGCGGGGCGAGGCGCCGCGCGGGACCGGCCCGGTCGACGGCAACGCGACGCGACCGGCCGTCGGCCGCGCGGACGTTTCGGCGCCGGTCATGCCGTTCGAGCCGGGACGCGTGTCGATGCCTACCCCGCCAATGCCGTTCGGCCCGCCAGCGCCGCTCGGCTCGCCGCCCACGCCGCCGCCCGTGCCGCGGCCGCCCGCGCAGCTGCCCGTGCCGCCGCCGCCCGCGCCGGCATATCTCGCCTATCCCGGTGGTCCGTCACGTGGCGGCCCGCCGGGCGGCGGCGTACCTGGGCGCCCGCTCGGCCCGTCGTTCCGGCGGCTGCTGGGCGCGAATTCGCCTGCCCGGCTGCGCGCCGTCGAGGAGGACCTGCGTCGGGTCGCCCAGCCGGTCACCACCTGCCGGCGAATCGTTGTGCGTGGGGTATGCAACGGCGCCGGCGTCACCACCCTGGCCGCTCTTCTCGGCCTGGTCTTCGCAACGCACCGGCGCGACCTGACGCTGGCTGTTGACGCCTCGGTCGGGAGCGGTTCGCTGGCATCCCGGCTTGGCGACATGCCGGTATGGTCGTACCAGGACGTGGCGTCGTTGGCGGGGGAGCCGGATTCGAGCCGGATCGGCCAGATGGTGCGCTCGCGCGGCCGGCTCAGTGTGCTGCCCCACTCGGCCGGGTTCTCGGTGGATGGCTCCTGGACCGCCAGCACCGTGCTCACCCGCTTCTGCGCCGTGTCCATTGTGGACGGCGGTCTGGCGGGCCCGACCGGAGTCGGGAGCCTGGCCGACGCCAACGCGGGCTGCCACGCGACGGTGCTGGCCGTACTGGCCACAATGGACGGTGTGCGGGCCGCCTTGGCGTGGTTCGCGCGCACCCCACCACAGCTGAGGTCCCGCGTGATGCCGGTACTGGTGGGCGACGTCTCGGCAGGTGGGCTGCGCCGGGCCGCCACCCTGCGGGCGCTGAGCAGCGAGGTACCGGCCGCGTGCCTGCCCTACGACCGCGGCCTGGCCGTGGCGGCGGTACCGGTGTCGGCCAGGCGGCTGCGCCAGCAGACGGTGGACGCGGTCCTCCACGTCGCGGGGGCGGCGCTGACGCTGGCCTGCGGGGGGACGGTGACCCGATGACCACCTGGATGGTGCATCGCCCGGCGCGGGCGACGCGGCCGGTCGCCGACCCCGCGCCTAGGGCTGTGGAGTCGCCGCCGACGTTGCCGGAAGGGAAGGCAGCGTCGAATCTGCTCATGCTTCTGCCCGCGGTGGGCGTCTTCGGCTCGTTGTCGATGATGCTGTTCACCCGGGGCAGTGGCTTCGCGGTCATCGGGGCGCTGGTGCTGGTCGCTGCGCTCGGGGCGGGCGGATTGCTGATGCTGTCGCAGCGCGGTCAGGCCGCGCGATCGCGCCGACAGCAGCGCGAACGCTACCTGGACTATCTCGAGGAGCTGCGTGAGTCGCTCGCCGAGGAGGAACGGGCGGCGCGGGTGCAGGCCCGCTTGCTGCATCCGTCGACGGCGGCGCTCTTCGACGTGGTGCGGGATCCGGCTCGGCTGTGGGAGCGCCGCCGCGGCGACCCGGACTTCCTGACCCTTCGGGTGGGCCTGGGTACGCTGCCGATGCGGCCGTTGGACCTACCGGATCGGGGGACGGCGCTGAACCCGACCGATCCGTTCATGCTGGCCGAGGCGCGCGGGGTGTTGCGTCGGTTCAGCACGGCGGCGGGCATGCCGCTCGTGGTGTCGCTGGACCGGGTCGGGGACGTCAGTGTGGTGGGGCCGCGGCCGGCGGTACTGCGTGTCGTGCAGGTGTTGCTGGCACAGGCAGCGGTGCTGCACGCGCCGGAGGATGTGGCGTTGGCGGTGGCTCACCCACCGCGGTGGGAGAGCGACTGGGCCTGGGTCAGGTGGTTGCCGCATCTGCTGGACGCCGATGTCCGTGATGGTGCGGTCGCCGCGCGGCGTATCGCCGCCGATCCGGCGGCACTTCATCGCATGCTCCATGGCGAGTTGAGCCGCCGCGGTGCGCACGCGGTGGAGTTGCGTCGAAGCATCTCCGACCGGCAGGGTGTCGCCGGTTGGCGACGGTTGATCGTGGTGCACGACACGCATGGGCAGGTGGCTGAGCCGGTGGCCTGCCCGGATCCGGCGGTGTCCACCGCGGACATGGGCGTCACGGTGTTGCACCTGGTCGCCGATCGTCTCCAGGAACCGGACCAGGTAGCGGTACGGATCACTGTGGACGGTGCGGATGTGGTGTTGGAGGACCTGCGCGGCGCGGCGCCTGCCACCGTACGGGGCCGGCTCGACCCGGTGAGCACGCCGCTGGTCGAGGGGTTGGCGCGGATGCTGGCGCCGCTGCGGTTGTCACCGGACTCCGTCCGGGAGTCGGGGCAGGGCGGCCCGGTCGAGGTGACCGGCATGCTGGATATCGACGACCCGGCCGCACTGGACCTCGCCTGGTTGTGGCGCGACCGCGGCGAGCACGCCTTCCTGCGGGTGCCGATCGGACTGGACGACGTCGGTCAACCGGTGCTGCTGGACCTGAAGGAGGCGGCGCAGCTGGGCATGGGCCCGCACGGTCTGTGCGTCGGGGCCACCGGGTCCGGCAAGAGCGAGCTGCTACGCATGCTCGTACTGGGCCTGGCGCTCAGCCACCCGCCGGAGAAGGTTGCGATGGTGCTCATCGACTACAAGGGCGGCGCGACGTTCGCGCCCTTCGAGCGGTTGCCACAGGTGGCCGGCGTAATCACCAACCTCGAGGACGACGCCGGGCTCATCGAGCGGGTCTACGCCAGCCTCGACGGCGAGGTGAAGCGGCGCCAGCGGGTGCTGCGCGAGGCCGGCAACGTAGCCAACGTGGCGGACTACGCGGCATTGCGTGAACAGCGCCCGCAGCTGCCGCCGTTGCCGTACCTGCTGGTCATTATCGACGAGTTCGGCGAGCTGCTCACCGCCCGCCCGGACTTCATCGAGCTGTTCCTGACCATCGGGCGGATCGGCCGGAGCATCGGGGTGCACCTGCTGCTGTCCAGCCAACGCATCGAGGGCGGCAAGCTGCGCGGGTTGGATACCTACCTGTCCTACCGCCTGGGCTTGCGTACCTTCTCCGACGCGGAGAGCCGGGCGGTGCTCGAAACACCGGACGCCTTCCACCTGCCGCCGTTGCCAGGATTCGGCTTCCTCAAGGTGGACACCACAATCTACCAGCGGTTCAAGGCGGGCTACGTCTCCGCACCGTACCGACCGACCGTCGCACCCATGTCCAATGTGGAGGTTGCGCGCCCGGTGGCCTACGGCCAGTACAACGCGCCGGTGCCGGAGGACGACGAGCCGGGGCGCATGCCGGAGCGCTCCGTCGGCACCACCCTGCTCGGCGTCGTGGTCGACCAGCTCGCCGCGGCCGCGAAGCCCGTACACCAGATCTGGCTTCCGCCGATGCCCGGCGTCGTCACCCTGGACCAGGTGGCCGGTCCGGTGGCCGCCGGGCCGGACGGGCTACGCCTGTCGGTGCAGCCAACCGCCATGCAGGTACCCGCCGGCGTCCTGGACGACCCTGCCCGCCAGCGGCAAGGGGTGTGGATGCTCGACCTCACCGCGGCCGGTGGCCACCTGGCCGTCATCGGGGGTCCACAGTCCGGCAAGACCACCCTGCTGAACACCATGGTCATGGGGCTGGCCATGACGCACACCCCGCGCCAGGTCGCGGTGTACGGCGTGGACCTCGTCGGCTCCGGGCTCACCCCGTTGGCCGGGTTCCCGCACGTTGGCGGAGTCGCCGGACGCGCCGACCGGCAACGGATCCGGCGGACTGTCGAAGAGGTCCGGCTGATGCTGGAGTACCGCGAGCACCTGTGCCGTGATCGCGGCATCGACTCGGTACACCGGCTGCGCGCGGCGCACGCCGCCGGTGCGTTGCCCGAGTTGCCCAGTGCCGACGTAGTGCTGCTGGTCGACGGCATGGGCGCGCTGCGCACCGACTTCGAGGACCTGGAGCCGCTGCTGGCCGACCTGCTGCAGCGCGGCGGCGGCTACGGGGTACACCTGGTCGCCACGATGCTGCGCTGGAACGACGTGCGCATCGCGCTGCAGGCCACCTTCGGCACCAGGATAGAGCTGCGGCTGGGTGATCCCACGGACTCCTCTATCGCTCGCCGTCTCGCCGAGACGATCCGCGCCGACCAACCCGGCCGCGCACTCACCGGCGACGAGCTGTTCGCTCAGGTCGCCCTGCCCCGCATCGACGGGCTCGCGACCGCGGACGGGACGTCGGACGCGATCGAGCAGACGGCCGCGATGGCCCGGTCGGCGTGGTCGGGTGAGCCGGCACCGCCGGTACGGATGCTGCCGGACCGCCTTCCGGTCCAACTGCTTCCCGACAAGGACAGCGAGCCGGACCAGGTGCCGATCGGTGTGGAGGAGGCGGCCCTGCAACTG
>Ga0207661_10000964_pt1 | contig 18942 bp, 6 predicted proteins | sample KBSC713LmetaG_FD_184337 | JGI IMG/M metagenome (GOLD analysis project Ga0207661, IMG submission 184337) | Corn rhizosphere microbial communities from Kellogg Biological Station, Michigan, USA - KBS C7.1-3L metaG (SPAdes) (version 2) | ecosystem: Host-associated > Plants > Roots > Rhizosphere ...
CAAAGATGGTTATATGCAGTACGAAAACGGATTGCCGACGCCATCAGTTCCGTCTACCACAACCAATTCCAATTTAGGGGTGCAGCCGAAACAGCCTCCAATTCTTTATGCATTCTCAAGTGAAGGTGCGGACAGGACTGCGCAGGATGCAGGATATGATGGTCTGACGTCTGATCAGGAAGCGGCTAAATTCGGGAATACCTTCATCAATCCGGTAACCAATGTTTCCGACCCTGCTGTGGATGATTTCGTATTTTATTTATCGGAAAAATTTACCGGCGGACAGGCTTCATCCCTCGTACAGAGGTACAAATATTTCAGGGGTCCTGAAGGGAACTCCCAGAGCAATTCCCTGGAAGTGTCTACGCAGACTCCGGATGCAGAAGATATCAATAAGGATTATAACCTTGACCAGACAGAAGATTATAACGAATATGTAGTCAACCTTGACCAGGCAAGCCTTGGCTTGGGAACGAACAACAATATCGTAGATGTAAAAACTGTTCAGGCTCAGTTCCAGAACGGGCAGACTTCACAGGTGAAATGGTACCTGTTCAGGATTCCGGTCTCTAATATCAATATGGCAGGATCAGGCGGTAATCATGATATTTCAATCCTGAACAATGTACGTTTTGCGAGATTGATGCTGAAAGGTTTCGACCAGACTTCTACGCTGAGGTTTGCCACCATGGATCTGGTCCGTTCAGACTGGAGAAGGTATCCTAAGAATATTGCCGTTTCCGGAACTGATCCTGCAACCAATGAAGGAACAGCTAATGTCACTGATCCGGGTAACTTTGAAATCGGAAGTGTAAATATTGAAGAGAATGCCCTGAACCAGCCACCGTATGTATTGCCTCCGGGAATCGACAGGCAGGTTTTAAGCGGAAATGCCGGAGCGCAGAGGCAGAATGAAGCTTCCTTGTATCTTAAATCACGTGCCCTTCCGGCAGGAGAAGCAAGAGGAGTATTTAAGAATACGACTCTTGACATGAGGCGGTATAAGAAGCTGAAATTATTTGTCCATGCGGAAGATATAGATAACCAGGTAACCGGTATGGATCAGCGGACTAAATTCTTTATCCGTTTCGGTAGTGATGCTACAGATAATTATTACGAATACGAAGCATCCCTTCAGATCACTCCTAAAACCGCTACAACACCAATGGAAATCTGGCCGATGGATAACGAAGTGGATTTAGACATCCAGGATTTCGTGGATGCCAAAATCAGGAGAGATAAAAGCTTCCCGACAGGAATTGTAGCCAGACGTGTAGACCCTGTATTTGGTGGTGGTGTCAACTTTAAGAAGATTTATATCAAAGGTCGACCGAGTCTGGGTAATGTTACCACTATTATGATCGGTATCAGGCATGAACCCACTAGAGTTTCCGGCTCACCTATCAGCAGAATCCTGTGGGTGAATGAAATCCGACTTTCCGAAATTGAAAATGATGGCGGATATGCCGGAAATGCCAGCCTGAACTTCAACCTCGGAGATTTTGCTGTCGTGAATACCAGTGCTTCCTATACTTCTGTAGGTTTCGGGAACATAGATTCCAAGCCGGCGGAAAGAAACCAATCTACGCAATCGGCATTCAGCATCAATACTGCTGTGAATGTAGATAAGCTCCTTCCGGAAAAAACAGGCGTGAAAATCCCTCTGAACTATTCCTATTCACAAACCATCGAAGATCCGAAGTACAACCCTCTGGATACCGACGTGGAGTTCAGCAAAGCCGCCAATAAGGAGCAATTGAAAAAAGTAGCGAGAACCTATACCCAGCAAAGGAGTATCGGGGTGGTCAATATGCGGAAAGAAAGAGTCAACCAGCAAAGCAAACCTAAATTCTATGATATAGAAAACGTATCGGTAACAGCAGTCTACAATGATGATTTTTACCGGGATATTTATACCAAGAGAAATTACAGGCAGTACCTGAGAGGATATGTTGATTACAATTATACATTTAAGCCTTGGGTGATAAAGCCGTTCAATAAAATGATCAGTGATACGGCCAAGTCAACCAAATACCTCAGATGGGTCAAAGAATTCAATTTCAATCCGGTTCCGACCAGGCTATCCTTCCGTACAGAGATCGACAGGAACTACAATGAACTTGAGTTCAGGAATATTGATGCCATCCTCAACGGGAATTACGCTGATGAATTTGCAGCCATCAAAAACCGGAACTTCTATTTTGGCTGGCAGTACGGTTTAGGATTTAATTTCACGAAATCTTTAAAGCTTGAAATTAATTCCGCCATGAGGACCCTGAATGATAACATGGATGTAAATATGATGGATAATACCTCGATATTCGGAAATGTTTTCAGGGCAGGAAGGCCGGTATTGTACAACCACAGGGTCCAGCTTAACTACAAGCTGCCGTTCCAGTACTTCCCGTTTCTGGATTTCATCGATGCGGAACTGGGGTACGGATTTACCTACAACTGGAATGCGAGAAGTACCGTAATGACATCATTTGTCAACCCGGATACTCAAAGGCCGGAAAGCTTAGGATCGATAGGCCAGAATACCAATGTTATCCAGGCTACGGCTACAGCAGATTTTAACAGGTTCTTCGGGCAGTTCAAATATTTCAAGAATATTTCAACAAAGCTTCAGAAAAGAAGACAGGAAATCGATTCCCTGAACAATGCCTATACCCAGCAATGGGAAAAGAAGAAGTTCAGCTTTAAAAGATATAAATTCAAAAACAGGCTGACTCCTTTCCAGAGCGCTGCTTACCTACTGACTTCATTCAGACAGCTGGATATTAATTATTCTGAGAATAACGGAACCGTGCTTCCCGGAATATTGTCTGCGCCCAACTGGTACGGATACGGGCAAACATTAGGAGGTCCTACTGTTGGTTTCCTTTTGGGTTCACAGGCTGATGTAAGACGTATTGTGATGGAGAATGGCTGGGTAAGCAATTCCCCGTATATGACAGATGCGTATGTGCGGATGTCTACACGGGAGCTGAGGGCCAACCTTCAGATAATGCCGATCAGCGATTTCAGGATAGACCTGAACGGAATCCACACGTATAACCGCAATTTCTCCCATACAGGCTTTAATTATGTCGACGCATCAGGCTTTGCTAATCCTAATTATACTTTTGCCAATGACCTGGTGACGTATTCCAATTCGGTCATCCTGTTGAAAACTTCATTTACAGATGGCCAGTCGGTGTACCAGTCGATTAGGCAGAATGCGAAGATTATTTCCCAGCAGCTGGGCGGTGCACTCGGTGCCGATGGATTTACCACAGGCCACAGTATTGCCAATGCATATGTTCTGATTCCTGCCTTCCGCTCTGCGGTTGAAGGAAGTGCTCCGAAACAGATCGGTGATGCTAAAAAAGCAGGATTGCCGCTGCCGAACTGGAAAATTACCTATTCAGGATTAAGAAACATCCCGATTATCAATGGACAGTTTTCTAAGTTTGATATCTTGCATGCTTATAACGCAACGTACACTGCTACAGGAATTCAGAGCAATGCTGATTATTTTAATAATCCTGGAGGGTTTTATCAGACTACAGATACATCAGGTAATGTAAAGGATGGTGATAAAATTAATCCTTATACTTTTTCTCAGGTAGGATATGTAGAATCATTCTCACCACTATTAGGAATTGATGTTACTATGAGAAACAATATGCAGTTCGGATTACAGTACAATAAAAATAGGATGCTATTGTTAGGATTAGTAAATCATACCCTAACAGAAGATGCTAATACAGAATATGTGATAAGAGTAGGGTATATCATCCGTAATTTCACGTTGGGAATGACCAATGTCCGGGGACGAGGGAAAGCCAAAGGTGCCGACCTTAACATCAGAGGGGACTTCTCACTGAGAGACAGCCGGACCAGTATTACCAACATCCTTCTTGATGATTCTCAGATCACCGGAGGACAAAGGCTACTGAACATTAAGCTGTCCGCAGACTATAATGTTTCCCAAAACTTGAATTTAAGGGTATTCTATGAACAGATGACCTCAAGATACAAGATCTCAACGGCATTCCCATTGTCTACGGTCAGAGCCGGACTATCCGCGACGTTCACTTTTGGGGATTCTGGAGGATTCTAAAATGCAGTAAATAAAAAATGTCTTTCAATTCGGAAGACATTTTTTATATCTGATATTTGAAGCTTTTATAATTTTGAATACATTTGTACAAAATAAAATTAAAAATGAACACACCATCAGAATTAAAGTACACCAAAGATCACGAATGGATCAAAATTGAAGGTAACGTAGCAACCATCGGTATTACGGACTTTGCTCAGGGAGAGCTGGGAGATATCGTATATGTGGATGTGGATACTGTAGATGACGATCTTGAAGGAGGTGCGGTTTTCGGAAGTGTAGAAGCGGTAAAAACAGTTTCAGACCTATTCTTGCCGGTAGCGGGGAAAGTGATTGAATTCAATGCAGAGCTGGAAGATCAGCCGGAGCTTCTGAATTCAGATCCGTATGGAAAAGGATGGATCATCAAAGTGGAATTAGCTGATGGTGCAGATCAGTCTGAATTGCTTTCTGCTGAAGAATACCAGGAAGTCATTGGATAAGATTTCAAACATATTTACTAAGATATTGCCCATTTATTGGGCATTTCTTACTTATATGCTCCTGAGGCCGGGAGAAGAGAACCATGAATACTGGTTTATGTTCAACGGCATCGACAAGGTACTGCACCTGAGCATCTTTGCAGCATTGGGCTTTTGTCTGATAGCGGCCTTTCCAAAAATCAGATTCTCATACTTCATTCAGGTCATTCTCATCTATGCTTTCCTCACCGAAATCCTCCAGGAAGAAATGGGACTCGGCAGATCCATGGAAACATTGGATGTAGTGGCAGACGCCATCGGTTGCCTGATCGGATATATGGCGTATAAAGTACTGATCAAACGTTTCTTTTAATTATCAGTATTTTTCCTTTTATTTCTATTCTCCTTTTTTGGAGCCATTTCCCGCTTTCCGCTCATACTCCTCGCGCCTGTGCTTTCCCCGGGGGCCTGCTGCGGGGTACCCGCTGCAATCGGGGCTAGGGAGAGGAGAGGGTTGGAGAGGTAGAGGGTTAAAGCGTGAGGGATGTAGCGTTAACTGGTGGTGAGTTATGGTGATCTGTAATGAGTAAGTAATAAAATATAATTGATAATTGATGAATGATGATTGAATGATAATAGGTTATGAATTATAATTATTTTCTTGGTGCTTTACCTTTATATCTGATGTCTGATGTCTTGCATCTGAAATCTTGTGTCTGATATACCTTTTAATTTTCGGATATTCCTAAATATCCATTATATGATTCTGCAACACATTCCTTTAATATAATGGTCTCAAACTATTACCCTTTATTAGTATAATTATATATAGAGCTTATATATTAATTAGATACGCATATTACTGTTGAATATTATCAATAGTAGATATCAGCTAGCAACTCAACGTAGACGGGTCTCATGCTTGGTCGCTCATCAATATCTCAAAACCCATGACCTATTACTTATCATTGATCAATCATCATTCATCAATGATCATTTATCTTCCATTACCCATTACCCATTACCCATTACCCATTACCCATTACCCATTACCCATTACCCATACCATGCATCCCTGTGGATAAGTACAGTTGTCTTCGTAAGTGCTGTTACTACAGGGTTCTACCGTGCTATTTTTCCCACAAAGCAAAATTAATATGAACTTTATGTTAAATAAATTTGGAAGTTGGGGTGTATAGTTTCTATCTTTGCCCCACTGAAAACGAGAGTATATCAGTAAGCGCAGAAGGGCTTTTAGATAAGCGGTATAATTTTAAGAGAGTTACTTTAGAGATACGATGAAATCGGATTAATTGCTAAAAAACTTTTTGAAAAAAAAGTTGTGGGAGTTAAAAAGTTTTGTATCTTTGCAATCCCAAACAACGGGAGCGCAGGAGTAGATGACCTAAGGGTTTAGAGAGGGTTAAGGTTAAGAAAAAAAACTTTAAAATTTCTTTCAGAAACATTTGGTCAAATCAAAATAAAGTTTTACTTTTGCACTCGCAAATACGAAGCGAAACACTGACAGAGAGAAAGTAGTTTTGTAGGAAGCGAAAGAAAAAAGATCATTGACATACAATATAACAACCAAGTAAGGAAAAACTAAAGCGTTAAAAAACTTTGAGTGAGCCAAGACAAACATACAATGGAGAGTTTGATCCTGGCTCAGGATGAACGCTAGCGGGAGGCCTAACACATGCAAGCTGAGCGGTAGAGATCTTTCGGGATCTTGAGAGCGGCGTACGGGTGCGGAACACGTGTGCAACCTGCCTTTATCAGGGGGATAGCCTTTCGAAAGGAAGATTAATACTCCATAATATATTAAATGGCATCATTTGATATTGAAAACTCCGGTGGATAGAGATGGGCACGCGCAAGATTAGATAGTTGGTGAGGTAACGGCTCACCAAGTCGATGATCTTTAGGGGGCCTGAGAGGGTGATCCCCCACACTGGTACTGAGACACGGACCAGACTCCTACGGGAGGCAGCAGTGAGGAATATTGGACAATGGGTTAGCGCCTGATCCAGCCATCCCGCGTGAAGGACGACGGCCCTATGGGTTGTAAACTTCTTTTGTACAGGGATAAACCTATTTACGTGTAAATAGCTGAAGGTACTGTACGAATAAGCACCGGCTAACTCCGTGCCAGCAGCCGCGGTAATACGGAGGGTGCAAGCGTTATCCGGATTTATTGGGTTTAAAGGGTCCGTAGGCGGATGTGTAAGTCAGTGGTGAAATCTCACAGCTTAACTGTGAAACTGCCATTGATACTGCATGTCTTGAGTAAGGTAGAAGTGGCTGGAATAAGTAGTGTAGCGGTGAAATGCATAGATATTACTTAGAACACCAATTGCGAAGGCAGGTCACTATGTCTTAACTGACGCTGATGGACGAAAGCGTGGGGAGCGAACAGGATTAGATACCCTGGTAGTCCACGCCGTAAACGATGCTAACTCGTTTTTGGGTTTTCGGATTCAGAGACTAAGCGAAAGTGATAAGTTAGCCACCTGGGGAGTACGTTCGCAAGAATGAAACTCAAAGGAATTGACGGGGGCCCGCACAAGCGGTGGATTATGTGGTTTAATTCGATGATACGCGAGGAACCTTACCAAGGCTTAAATGGGAATTGATCGGTTTAGAAATAGACCTTCCTTCGGGCAATTTTCAAGGTGCTGCATGGTTGTCGTCAGCTCGTGCCGTGAGGTGTTAGGTTAAGTCCTGCAACGAGCGCAACCCCTGTTACTAGTTGCTACCATTAAGTTGAGGACTCTAGTAAGACTGCCTACGCAAGTAGAGAGGAAGGTGGGGATGACGTCAAATCATCACGGCCCTTACGCCTTGGGCCACACACGTAATACAATGGCAGGTACAGAGGGCAGCTACACAGCGATGTGATGCGAATCTCGAAAGCCTGTCTCAGTTCGGATTGGAGTCTGCAACTCGACTCTATGAAGCTGGAATCGCTAGTAATCGCGCATCAGCCATGGCGCGGTGAATACGTTCCCGGGCCTTGTACACACCGCCCGTCAAGCCATGGAAGTCTGGGGTACCTGAAGTCGGTGACCGTAAAAGGAGCTGCCTAGGGTAAAACAGGTAACTAGGGCTAAGTCGTAACAAGGTAGCCGTACCGGAAGGTGCGGCTGGAACATCTCATTTTAGAGCGTCTTATAGACGATAAACAAAATTAGTATCGCAAGATACGTTGGACTTACTTAAAGTAAAGCTTTAGTTTTTTTATTGGTTGATTTATATTAAAAATACAAACCCACTAGAAATTAGTAAAAGGGAGGAAGAGATTTTAGATTATAAATGATAGATTTTAGATTTGAAAATTAATTTAAAATTCAAAATTTAAAATTTAAAATTACATGAAGTCTCGTAGCTCAGCTGGTTAGAGCGCTACACTGATAATGTAGAGGTCGGCAGTTCGAGCCTGCCCGAGACTACTAATTGAAGGGATTAAGATATTGAGAAATTAAGGAATTAAGAAATTAGCGCGAGCAGATCTCTTAATCTCAAAATCTCTAAATTTTTTAATCTTAACTAGAGGGGGAATTAGCTCAGCTGGCTAGAGCGCCTGCCTTGCACGCAGGAGGTCAAGGGTTCGACTCCCTTATTCTCCACATATTGTACGGAGTACTACGGTACAGAAGTATGATGTATGAGGGTAATAAAAGGATATGTGTATTCTACATAATGACGGAGCCGTCATTAATACATATTACTTGGTTACTTAAGTACAAGCAAATAAGATCATTGACATTAACGGTAAAGACATCACAAAGAGAAAACCGAGCACTTATAAGTGCTTGAGTAACCTAAAAATAGGAAAGAAATCGTTAAGGGCGTATGGCGGATGCCTAGGCTTTCAGAGGCGAAGAAGGACGTGGTAAGCTGCGAAAAGCTCGGGGGATTGGCACACACGAATTGATCCCGAGATGTCCGAATGGGGCAACCCGGCATGTTGAAGACATGTCACTCTAATTTATTAGAGAGCAAACCCGGAGAACTGAAACATCTAAGTACCCGGAGGAAAAGAAATCGAAGAGATTCCGTAAGTAGTGGCGAGCGAAAGCGGATTAGCCCAAAAGTCTTTATATATTTAGAAGAACGTACTGGAAAGTGCGGCCATAGACGGTGATAGCCCGGTAATCGAAAGGTATATATAGATGATAAATGAGTATGGCGGGACACGTGAAATCCTGTCTGAATATGGGGGGACCATCCTCCAAGGCTAAATACTCCTGAAAGACCGATAGTGAACAAGTACTGTGAAGGAAAGGTGAAAAGCACTTCGAATAGAAGGGTGAAATAGAACCTGAAACCGTACGCCTACAAGCGGTCGGAGCACTGATATGGTGTGACGGCGTGCCTTTTGCATAATGAGCCTACGAGTTAATTTTACTAGCGAGGTTAAGGACTTAAGGTCCGGAGCCGGAGCGAAAGCGAGTCTGAATAGGGCGCATAGTTAGTAGGATTAGACGCGAAACCTTGTGATCTACCCATGGGCAGGTTGAAGCTCTGGTAACACAGAGTGGAGGACCGAACCGGTTGACGTTGAAAAGTCTTCGGATGACCTGTGGGTAGGGGTGAAAGGCCAATCAAACTGGGAGATAGCTCGTACTCTCCGAAATGCATTTAGGTGCAGCGTCGATATATAGTTTATTAGAGGTAGAGCTACTGATTGGATGCGGGGGTTTCATCGCCTACCAATTCCTGACAAACTCCGAATGCTAATAAATGATGGTCGGCAGTGAGGGCATGGGTGCTAAGGTCCATGTCCGAAAGGGAAAGAACCCAGACCAACAGCTAAGGTCCCTAAATATATGCTAAGTTGAAACAACGCGGTTGGACTGCATTGACAGCTAGGATGTTGGCTTGGAAGCAGCCATTCATTTAAAGAGTGCGTAACAGCTCACTAGTCGAGCGGTCCGGCATGGATAATAATCGGGCATAAGCATATTACCGAAGCTATGGGATTAATTAAATTAATCGGTAGGAGAGCATTCTATCGGCGTAGAAGCTGAGTCGTGAGGCTTGGTGGAGCTTATAGAAAAGAAAATGTAGGCATAAGTAACGATAAAGGGGGCGAGAAACCCCCTCACCGAAAGACTAAGGTTTCCTCAGCCATGCTAATCAGCTGAGGGTTAGTCGGGACCTAACGCGAACCCGAAAGGGGTAGTGGATGGACAATGGGTTAATATTCCCATACTTGCTCACACTAAAAAGGGGACGGTTCAATGTAGCTACTGGAGACTGACGGAATAGTCAAGGCCTAGCCTTCGGGCGAAGCTGCTGTAGTGAACTTGGATCCAAGAAAAGCCGAAGTGAAGCAACCCGTACCAAAACCGACACAGGTGGTCGAGGAGAGAATCCTAAGGTGCTCGAGTGAGTCGTGGCTAAGGAACTAGGCAAAATAGTCTCGTAACTTCGGAAGAAGAGACGCCAGCAGCAATGCTGGCCGCAGTGAAGAGGCCCAGGCGACTGTTTATCAAAAACACAGGACTCTGCTAAATCGAAAGATGCTGTATAGGGTCTGACACCTGCCCGGTGCTGGAAGGTTAAGGAAGGGCGTTAGCGTAAGCGAAGCGTTTGACTGAAGCCCCAGTAAACGGCGGCCGTAACTATAACGGTCCTAAGGTAGCGAAATTCCTTGTCGGGTAAGTTCCGACCTGCACGAATGGTGTAACGATCTGGGCACTGTCTCAGCCACGAGCTCGGTGAAATTGTAGTATCGGTGAAGATGCCGATTACCCGCAATGGGACGAAAAGACCCTGTGAACCTTTACTATAACTTCGTATTGACTTTGAGTAAGTAATGTGTAGGATAGGTGGGAGGCTTTGAAGCTGGCACGCTAGTGTCGGTGGAGCCAACGTTGAAATACCACCCTTTACTTACTTGGAGCCTAACTTCTTTTAGAAGGACATTGCGTGGTGGGTAGTTTGACTGGGGTGGTCGCCTCCAAAAGAGTAACGGAGGCTTTCAAAGGTACCCTCAGCACGCTTGGTAACCGTGCGTAGAGTGTAATGGCATAAGGGTGCTTGACTGTGAGACCTACAAGTCGATCAGGTGCGAAAGCAGGACATAGTGATCCGGTGGTTCCGTATGGAAGGGCCATCGCTCATAGGATAAAAGGTACTCCGGGGATAACAGGCTAGTCTCCCCCAAGAGCTCACATCGACGGGGAGGTTCGGCACCTCGATGTCGGCTCGTCACATCCTGGGGCTGGAGAAGGTCCCAAGGGTTGGGCTGTTCGCCCATTAAAGTGGCACGCGAGCTGGGTTCAGAACGTCGTGAGACAGTTCGGTCTCTATCTATTGCGGGCGTTAGATGTTTGAGAGGGCTTGATTCTAGTACGAGAGGACCGAATTGAACAAACCTCTGGTGTATCAGTTGTACCGCCAGGTGCACCGCTGAGTAGCTACGTTTGGAAGAGATAAACACTGAAAGCATATAAGTGTGAAACTCGCCTCAAGATGAGACATCTTTTAAGGGTCGTGGGAGATGACCACGTTGATAGGCTACAGGTGTAAAGTTGGTAACAGCATAGCCGAGTAGTACTAATTACCCGTAGATTTATAGCCTATAAGGTTGCAGTAAGCTTAAAGCAGTATGCTGTAAGCCAAGCCTTATAAGTGCGCTACTGGTTTTGCCTTTGTGATGAAATTTACCGATAAAATATGTAACATGTACCCTTGTAAAAAGTATTAATGAAAATCATGAATACGTTTTACATCAATACAACAGTACATTCTACATTATATACCTTATTTAGGGTGGTTTTAGCGGTGGGGCTCACCTGTTCCCATTCCGAACACAGAAGTTAAGCCCACCAGCGCCGATGGTACTGCGACAAGCGGGAGAGTAGGTCGCCGCCAGTTTTTTTATAAACCTCATACAGCAATGTGTGAGGTTTTTTTGTGCCCTAAAGTCAGAGAAGAGACAAGAATCAAGAACCAAGAGTCAAGAATCAAGAACCAGGAATCAAGAGGCAAGATGTCAGACATCAGACACCAGATATCAGATATCAGATATTAGATATCGGATCAAACACAAAACAATAAAGTACCTGGAAACTAGCCTAACAGATAAGAGACAGATAGATAAATAGAGGATAGACGGATAGAAGATAGATAACAGAGCCAGGAATTAAGAATCAAGAATCAAGACACCAGATATCAGACATTAGATATCGGATCAAAGACAAAGCATTAAAGTACCTAGAAGCCGAACCAATTGATAGATGAATAGAGGATAGACGGATAGAGTCGATGTTTTCAGATTCAGTTTAAATTCTTCAGATGTTATTTTGCAGCGCTTGTGCAAACTGCTTCGGTATACCTTGATATTCCATTCGCTGGGCCTGAAATACGTGAAATGAAAATTTTCTCCTAGCATAACTACTTTTCTATATACCTGCTCACCATTTGATGTCTCTAGTATAATGCTGCCTGTCTTCTTTTTATTTGTATCCTTAGATCGTACCTGGGTAATGCTGACCTGGTATTCTTTAATAACAGTTTCAGCACAGCTGCCGATACAAGACCAAAATTGAACATATATTCTTTATTGATGAGATGAAGCGAACTGATACCGGACATCATGTAACCCAGCTGTAGTACTTTCAATAGATAAAAAATAACTTTCCGAGCTATATTCCTGAATAAGTAGTGATAAAATCAATAGGATAGGAAGAAAGACAATAGATGCCTTCTTTCCTGGTAATTCATGGTCTTTTACGGAATTCAATTATTTGAAATCATATACGTAACAGCAGTTGCTTTGGTATTGGTAACCTTTAGGTCTGCATGGGAAGCTGCCGTACATGGAAGATCTGATGAGCAGGAAATAAAAGAGGAGTGCATGATTTAGGAAATATGTTGTACATGATATTATTGCCAATGAGGGTCCGAAACCGATGGTTTTCCGGTTTCTAGGCGTCCCGCAAAATGCCAGACGGTACTTCCGGAACTGATCCTCAGATCATACCATCCTTTGGTTTTATGAAGGCTAAATGCGATGTTATTTTCATCTTTCTGTAGAGAAACAATGCGACTGCTTTTTTCATAAAGATCGTCTATGACAATCTCCTGAACATCTTTATCTACTTTGTTTATGATGAACTGCACTTTATTTTCAGAAGGATGATAAATCAGTGAGGCTTTAATCTCCGGTCTGCTTTCCCCTTTAAACAGCCGGTAGAAACCATTAGGACCAAAGACTTCATAATCATATTTTCCAGCATCAACAGAATGTATTAATTCCTGTCCGGAATACAGTGCATAGGAAAAGTAAAAATCATCAGCTTCAAGGCGCTTTCTGTCGTAAATGATCAGGGGAACTGCCCGTTCTTTTAAATTGGTCATTTTGATAGCTCCGTCCTCCAGATTGACAAGATAATTATAGGGAAGGGCATGGGAAGGCTTTATGCCTCGCTCCTGAATGTCCAGCAGGGAATTGTTTAATTCGTGCTCGTGATACCATTTCAGATCCGGGACAGGTTTATTGCGGGCAGAATTGATGGTTTGGGCATAGGCTTTCTGATCCAGGTATTGCATTGGAGGAACCTTTATATCAGAAGGACTGAATGCAGAAGTTAGATCCCCGCATATAGCCCGCCTCCAGTTACTGATATGATCTACACTTACGTTTTTATTGAATTTTTTCTGAATAAAGGTCTCCAGGAACTGAAGTACGGAAGTATGATCAGAAACTTCAGAATTTACAAATCCGCCCTTCGTCCAGGGTGAGGCAATGATCATCGGAACCCTGTAGCCTAATCCGACTGTACCATCTATCTTTTCATGATCTTTTAAATTGGATGTTGATCTGTATTCCTGTATCCCGTTGACATATTCCACCCCTTCCGGACCGTTCATGTCAACAGGCTGGCTGGGATTTACCGGAGGTGCAAAAGGCAATACATGATCAAAATAGCCGTCATTCTCATCATAATTGATCAAGAAGATCGTTTTTTTCCAGGTTTCAGGATCTTGAGTCAGGATGTTCAGCACTTCAGAAATATACCAGGCTCCGTACCAGGGAGAACCGGGATGGTCAGAAAAATGCTCAGGCGCAATAAGCCATGAAACCAGAGGAAGCTTTTTGTTTTCAACATCCTTCCGGAACTGGTACAGCACATCTCCTTTAGGAACAACCAGCGGGTTTCCATCCTTATCTTTTCCTTTTTCCAGATTCCAGTAATCCGGATCACCGGAATTAATAGTAAAAGCCTTTTCATGAAGATTTCTTTCAGCCTGTGAAAGTCTGGTATAACGGTCCGGATGGTACTTGATTTTATCTTCTTCCAGTTCTCTGATCATTGCATTAAACTTTTCCTGCTGTTCAGGATTGTTCTCAGCCTCTTTCTTCAGGGAAGCGATGATATTTGGAATATTCTGGTAATATCCTTTGGAAAACTTTACGTTGAACCGGGAAAACCATTCAAGGGGATTATCCGTAAAATTGCTCAGCCAGGCTTCCTGTTCACCGGACATCCCTTTCGGAAGGCTGATCTCATTCTGGTAAATTTTCCACGGAATCTCCTGTTCCTCTAAAATTTCGGGAAAACTTTTCCATTTGGCCTGATGATCTTTATCGTAATCAATATTTTCATTGTATACATTAGGCTTTACTTTACCGTTCCTCTGTTCACGCAATGTTCCGGACCAGTGGAAAAGCCGGTTCGGCGTAGTGCCTGTCAGAGAAGAACAGAAGTACTGGTCAAAGATCGTAAAGGCATCTGCCAGCTGGTAGTAGAATGGGAGGTCTTCACGGTTATAGTATCCTAATGTTAACGGAATATTCTGGTATTCTTGATTTCCTGATGCTTTTGCCTGAAGCCACTGATCATATTTCCCCTTATTAAAAGCTTGCTGCTGATTATTCCAGGAATGAGGAAGCGAGCTCATCCAGGTAGATTTTGTATCCCTTAAATTCAGACGGGCAGGAGCAGCGTACTTTCCGGTATCGGCTCTCTGAAAGAAAACGGAATGTCCGTCCTGTTTTTTAAATGCTCTCCGGTCAAGAAATCCCCGTACCCCTTTCAGGGTGCCGAAAGCGTGGTCAAAAGAACGGTTTTCCTGCATAAGGATCACAATATGTTCTGCATCATAGAATGTTGACCGGGCGGCAGGCTCAATGGTGAGTGCCTTCAGTATGGCAGGGTGTAAGACTCCCGAACTTCCCAGTCCGGCCATTAAAATGCCTGATTTTTCTAAAAATTCTCTTCTGTTCATTCCTCAGTATTCAGTTGAAAGAAATTGCAAGTTAACAGGTTTTCCGCTTTTTTATTTTATCCTAATGTTAAAAATTAATCTGATCTGTACTTCGGTGTTGCTGGTTCAGAAGATATATTTTACATAAACGTAATGAAGCAATCTAAAACCGGCTCAATATTCCCCAGTGAATTTTGATGTCATTGAATTTAAAAGGATTTCCGAATTCATTACCGTTGGAAAGCTGAAAGCTCATTAGCCCGATCGGGATAAAGAAATTGAATCCCAGCCCTACGCTGTAAAGCTTAGGCTTCAGGTTCAGGGATTTATTATTAAGCTGCCCGTATTGGCCAAAAAAGTCAAAAAATGCCTGATTGCCTATCAGGTACCGGTATTCCAGTCCGCCGTAATAATAGAAATCGGCTGCAAGGGAATTCTCATTAAAGCCCCGCATGGAATTCCAGCCTCCGAAACGGTACAATTCATTGGTGGAGAATTCTATCTTGGAATCCATCATGGCGCCTTCCGCTTTTATATTCAGGTAATGGTTCCCGGAAATATGGTAATTATGCTCGCCGAAAAAATAGAATTGGTTCTGGTGGGCATTGATATTGTCTTTGGTATAGGTAGTAGTCAGATAGTCATATCCGCCGTTCAGCCGTGTTTTATACAGGAAAAGGTCTACATCGGATGGTTCGGTCATCTCAAACCAGATCCCAAGCCCTCTTTTGTTATAATCTTTTCCCTGGACGTATAGCGTATCGATAATACTGGATGTCTCAAAAGTCCCTCTGAGCCCGATCCTGTTGCGGTTGTTGATGTGGTAGTACAATGCCGGCAACGCTTTTACATTGGCAAATGTGGAATCCTGCCTGAAAATATTCACCTTCATATTCAGCCCTACATTTGATTTGAATAGATAAGGAATATCCGTCTGCAGATCAAAAGTCTGTCCTTTATCCGGGTTTCGCTGCCAGTACAGGTTAATGGTTTCAAAGCCGTTAAACATATTCCTGAAATTCACGTTCAGCGTACCGTTCAGCGTAAATTTTTCAGTTTTATCATTCCCGAATCCGATTACCCCGTCAAAGGTATTCGTCTTCTTTTTCTCCATAAAGAGGTAAATCTGTGTGGAATCTTTTGTAAATAAGGTTTGCGGAGGTCTTTCCAGCGAAACAAAAGGATGGTTCTGGAAATTTTTATTGATAGAGACCAGGTTTCTATCATCGTAAGTCTTTCCTTTGAAATCCTTTTCAAGATTTTTAATGAACCTTTTCGGTACCCTTTCGTAGCCTTTTACGACAAAACCGTCAATCGTCCTTTTATTGTTCTTGCTGATATCCAGTTCTATCAGGGGATAGCCGTTTTTCTGGCCTTTGTATTTGGATTTTATCCTGCTGAACGCAAATCCGTCATCAATATATTTTTTATTGATGCTTTTTTTGGTAGAATCCAGGTTTTTGGTGAAAAAATCTTTGGTCGAGGGAAACCTCTGAACGATTGAATCCGAAAGGGTTACATAGGTTTCATTAAAATTTTTCCCTTTATCATAAATGATCTCTGTACTATCGCCCTTTATTTTTACTTCTTTCAGCTGCGTAAAAAAATAGCTGTTCTGGGAAAGTGAATCCAGGAATTTCACTGCTGATACAGAATCCTTTACCTTCTTTTTTACATGGGTCTCACTGTCCGTAAGCCAGTATTGTTTCTTCTGCGCCTGTACAAAGACGCATAGAATGATACACAATATGTTCAGGAAAAATTTCAAGCCTTGGTGGACAACATTATGGGTTAAAGATCTTAAAGCGGATTCTGATTAGCTGTGTGCTGATGGTTAAGACAAGTATTGGACTGATGTAATAACTGAAACTAATCCAGTTTATTATATTTCTTCATCAGATTTTCGTAAGTCCCCTGCGGAAGGATCCATTTCAGCGGGACCCCGATCTTCTGTCCGAACTTTCCGAAGTAATAGTGGGCTTTCCATTTGTCCTTGTTCAAAAGCCTGTCGATGTATTCTGCAACTTCATGCGGCTCTGTGCCATCGCCGACATGCGAGTTCATTAAAGCATACACCTTATCAAAAACAGATTGGTAAGGTTCGGATACTTGGGTCCGCACACGGTTTTCTGCAATATTGGTTTTGATGTCTCCCAGATGCAGCGAACAAACATGGATATTCCATGGATATACCTCATAACGCATAGCCTCCGTAACTTTGTCCAGAGCCGATTTTGAAGCTGAATAGAATCCACGGAACGGCAGTCCCATTTCACTTCCGATACTGGAAACATTGATGATCTTTCCGGATTTGTGCGCCCTCATATTCGGCATCACCGCACTCATCATCTGTACTGCCCCTATTAAGTTGAGGTTGAATAGCTTCAAAATATCTTCTTTGGCAGAATCTTCCACGGAGCCTACCATTCCCATGCCTGCATTGTTGATCAGAACATCGATCCTCGTTTCGGTTTTCAGAACCTCCGCAATGGCGTTTTGCACCGCATCAGGATCTGTCACATCCGTCGGGATACAGCTGAAATAATTGCTTTCAGTATGCTTTCTGCTCAGGCCATAAACTTTATGGCCTTTTTTACCGAAATATTCTGCTAAAGCGAAACCGATCCCTGAAGAGGTTCCTGTAATGATGATGGTCATGGAATAGTTGGAATTTTAATTGTTTTCTGTTTTTTCCGGACAGTTTTCTACTGCTGTATTCCCCGGAAAATGATTTCAGCAAATGTAAAAAAAGAAAATGAACTCTCTCATGTATTCATTCTTAAAAGCGGACAGTGAAATGAGATTATTTTAGTCTATTTTCCCGGTTGGGTAATAAATTTAAAACAAATTTAAACTTAAAAACAGATCAGGTATAGACAGAATACTTATCTTGATATCTACATTGCTGATGCAAAGCATCTTAATTCTTCAACCCATACAATACTATTTTTATAGAGATAAAATTTCTTAACAAAAGCACAACGAAACCGTAATGATCCGGTTGGCAAGGCTGGTCTAATTTTGCATCAAGTTAAATCAAGGATTTTATGAATGTATTTAAGATCCCGGTCTCAGTAGGTTATCTTACGGGACGGGTATTGCTCATTGGTGCTCTGTCGGCTTCACCGTTATTCCTCGCTCAGAAAAAAGACAGCTTAAAAGAAAAGTCTCTGGACGAGGTGGTTGTTGTAGGATACGGAACCCAGAAAAAGACAAAGGTTTCAGGAGCCGTAACTGAAGCTTCACTGGATAAAATTACTTCCAGGTCATTATCCGGAGTGGGCGAAGCCCTGCAGGGAAAAGCTGCCGGTGTTACCGTGGTGAATGAAGGAGGTGACCCTAACGGAACCCCTAAGGTAAATATCCGGGGTCTGGGAGGAATTAACGGAGAAACCCCGTTGTATGTAGTGGATGGTGTTGTTTTTAACGGTACCCCATCCATTAACCCGAACGATATCCAGGATATATCAGTCCTTAAAGATGCTTCTGCAGCCATTTACGGCGCTAGATCATCTGGAGGGGTCATACTCATCACGACCAAGAAAGGCAGGAAAGGTAATCTTACAGTAGACTTTGATGTTAAATACGGCCTGAACCAGGCCTGGAAAATAAAAGAAACCCTTAATGCAGCCGAATTCCAGGATGTGATGTACAAGGCGTATGAAAATGCCGGCAAGCTGAACAATCTCCCCATAGCTTTTAATCCAAACCTGTATCCGGACGGAAGAATTACCCGGACCGACTGGATGAAGGAAATCTTCCGGACAGGAGCCATCCAGGAGTACAATATGAATGTAAGCGGAGGCAATGAAAAGTCGAGGTATTTCGTTGGGATGAATCACCGGAACCTGGAAGGGATCTTATTGAATACACAGTCCAAAAGATACAACTTCAGGGTCAATTCCGAGCATAAAGTGAAAGACTGGCTGACCATCGGGGAAAATATGTACTACAATTATTCCGACGGAAATACAGCCGATACCAGGAACGGATATACCGGAGCCATTGTAGCGGCCATGTATTATCCTCCGAATGTTCCTGTATATACCTCTTCAGGAGCCTTTTCGGGATTGCCGGTTGATGTGGCCGGAGGTTATGGAGATGTCATTAACCCGGTTGCCTACCTTAAAAGGATCAGTATCAGGAATCCTACCC
>Ga0207661_10000965_pt1 | contig 18939 bp, 17 predicted proteins | sample KBSC713LmetaG_FD_184337 | JGI IMG/M metagenome (GOLD analysis project Ga0207661, IMG submission 184337) | Corn rhizosphere microbial communities from Kellogg Biological Station, Michigan, USA - KBS C7.1-3L metaG (SPAdes) (version 2) | ecosystem: Host-associated > Plants > Roots > Rhizosphere ...
CGCAACGTGTTCCCGGACCGGCCGGTGAAGGAGGTCCGCAAGCGGCTGAAGGAGATCGCCGACGGAGATTGGGCATCGGCGGCGGTGAAGCAAGCCATCGATGAGGTGCACGGCGCCATCATCGTCGCCAGCACGGCCGCAACGACCGGCGCCGTGGTCGCGAGCAGCAGCTAACGTTCGATCAACGCGGTGAGGACGGCCGCCTCGGCGCGCAGGCGCTCGGCCGGCTCGACCCGGCCGGACTCGGCGTAGCCGGCGGCGGCCGTCTCCCGTTCGGCGATCTCGGCGCGGACGATGTGCTCGACATCGTCGTCGCTGAGCTCGCGCCGCGCGACCTCCGTCGCGCCGACGCCGACCGCCGACTGCTCGATGGCCAGCCCCCGGTCGACGCCGGCCGGCCGGTCGACGGCTTCGGCATTGTCGATGGCGCTCAGCGTCGAGCGCAGTGCGCTCACGGCGGTGCGGTCGCGGGCCTTCATGGCGGTCGGGAGGGCGGCGCGCAGCCGCTCGCGGAGTGACACGCCCGGCACGGTAGCGCAGCGCCCGCCCGAGGCGCACCGCGTTTACGGCGCGACGAAGGAGTCGAGCGTACGCGTCGGGCGGACCTCGACCAGGCCGAGCCCGGCTTCCGGGATCCGCGCCGCGATCTCGACGGCTCGCTCCATCGACTCGCATTCGAGCAGATAGATGCCGGCGAGGAACTCCTTGGTCTCCGGGTACGGGCCGTCGCTCACTATCGCCTGCCCGTCGCGGGCGGTCACCCGCCGCGCCGCGGACGGCTCGCCGAGCGCGGCATTCGCCACCAGCTCACCGGACGCCTCGAGGTCGTCGTTCAAGGTCGCGTAGGCCCGCAGCCCGACGACCCGGTCCTCGGGCGGGATCTTCTCCCACAGGGCGCGCGACGCGGGGTTGCTCCAGATGAGGATCACGAACTTCACGCCCCGACGATAACGTCAGGTCGATCGTCGGCGCTGAGCAGAAGCCGGTCTGGCCAACGGAGTTTCCGCTCGCCACGACGGCCTACGTCGCGGACGTCGTGGCGAAGGCGCGGGCGTGCTTCTCGGCGTACATCGCCTCGTCGGCGCGCCGGATCAGCTCGTCGGCGTCGGCCCGTCCGTCGGACATCACCGCGCCGATGCTGGCGCCGATGGTGATCGTCTCGCCGGCCAGCCGGAACGGGGTGCCCAGCGCCGCCCGTATGTGCCCCGGCAACCGGCCCAGCGCATCCGCCGGCCCGAGCGACGAGCACAACAGCAGGAACTCGTCGCCGCCGTACCGGGCAAGCGTGTCGCCGGCCCGCAGCCCGGCCCCGAGCCGCCGGCCGACCTCGACCAGAAGCTGGTCGCCGACGGCGTGGCCGAGCCGGTCGTTGACCGGCTTGAAGCCGTTGAGGTCGCAGAAGAGCAGTACCACACTCAGCCGGCCGTCGGCCCGCTCGCGGTCGAGCACGGCGGCTAGCCGGTTGCGCAGCTCGCCGCGGTTGACCAGGCCGGTGAGGGCGTCGTGGGTGGCCTGGTGGCGCAGCGCCCGCTCGGCCTCCTCGCGCTGCCGGCCGAGCCGGTGGATGCGCAGCATGACCAGCGGTGCGACGGCCAGCGTGCCGAACACGATGACGAGCCCGTCGGCCGGCACGCCGAACAGCTGCCGCCCGCCGCCGACGACCGGGTTGAGGATGATGGCCGCACCGAGGAACATCAGCCGCCCGGCGCTGAACCGGTCGACCGGGGCCGGGCCGGGCCGGCTCAGCTCGTCGGAGGACGGGTGGATGGCGGCCGCGCCCACGCACAGGTACGTGAGCATGAACGCCTCCTGCACCCACAGGACGTTCTCGGTCGCCAGCGAGGCGGTCGTGATGGCGAGCGCGACATTGCCGATCAACGCCAGTACCAGCGCGGAAATGAACAGCTGCAAGGAGAGCAGGCGGCGCTGGGCGATCGCCCACAGCCGCGCCACCGCTCCGAGGACGCCGGTCAGCACGAAGATGCTGACCAGCAAGGCGATGCGCGCGTTGAGCGGGGCGTTGATCTCGGCCAGGTGAGGCTGCAGGAGGCAGGTCCACACCAGCGTCCCGGCACCGGTGAGCGCGACCGAGATGTCGATCACCCCGCCGATGTCGTTGCGGCCGCGGCGAATCACGACGGCCAGCACGGCGGCGAGGATGATCGCGTGCCCGATCGTGACGCTGAAGTCGGTGACGAGTTGCAGACTGCGGATGTTGATCGCGGCGAGCACGTTGGCCGCGGTCAGGTCGGTCATCGCGATGAACAGCAGCACCCACGGCAGCCGGCCGTCGTCGCGGTCGCGGCGGATGCGCACCGCGATCGGCAGCAGGGTCGTGCCGGAGGACAGCGCGAAGAGGATCGCGCGCGGAAACTCGGGCAGGAACGGGTACACCGCACACATGGCGATGACGACGGCCGCGTATCGACCGGCGTACCGCGCACCCGTCCCGTCGCTCTGCACGGCGCCCCTATCGACGCGGGATTCGCACAGTTGAGGGAAGATCGCCGCATGTACACGGAGACCTACGGCACTGGGCGGCCGCTCGTCCTGCTGCACGGCGGCTACGGCGCGCCGGCCATGTTCGGGCCGGTACTCACCGCGCTCGCGGCCGAGCACCGGGTCATCGCGCCGCACCTGCGCGGGCACGGCCGCACGCCGGACGCGGACGGGCCGCTGACCGTGTCTGGGATGGCCGACGACGTGGCCACGCTCATCGACGATCTCGACGGGCCGGCCGCGATCCTCGGCTTCTCCCTCGGCGGCCTGGTCGGGCTGCAGACCGCGTACCGGCACCCGGCGCTCGTCCGCCGCCTGGTGCTCGTGTCGACCCCGTTCCGCCACGACGGCTGGGACCAGCCCACCCGGGACGGCTTCGAGGCGATGACGGCGTCGATGGCGCTGATGATGCAGGGCACTGCGGCCTACGCCTTCTTTACCCGGCCGCCGGAGGAGTGGCCGCGCTTTGTCGGCCGGATGGGCCGGCTGCTCAGCCGCGAGTACGACTGGACCGACGAACTCGCCTCGCTGACCGTGCCGGTCATGGCGGTGGTCGGCGACCACGACTCGGTGCGGCCCGCCCACGCGGTGCGCTACCTCGACGTACTGCGGGACGGCCGGCTCGCGATGCTGCCGGAGACCACCCACTACGACATCGCCGGGTCGCCGGCGCTCGCCGCGACCGTGATCCCGTTCCTGAGGAGTGGCTGAGGAACCGCTGAGTGCTCCGGCCGGTGGTGGCATGCTGAACTATGAGCTCTGGTGAGGCGGTGCAGGCGGCGCCGGCGAGGCGTTCCTTACGGCCCTATTTGTTCGGCGTGACCATCACCGCGATCCTGCTCCTGCTCTTCGGTGTGCCGTGGTGGGTCCTCGTGGCCTCCGGCGCGCAGTGGCCGACCCCGGTCGCCGTGGTCGGCACCGCCGTCTTCGCCGCCGCCATGGTCGCCTTCGTGCCGCTGATGTTCCTCGGCCACGGCCGGGGCCGCGACTGGGCGGCGATCACCGGCGACACGATCCTCGGCGTGATCTGGGTCATCTTCGTCTGGGCCATTCTCGGCAACGTTCTGCGGCTCGGCCTGCTCGCGGCCGATGTGTCCGATCCGGCCCGTTCGCGCGTGGTGGCCGGTGCGGTGCTGCTGGTGTCGCTCGGGCTGGTGGTGTGGGGGTTCGTCGAGGCGATGCGGGTGCCGCGCGTGAAGCGCGTCGAGGTCACCATCCCGCGGCTGGCGGCCGGGCTCGACGGGGTGAAGGTCGTGCTGCTCACCGACACGCACTACGGGCCGATCGACCGGGCTCGCTGGTCGGCCCGGGTGATCGAGCGCGTCAACCAGCTCGACCCGGACATCGTCTGCCACACCGGCGACATCGCCGACGGCTCGGTCGAGCAGCGCCGCGCGCAGGCCGCCCCGCTCGGGGACGTGCGGGCGCGGCTGGCCCGCACCTACGTGACCGGCAACCACGAGTACTTCGGGGAGGCCGACGGCTGGCTCAGGCACATGCGCGAGCTCGGCTGGGAGCCGCTGCACAACCGGCACCTGGTCGTCGAGCGGGACGGTGCCCAGCTGGTCATCGCCGGGGTCGACGACCGCACGGCGGCGTCGTCCGGCAAGCCCGGGCACCGCGCGGACCACGCCGCGGCGCTCGCCGGGGCCGACCGGGACCTGCCCGTGCTGCTGCTGGCCCACCAGCCCAAGCAGATCGAGGCGGCCGTCGAGCACGGCGTCGACCTGCAACTGTCCGGTCACACCCACGGCGGGCAGATCTGGCCGTTTCATTACCTGGTACGGCTGGATCAGCCGGTTGTGCGCGGCCTCACCAGGCACGGCGAGCGCACGCAGCTCTACACGAGCAACGGCACCGGGTTCTGGGGGCCGCCGCTGCGGGTGTTCGCCCGGAGCGAGATCACGCTGCTGACATTGCGCGCCCACGGATAGTGATCTGAAGCTCAGGTCGGCGGCCGTCCGGCCGATCTAGGCGCCGTGCAGCACACCGCCTCCGGGACGGCCGACCAGCTCGAGGTCGAGTACTGGGCGCGCCAGGTCCGCCTCGGCATCTGGATCGCAATCTCACTGACCGTGCTCGGCGGCGTCCGCGTCTGGTTCGACTGGCCGATCCAGCAGCACTGGTGGGTGCTGCCGATCGCCGGGGCCGCGGCGGCGCAAGGGGCGGCCGCGCTGCTGAACTGGGAGCGGATCGTCCGCAGTGTCCGCGTCCGGGACTGGCTGATCGGCTGGTACGTCGCCAACCTGGCGCTGTTGTTCGCATTCTGCCGCGGCGACTGGGCCGGCTTGGCGATCTTCCCGGCGGCCGCGCTCGTCGTCGTGGTGGCCGCCGGTGCCGTGCTGCGCCCGCGGACCGTGCTGCAGGTCGGTGCGCTGGCCACCGTCGGCTATCTCGGCCTGGCCACCGTCGAGCACGCGGTCGTCGGGACCTTCGTGCCGGCGATGGCCGTCGTCATCGCCGCCGTCGTCGGGCTGTGCGTCAAGACCGCCGAGAACCGCCGGCACCTGGACCGCCAGCGGCGGACCGCCGAGCGGCGCACGGTGGCGCTGCTGGAGAACGCCTCCGACGCCATCCTCGCGGTGGCCGACGGCCACGTCGTGTTCGCCAGCGGCTCGGTGCAGCGGGTCCTCGGGTACGAGCCGGACTGGCTGACCCCCGAGCGGCTCACCGCGATCACCCACCCGGACAGCCTGCCCCGCGTCCTGGAGTGGATCGCCGCCGTCCGGCAGTCGCCGGAGGGCTCGACGTCCACTGTGGAGTCGCGCGCCCGCCGGGCCGACGGCAGCTGGGTCGAGCTGGAGGTATCCGGCACCAACCAGCTGGCCGACCCGGACCTGAACGCGATTATCTTCAGCGTCCGCGACGTGACCGAGCAGCGGACGCTCGAGGGCGAGCTGACCCGTCAGGCGTTCGAGGACTCCTTGACCGGCCTGCCCAACCGGGCGTTGTTCCGCGACCGGGTCGAGCACGCGGTGGCCCGCAACCAGCGCGGCGGCGGCCGGGTGACCCTGCTCCTGGTCGACCTCGACGACTTCAAGATGGTCAACGACACGCTCGGGCACGGGGCCGGCGACGAGCTGATCGCGAGCGTCGCCGAGCGGATGAGCCAGCAGGTGCGCCCGTCTGACACCCTGGCCCGGCTGGGCGGCGACGAGTTCGCCGTCCTGGTCGAGGACGTCGACGAGATCGAGGCGGCCGCCCTCGCCGAGCGGCTGCTCGCCGCGATCCGCCAGCCGGTCCGGCTCGGCAACCGCGACTTCGCCGGCACCGCCAGCATCGGCGTGGCCACCACCAAGGCCGACGGGTCCACCACCGACACCGGCGAGCTGCTGCGCGACGCCGACCTGGCCATGTACTCGGCCAAGGCGGCCGGCCGCGACCGGTTCGCGGTGTTCGACCCGGCCATGTACGCCGACATCCTCCGCGAGGCCGACGAGCGCTTGCAGCTGGAACATGCCCTGGCCCACGACGAGTTCGTCGTGCACTACCAGCCGATCGTCGACCTGCCCTCGGGCCGGCTGACCGGGGTCGAGGCGCTGGTGCGCTGGCGGCACCCGCAGCGCGGGCTGCTCGGGCCGAACACGTTCATCCCGCTGGCCGAGTCGACCGGGCTCATCGTGCCGCTCGGGCGCTGGGTGCTTCGCCAGGCCTGCCGGCAGGCGGTCGCCTGGCACCAGAACCTCCCCGGCGCCGAGCAGTTGCGGGTCAGCGTCAACCTGTCGCCGCGCCAGTTCCAGTACGCCGGGCTGGTCGGCGACGTGCAGGAGATCCTCGTCGAGACCGGCATCGATCCGCGCAGCGTCATCCTGGAGATCACCGAGTCGCTGCTCATGCAGGACACCGACGCGACGATCGCCACGCTCGAGGAGCTGCGCGCCCTCGGGGTGCAGCTGGCCATCGACGACTTCGGCACCGGCTACTCGTCGCTGTCGTACCTGAAGCGGTTCCCGGTCAACATCCTGAAGATCGACCGGTCGTTCGTGAACGGCATCACGACCGACCCCGAGGACGCCACGCTCGCCGAGGCGGTCGTGCAACTCGGCCGTGCCCTGCACCTGCAGACCGTCGCCGAGGGCATCGAGACGGCCGATCAGCAGGCGGCGTTGCGCATGCTCGGCTGCGAGTACGGCCAGGGCTATCTCTTCGCCAAGCCGGCCGAGCCGAGCGTGATCGAGGACCTCTTCGCCGGCTCACGACAGCCGGCGGCGTAGCTCCCGCTTGAGGACCTTGCCGCTCGGCCCGAGCGGCAACTCGTCGACGATCCGGTACTCCCGCGGGTACTTGTGCCGGCCGAGCCGCGCCTTGGCCCACTCACGCAGCTCGTCGGCACTGATGGCACTGCTCGACCCGGCCGGCACGACAACCGCGCAGATCTCCTCGCCGTGCACCTCGTCGGGCCGTCCGACGACGGCGACCTGCATGATCGCCGGGTGCCGGGCGAGGACCTCCTCGACTTCCCGCGGGTACACGTTGAAGCCCCCGCGGATGATGAGATCCTTTTTGCGGTCGACCACGGTGATGAAGCCGTCGGCGTCCTTGGTGCCGAGGTCCCCGGAGCGGAACCAGCCGTCCACAACGGCCTGTGCGGTGGCCTCCGGGTTGCCGAGGTAGCCGGCGAACACGTTGTGGCCGCGGATGACGATCTCGCCGAGCGTGCCGGACGCCACGAACTCGATGCGGTCCTCGACGGTGGCGTCGGCGATCTCGACCTCGACGCCCCAGATCGGGTGGCCGATCGTGCCCGGCCGGGTGCCGAACCGCGGCTGGTTGGTGGTGGCGGTCGGCGACGTCTCGGACAGCCCGTAGCCCTCGAAGATCTGGGTCGAGAACAGCTCCTGGAAGCGCTCGAGCACGGCGACCGGCAGCGACGCCCCGCCGGACACGCACAGCCGCAGGCGGGGGAGCGTCTCGAAGCGCCCGGCCGCCTCGTTCAGCGCGACGTACATCGTCGGTACGCCGTGGAACACGTCGACGTGTTCCTGGCGCATCAGCTCGATCGCCGCCTCGCCGGTGAAGCGGGCCAGCAGCACGAGGGTGCCACCGCGGCGGAACGTGCCGTTCATGCTGACGCTCTGCCCGAACGTGTGGAAAAGCGGCAGGCAGCCGAGGGCGATGTCGTCGGGGGTCGTCTCGTTGGCGTCGAAGACGTTGACCGTTGCGTTCATCACCAGGTTGAGGTGGGTCAGCACGGCGCCCTTCGGGGTGCCGGTCGTCCCGCTCGTGTAGAAAATGACGGCCGGGTCCTCGGCTTCGCGCGTCAGGTACGTGGGCAGCGGCTCGACCTTGTCGGCCGCCTCGTCGAGGCTGGCGTAGCCGTCGACCGGCGGGCCGATGGTGAGCAGCGCAACGCCGGTCGCGGCGGCCGCGGCGACGCCGACGGCGAGCTGGCTGGCATCGCCGGCGTAGCACAGCAGCACCGTCGCGCCGCTGTCCTTCAGCACGTAGGTGGCCTCTTCGGCGGCCAGCAGCAGGTGCACCGGCACGACGGTGGCGCCGGCCGCGAGCGCGCCGTAGTAGGCCCGCGGGAACTCGGCGACGTTCGGGCACAGGATCGCCACCGCGTCGCCGGCCTTGACGCCGAACTGGCGCAGCGCCGCCCCGTAGCCGCGGGCCTGCCGCCACAGTTCGGCGTAGGTGATGCGCTGGTCCCGGTCGACGATCGCGACCTTGCCGGGCCGGCTGCGGGCCCCTTCGGCGAGGATCGTGGCCAACGACAGCACGGTCATGCCAGATGTCCGCCGATCACCGTGTACCCGCGGAGCAGGTCACGGGCGATGATCAGGCGCTGCATCTCGTCGGTGCCCTCGTAGATGCGCAGCAGCCGCACCTGGCGGTACCAGCGCTCGATGGGCAGCTCCCGGGTGTAGCCCATGCCGCCGTGGATCTGCATGACCCGGTCGATCACCCGGTTGACCATGCCGGCCCCGTAGAGCTTGGCCATCGACGACGAGTGCCGCGGCTCCTGACCCTGGTCGACCGTCCACGCGGCGCGCAGCACCAGCCAGCGGGCGGCCTCGAGCTCGACCTCGGAGTCCGCGATCATCCACTGGATCGCCTGGTTGACCCCGATCGGCTTGCCGAACGTCTCGCGGGTGTTGGCCTGCTGGATCGCCATCTGCAACGCCCGCTCGGCGATGCCGATCGCGTGTGACGGGATCAGGTAGCGGCCCCGGCCGATCCAGCGCATGCCGAGGTCGAAACCCTGGCCGATCTCGCCCAGGACGTTGCGGCCGGGCACCCGGACGTTGTCGAAGATGAGCGACGCCGGGCCGCCCTCGCCCATGGTCTGGATGAACTCGGAGCGCCAGCCCATCGACCGGTCGACGAGGAACGCGGTCGTCCCGCCGCCGCGGACGCCCTTGTCGTGGTCGTTGACCCCGACCACGATGGCGAAGTCGGCGTCGTTGCCGTTGGTGATGAACGTCTTCTCGCCGTTGAGGATCCAGTCGTCGCCGTCGCGGCGGGCGCTCAGCTTGATGTTGGCCGCGTCCGACCCGGCGCCCGGCTCGGTGATCGCGAAGCAGGAGATGCGTTCGCCCTCGATGGTCGGGATGAGGTATTCGCGCTTCTGCTCCTCGTTGGCGAAGTAGAGGATGTTGTCCGCCTCGCCGCCGAAGCGAAACGGCACGATCGTGCGCCCGATCTCGGTCCAGATCAGCGACTGCAGCACGGCCGAGAGGTTCATCCCGCCGTACTCCTCCGGCGTCGACAGCCCCCAGAAGCCGAACTCCCTGGCCTTGAGCTGCAGCTCGCGCAGTTCGTCGCGGGTGATGCCGGGCTCGTGGCGGCGCTCGCGGCGAAGGAGCTCCTGCTCGAGCGGCTCGACCTCTTTCTTGATGAAGCTGCGGGCGGTGTCGCGAACGGCCCGTTCTTCGTCGGTCAGGCCAAAATCCATGGCATCAAACTAACGCCGAAAGTTTTTGCACGTCCAGTGCAGATCTTTGGGTCTTGGCAGTGTGACGTGGAACACTGCTCACTCAACAGGTCTCACGCTGGAGGCTGCCATGACCGTCCAGATTCCCGCGATCCGCCGGCTCAACGACGCGCTCGAGCACTGGGCCGAGCAGACCCCGCACGACGAGGCGCTGAGCTTCGCCGGCCAGCGCTGGACCTGGGCGCAGTGGCGGGACCGGGTCCACCACGCGACCGGCGCCCTGCGAGCGCTCGGGATCGGCCGTGGCGACACGGTCGCCACGCTCGACAAGAACCACCCGCAGAGCCTCGAGATCACGTTCGCGGCGGCCGCGCTGGGCGCCGCGCACGCGATCGCCAACTGGCGGCTCTCGGCCGGCGAACTGCAGTACATCCTCACCGACTGCGGCGCCAAGGTGCTTTTCGTCGGAGCCGACTTCGCCAAGACCGCGGACGAGCTCGACCTGCCGAAGGTCGAGCGGGTCATCGTCGTCGGCGGTTCCTCTGACGACGAATACGAGGCCTGGCTCGCGGCCGGCCCGCCGCTCGCGCCGGTCGCTGAGGTGGCCGACGACGACGTGTGCCTGATCATGTACAGCTCCGGCACGACCGGGCTGCCCAAGGGCGTCATGCTGACCCACCGCAACCTGGCCGCGCACACGGTCAACACGACGACGTCGCTGCCCTACTCGGAGGGCGACCGCAACCTCGTCGCGATGCCGCTGTTCCATGTCGGCGGCACGTCCTACGCGATTCTCGGCATCGCCAACGGGCGGCCGAGCACGCTGACCCGCGAACCCGACGCGGCCAGCCTGTTCGGCGCGATCGCCGAGGGCTGCACCCACGCGTTTCTGGTCCCGGCCGTGGTCAACGGCGTCCTGCAGGCGGGCGAGCAGGCGATCGCGGCGTTCAACCGGCTGCGGCGGTTGAGCTACGGCGCGGCGCCGATGCCCCTGCCGCTGCTGCGCCGGGCGCTCGCCGCGTTCCCGGACATGGAGTTCGTCCAGGTGTACGGGATGACCGAGCTGGGCGGCGTGGTGACGGTCCTCGGGCCGGAGGCGCACCGCGACGAGGCCCACCCGGAGCGGCTGATCTCGGCCGGGACCGTGCAGGCCGGCACGAAGATGCGCGTGGTCGACCCGGCGACGCTCGAGGACGTGCCGATCGGCGAGCCCGGCGAGCTGTGGTTCCACGGCGAGCAGCGGATGCTCGGGTACCACGGCAAGCCGGACGCGACGGCCGACGTGATCACCGAGGACGGCTGGCTGCGCAGTGGCGACATCGCCCGCGTCGACGAGGACGGCTTCGTCTTCATCATCGACCGGCTCAAGGACATGATCATCAGCGGCGGCGAGAACGTGTACTCGCCGGAGGTCGAGCAGGTGCTGGCCGAGCACCCGGCGGTCGGCGACGTCGCCGTCATCGGGGTCCCCGACGAGCACTGGGGCGAGCGGGTCAAGGCGGTCGTCGCCGCGGCGCCCGGCCAGACGGTCGATCCCGAGGCGCTGATCGCGTTCTGCCGCGAGCGGCTGGCCCACTACAAGTGCCCGTCGTCGATCGACGTCATCGACGTCCTGCCGCGCAACCCGGCTGGCAAGGTGCTCAAGCGAAACTTACGCGAGCCTTACTGGAGGGACCGCGGCCGGAACGTCTAGCGTCGGTTGTCAGCGCAGCGAAGCGCCGTCGGGCGCCTGGACCTCAGGTCGCGCTCCAGCGGCCTGATCGGAAGGCGGCCGGAAAAGGCGCGCAGCGAAGCGACCAGGAGGGCGAGACATGAGCGTCAAGCGTTGGCGGGAACTGCTTGCCAGCGAGCGGGACGCGGCAGCCCTCTACGACCGGCTGGCAGCGGCCGAGACCGGTGAACGGCGCAGCATCCTCGAGGAGCTGGCCGCCGTCGAGCGCAAGCACGCTGCGCACTGGGAGGAGAAGCTGCGCGCGGCCGGGGCGACTGTGCCGGACCGCTCGCCGGTCAGCCTGCGCACGCGGGTGCTCGGCGTGGTCGCCCGGCGCTTCTCGGCCTCGGCCGTGCTGCCGATCGTCGAGCGGGCCGAGAAGGCCGATGCCAGCCGCTACGACACCGAGCCGGACGCGATCGCCTCGATGGCCGCCGAGGAACGCGGTCACGCCCGCACGCTGGCCAACCTGGTCAAGGGCGGCAAACCGACGGCGGTCGAGCAGATCGGGCGGCGCGAACGGTGGCACCGCGGGGACCGCAGCGGATCATTGCGGGCCGCCGTGTTCGGGGTCAGCGACGGCCTGGTGTCCAACACCGCACTCGTCATGGGCTTCGCCGGCTCCGGGGCGTCCCGCTCGACGATCCTGCTGGCCGGCGTGGCCGGGCTGCTGGCCGGTGCGTTCTCGATGGCGGCCGGCGAATACGTGTCGATGTCCAGCCAGCGCGAGATGTACGAGCGGGAGATCGCGCTCGAGTCCGCCGAGCTCGCCGAGAACCCCGACGAGGAGCGCGACGAGATCGTGCTGCTCTACCGGGCCAAGGGCCTCGACCGGGTCCAGGCCGAGCAGCTGGCCGACAAGATCATGGCCGACCGCGACGTCGCCCTGGACACCCTCGCCCGTGAGGAGCTCGGCCTCGACCCGTCGGCGCTCGGCTCACCGTGGGCGGCGGCCGGCTCCAGCCTGCTCGCGTTCGCGGCCGGCGCGTTCGTCGTCGTCCTGCCGTACCTGTTCGGCGGCGGGAGGGCCACGTTCGTCATCGCCGTCGGCCTGGCGGTGCTCGCGCTCATCGCGGTCGGCGGCGGGATCGGCGCGCTCAACGGGCGCTCGCCGGCGCGTTCGGCCCTGCGTCAGGTCCTCGCCGGCGGGCTGGCGGCGCTGTTCACCTATGGCGTGGGTCACTTGATCGGGGTCTCAGTAGGGTAGTCGGGTGACTGTCATGCAGCCGGGCGAGGCGATGCGGTTCCTCGCCGACGGCACCCGCACCGGCAAGCTCGCCACCGCGTCGCCGAGCGGGGCACCGCACGTGGCCCCGATCTGGTTCGTCGTCGACGGCGACGAACTCGTCTTCACCACCGCGATCACCACGGTCAAGGGTCGCAATCTGCGGGCGAATCCGCGGGCGGCACTCGCCGTCGACCGGTCCGAGTTCCCGTACGACTGGGTGGTCGTGCGCGGCCCGGTGGTCGTTGTGGAACGGGCGCCGGACCTCCTCGAGTGGGCCACGCGCATCGCCGAGCGCTACGTGCCGGAGGGGCGGGCTTCTGAATATGGTTCACGCAACGCGGTGCCGGAGGAGCTGTTGTGCCGGCTGCGCATCGAGCGGATTGTGGGGGAAAGCGCAATCGCGCTGTAGGTTACTCTCCAGTAGGATTCCGGTATGACCTCCGCCGTCATCGTCGATCTCGTCCGCACCGCATCCGGCCGTGGCAAGCCCGGGGGCGCCCTGTCGGGGGTGCACCCGGTCAACCTGCTGGCCACCACGATCCGCACGCTGGTCGACCGCAACAACCTCGACCCGGCCCTGGTCGACGACGTCATCGCCGGCTGCGTGAGCCAGGTCGGCGACCAGTCGATCAACGTCGCCCGCACGGCCGCGCTGGTGGCCGGCTTCCCCGAGGCGGTGCCCGGCACCTCGATCGACCGGCAGTGCGGGTCGAGCCAGCAGGCCGCGCACTTCGCCGCCCAGGGCGTGCTGGCCGGCGTCTACGACGTCGTGATCGCATGCGGCGTCGAGTCGATGAGCCGCGTGCCGATGGGCAGCAGCACCAAGGGCGGCCAGCCGTTCGCGCCGCTCGCCGAGCGCTACCCGGACGGCCTTGTGGGCCAGGGCATCAGCGCCGAGATCATCGCCGGGCGCTGGAAGCTCGACCGCGGCCAGCTCGACGACTTCTCGGCCCGCTCGCACCAGCGCGCGGCGGCCGCCGACTTCACCCGCGAGATCATCCCGATCGAGGTGACCGCCGAGGACGGCACGGTCGCCCAGCACACGGTCGACCAGACCGTCCGCGGCGGCACCACGGTCGAGGGCCTGGCCGGGCTCAAGCCGTCGTTCTACGACGAGCGCCTGGCCCAGCGGTTCCCGGAGATCGCCTGGTCGATCACCCCGGGCAACTCATCGCCGCTGACCGACGGCGCGTCGGCCGTGCTCATCATGAGCGAGGAGAAGGCGGCCGCGCTCGGCCTGCGCCCGCGGGCCCGGTTCCACTCGTTCGCGGTCACCGGCAGCGATCCGCTGCTGATGCTGACCGGGGTGCTGCCGGCCACCGATAAGGTCCTCAAGCGGGCCGGCCTCTCGATCGCCGACCTCGACGCCTACGAGGTCAACGAGGCGTTCGCGCCGGTGCCACTGATCTGGCTGGCCGAGTTCGGCGCCGACCCGGTCAAGCTCAACCCGCACGGCGGCGCGATCGCGCTGGGCCACGCGCTGGGCGGTTCCGGCACGCGGCTGCTCACCACGATGGTGAACTACCTGGAGGCGACCGGCGGCCGCTACGGGCTACAGACCATGTGCGAGGGCGGGGGCATGGCCAACGCCACCATCATCGAGCGCATCTGAGGTTTGGGAGAACGCGACGACATGAACATCACCGACAAGGTCGCCCTCGTCACCGGCGGCGCCTCCGGCCTTGGCCTGGCCACGGTCAAGCAGTTGCTCGCCGACGGCGCCCAGGTCGTCATCGTCGACCTGCCGTCGTCCAACGGCAAGGCGGTCGCCGACGAGCTCGGTTCGAAGGCGCAGTTCGTGCCGACCGACGTGACGGACGAGGAGCAGGTGCAGGCGGCCGTCGACGCCGCCGTGGCGCGCGGCCCCCTCTCCGTCGTGGTCAACTGCGCCGGCATCGCCAATGCGATCCGGGTGGTCGCCAAGGACGGCACGGTGTTCCCGTTCGATGCCTTCAAGAAGGTCATCGAGGTCAACCTGATCGGCACGTTCAACGTCATCCGCCTCGCCGGGGCCAAGATGATCGCCTCGACGCCCGTCGACGGCGAGGAGCGCGGGGTCATCGTCAACACCGCGTCGGTCGCCGCGTTCGACGGCCAGATCGGCCAGGCCGCCTACTCGGCCTCCAAGGGTGGCGTGGTCGGCATGACGCTGCCGATCGCGCGCGACTTCGCGCAGCACAAGATCCGGGTCAACACGATCGCGCCCGGGCTGTTCATGACGCCGCTCTTCGCGGGCCTGCCGGAGGAGGCGGTCAAGTCCCTCGGTGCCCAGGTCCCGCACCCCGCGCGGCTGGGCCAGCCACCGGAATACGCGGCGCTGGTGTCGCACATCGTGGCCAACCCGATGCTCAACGGCGAGACGATCCGCCTGGACGGCGCGATCCGGATGGCCCCCCGCTGAAGGAGCTTGACGGGCTTAGCTATGGGTCATAGCTTTAGCTATGACCCATAGCCGGACCCGAGGAGAGCGCCGCCGGCACCAAACGATCCAGGAAATCCTCGACCACGCCGTGGCCGTCATGGACGAGGTCGGCGTCGCCGGGCTGTCGATGTCCGAGGTCGCCCGCCGGGTCGGCATGCGACCGCCGTCGCTGTACAAGTACGTTCCCTCCCGCTTGGCGCTCTTCGACCTGCTGTTCCGCGACGGCCAGCAGGCCAACCTCGAAGCCTTCCGGGCCGGTGCCGAAGGCGCGCCCCCCGGACTGAACGCCCTCGCCAAGGCTCTTCAAGCGAGCGGCCGGTGGGCCCTCGCCAACCAGTCGCTGGCCAAGCTGCTCTTCTCCCGTCCGGTACCGGGGTTCGAGCCATCCGCGGAGGCTTTCGCGCCCAGCCTCGAGATGGTCGCCGACGTCCAGCAGATGTTGCGGGACGCGGTCGCGCGAGGGGAGCTGCGACCCGAGGCGGCCGGCCCCGACGGGCTGACCATCGTCTCGATCCTCACCACCGGTGTGCTCAGCCAGCAGCTGTCCAACGAGCCCGACGCGGCGTTCGACGACGGCCGCTACACGCGGCTTGCCCCGCGCCTGTTCGACATGTTCACCAAGTATTACGAGGTGACCTGATGCAGACCCGCCAGCAAGCCCTCGCCACCCTGAGCGCCGAGCTGGAAGCGTTCCAGCGCCTGGTCGCCACCCTCGACGGCGACGACTGGTCCCGGCCGACCGCCAGCGCCGGCTGGACCGTGCGCGACCTGGTCGCCCACGTCGCCGGGCAGTTCGAGGAGCAAGCGAGCTTCGGCACCTTCCGGCGACGGCTGCGCGAGGCCAAGCGGCGCTATCCGGACCGGATCGTGCTCGACGCACACAACCAGCTGCAGATCGACGAGCTGGCCGGCCGGCCAACGGAGGAGCTCAAAGGACACCTCAACCACCACGTACCGCTGGCGCTGAAGGCAATCCGCCGGACCCCGGGACTCGTGCGCCGGCTGCCGAGCACCATCTTCTTTCCCGAGCCTGCGCTGCCCGACCGGCGCATGTCGTATCTGTTCGACGTCCTCACGTCGCGGGACACCTGGATGCACCGGCTGGAGATCGCCGACGCGACCGGACGACCGTTCACTGTGGACGATCACGATCGGGCCGTCGTCGAGCGGGTGCTCTTCGACCTCGACCGGGCGTGGACCGGGCCGGGGCTCACGATCGAGCTGACCGGCGACATCACCGGCGTGTGGACACTCGGCAACGACGAAAAGCAGACCGTCGACGGCTTGACGCTGATGCGAAACCTCTCCGGCCGCGGCGGCCTCGAGCCCGACCACCCGCTGAGCGACGCCCGCGTGGTGTTCTAAGCGAACAGCTCCACCACAGGACGGCTTCGGGTCTCGGAGCGGAACAGGAACTTCGCGGCCTCGACCATGTGCCGGCGCCAGTGGTCCTCGGCGGCGTCGGCGTCCCGCTCCTCGACGAGCCGCACGAATTTCTCGTATGAGCGGATGACCCGCTGGAACCGCGCCGGGTTTTCCGATTCGCCGAAGCTCTGCGCGACGGTCAGCCGCAGGTGCGTGGCGACGATGTCCTGCAATACCGCGCTCTGCACGGCCAGTGTCTTGTTGCCGGAGCGATCGACCATCAATTCGTGGAACCGGTAGGTCAAGCCGGACCACCGGCCCGGGTCCGGCACGGCCTTCGGCCCCGCATCCACGACCCGGCGCAGGTCCTCGATGCACGCGCGCAGGTCGGCGAGGTCCTGCTTGGTGCGCCGGCGGGCGAGCAGGCGGGCACAGTAGGGCTCGGCGACCAGCCGCGCCTCGTAGACGTCGTCGATCGTCGTGCCCTGCAACTGCAGCAGCACGCCCACGTAGCGGGCGGCGACCGACACGTCCGGGGTCAGCACTTGAGCACCGCCGCGCGAGCCGCGCCGGACGGTGATCAGCGACTCGGTCTCGAGGATGCGAAACGCCTCGCGCAGGGTCGGCCGGGACACGCCGTATTGCTCCATGAGCTGCACCTCAGACGGCAGCGTCGCACCGGAGGCGAGGTCGCCGCGCACGATCTGGCGGCGCAGGTCGGCCGCGATCAGCTCGGCCGTCTTCGGAGCGCGGAGCACCTTGCCAACGGTCAGCATCTACACCCCGAGGTCCCGGCCGATGATCTCCTTCATGATCTCGGTCGTACCGCCGAAGATCGTTTGGATCCGAACGTTGCGGTAGTCGCGGGCGATCGGGTATTCGAGCATGTAGCCGTAGCCGCCGTGCAGTTGCAGGCACTGGTCGACGACGCGCTTGGCGAGCTCGGTCACCCACCACTTGGCCTTGGCCGCGTCGACCGCGCTGAGCGTGCCGTCGACCATCCGCACGAGGCAGTCGTCCACATAGGCCTGAGCGATGTCGATCTCGGTGGCCATCTCCGCGAGCGTGAACCGGTTGGCCTGGAACGACCCGATCGGCCGGCCGAACGCGGTGCGCGTCTTGGTGTAGTCCAGCGTCTCCTCGAACACGCGCCGGGCGCCGGCGGCCGCGCTCACCGCGATCGACAACCGCTCGGACGGCAGGTTTTCCATCAGGTGGATGAAGCCACGGCCTTCCTGGCCGAGCAGGTTGCCGGCGGGGACCCGTACCCCCGAGAACGACAGCTCGGCGGTGTCCTGGGCGGGCAGCCCCAGCTTGTCCAGCTTGCGGCCGCGCTCGAAGCCCGGCATCCCGTCCTCGACCATCATCAGGCTGATGCCGTGGTGCCCGGCCTGCGGGTCGGTGCGCGCCACGACGATGACGGCCTCGCTGTTGAGACCGTTGGAGATGAACGTCTTCTGCCCGTCGAGGATCCAGTCGTCGCCGTCGCGGCGAGCCGTGGTGCGGATCCCGTTGAGGTCGCTGCCCGCGCCCGGCTCGCTCATCGCGATCGCGAACGTCAGCTCGCCACTGGTCAGCCCCGACAACCAGCGCCGCTTCTGCTCGTCGGTGCCAAGGCGCATCAGATAAGGCGCGATCACGTCGTTGAGCAACGTGAACGCCGGCCCGTGCACCCGCGCGCGGGCCATCTCCTCGGCGACGATGGCGTTGTAGCGGAAGTCGGTGAGGCCGAGCCCACCGTATTCGGGGTCGACGTAGAAGCCGACGATGCCGCGCTTGGCGGCCGCGGTGTAGACCTCGCGGTCGACCCGGCCCTCCTGCTCCCACCGCTCGTGGTGAGGCAGCACCTCACGGGCGATGAACTCGCGGACCAGATCGCGAAACTGCTCGTGCTCGGTTGTGAACAACGGCCGGGGTCGCGGCATGCCGTTGAGTGTAATCAGTTACCTGTATGGCGTGCTAGCCTGCCGCTATGGCAACTGGTCCGCTGGCCGGAATCCGGGTGGTCGAGCTCGCCGGCATCGGTCCCGCTCCCTTCGCCTGCCTGCTCCTGGCCGAGTTGGGGGCCGACGTCATCCGGGTCGACCGGCCGGGCGGCAGCGGCCTCGGCGTCACCGACGGGCTCAACCGCAGCCGGCCATGCATCGCCGTCGACCTCAAGACGCCTGAGGGCGTTGCGGTCGTCCTGCGGCTCGTCGAGTCGGCCGATGTGCTGATCGAGGGCCTGCGCCCGGGGGTGACCGAGCGGCTGGGGGTAGGACCCGACGCGTGCCTTTCGCGCAACCCGCGCATCGTCTACGGGCGGATGACCGGCTGGGGCCAGGAAGGCCCGATGGCCCAGATGGCCGGGCATGACATCAACTACGCCGCGATCACCGGCGCGCTGCACACGATCGGCCCCAAGGAGCGGCCGCTGCAGGCGGTCAACCTGGTCGCCGACTTCGGGGGCGGCGCCATGTTCCTGGTCGTCGGCGTGCTCGCGGCGCTCCTCGAGCGCGGCTCGAGCGGGCGCGGCCAGGTGGTCGACGCCGCGATGGTCGACGGCGCGGCCGCGCTGGCCACCATGATCTATACGATGCTCGGGACCGGCCACTGGATCGACCGCCGGCAGTCCAACCTGCTCGACGGCGGGGCGCCGTTCTACGACACCTACCAGTGCAAGGACGGCCGGTTCGTCGCCGTCGGCGCGCTCGAGCCCCAGTTCTACCGGGCGCTCGTCGAGGGGCTCGGGCTCACGCTCGAGGGCGGTCAGCTGGACGTGGCCCACTGGCCTGCACATCGGGCCGCGTTCGCCGCCGCTTTCTTGACGCGCACCCGGGACGAGTGGGCCGAGCACT
>Ga0207661_10000966_pt1 | contig 18937 bp, 15 predicted proteins | sample KBSC713LmetaG_FD_184337 | JGI IMG/M metagenome (GOLD analysis project Ga0207661, IMG submission 184337) | Corn rhizosphere microbial communities from Kellogg Biological Station, Michigan, USA - KBS C7.1-3L metaG (SPAdes) (version 2) | ecosystem: Host-associated > Plants > Roots > Rhizosphere ...
CCGCTATCTGGTCGTCCCGGCGGCGCTGCTGTGGACGGTCGCTCGTCGCCCCGCTCTCGCCGCCTTCCTCGAGGGTGAGTGCCGCCGCCTTGCCCTGCGCGATCGCGTCTGCGCCCTCTACGAGCTGCCAAGTCGTGCCAGAACCTCAATCCCAACCTCGCTCCGGTCGAAGGAGGCTGCATGGAAGTGAATCCGAAGAAGGTGCTCTACGTCTCCCACAACCACCCGGTGATCCGGCCCGGCGGCGCCGAGGCCTACGCCTTCGAGCTGCACGAGGCGATGCGCGACGAAAGCGAGTGGGAGTCGCTCTTCCTCGCCCGCACCGGCCCGCCCTTCTCCACCTCCTCGCGCTACCACGAGGGGACGCTGCTGACCGGCGTCGACGACCGCGACCCCGGCCAGTACTTCTTCTACACGGAGCTGAACGACTTCGACTGGCTGCTCAACGCGACTCGGGAGAAGTCGACGATCACCACCCACCTGCGCGACTTCCTCCAGGCCCAGCAACCCGACGTCGTCCACTTCCAGCACACCCTCTTCATCGGCCTGGAAGCGATCCGCGAGGTCCGCAACACGCTGCCCGACGCCGCGATCGTCTACACCCTGCACGAGTTCCTGCCGATCTGCCACCGCCATGGCCAGCTGCTGCGGGCGACCGACGAAGAGCCCTGCCTGGAAGAGTCGCCGCGCCGCTGCCACGAGTGCTTCCCCGACATCGCCCCGCAGGAGTTCTTCATGCGCAGGAAGCTGATCCAGTCGCACATGGAGCACGTCGACCTCTTCATCGCTCCGAGTGCGCAGCTGCGCGACCGCTACGTCGACTGGGGGCTGCCGACCGAGAAGATCAAGGTCGAGGAGTACGGTCGCCTGCCGCTCGATTACGTCCCCGGCAACCCGCGCCGCAAAAAGCGCAACCGCTTCGGCTTCTTCGGCCAGTTCAGCCACTACAAGGGAGTCAACGTCGTCCTCCAGGCGGCGAAGAAGCTGGCCGAAGACGACGTCGACGCGACCATCTACCTGCACGGCGCCAACCTCGAGATCCAGCCCCCCGAGTTCCAGGAGGAATTCGCCACCCTGCTGGAGGAGAGCGGCGACCGCGTGGTGATGATCGGCCGCTACGACCACGACCGGCTCGGCTCGCTGATGGAGAGCGTCGACTACGTCCTCGTTCCCTCGCGCTGGTGGGAGAACTCGCCGCTGGTGATCCAGGAGGCGTTCATGCACGGCCGCCCGGTGATCTGCAGCAACATCGGCGGCATGGCGGAGAAGGTCACCGACGGCGTCGACGGCCTCCACTTCCGGGTCGGCGATCCGGAGGACCTGGCCCGCGTGATCTCCGAAGCCGCCGGTTCGGGCCAGACCTGGCGCAACCTGACCGCCCAGATCAAGCCGGTGTACCCGATGCGGACGCACGTCGAGGAGCTGGAGCAGCTCTACGAAGGCCTGCTCTCGGAGCGTGCGATGGCGATCGGAGCGGCGTCGTGAAGGCCGGGATCGGCAGCGGCCACGAGCAGCTTGTGGGGGGAGCCTTCGCGAGCGGCAACGGCGAGCCCGAGTCGCCGCGGGCGCTGATCAGCTGGCTGGCGACCGACGTGATGCTCGTCGCCGCCGACCTCGGCGCCGAGCCCGAGCCCGAGGTTGAGCTGACGGTCGCCGGCGAGCCGGCGGAGCTAGAGGTGCGCTGGCTCGCGCCGGTGGGCGCGGACGGCGACGTTCCCGCCGTGACCCTGCTCACCGTCTGGGTCTCGCGGCCCGTCGGCGGGCGCACGGTGGAGCTGCGTGTGCGCAGCGGCGGCGAGGAGGTCGGCTTCGGCCCGGCTCTGGCTCTCGCCGCCGTCGACCTGCGGACCACGATCAGGGAGAAGCTGGCCGGCCTGGAAGCGGAGACCCGGGTGCAGGCGCTTACTTTCCTCGCGGCGGCGTCCGCCGAGCACGAGCGCACGCTCGATCCGCTCGGTCTGGCCAAGAGCCTCTTCGTCCTCCGCGAGGCGCTGCGGGATCCCTACCCGCGACCGGAGCTGCACCCCGACGAGTCCCAGGGGCTGCACATCGGCGCCGTCGCCAAGATCGACGACCGCACATTCTTCGTCCGCGGCTGGGCCCGCGACGACCAGGCGCCGATCGCCCGCCTCGACGCGGTCTCCCCGGAGGGCTCACGGACCCCGATCCTCGAGCGCCTGATCCGGGTCCCCCGTCCCGACCTCGAGGAGCTCTTCCGGGGGGCGCCGCGCCCGGTCGCCAAACCCGGCTTCGTCTGCTTCTTCGAGGTCGAGAACCCCAGCCGCCTCGCCGAGGGCTGGATCTTCGAGCTGGAAAACTCGGCCGGGGTGGCGATCGAGGCGAGCGCCCCAGCGGCGACAGTCGACCCGCTCACGGTCCGCGACACGATCCTCGGCGAGCTGGTCCGCGAGCGGCGGGTGGACACGCCTCTGATGGGCCAGCTCGCACCCGCCGTCGTCCGCCTCCAGGAGGAGCTGACGGCGCGGGTCGAGGTCGAGGAGGTCGAGGACTTCGGCGCGCCTCCGACCGAGGCGGACGTCTCGGTGGTGGTGCCGCTCTACCGCCGCGTCGACCTGATCGAGCACCAGCTTGCCCAGTTCGCCAACGACTCTTCGATGCTGGGGGCCGAGCTGATCTACGTCCTCGACTCGCCGGAGCTGGGTCCGGAGCTGCTGCCGCAGGTCGCCGAGCTGCACGAGCTGTACCGGATCCCCTTCCGGCTCGCGATCCTCTCCCGCAACGGCGGCTTCGCTGTTGCCTCCAATCTCGGCGTCTCCATGGCCCGGGGGCGGCTGGTGCTGCTGCTCAACTCCGACGTGCTCCCCGATCGCCCCGGCTGGCTGCCGGACCTGGTCGAGGCCCACGACTCGCTGCCCGAGGCCGGCGTGGTCGGGCCGAAGCTGCTTTACGACGACGGCTCGATCCAGCACGCCGGGCTCGAGTTCCGCCGCAACCCGGCGAGCGGGGGGTGGCAGCTCGCTCACGCCTTCAAGGGTCTGAACCGAGGCTTCGACAGGGCGGGCGAACGGCGCCGGGTGCCGGCGCTGAGCGGCGCCTGCATGCTGCTCGAGCGTGAGCTCTACGAGGACCTCGGCGGACTCTCGGTCGACTACGTCAAGGGGGGCTACGAGGACGCCGAGCTCTGCATGCGGCTGCGGGATAGGGACCTGGAGGCCTGGTACGTGCCTGAGGTGGAGCTCTTCCACCTCGAGGGCCGCTCCTACATCCCCTCAGAGACCGACATGAGCAACCGCTTCAACGCCTGGCTCTTCGACCAGCGCTGGGGCGAGCGGGCCCAGGGCAGCGCCGGGGACGGAGCCTGATGGCCGAGCTGACTGCAACCGCCGTGGTGGCGATCGACTCGGTCGAGGTCAACGGCGAGAGCGACTACGTTTACGGCGCCAACGTCGACAGCCCGGGGGAGGGGGTCGCGAGCGACGCCTACACCTTCCCGATCGAAGGCTGGATCCTCAGCAGGGCGCTGAGGGTCGAGCGGATCGAAGTCCTCCACGAGGAGCGGCCGGTGGCGGTTACCCCGCTGGACTTCGAGCGCCGCGACATCGGCGAAGCCTTCCCGCAGGTGGAGGGCGCCGAGCGCAGCGGCTTTCGCCTCGCTGTCAACTCGCTGCGGCTGCCGGCGGAGTTCGAGCTGGTCATCCGCGCCAAGCTGGAGGACGACACGCGCCTGCCCCTGGCCCGGCTGCGCGGATCGCGCCGCCGCCTCCCCGCCTCGCCGGGAGGGGAGATCCAGCCGCTGATGGTCAACACGATCGGCCGCAGCGGCTCGACCCTGCTCGTCACCCTGCTCAGCTCCCATCCCGACGTGGTCGCCTTCTCGCCCTTCATCAAGGATGCGCGCGTCTCCACCTACTGGACCAACGTGATGCAGGAACTGGCCGAACCCTCGGCCTACCTGGCTCCCTTCGACCCGCCCGACCTCGACGCTCACCGCTGGTGGCTCGACGGCGGTCAGGAGCTGGGTGACGAGGAGGTCGAACGGTGGCTCGGGAGCGAGTCGGTCGATTCGCTCGTCGCCATGACGCGCGCCCAGATCGAGGCCTTCTACGCCCACGTCGCCGGCGCCGAGAGGCCGCGCTTCTTCGTCGAGAAGTTCCTGCCCCACCAACTCGTGCCCGACCTGCTCGGCGAGATCTACCCCGGCGCCCGCGAGGTCGTCCTCGTGCGGGACTTCCGCGACATGCTCTGCTCGGTGATCGCCTTCACCCGCAAGCGGGGCTGGGACTCCTTCGGCCGCACCGAGGGGGGCGACGACGCCGAATACGTGCGCACGACCCTGCGGGAATCGGGCGAAATCCTCTCCGGCCGGCTGAAGCGCGCGGCGGCGCGGCCGTGCCTGGTCCGCTACGAGGACCTGGTCCTCGACCCGGAGCCGGCTCTCGCCGCGCTCTTCGCCGAGCTCGGGCTGAGCGCCGACCCCGAGCTGGTGGCGATGACCGTGCGCCGGGCAAAGGAGGACACGGCGGCGATGGACCACCACCGCACCAGCTCCGACCCGGCGGCTTCTATCGGGCGCTGGCGGCAGGATCTGCCTGAGGAGATCGCGCAGATCTGCGAGGAGGAGCTGGGCGCCCTCCTCCACGAATTCGGTTACCTCGATTCCTGACCGACCAATCGAGGAGGATGGGACGCGCATGACGCGACTGGTGATCAACGATGTCGAGCAGCGCCAGGACGGCGCCCGGGGCCTGCTCGGCTGCCGGGTCGACGGGCCAAAGCCGGACGCCACCAGCGCCACTTACTCCTTCGAGCTGGTCGGCTGGGCGCTCGCTGAGACCGGTCCGATGACCCGCGTTGAGGCGATCCAGGAGGGCCGGGTGGTCGCCGCCGCCGAGCCCGGCGAGGCGCGGGAGGACATCGCTGGCGCCTTTCCCGAGGTTTCCCACGCCGGGGCCTGCGGCTTCCGCGTCCCCGTCGGGACGGTCGACCTGCGTCGCGAATTCGAGCTCTCGGTCGTCGCCTGGGGCGGCGACGGCGCCCGCACCGAGCTGGCGAAGGTCCGCGGCGAAAGGGCTGCGCTGCCGGCCGTCTCGGATGACCTGATTCAGCCGCTGATGGTCAACACGATCGGCCGCAGCGGCTCGACCTGGCTGGTCTGGGTGCTGAGCTGCCTCGCCGACTCGGTCTGCGTCAGCCCTTGGTCTTCGGATGCGCGCGTCGGCAGCTACTGGACCAGCGTTCTGCAGACCCTCGCTCGGCCGCAGAGCTACCTGGCCCAGCTCGAGCCAGGGCCGATCGGGCAGCCGAGCTGGTGGTACGACCGGCCCGATCTCAAGTTCGGCGCCGGCGGGGTCCCCTCGCTGGAGGGCTGGCTGGGCGGCGATGCGGTCGACCAGCTGACGGCGATGTGCAGCGGGCGGATCGAGACCTTCTACTCGCGGCTCGTCGAGCCCGGTGTCAGGCCGCGCTTCTTCGTCGAGAAGTTCCTGCCCCACCAAGTCGTGCCCGACCTGCTCGGCGAGATCTACCCCGGCGCCCGCGAGGTCGTCCTCGTGCGGGACTTCCGCGACATGCTCTGCTCGGTGATCGCCTTCAACCGCCGGCGCGGCTACGAGGCCTTCGGCAGGGCGAAAGCCAAGAGCGACGAGGAATACGTCGAGACCGTCCTGCGCAGCTCGGCCGAGTGGCTGAAGCGCCGCCTCGACGAGGGCGGCGACTCGATCCACCTCGTCCGCTACGAGGACCTGATCGAAAAGCCGGAGCCGACGGTGGCGGAGATGATGGGGTACCTCGGCCTCGACTCCGGGGAAGACGCGGCGGCCGCGGTCGTCGAGCGGGCCGAGCGCGAGGCGCCGACCGTGGATCAGCACCGGACCTCGGAGAAGGTCTCAGCCTCGATCGGTCGCTGGCGGCGCGACCTTCCCCCCGAGCTGGTCCAGGTGTGCGCAGACGTGCTCGACCCGGTCCTCGTCCAGTTCGGCTACGCGCCCACGCACGAGCTGGCGCCGGAAAGCTGACCCGCATGGGCCGGGTTGCCGTCGGCGGCGCACTGGCCCAGCGCCCGGGCTACGGCGGTCATGCCTGGGCGCTGCTCAACTACCTGCTCGGCTTCCGTCAGCTCGGCCACGACGTCCTCTTCGTCGATCGCCTCGATCGCGAGATGGCGGCCTCCGAGGCCAAGCGGAAGCGCTGCGTCGAGTGGTTCGTCGCCGTACTCGAGGGGGCCGGGCTGGCCGGGTCCTACTGCCTGCTGGACGGCGCGGAGACGATCGGCCTCTCGCGCGCCGAGACGACTGCGCGGCTGCGCGACTCGTTGCTGCTGCTCAACGTGATGGGCTTCGTCGACGACGAGGAGCTGCTGGCCGCCTCCCCCCGGAACGTCTTTCTCGATATCGACCCCGGCTTCGGGCAGATGTGGCGCCAGCTCGGACTTGGGGACGTATTCGCCGGCCACGACGCCTACGTCACCGTCGGCGAGAAGATCGGCGACCCCGACTGCCTCGTTCCCACCTGCGGCCTCGACTGGGTGAGGTCCCCGCACCCGATCCCGCTCGACGAGTGGCCGGCCGCGCCTCAGGGGGAGAAGGTGACCAGCGTCGGTAGCTGGCGAGGTCCCTACGACCCGGTCGAATATGAGGGCCGCCGGTTCGGCCTGCGGGCCCACGAGCTGCGCAAGCTGGTCGAGCTTCCGGCCCGTGTAGCACCCGAAATCGAGCTGGCGCTGGAGATCGACCCGGCCGACGGCGCCGACCTCGAAGCGCTGCGCGGCGCCGGCTGGGGACTGGTCGACCCGGCCGCCGTGGCCGGCGACCCCGACTCCTACCGTCGCTACGTCCGCGGCTCGATGGCCGAGCTGATGGTGGCGAAGGGGATCTACGTCGAGACCCGCAGCGGCTGGTTCAGCGAGCGCAGCGCCGCCTACCTCGCCAGCGGCCGCCCGGTCGTCGCCCTCGACACCGGTTTCAGCGAGCGCTACCCGAGCGGCGAAGGGCTGATGGCCTTCGACGACCTCGAGGGGGCGCGGGCCGCGATCGAAGCGGTCCGCGGAGACTGGGAGCGCCACTCGCGGGCGGCGCGGGAGATCGCGGCCGAGCACTTCGAGGCGAAACGGGTGCTGGGGCGGTTGCTGGAGGAGGTGACCCGGTGAGGCGGCTCAACTGGGGCTGCGGCGAACACCTCGGCGTCGGCTGGATCAACTCCGACGTCAAGGACCAGCCGGGCGTCGATTTGGTCGCCGACATCCGCGCCGGGCTGCCGCTCGAGAACGACAGCGTCGACTACGCGATCAGCATCCACGCGCTGCCGGAGTTCGCCTACCCCGAGCTGGTCCCCGTGCTCGAAGAGCTGCGCCGGGTCCTCGTCCCCGGCGGCACCCTGAGGCTCGCCCTGCCGGACCTGCGCCGGGGGATCGAGGCCTACCTCGCCGGCGAGGACACCTACTTCAAGGTCGATCCGGAGGAGGTCGCGAGCCCGGGCGGACGGTTCATCGTGCAGATGCTCTGGTACGGGTACTCGCGCACCCTCTTCACCGCCGACTTTGCGGTCGAACTGCTGCAGCGGGCGGGGTTCGATGGAGTGCGCGAGTGCGCCTACCGGGAGACCGGGAGCGGCATCGCCGAGATCGTCGAGCTCGACAACCGCGAGGACGAGAGCCTATTCGTCGAGGGCACCAAGCCGCGCGTCTCGCGGCGCTCGCGAAGGGCACGAAAGTCCTGGAAAGACGCGAGCCGGGGATACAATCCCGCGGTGGCGCGGCGAGAAGCAATCAAAGTCATCGAGGTCGCCGGAGCGGAGCCCGAGGGAGGGCTGCGGCAATCTCACCTCGATGCCCCCACCGCGGGCAGCGAGCTCGAGTCGAACGCGATGAAAATCGTCGGCTGGGCGGTCGGCAAAGAACAGCCGGTCAGCGCGGTCGAGGTCGTGGCCGGCGGCGAGGTCGTGGCGACGGCGGCGCCCGAGATCGAGCGCCCCGGGGTCGCCAAGGCCTACCCCGATACCCCCGGCGCCGATCGCGCCGGCTTCCGACTCGTCGTCCAGGGAAGCGGCGAGGGACGGCACGAGCTGACGGTGCGGGGGGTAGTCGACGGCGAGCGCGCCCCAATCGGATCGATCGTCCTGGAGATCCGACGCCGCGGCCTGCTCAGCCGCCTGTTCGGTTGAGTGCCCGCGATCTCACCGTCGTCGCGATCGAGGAGCGGCCGGCGCCGGCCGGCGTCGACGGTTGGCGCCTGGACTACCCGGAGCCCGGCTCCAGCGTCGAGCCTGGGGCGCTGCGGCTGGCCGGCTGGGTGGTTCCCAGGGGAGGCTCGGTGGGCGCCGTGGAGCTGATTCACGAGGGTCGGCTGGTCGCCTCGGCCGAGCTCGGGGTCGAGCGCCCAGGGGTGGCCGAAGTCTTCGCCGCGCCGGCGGCGGAGCGGCCGGGCTTCAGGGTCGGGGCCAATCTCGCGGCGCTGCGCGAGGGCGAGGAGCTGGAGCTGGAGCTGCGGGCCGTGCTCGAGGGCGGCTCGCGACCGCAGGTGGGCGCGGTTCGGGTACGACGGGGCGAGGGTGGCGAGGCGCCGCTTGTCTCGGTGGTGATCCCATGCTGGAACCAGGCCCATTACCTCGGCGAGGCGATCGAGAGCGTGCTGGTCCAGAGCTACCCGCGGCTGGAGCTGGTCGTCGTCGACGACGGCTCCGCTGACAACAGCGCCGAGGTGGCGGCGCGCTACCCCGGCGTGCGGCGGGTCCGCCAGCCCAACCGCGGCGTCGCCGCCGCCCGCAACCGCGGGCTCGCGGAGTCCCGCGGCGAGTACGTCGTCTTCCTCGACGCCGACGACCGGCTGCTGCCCCAGGCGCTCGCGGTGGGCGTCGAGAGGCTGGTGGCCGAGCCCGACGCCGCCTTCGCCGCCGGGATGCCGCGGGACATCGGCCGCGGCGGCGCGGTGATCCGCGAAGCCCACCAGCCCCTGATCCTCCGCGACCATTACTTGAAGCTGCTGGAGGAATGCTTCATCTGGTCGGGCTCCTCGCTCGTCTACCGGCGCGGCGCTCTCGATGCCGTCGGAGGTTTCGAGGAGCGGCGGGTCGCCGCCGACGACTACGAGCTCTACCTGAAGCTGGCCCGCGCCTCCCCGGTCGTCTGCCACGAGGAGGTGGTGACCGAGTACCGCCGCCACGGCACCAACACCACCCGCAGCGCGGGCCTGGTGCTGAGTTCGCAGATCCAGGTCCTGAAGGGGCAGCGGCGCGGGTTGCGCGGCGCCGAGGAGCGCTCGGCGCGAAGGTTGGGGATCCGCAACACTCGCGCCCAGCAGGGTGAGGCGCTGGTCGAGCGCATCGCCAACGCCCGGCGGCGGCGGGAATGGGGCGCGGTGCTCCGCAACCTCCGGACCCTCGTCCGCTGGGATCCGGGCGCCCTGCTGCGCTACCGGCGCCGCGGCATCTCCCGTCCGGGCGCTCGCTTCGAGCACCTCGAAGGAGGGGCGAAGCCCTGATGGAGCAGCCCACGCCCTTGGTCAGCGTCGCGATGCGCACCTATGCGCATGCCCCCTTCGTCGCCCAGGCGATCGAGAGTGTCCTCTTCCAGGAGGCGCCGTTCGCCTTCGAGCTCGTGATCGGCGAGGACTGCTCGGGCGACGGCACCCGCGAGATCGTCGAAAGCTACGCGGAGCGATTCCCCGACCGGATCCGCACGGTGCTGCCGCCGGAGAACGTCGGCCACGGCGAGATCCTGCGCCGGACCCTGGCGGAGACGCGCGGGCGCTTCGTCGCCTACCTCGACGGCGACGACTACTGGACCTCGCTGGCGAAGCTGCGCCGCCAGGCCGAGTATCTGGAAGCGCACCCGGAGTCCGCCACCTGCTTCCACGACGCCAGCCTCGTCTATGACCTCGCCGGCGCTCCCTCGGGGACGACGACTCCCGCGCTGGCCGAGGCGAGCTTCGGGCTGGAGGACATCCTCACCGAGTGCTTCATCCCCTCACCGGCGATGATGTTCCGGCGCGAGATCGTCGACGAGCTGCCCGGCTGGGCCTTCGACTCGGCCTGGATTGACTGGCTGATCCACATCCGCTGCGCCGAGCGCGGCCCGATCGGCTATATCCCCGAGCCCCTGGCCGCCTACAGGGTCCACGACGGGGGCATGTTCTCTGCGCTGGACCGGATCTCCCAGATCGAAGAGGACCTGCGCTTCTACGAGCGGCTCGCCCCCGAGCTTCCCGGGCAGGAGGAGCTGATCGAGCGGTGCCTGCGGTTCCGCGGCGCCCAGCTGGCGGTCGAGCGGCTGGGGGTCCCTTTCGGCGCCTGCGTCGTCCTCGTCGATCCGCGGCGCGAGCTGAAGCCGTACTTCAACGGCCGCCACGCGCGCAACCTGCCGCGCCGGGACGGCCGCGAGGTGACCGAGCTGGAGACGATACGCCGCGCCGCCGCCGACCTCGCCCCGGCGCAGCCGGACTACCGCGGCGCGGTCGAGCCGACCGCGGAGGGGGGCTGCTTCGTCGTCGTGCCCGCCAGCGCCCGCGAGTGGCTGCAGGGTCGCGACGGGCTGCGCGAGTACCTGGCCCGCGAGGGCCGGGAGGTCTGGAGCGATGCCTCCGCCAGCGTCTTCGAGCTGCCGCTCGACCTCGACGGCGGCCGAGTCGCGATCCGGCCGACGCGGCGGGCGCAGATCCTCAGGGAGGAGAAGCTGCCGGCGGAGCTGCTCGGGGCAAACCTGGAGGCTCCGGTCGCGGACGCGTCCCTGCCCGCCCACGCCGTGACCGCGATCGGCTGGGTGCTCGGCGCCGAGGAGGCGGTCGAGGCGGTCGAGTTCTGGGCCGGCGGCGAGCGTCTCTGGCGAGCGCCGGTCGACCTGCCGCGGCCGGACATCGAGCGCGCCTTTCCCGACCGGCAGGTCCGGACCCCTGGCTTCCGCACCACGGTCAACGCCCTGCAGCTGCCGCCGGGGAGCCTCGTCGAGGTGGTGGCGGTGCTGCCGGGGGAGCGGCACGCGCGCTTCGCCGAGCTGCGCTTCGAAGACGGGTCCGGCGGCTGAGGGAGGATCCGGGACGATGGGCGCACTGGTCGAGTTCACCGAGGTCTCGGTCTCCACGCCGGAGCTGCTGCACGGCGCCTTCGTCGACGAGCCGAAGGCGGGTGCGACCCTCGACGCCCATGCGGTCGACCTGCTCGGCTGGGCGCTGGGGGAGAGCGCGCGTGTGGTCGCGGTCGAGTTCCTGATCGATGGCAGGGTCTTCTGGCGCGCCGCCGTGCGGGCCGAGCGCCCCGACCTCGCCGAGGCCTTCCCCGACTACCCGGACGCCGGCCGGGCCGGGTTCCGCACGACGATCAACCTGATCGGGACCCCGCCGGAGTTCGAGGTCGAGCTGGCGGCGGTGCTGAAGAGTCAGCGCCGGGTCCCGTTCGGGACCGTCCGCGGCCGTCATCTCTGGCGCCGCGACCACGCTGGCGATTTCGCCGAGCTGGTCTCGGTGGTGATCCCCTGCTTCGGGCAGTCCCACTATCTGAGCGAGGCGATCGAGAGCGTGCTCGCCCAGACCTACCCGCACCTCGAGATCCTCGTCGTCGACGACTCCTCGTCCGACAACGCTTCTGAGATCGCCGGCCGCTACCCGGGGGTGCGCTGCCTGCGCTGCGACAACAGCGGCATGGCCGGCGCCCGCAACTTCGGCATCCGCAGCACGAGCGGTGACTTCCTCGTCTTCCTCGACGCCGACGACCGGCTGCTGCCGGGGGCGATCGAGGCCGGGCTGCGCGAGCTGCGGGAGCACCCCGAGGCCGCCGCCGTCAGCGGCCACTTCCGGCGCATCGCCCAGGACGGGAGCCCGATCGAGACCTTCGAGCAGCCGGTCGTGCGGCGCGACCACTACGCGCGGCTGCTGACCGACAACTGGGCCGGGTTCCCGGCCCGCTCGGTCTACCGGCGGGCGGTGTTCGAGCACGTCGGGGGCTTCGACCCCGAGCTCGACGCCACCGCCGATTTCGGCCTCAACCTCGAAATCGCCCGCCAGTTTCCGTACTGGAGCCACGGCGAGCTGGTAGCCGAGCACCGGACTCACGGCGGCAACTCGAGCGGCGACGCGGCCCGGATGCTGGCGCAGAGCCTGGCCGCCGTGCGCCGGCAGCGGCCCCACACGCGCGAGACCCCCGAGCTGAAGCAGGCCTACCGGACTGCTCGCAAGTTCTGGAAGCAGTACTACGGCGAGCTGCTGGTTGCCCAGATCGGCAAATCGCTGCGCGACGGGGAACGCGGTCGGGCGCTGCACGAAACCGCGACCCTCGCCCGCTACAGCCCTCGCCTCCTGCCGCGGGTCCCGGGGGCGAAGCAGCGCCCGCTGCCCTCCTAGGCGATGGCGACTGCGATCGTCGCCGGGGCGCTCGCCAACAAGCCGGCAAACGGCGGCGAGGCCTGGGTGCGGCTCTCCTGGGTGCTGGGGCTGCGTCGGCTGGGGTGGGACGTGCAACTGGTCGAGCGGCTGGAGACCACGGATCCCGCCGCCCAGCGCTACTTCGAAGAGGTCGTCCGCGCCTTCGGCCTGTCCGGGTCGGCTTCATTGCTCGACGGGCGCGGGGAGGCCCTCTTCGGCCGTGACGAGAGCGAGCTGACCGAGGTCGCCGCGTCCGCGGACGCGCTCTTCGACATCAGCGGCCACCTCGGCCCGGGGCGGCTCCGCTCGGCGGTGCGGACCTCCATCTACCTCGACCTCGACCCCGGCTTCACCCAGGCCTGGCACGCCGACCCGGGCGTCGAGTTCACCGTCGCCGGCTATGACCGCTACCTCACCGTTGGTCAGAACATCGGCCAACCAAGCTGCATGGTCGCGACTGGCGGGATCGAGTGGGTGTCGACCCTACCGCCGATCCTGATCGACGAATGGCCGTTGGCGCCTCTGCCGGGAGAGCCGCTCCGCTTCACCACCGTCGCCACCTGGCGCAGTCCCTACGGTCCTCTGGTGATCGGCGGCCGGGAGATGAGCCTCAAGCACCACCAGTTCCGCCGCTTCGCGGCGCTGCCCGAACTGGTCGAGGGGGTCGAGTTGGAGCTGGCGCTCGACATCCACCCGGGCGACGCCGCCGATCTCGAGCTGCTCCGCGGGCACGGCTGGAAGGTCGTCGATCCTCAGGAGGTGGCGGCCACGCCGGCGGCCTTCCGCGACTACGTCCGCCGCTCCGCGGCCGAGTTCTCGGTCGCCCAGGGCGTCTACGTCGAAGCCGCGACCGGCTGGTTCAGCGACCGCACCGCGGCTTACCTCGCCAGCGGCCGCCCCGCGGTGATACAGGACACCGGCTGCGGGGCGACTTTGTCAACCAATGGTTCGCAAAAGCGCCCCGCGGTGGTCTGGTTCGACGATTTCGATGCCGCGGTCGCGGGGATCGAGGCGGTGCGGGATGACTACGAGGAGCACGCAGCCGCGGCGCGGAGCTTCGCCGAGCGCCACTTGGACTCCGACCGCGTCCTCGGGCGCGTGCTGGAGATCGTCCTCGCGCTCCTCGTCCTCGTGCTGCTGCCGCTCGCGGCGAGCGGCGCCGCGCGGGCGGCCGCGCCCACGCCGCAGGTGCGGGTGGTCGGTGAGCCGCAGGTCGTCTTCGACTGGAGCCAGTCCGCCTGCGAGACGATGAACTACCCCGACCTCCCGGTCCGCGGCTTCCGCGACTACCTCGGGCAGACCCAGCTGCTGCTCTCCCACTTCGACAACTTCCGCCTCGTCGGCCCCTCGCTCGACCGGCTCGCGGTCGACTGCGAACCGGTGATGCTCTCCGACCGCAGCGCCCAGCCGCGGCGGTTCTCCGATCGCGAGTGGATCGGCTCGGTCTTCACCCGCGACGGCCGCACCGTCTGGGCGCTGGTCCACGACGAGTACCAGGGGAACCGTCACCCCGGGCGCTGTCCCAGCGGCCGCTACATGCGCTGCTGGTACAACGCGATCACCCTGGCCCGCTCGCTCGACGGTGGCCGCACCTACCAGCAGGCTCGCCCACCCCGCCACCTGGTCGCCGCGCCGCCCTATCGCTACCGGCCCGACCAGGGTCCCCGCGGCGTCTTCACCCCGAGCAACATCGTCGACGGCGCCGGCGGCTTCAAGTACGCGCTGGTGCGTATCCGGGACGCTGGCGGCCACCGCGGCACCTGCCTGATCAGGACCCGCCGGGTCCAGCGCCCCGGCAGCTGGCGGGCCTGGGACGGAACCGGCTTCGGCGGCCGCTTCAACGACCCCTACGCCGGACCGCAGCGCCGCCGCACCCCATGCGCGCCGCTGGCGAAGGGGCGGATCGCCGAGATGGCCGAGAGCCTCACCTACAACGGGGCCCTCGGGCGCTTCCTCCTGATCGGGCTGGCGCCACCCGGCCGCGGCAGCATCGGGCCGAAGGTGCGCGGCATCTATTTCGCGACTTCAAAAGACCTAGTCCATTGGAGCGAGCGCCGCCTCGTCACCCGTGCCGTCACCAAGCAGAACTACCGCTGCGGCGGCCCCTCGCCGCTCGCCTATCCCTCGGTGATCGACCCCGAAAGCGGCTCCCGCACCTTCGCCACCTCGGGCGTGCAGCCCTACCTCTACTACACGCAGTTCCGCTACCAGGATTGCCGCATGACGGCGGATCGCGACCTGGTCCGGGTGCGGCTGAGGGTGTCGCCGTGAGGCCGCCTCGGGAGCGCCTGCGGATCCTGCTCAGCGGCATGGTCGCCGGCGACCCGCGCCAGGGCGGGGCGACCTGGGCAGTGCTCCAGTACTTCGCCGGGCTGAAAGATTTGGGGCACGAGGTGATGTTGGTGGAGCCGGTGTCGACCGACGCCCTCGATCCGGCCGGGGAGGTGGTGCGCTACTTCGAGTCGCTGCCGCTGATCGAGCGGCGCGCCGCCCTGCTCGGCAGGGGGAGCGAGCGCACCGTCGGCGTTCCCTACCCGGAGCTGTTGGAGTTCGCCCGCAGCGCCGACCTCCTCCTCAACGTCTCCGGGATGCTGCGCGACGAGCGGCTGCTGGAGCCGGTCCCGGTGCGGGCCTTCCTCGACCTCGATCCCGGCTTCAACCAGGTCTGGCACGTGACCGGCGCGGAGATGGGAATCGACCTGCACACCCACTTCGTCACCGTCGGCGTCCGCATCGGGGCCGAGGATTGTCCGATCCCGACCCTCGGATGTAACTGGATCCGGACCCTGCCGCCGGTCGCGCTCGCCCACTGGCCGCTGGCGGATGCGCCTCCCGACCGCGACGCCTTCACCAGCGTCGGGCACTGGCGCAGCTACGGTTCGATTGAGCACGAGGGCGTCGAATACGGTCAGCGCGCCCACGCGCTGCGGCCGCTGTTCGAGCTGCCGAGCCGCACCGGGGCGCGGTTCGAGCTGGCGCTAGGGATTCATCCCGACGAGGTCGACGATTTGCGGGCGCTGCGGGAGAACGACTGGAAGCTGCTCGACCCATACGAGGTCGCGGGCGACCCCGGCGACTACGCCGCCTTCGTCCGTGGCTCCAAGGCTGAGCTCTGCGTCGCCAAGAGCGGCTACGTCAACTCGCGCAGCGGCTGGTTCAGCGATCGCAGCGCCTGCTACCTGGCGAGCGGCCGGCCGGTGGTCGCACAGGACACCGGTTTCGTCGATTCGCTACCGGTCGGACAAGGGCTGCTGAAGTTCGATGGCCTAGAGGAGGCGGCGGCGATGGTCGAGGAGGTCGAGGCAGACCTCGGCCGTCACGGCCGAGCCGCCCGGCAGCTGGCCGCGGAGCACCTGGACTCTCGCAAAGTCCTGCAGCGACTGCTGGAGCGCCTCGCATGAGCGAGCCGATCCCCTTCAACCGCCCGTTCGTCTCCGGCGGCGAGCTCGCCTACCTGGAGCAGGCGATCGCCGCGCGCAATCTCGCCGGTGGTGGCGAGTTCACGCGGCGCTGTCAGGAGTGGCTGCGGGAGAGGACCGGGGCGTCGCTGGCGCTGCTCTCGCATTCGGCGACGGGGGCGCTGGAGGCGGCGATGATGCTGGCGGAGCTGGGGCCGGGGGACGAGGCGGTGATGCCTTCGTTCGGGTATCCGACGATGGCGACGGCGGCGGTGCGCCAGGGGGCGACGCCGGTCTTCGTCGAGATCGACCCGGCAACGCTGAACGTCGACCCCGAGCGGGTGGCGGCGGTGGTGGGGGAGCGGACGAAGGCGATCGTCGCAGTCCATTACGGCGGTATCGCCTGCGAGATGGGGAGACTGGGGGAGATCGCTTCGGCGAACGGTCTGCGGGTGATCGAGGACGCCGCGCACTGCCTGCTCGCCGCGCAGGACGGCCAAGCGCTGGGCTCGATCGGCGACCTCGGCGCGATCAGCTTCCACGAGACCAAGAACGTCACCTGCGGCGAGGGCGGGGTGCTGCTCGTCAACGACCCCGCTCTGGCCGAGCGGGCGCAGGTGATCTGGGACAAGGGCACCAACCGCTCGCAGTTCCTGCGCGGCGAGGTCGACCGCTACACCTGGGTCGAGGTAGGCTCCTCCTTCGGAGCCAGTGAGCTCACCGCCGCCTTCCTCCTCGCCCAGCTCGAGGCGGCCGAGGAGGTGACGGCGCGGCGACGAGGGATCTGGGACCGCTACCACGCCGCCTTCGAGGAGCTCGAGCACGAGGGTCGGGCGCAGCGGCCGGCGACGCCGGCCGGCAGCCTCCACAACGGTCACGTCTACTACCTGGTGCTGCCGAGCGAGGCGATCCGCGCCGCCTTCATCGCGCGCCTGCGCGCGCAGGGCGTCGCCACCGTCTTCCACTTCGTCCCCCTTCACAGCTCGCCCGCCGGCGAGCGCTTCGGTCGCGCCGAGGGGTCGCTTGCCCACACCGAGGAAATGGCCGGGCGGCTGGTGCGGCTGCCGCTCTTCGCCGAGCTGAGCGACGCCGACGTCGAGCGCGTGATCGAGGCCACCCGCGCCGCCGTCCTCGAGCTGACCTGAGCGTGAGCGCGCCGAGCGACCCCGAGCTGCGCGCCGGCCTGGAGCGGGCGCTGGCGGGCGTCGGCTTGGAGCTGAGTGGAGAGATCGAGCGCCGTCCCTCGCCCTACCGGACCAGCTTCCCGATCGAGGAGCTGCGGGTCGACTTGGTCGGGAGGGGGGAGGCGAGGCTCGGCTTCAAGCAGCTCGACTGGGACCGGCTCGAGCCCGGCGCCCAGCTCGCCAAGCCCCGCTTCCTCCACGACCCCGAGCGGGAGCCGGAGGTCTACCGGCTGCTGCTGCCACAGACGCCCTCCGGTCCCCCCGAGTTCCTCGGTTCGGTCCTGGAGGACGGCCGGCGCTGGCTCTTCGTCGAGTGGTCGAGGGACGCGAGCTGTTCCAGGTGGGGGAGAGGGAGCTCTGGGAAGAGGCGGCGCGCTGGCTGGCGCGGTTTCACGTCGCGATGGCGCCGGAGCGGGACCGGCACCTTCGCGAGGCTCGCCTGATCGACCACGACGCCGCCTTCTTTAGCCGCTGGATCGAGCGAGCGCGCGAGTTCGCCGCCGAGCCGAAGCCGATCGAGTGGCTCGCCGCCCGCCACGAGCAGGTGATCGAGGCCCTGCTCGACCAGCCCCGGACCGTGCTCCACGGCGAGTTCTACGCTTCCAACGTGCTCGTCGCATCCGACTCTGGCCCCACCCCGCTGGGGCGAGACTCGGCTGCGCGCATCGCCCCGGTCGACTGGGAGCTGACGGCTATCGGATCCGGGCTCAGCGATCTCGCCGCGCTGGTCAGCGGCTGGCCGCACCGCGACCTCGAGGCGATCGCCGCCGCCTATGCCGCCGAACCCGGCGTCCCCGTGTTCAGCCGCCGCGACCTCGACTTCGCCCGCCTCCAAGTGGCGATCCAGTGGCTCGGTTGGGCACCGCCGCAGTGGGAGCCGCCGGAGGGGCAGCGACATGACTGGCTCGGCGAAGCGGTCGCGCTGGCGGAGGAGCTGGAGTTGTGAACGAGGAGCGCTTCCTCGTCGTCAACGCCGACGACCTCGGCCTCTCAGAGGCCGTCAACGCGGGCATCTTCCGCGCCCACGCCGAGGGCGTCGTCACCAGCGCCAGTCTGATGGTCCGCCAGGGTGCGGCTCCCGCCGCCGCCGAGGCCGCGGCGATGCATCCCGACCTCGCGATCGGCCTCCACATCGACCTCGGCGAGTGGATCTATGAGCGCGGCGAATGGATTCAGGCCTACCTGCACTGCGACATCGAGGACCGCGACGCCGTCGAGGCCGAGTGCCGAGCCCAGCTCGAGCGCTTCCGCGCCCTACTCGGCCGCGACCCGACCCACCTCGATTCCCACCAGCACGTACACGAATCCGAGCCGGTCGCCGGCGTCGCCGAGGCGCTCGCCGCCGAGCTCGGCGTCCCCCTCCGCAACCGTGCGATCCGCTACGAGGGCGGCTTCTACGGCCAGAGCGGCAAGGGGGAAGCCTTCCCCGAGGGCGTCTCCCCCGAGCGCCTGGCCGCGCTGATCCAAGAGCTGCCCCCGGGCTGGACCGAGATCGGCTGCCACCCGGCCGCCGGCCCCGTCCCCACCTCCTCCTATGACGCCGAGCGCCAGGTCGAGCTGCGCACCCTTTGCGATCCGGCGATCCGCGAGGCGCTCAATGTGACAAACGTCAAGCTGTGCTCGTTCGCACAGGTGAATCGCCCTTAGCGCCGTACCTTCGGGGCATGATCCGTTCCGCCCCACCCGCACCGTTCAAGACGGCACTGCTGACCTTCCTCGTCGCCGGCGTGGTCGCCCTGCTCGTCGCCTCCCACGGCCTCGGCTGATCCGCTCCCGCTGAGCGTCGCTCGCTCAGCTGGGCAGCAGGTGCTCGATCTCGAAGCCGTGCTGCCGCCGCAGGAGCTCGGCGATCAGCGAGCGGTGGCAGGCCTCGGGGTCGCGCTCGACGCAGAGCAGGGCCGCCGAAGCATCGCCGATCCAGCGCACGACCGGCTCCAGGTCCACCCGGTCGAGGACCTCCTCGGTGTAGCGCTCGACGTAGGCCGGGGCTAGGACGGTGCGGCTGCGCTTACCCTCGCCTCGCCGCTCGTCCTCGGCGTACTGGAGCTGC
>Ga0207661_10000967_pt1 | contig 18907 bp, 15 predicted proteins | sample KBSC713LmetaG_FD_184337 | JGI IMG/M metagenome (GOLD analysis project Ga0207661, IMG submission 184337) | Corn rhizosphere microbial communities from Kellogg Biological Station, Michigan, USA - KBS C7.1-3L metaG (SPAdes) (version 2) | ecosystem: Host-associated > Plants > Roots > Rhizosphere ...
CTGATTACCGTTCTCCGCAAAGAAATGCTTGAAAAGCGGTCTGCATTGGAGGATCTCGCCTTATATCCCAATCTGGAAACCCTCGTTCTCACCGCGGCTGCCTAATCAAAATGTCCAAAGTCCAGGGGCAGGCGGTTTCGCCTGCCAGGGTTCCAACAGCGGCCTCGCGGCCGCTGGCAGACGAAACCGTCTGCCCCACCACTACACTAGAACGTGATCCGCAGACGCAGCCGGATGGAGCGCCGCGAGTCGACGCCCTCCTGCGTGAAGCTGCTGATCAGGCGGCCGAAATCGGGGTTGCGGTTGACCGTTCCGATCTCCGGCTTCAGCGTCGTCGGATTCACCGTCATGCTGAAATCGCCGAGCAGCCCGATGTCGTAATTATCGGGCGACTTCAGGGGATGGTTGAGGAGATTGTTCACGTCCGCGCCCAGTTCGGCGCGCACCCGCTCGTGGAACTTGAACACCTTCCGCACCCCCATATTCAGGCCGTACGTCCCCGGCCCGAACAGCATGTTGCGCTTGGCGACGTTCGGATCGTCGAACAGACCCGCGCCGGTCGGCGGCAGGCCGAATGCCGTCGGATCCCAAATGCGATCGCCGCTCTGCACCTGCGGATTGCCCGTGACGACCGGCCGGAAGCTCGTCCCATAGAACCCGCCGGTCGCATCCACCGACTCCGACGCGATGTTCCCCGGCGTCACCGGACCGCAGTTGTCGCACAGCCACAGCGGCGTGAATTGGCTGCCCGATTTCGCAAACGCCTCCCACGAAAGCTGCCACCCGCCGATCGCATAATCGATAGCCGTCGGCATTCGCTTCCCCCAACTCCTGCCTTTGCCAATCGGCATGTCCCAGATTCCGCGCGCCAGGAATCGGTGCCGCGCGGTAAACGCGTCCATCCCGAAATCGCTCTCCGGCTTGAACTGGTTGTACGCCGTGCCGCCCAGGCTCGAGTTGCCCGTGTCCGCCGCGGTGGATTTCTGGTCGAGCAGCGTGTAGCTGAAGTTGAACAGCAGACCGCCCTTGAACCGGCGGTTGACCTCCGTCTGGAACGCGTGCGTGCGCCCGTGGCCGAAGTTGCCGAAGCTGAGGAGGTACGTCCCGAGGTCCGGATAGGGCAGCCGCGCGAGGTCCGCCGGCGTAAACGCGCAATCTCCGTTGTCCGGATCGCACGCCGTCACGCCGTCGCCTGTCGACGTGGCGAACGGTTTGTCGCTCGGCGGGATCAGGTTGTAGTCGCGGCCGCTGATCAGGCCGCCCATATACGACCCGATATACGAGAAGCGCGCCGACGTCCCCCAGCCGATCTCCCGCTCGAAGGTCGCGTTCCACTGCTGGATGCGCGGCGATTGCAGATCGAACGGCACAAAGTTGCCCGTCGCGAATCCGCTCAGCGCCGTCGGCACGCCTCCCGACATCGGACTGAACCCGTGGGTGAATCCCGGCCAGCCGGCAAGCGGCGCCGCCGTCGTCGACCGCGTCGTCAGTCCCGCCTGGAACGAGTTCGTCGCCAGGGGATCGCGGATGCCTTGCGCGGCAGAGGTCGGATAAAAGAAACCGTAGCCGCCGCGAATCACCGTCCGCTCTCCGATCCGGTAAGCGGCGCCGATGCGCGGCGCCAGGTTGTTCTTATCCGATCGCACCAGCGACCGCGGCACGCCCGCCTCGTCGGCCGTCACCACGCCATAGTTGACATACCGCGGGTCGACGTACGCGAGCGTGCGCTTCGAGGGCACGATGTACCTTCCCTTCCTGCCGTCCGGCCCGACATAGGTAGGATCGAAATTTACCATCAGGTCATTGTTCTCGGTGAAAGGCGTGATGAGCTCGTAGCGCAGTCCGAGGTTGATTGTCAGCCGCGGCGACACTTTAAAATCGTCCTGCGCGAAGAACCCGGTCTCCCAGTTGTAGACATCCATCGGGGGGCGGAACGTGTTCACGTACTGGACGGTGTTCGCCGGTAGTCCCATCAGGAAGCGCGCCAGCGGATCCGCGTTCGTTCCCGTGTAGTTGATGCGCCCGCGCGGATTGCCACGGCCGCTCGTGAAGCCGTCGATCGCCGCGTTGCGCACGAAGTCCGCGCCGAATTTGATCGTGTGCGAGCCCTTGACCCAAGTCAGCGTATCGCCGAACGTCAGCAGGTTCTGGTCCAGCGGACGATACGTGTTGCGCCCGCCGTTGCTCAGCGCCGCGTACGTCGAACCGAAGCTGATCGAGGGATGCCCGTACGTGTCGAGCGCCGCCGGCGACACCACCGAGCCGTAGGCCGCGATATCGGCGTCGTTGAACCCGACGTTTTGCAGGAACTGCCGCAGCGTTTGGTTGCTGTGCCGCAGCCACGGGACGCGGTTGAACCCGCCGCGCGCCTCATTCACGACCGTCGTGGAAAACAGATGCGTCTCCGAAAGCGACAGCGTGTCGTTCCGCCGGTTATTCACCGTCTCCCCCAGCGGCACGAACGGACCCGCCACCAGCGAGGTCTGCCAGTCCTGGCTCTGCGCGTTATACACCGCGTAGAAGCGGTCGCTCTGGCGGAAATCGTGATCCAGCCGCAGTGTCCCCAGGTTCCGCCGCGTCGTGCCCGGCAGGTTGGTGAAGTAATCGACCAGCCGCCCGTTGTTCGCATTAATCGGCGCCGACGCGCTCGTCTGAGGGAAGTACATCTGCGCCAGCTTCGTGGTGACCGGGTTCATCAGCCGTGACGGTATCTTGATCAATTGCTTGCCGAGTCCGCCCACCGTATCCTGCGCGATCTCGTCGGGCGTGAGCACCACGCCCGCCGGAACGGCCGGCTTCGCCGAGTCCTTCATCAAGGAGAAGTCGCCCTGCAGCAACGTCGCGTGCGGCAGGTTGGTCGACCGCAGGTACACCGGGCTGTTCAGATACCGCTTCTCGAATGCCGCGAAGAAGTACGTGTTCTTCAGCTTCGGCAGCGGACCGCCGAAGCTGCCGCCGAATTCGTTGAGGTTGTAGTATGGGTTCGGATACGACGACTGCGCGGGCGTCGGCGAGAACGCCGCCAGCCCGTTCTTGTCGTTCAGCGTCCAGGCCGCCAGCGCCGAGTTGTTGTTGTCGTAGAACAGCGACCCGTGATGCTGCGCGCCGCCGCGCTTCGTCGTTACACGAATATTCGCGATTCCCGCGTACTCTGCGGTGAAGGTGCTCGATAGCACGGTCACTTCGCCGATCGTCTCGAGCGACGGCTGGCTCGACGTCGGCTCCCCGAACACACCGCCGTTCGACCGCTGCCCGTCCAGCGAGAAACTCGCCCCATAACCCTGCGCCCCCAGGTACTTGAACGACCCGTCGGTTTGTCCCTGCCGGATATTCGGGTCTAAGTAGAGAAAGGACGTGAAATCGCGGCTATCTCGCGGCAACTCCGTCAACTCGTGGTTGTTCAGCGTGCCGCTGATCGTCGGCAGGTCCTGCTCAATGAGCGGCGCCTCACCCTGCACCGTGACCGTCTCCCCGGTGCGCGCCACTTCCAGTTTCGCGTCCGCGCGCGCGCTGCTTCCGGCCCGCAGCGTTACCTGCCGGATCTCGACCGGCGCAAATCCCGGCGCCGAGATCGTGATCTGGTAGTCTCCCGAGCGCAGACTCCCTGCCTCGTATTCGCCCGCGCTGTTCGTCTTCACGCTCAGCCGCGCGTTCGTCACAAGATCGACGATCGTCACTGCCGCGTTAGGGACCGTGCTACCGCTCGGGTCGGTAACGACCCCGCGGATCGCGCCGAGATCCGTCCCCTGAGCCCACAGCCCTGCCGCACATAGCGTCGTAAACAGAATGGTTAAGTGGAGATAGCGATGCATCTCACCCCCTATTGGGGACAACGCTACATCAGTACGTATAGCCCGGTCAAGCCGTTTAACGGGCAGTCCGTATCGGGACAGCCCTTCGGCGGTGGCGTGGCGGGCGCGGCTTCCGGCTGTGCTATCCTACGGCGAATTCTCTGCAAGGAAAGGGCTCGCTTGCGTTTCTCAGGTCTCCTCATCGCCGTCTCTACCGCCGCGCTCCTCGCCGCGTCGGCTTCCGCCCAGGATGCCGTAACGGCCAACGTTCTCGCGCCGCGTACCCTCACGAAGGGCGCGGAGCCCGCGTTTCACAGGATCGAGTTCGGCCTGAAGCCGCTGATCCACGGCCCCTATGAGTTGAAGCTTCACAGCACCGACGTCACCGATGTCAAAGTGATCCTGAATGGGGTCGAGCACCTCAATTTCCGCGACTTCCAGGCGGAGCACCACCAAGCCCGAACCGTCGTCCTCGAATCTCTCAACACCCTCGAAGTGGAGTTGAAGGGGAAGCACGGCGAGTCGCTGACCGTGTCGATCGTCGGCTATCAGTACGCGAGGGCGGCGACCTATGCGAGCCTCGACCTGTTCCCCGGCGCCGCCGGTTCCGGAGATATCGACTGGCGCCCCAAAGGCGCAGTCACTGCCGTCCAGAATCAGGGACAATGCGGGTCCGCCTGGGCCTTCAGCACGACCGGAGCAGTCGAAGGCGCGGTGCAACGAAAATCGGCCGCCCTCGTGAACCTCTCCGAACAACAACTGATCGATTGCGATACCGTCGACGAGGGTTGCAACGGCGGCAGTCCGGCCTCCGCGACCCAGTACTTCATGAAGACCGGCGCGGTGTCGGAGGCGAGCTATCCGTATACGGCCCGAGGCGGCGTCTGTAAATCGGCCTCAGTCGCTGCCAGAGTCATCGGAGTCGTCCGCAACCCACCGGGAGACGACAACTTCCTGATGCAACTCCTCCGCAGCAAAGGCCCGGTTTCGGTAGTCGTGAATGCCAACTGGCTGCACTCCTACAAGAACCTGATCGAAAGCGGCAAGAAGTGCGAAACCGAGCTGCCCAACTTCCAGCCGATGCTCCTGGTAGGCTCCGGAACCCAAAACGGAACACCCTACTGGATCCTGAAAACCGCTTTTGGAACGTCCTTCGGAATCCAGGGCTACATCAACCTGGCAAAAGGCCAAAACACCTGCGGAATAGCGGACTACGCGATAGTCCCGCTAATTTAGGGCCACGAATAAACACGAATGCACACGAATAAAACACTGTCTTAACGTTCTTGCGTTAATTCGTGTCCATCCGTGGCCTAAACGGCCCGCAGCAGACTTTCCGCGAAGCCCCACTCTCCGTCCACCCACTGCCCTTCGACCGCGAACCCCGCCGTTTTCGCGATTTTACAGATCTGCTCCGGCAGGAATTTGTGGCAGGCCTCCGTGCAGATCGTCTCGTTCGGGACGAAGTCCACGATCACGTCCGCGCGCTTGATGCTCACGATCTGATAGATCTTCGACCGCAAATGCATCTCGATTCGTTGCGCTTCTTCGGTATACCGGATCACGTGCTCGAACTGCCTCAGATCGAAATCCGCCTCTAACTCGCGATTGATCCGCGCCAGCATGTTCAGGTTGAACGACGCGTTCACGCCCGTCGGATCGTCGTACGCCTCGATCATTTTCGCGACCGGCTTCACCAGGTCCGTGCCTAACAGCAGCGCGTCTCCCGGATGCAGCACCAGCCGCACCGCCAACAGAAAATCGATCGCCGACTCCGGCTCGAAGTTGCCGATCGTGCTTCCGAGGAACGTGACCAGGAGTGTCTGCTCCGGCGCGCGCGCTTCCGCCACCCGCCGCAGCCCGTCGAGATAGCTCGCCTCGATCGGCATCACCGCGCCGATCCCGTAGAAATCCTGCGCGCACTTCACCAGCGCCGCCCGCGAAAGATCGATCGGGTAGTACACGACCACCTGCTTCCGATGCAGCGCCTCCAGCACCGGCCGCATCTTCGCGCCCGTCCCGCTTCCGAGTTCCGCGACGATCACGTTCCCGGGCAACTGGTCTACGATCTCGCCCGCGTGCTCCTTCAACAATCGCGCGTCCGCGCGCGTCAGGCCGTACTCCGGGAGATAAGTGATCGCTTCGAACAGCGCCGAGCCGACATCGTCGTACAAATACCGGCAGGGTAGGGTTTTCTGTTCGGGGCGCGTGAGCCCCGCGCGCACATCGCGCGCAAATTCAGTGTCGAGAGCTCGTGCGAGCATCAGGATTCCACAAGTCGGAACGTCGCGTAAAGGTAAGGATACGACGGCCGGAACCAGTTCCGAAACGACGCCCGCAAAAAGCAGCGTGCGGTCCGCGGAGATGCGCCTTTTAATACAAAATGCTGCCCGTCGAAGAACGGCGCCGAGTAGTTTTCGTAGAAGGGCATCGGCGCGAAGCCGGGGAACGGCGCGAACACGGTCGAGGTCCACTCCCAGCCGTTCCCGATCATCTGCTCGATCCCCGCGTTTCCTTCGTCGACCCCGATCGGGTCCCACGACGCGAAGTCCACATTGCGCGACACCGACGACCCGCACGCCGCGCGATGCCACTCCGCCTCGCTAGGCAGTCGCATCCCGCGCCACCGCGCGTACGCCGTCGCCTCGTCGTGCGTCACATACACCGGCCAGTCGAGCGGCAGCGGAGTCTCGCGCCACATCCCGCGATAGAACCACTCCCCGCCGCGCTCCGCCCAAAAGAACGGCGCCGCCGCTCCCTGCCGCACGAACTCGAGATAGTCCCCGTTCGTCACCTTATGCCGTCCGATCGCAAACGCCGGCACGTCGACCACGCAAGCGTCGAACTCGTTATCCCAACCGAACCCCTCGCCGCGAGACTTACCCAAGCGGGCCGTCCCAGCGGGAACATCGCACATCCGCCAATCCGGCCGACCGGCCCCCGGCTCCTGGCCTCCGGCCCCAACCTTCCCGTCATACGCCAACTGATGCAGGATGTACGCGAACGTCTCCGCGTGCATCAGCCGATGCTCTACGGCGACGTGCATCAACTCCTCAGGGATCGCGACCCCATCGACGGCTTCCCGCACCCGCCGGCAGTACCGTTCGACCTCCTCGACAGCCGGCCAGTCCGACGGCTGGTCCTGCGGCAACTCACCCGGAGGCGGATCGATACCGAACGCGAAGAGCCGGTCCAGCCCCTCATCGAGCGGACGCAGCCCGAGCGCATGCGACAGCAGATTCCAGTCGAATGCCTCCAGGTGCCCGAGATAGAAAATGATGCGATGCCGCTCCGGGATGGGACGCTCGTACATCGAGCCGGGCCGCACCAACCGGAACAGCGAATCGGTCTCCGCGCGCGCCTGCGCCAACGTATCCATACGCCTCTTCAGTCTAATATGGGCGCCACCACAAAACCGCCGCCAACCATGACCCAACTCACAGAACCGGGAAGATCCCGGAATGCAACTCACGCAGTTTCTCTCTGCGTCTCTGCGTCTCTGCGTCAAGATCTACCCCCGCAGCCACAAAACCGCCGCCGCCCCAAACGCCGCCGTCCCGACCATCACCCACGTCACATAATCCGGAATGATCCCGGAATGCAGATCCCGCAGCCACCGCACCGCCGGCCGCAACCTCCCCGCCGGGAAGATCGCCCGCGACTTCAACGTGAGCCACGCGACCAGCAGCGCCGCCGCCAGACACCCCGCCCCGCGTGCGACGTCGCCCGCCATCAGCGGCTGATCCCCGACCGCCGGCGGATACGGCGCCATGTGGTCCAACACCCGCGACGCATTTCCAGCGCGATCCTCCAAGTGGATCGCCGACGAGAGCGCCGCCCCCGTCAACCGCGGAGCCAATCCCGCCACCAGTCCCGCGACCATCAGGCCGACCGCCGGGACCCACATCGCCGCCGGCGTGTGCCGGTGTCCCGTCTGCGTGTCCGGTAGCTCCTCGATCTTCGACCCCGGGTCCCGCGCCGGACCCCATCCGAAGAACGCGCGCGCCGCGAACCGGAACAGCGCCCCTGCCGTCGCCGCCGACGCCGCGAACGTGATCCCCTCGATCCACTCGTTCCGCAGCCCGTGCGCCGCACCGCCGATCATCATCTCGCCCCAGAACGTCCCGAACGTAGGCGCGCCCGCGAGTCCCGCCGCGCCCGCCACCAGCAACGCCGCCGGGACCCACAGTCTCCGCGGACGCCGCGCCAGCTCGATCTCGTCCAGGGTCGCTGTGCGGTGCAGCAGGATGCCCGCCGCCAGAAACATCGCGGCCTTCACGAAAGCGTGCCCTACCACGTAGAGCTCGACCCCCGCCAGCGCCTGCGGCGTCAGCAGCGCCACGCCGAGCAGCAAGATCCCCATATGGCTGATCGTCGAGAACGCCAGCAGCCGCTTCAAATGCCGCTGCGCGTAACACATCAGCGCTCCCGTGACGGCGGTCAGGCCTCCGAAAGTCGCCAGCAGCGTCCGCACCTCGGCCTCGTGCGTCGCCAGCGCGCCCGAGAAAATCGTCCAGTACACGCGCACGATCGCGTATAGTCCGAGCTCCACCATCACGCCGCTGAACAGTGCGCACACCGGCGCGGGCGCGACCGCGTGCGCATCCGCCAGCCAAAAGTGGAACGGGACGATCGCCGCCTTCACCGAGAAACCGCACGCGATCAGCGCGAAGGCGACCACCACCAGCGTGTCCGCCCGATCGCCGAGCGCGCGGCCGATCTGCGCCATATTCAGGGCGCCCGTCCGGCTGTACAGCAGCGCGATCCCGGTCAGCGCCAGGAACGCCCCGACCGTGTTCGTTACCGCGAAATTCAACGCGCCTTGGAGCGGTCCCGGCTCCTCCGACTTGTACCCGCACAGCGCGTACGCCGCCACGCTCATCAGCTCGAAGAACACAAACAGGTTGAACAGATCGCCGGTCAGCGCGAACCCGTTCATCGCCGCCACGAAGATCAGCAGCAGCGAGTGGTACAGCGTCCCGACCGTGTCGAAGTACCGCGAGGAGAAGATCAGCGACGCCGTCGCCAGCACGCTGGTGAGCAGCACGAGCATCGCGCCCGCCGTATCGATCGCGAACCCGATCCCCGGCGCCGACCCTTGCCGCGGTGACCACCCGCCGAACCAGTACACGATCAACGGTTCCTCGCGGCTGTAGTTCAAGAGCGCGATCGCCACCGCGCCCACCGTGATCGTCGTCAGGATCGAGAGCAGAAACGCCAGCGGCCTCGGCATGCGATGCAGCGCCGCCAGCAGCGCCGCCATCAGCAGCGGCAGCACGACCGGGATGGGCGGCGTCAGCACGCGGCCCTCATCCCCGCAGAATCCCCAGTTTGTTCGGGTCGAGCTTGCCGGTCCGCTCGTGCGCCAACACCGCCAGCGCCAGCAGCAGCGCCGTCACTGTCACCTCGACCACGACGTCGGTCAGCATCAGCGCCTGCACCACCGGGTCGACCGCGGGCGTCCCTGGCGGAATATCCACGAATACCGGCGCCGCCGCGCCTACGCGATACCCGATCCCGAGTAGCAACACGTATGTCGACGACTGCACCACGCTGAGGCAGATGATCAGGTGTACGAAATGCCGGCTCGTGATCACGCCGTATATCCCAACCAGGAATAGCCAGATCGCGACCGCGTACGGAAGCCACGTCATGCCGGGTCCCTCCGCACCAGCGTCTCTTCCAAAAAGATCAGCAGCAGCAGGATGAATCCGCCCGCCACCTCGAGCCCGACCGTCCAATCGATCAGCGCCACCGACCCGCCCGAGAATACGTCGCCCGCTCTTCCCAGCGGCATCCAGTTCTCGAGGAACCGCTCCGCGCGCAGCATACCGATCGCGCCGACGATCGCGTACCCGCCGGCCCCGAGCGCCTCTGCCGACTCCATCAACCATCGCGGCGCCAGCCGGCACAACGACTGGTATTCGCCCGCGAGATAGATCAGCAGCGGCGCCGTCGCCAGCACCACGCCGCCCTGGAATCCGCCGCCCGGAGTCACTTGCCCATGCGCCACAACGTAGATGCCGAACAGCACCACCGGACCTACCAGCGCGACGGTAAGGATGCGGACAGCGTCGCTCGGCGGCGGGATGTCCCGCCCCTGTGCCCGATCCCTCGGCGGACCGTCGCGTTCATCGCGATGCCGGCGCAGCAGCAGCGCCACGCCCAGCACGCTCGCGAACATGATGAATTCTTCGCCGAGCGTGTCGAACCCGCGGATATCGAAGTTCACGGCCGTCACCGCGTCGGTGATCTGCCGCTCCGGCACGGTCACGCGATTCACGAAATCGGCGTACCAGTCGTTCGGCCGGATGTCGGCGACTGCGCTCCCGACGATCACGGCGAACGTCACCGCCGCGACGCCGAACAGGGTCAGCCGCGCCGCCGGTTTCACCGGGAGCGCTCCGTCCGCCGGATTTTCGCCAGCGCCAGCAGCACCATCAGCGGCAGCGCCAGCGCCCCGATCGTGATCTGCGATAGCGCCACGTCCGGCGCCTGGAACAGGAAGAACATCACGCCCAGCAGAATCCCGTAGAAACTCGCGACCACGGCCAGGTGCAACGGATCACGAGTCAGCACCACCGCCAACCCGAATCCCGCCACCATCAGCAGGATCAGGATCTGCAGCCCGTTCATCGGTCCCACCGCCCGCGCTCGTGTGTCCGAGCGCCGCGCGCCGTAGCGTGCGTCAGAATCGGATTCATCACGAACAGCACCGCCCCCGTCAACAGAGCCTTGATGCCCATCTGCCCGAAGCCCTCCGCGATGACGATCGCGACCGCCACCGCCGCGACGCCGATCGTCGCGGCCGGCGCCAGATAGTGCAGCCGCCGGTACACCGTCCCCGGTGCCAGCACGCCGATCGCGCTCAACAACACCGCCGCCGCCCCAATCGCCAAAAGCGTCGCGATCACATCCACCTCTCGAGGAATCGAACGAACACCAGCCCACCTCCGAAGGTCAACAGGGCGAGAGCGAGTGCAAGGTCCGCGAACGGAGCGCGATGGTATCCCTCGGCGAGCAAGAGCAGAATCAACGTCGCAATTAATCCAGCAGCTTCGAGCCCCACCAGACGCCGCCAGATGTCCCCCCGCAGACAAGCGATCCCGCAGGGAATCAAACAAACCATCAAAGCCCCAGCAGCCCAAAGCCAAATGTTCAAGGTCATCGCATTCTTCCTGCAACCTGCATGACTGCCGTTCGCCGGGGACTGACGACACTGTCCCAAGGCCCGTTTTTGGCCGCGTGGACAGCGCCGTCTGTCCCCTGGCGGTCTGCTCCCGCCCCACACCCTCACCCCAGCACATGCATCAAAATTTCCCCCCGCTCCCGATCGATCCCAATCACAATCGAATTCGGCGGCAGGGTCCGATAGAACGTCTCCAGCGTGCGCCGCGCGACCCCGTGTGCATCCTCGCCGCCCGCCTCGATCGGCACGCGCACAAATCGACCCTCCCCGCCGCGCACCAGATTTTTCAAAAGTAGCCCCGTGTCGCGCGCGATCTCGAAAGGCAGCCGCAATGCCCGAGCCATCCAGGAAAGATGAGGCAGGAATCGGGGATGCTCCGTCCCCCGGACCGCCTCGACCGCCGCCGCCGCGACCATCGCTGCGCCCGCCCCCACGAGCACTTCGTGCGCGGAAGCTCCCGCGTACAAGAGGTACAGCCCGAAGAGCAGGGCGCTCCCGGCCAGCCAATACACCACGCGCATCGGAGGAAATCCGAGCACGTCCGGCGCCGCGTTACGCCGGATCGCCCTCTTCAACGTGCGGCTTGTATCCGCCGCGCTCCATCACGGCGAGCGCCGCCTCCACGTTCTCCGGCAGGACGTAGAAAAACGCCCCCGTACGCACCGTCCGGAAGATCACTCCTCCGCGATATTCGTCCGCTTCCACGCCGAAGTCGAGGCCGGACTCGGTCAGCAGTTCTTCCAGCTTGAGCGCGTCATTCAGGCGCTTGGCGATGTACACCAGTACCGGCGACTTGTCTTCGAAAAAGGACGCTTCCTGTTTCACCGTTCCGCCACTTTCCGCAGCTTCTCCACGTTCGCGCGCGCATCCGCGTCCGACGTGAGGTCGAGGTCCCTCGCGAACTCAATCCCGGTCCGCGCCGCGTTCTGCGCCTCGCTCCCCTGCAACAGCCCTGCCAGCTTCGAATAATCGGCCACCAGCGACGCCCTCAGCATGGCATTTCGCGGATCCAGTCCGAGCGCCTCCCGCCGCATCCCGATCGCGCTTTCCAGAATCCGCCGCGCTCCCTCCCGATCGCCGCGCCGCTCCAGCATCGTCGCGAAATAGCTCCGGTCCCGCGCCAGATCGAGCTTCGCCGTCGCGCTCTCCGGATGCCGCGCCACCAGCCCTTCGTCGATCGCCATCGCCGACCGCAACGGTCCGACCGCCTTCGCCGCGTCGTGCAGCCGCACCAGGTAAATGTAAGCCAGACGCTTCTCGGACTGCGCCAGCAGCCGCTGCGTTTCGTCATCCGGCGCAGCCTTCAGCACGCCCTCCAGAATCTCGACCGATCGCAGCCGCGCCGTCACCGCATCCGCGTCCTGTTGCTGTGCCAGGCACGTCTCCGCCAGCCCGTTGTACGCGCTCCCCAGCACCTTTTGCTCCTCGACCGTCAGCGGGCCGCGCTTCGCCGCGCCTTCCAGCAGCCCGATCACCCGCGTCTCGTATGCTCGCGACTGCAAGTAATCCTGCCCCTGATGGGTCGTTGCCATCGCGAGCAGCGCTTTGCCCAGCTCCGCTCGCACCGCCGCGTCCGACGGCTGCCGCCCCGCGACATCTTCCAACAACGCGACGGCCTTCGAAAAACTCTCCCGCGCCGCCCCGCGCTTGCCGAGATTCGACTCGTAGTACAGCCCCTGCGCCATCCCGATCCGCAGGTACCCTTCCGCCAATTCGCGCTTCAGCCCAATGTCGTTCGACGCCTCGCGCGACAGGCTGTCGAGATACTCGATGCCGCGCCGCATCACCAGCTCACGCGCCGGCGTCGCCCCCGGCAGATTCTCGATCGCGTCGTAAAACTCGAACAGGAACGTCCCCGCCAACTGACGCAAATCCTCGAACCGCCGTTTCGCGCGCCGCCCCTGCACCACCGCATCGCCCACCGCCGCCGAGATCGCCACCAGCACCACTGCCGCCACCGCCAGCGCCTTTCGATGCCGCACCGCGAACTTCCGCGCTCGATAAAGCGCGCTCGCCGGCCGTGCCTGTACCGGCATCCCGCCCAGCCATCGACGCAGATCCTCGCCGAGCTCCGCCGCGGTCTGATACCGCAGCGCCGCGTCCTTCTCCAGCGCCCGCGCCACGATGTTGTCCAAATCCGAATCCGCCGACTTCAACGGCGGCGCCGGCCGCTCGCAAATCACGCGCCCCATTTCCACCGGCGTCAATCCCCCCAAGTCATAAGGAGGACGATCCGCGAGCAATTCGAATAGCAGGAGCCCGAGTGCGTACACGTCGCTCGCCGTCGTCAGCGGCTCTCCGCGATACTGTTCCGGGCTGGCCGCCTGCGGGGTCAGTGGACGCCATGCAGCCGTCGTTTCCCCGGCCGAATCCGTGTCCAGCACCTTCGCGATCCCGAAATCGAGAAGCTTCGGAACGCCATCGGCGGTCACCAGAATGTTCCCCGCCTTCAGATCGCGATGCAGCACCAGATTGCGATGCGCGTACTCGACCGCGTCCGACACCGCGAGGAACAGCCGCACCCGCTCTTCGATCCCGAGCGATCGCCGCCGGCAGTATGCCGCGATCGGCTCGCCCTCGAGATACTCCATCACGAAGTACGGCCGCCCGTCGAACATGCCGCCGTCGAACAGCCGAGTGATGTTCGGATGCTGCAGCCGCGCCAGGATCTGCCGCTCCCCGTAAAACCGCCGCAGGACCGCGTCCGTGTCCATCCCGCGCTTGATCACCTTGATCGCCACGCGATGCTCGAACTGCCCGTCCGCGCGCTCGCCGAGGTACACCGTCCCCATCCCGCCGCGTCCGACTTCGCGCACGACCCGGTACGGCCCGATCTGCTCCGGCGCCTGATCCAACTCCAGAAATCCCGACCCTGGATCGTCCGCCCGCAGCAGCGTCTCGACCTCCGCCCGCAACTCCGCGTCCGCCCCACACGCCTCTTTCAGAAAATCCGCGCGCGTCTCGCGATCGCGCTCCAACGCGTCCGCGACGATCTCCTTCACCCGATCCCAACGCCCCGGAGTCATGCCAGCTCCCGCTTCAAAAACAGCCGCGCCACGCTCCATTCCCGCTTCACCGTGGCCGGCGAGAATCCCAGCACCTCAGCCGTCTCCTCCACCGTCAATCCGCCGAAGACGCGAAGCTCGACAATCTCCCCCTGGCGCGCATCGAGCGCGCTCAACCGTTCCAAAGCGCGATTCAAACTGAAGACGTCGACCGTCGCATTCCGCTCCAGACACTCCAAAGCGATGTCGAGCGACACCTTCCCGAGGTCCCCGCCGCGCTTCTGCGCATTCCGAGCCTCGGCATGATTCAGTAAAACCCGCCGGATGGTCTTCGCCGCGATCCCCAGAAAGTGCGCCCGATTGCGCCAGTCGACCTCGCGCTGATCGAGCAGCCGCAGGTATGCCTCGTGGACAAGGTCGGTAGGCTGCAACGAAAAATCCGGCCGCTCCGAATGCAGACAAGCCCGCGCCAGCTTCCGGAGTTCGTCATAGACCACCGGCAGCATCTCGTCGAGAGCGCCCTTATCCCCACCCTGCCACCGAGTCAGCAGGGCCCCAACATCGGCCATCCTGAGTATTTTGTCACGGATAGAGGCCAGGTTCTTGACGCAGAGACGCAGAGCCGCAGAGAAACCAAGTAAACTCTGCGTCTTCCTCTGTGTCTCTGCGTCTCTGCGTCAAATCGTGCTCTCGTGTTACCGTGGAATCGCTTTGCACCCCCCAATCGTCAGCCGGGACGAGGAACTCTACTGGCTGGCCCTTCAACTCATCCCAGGCTTGGGACCCCGCACCGCCAACAAACTGCTCGACCGTCTACGCACCCCACAGGCGATCTTCCGCGCCTCCCGCACCGAGCTCGAAGCCGTCGGCGTCTCGGGCACTGTCGCCCAGTCCATCGCCAGCGGCTGCACCTTCGAGGACGCCGCCGGCCAGCAGCAGAAGATGCTCGACTCCGGCGCCGAGCTCGTCACCATCGGCGACCCCCGCTACCCCCAGCGCCTCCGCGAGATCTTCGACCCGCCCATCGTCCTCTTCACTCGCGGCCGCGTCGACCTCCTCCACTCTCTCTCCCTCGCCATGGTCGGCACCCGCCGTCCCACCGCCTACGGCATCGCCGTCGCCGAGCGTCTCGCCGCCGACCTCGCCCACGCCGGACTCACCATCACCAGCGGACTCGCCCGTGGCATAGACGCCTCTGCTCATAAAGGTGTCCTCACCGCCGGCGGCGACACCATCGCCGTCCTCGGCTGTGGCGTGGACATTGTCTATCCCCAGGAGAACCGTAAGCTGTACTCCGAAATTGCCGCGCGCGGCCTGATCGTCTCCGAATTCCCCATGGCCGCCGTCGCCTTTCCGCAGAACTTCCCCATCCGCAACCGCATCATCAGCGGACTCAGCGTCGGCGTTCTCGTCGTCGAAGGCGCGCAGTACAGCGGCTCCGCCATCACCGCCAAACTCGCCATCGATCAGGGCAGGGAAGTCTTCGCCGTCCCCGGCAACATCACCTCGAAACTGAGCTGGGGACCCAACCTTCTCATCAAGCAAGGAGCCAAAATCGTACAGGACTGGAACGACGTCGTGGTCGAGCTCTCCCCCGAGTCCCGCCGCCATCTCATTGAAAAGACGCGTGGCAAGCTCCTCGGCCCGGCGGGTGAATCCAACGGCGCCGCTCAGGCATCCTTATTAGGTGAAGCCGGTCCCCAACTCGACGGCACGGCCCGTCAGGCGCTCGACGCCCTTCCAGTGGACGCCCCCGTACATCTCGACGATCTCCTTGAAAAATTGGCGGATATTTCCGCCTCCGAGCTGATCGCCGCGCTCTTTGAGCTCGAGATGCTGGGCCTCGTCAAACAACTTCCAGGGAAGAACTTTGTTAAAGTGTGGTAACGTTCCCTGGGAAACGCAATCTTAAACCTGAGCCGCACCCTTGAGGGGGCGGCGCTTCCGAACGGCCTGCACTCCGTTCACCCGAAAGTTCTCATATGCCAAAGGCTCTGGTAATCGTGGAATCGCCTGCAAAGGCGAAAACCATCAACAAATACCTGGGCAAGCAGTACGTCGTTAAAGCTTCGCTCGGCCACATCAAGGACCTACCCAAACGGGACCTCGCTGTCGATATCGGTCACGGCTTCGAACCGCATTACGAAGTCATCGAAGGCAAACGCAAGCTCATCAGTGAGCTCAAGCAGACCGCTAAACACGTCGAAGAAATCTACCTCGCGGCCGATCCGGATCGCGAAGGCGAAGCCATCTGCGCTCACCTCCAGGAGGAGCTCTCGAACGGCAAAAACGGTCCGCGCATCTTCCGCGTGATGTTCAACGAGATCACCAAGAAGGCCGTCGAAAAGGCCTTCGAGAAGCCCGGCCAAGTCAATCTCAATCTCGTCGACGCCCAGCAGGCGCGCCGCGTTCTCGACCGCCTCGTCGGCTACAAAATCTCTCCCCTCCTCTGGGACAAAGTGCGCCGCGGGCTCTCCGCCGGCCGTGTCCAGACCGTCGCCCTCCGCCTCATCGTCGAACGGGAGCGCGAAATCCGCGCCTTCGTTCCCAAGGAATATTGGACCCTCGACGCCGACCTGAATGCCAAGAAGCCGCCCGTCCTCGGCGCCCGCCTCTTCCGCATCGGCGACCAGAACGTCGAGATCGGCTCGCAGCAGTCCTCCGACGAAATCCTCGCCGCTCTCGAAGGCGCCGACTACGTCGTCAAGTCCGTCGGCACCAAGGAAAAGAAGCGCAACCCGGTCGCGCCGTTCATCACCTCGACCCTCCAGCAGGAGGCTTCGCGCAAGCTCCGCTTCTCGGTGAAGCGCACCATGATGCTCGCCCAGCGCCTCTACGAAGGCGTCGAGATCGGCCAGGAAGGCGCCGTCGGCCTCATCACTTATATGCGTACGGATTCGACGCGCATCTCCGACGATGCCATCGCCGACGTCCGCCACCACATCACCGAGAAGTACGGCAAACCGTACCTCCCCGACGCCCCCAACGTCTACCGCTCTAAAAAGGACGCGCAGGACGCCCACGAAGCCATTCGACCCACGTCCATGGCCTACGCGCCGGAGGCCGTCGAGAGCTACCTCGCCGAAGACGAGATGAAGCTCTACCGCCTCATCTGGAACCGCTTCGTCGCGTGCCAGATGAACCCGGCCGTCTTCGACCAGACCACCATCGACGTTGCCGCCCAGGGTCGCAACGGCGTCGAGTACATCTTCCGCGCCACCGGCTCGGTCGAGAAGTTCGATGGCTTCCTCAAGGTATATAAGGAAGGCAAGGACGAGGTCGACGAGGACGAGGAGGAGATGAAGCACAAGCTCCCCTCGGTCGAAGAGGGCGAGCATCTCCGCCTTCGCGTGCTCCGGCCCGAGCAGCACTTCACCGAGCCGCCTCCGCGCTACAACGAAGCTACGCTCGTTAAACGCCTGGAATCCGACGGCGTCGGACGCCCGTCCACGTACGCCTCGATCCTCTCCACCATCCAGGAGCGCGAGTACGTCAAGAAGGAAGGCGGCCGTTTCACGCCGACCGAGCTCGGTATGGTCGTCACCGACCTCCTGCTCGAGTCCTTCGACAACATCTTCGAGGTCAAGTACACCGCCCGCATGGAGCAGGAGCTCGACGAGATCGAAGACGGCAAGCTCGACTGGCGCGCCGCCATGGCCGAGTTCTACGACCGCTTCGAGAAGGATCTCAAGCACGCCGAAGAGCACATGACCGACATCAAGCGGATGGAGAAACCCACCGACTTGATCTGCGAGAAGTGCGGCCGTCCCCTGGTCATCAAATGGGGCAAACACGGCAGCTTTGCCGCCTGCACCGGTTATCCCGACTTCCCGCCGCGCAGTGCCGAGTCCGATCTCGAAAAGCTCCAGAAAGAGATCGCTGTCCGCGCCGACCGCACCCACGCCGAAATCGAAAAGAAGGTCGCCGCCCTCAACGAGCGTCACGGCGCCGGCACCATCCTGCTCGGCGAAAACGATCGCATCGTCTTCGGTCCGAACTTCCCCAACGCGCCCCGCACCATCGCCACGACCCTGATGGCGCTCTCGAAATCCATCGCCGCGCGTAAAGCGAAGGACCTCGACGCCATGCAGGAGCGGCTCAAGAAGATCGAGAAGCGCTACGCCCGCTTCACCGATTTCTACGACGTCAACCTTCGCGAAGAGAACGGCAGCCTCGTCATCTCCTGGCAGCGCAAAGACAACTTCTGCACCTACACCCGCGAGCTCACGGTCGATCTCCCCGATGTCGACAAGGTCGATCTCACCGAGCAGGGCGAAGAGGAATACTGCGAGAACTGCGGCCGTCCGATGGTCCTGAAGAAGGGCCGGTTCGGCACGTTCTACGCCTGCACCGGCTACCCGGACTGCAAGACCACCAAGCAGATCGGAGGCCCGCAGCGCAAAGCCGACCGGCCTCTCGACGAAGCCTGCCCGAGCTGCGGCAACAATCTCGTGATGAAGTCCGGCCGCTTCGGCGAGTTCACCGCCTGCAGCAACTACCCCGCCTGCAAGTACGTCAAGCAGAACACGATCGGCGTGAAATGCCCCGAGTGTTCCGAAGGCGAAGTCGTTGAGCGCCGCTCCCGCAAGGGCAAGACGTTCTACGGCTGCAACCGCTATCCCGAGTGCAAATTCGTAGCCTGGGGCAAGCCGGTCCAGGAGAAATGCCCCGAATGCGGCAGCTCCTACATGATCGAAAAGTTCCTGAAGGCGGGAGCGTTCTGGCAGTGTCCCAACGACGACTGCAAGCACAAACAACCCGCCCCCGCCCCCGAACCCACCGCCGTCTAAACCTGGGGACAGCGTCGAAAACCCGCTGTCTCTGTGGGACGCTTAAGCCGGCGCGGGTACGGCCTCAAGCTTGGCGGTGTAGCCGAGGCGTGTGAGCTGGCGCAATAGGCGATTGGCTCGACGGCGAGCGGC
>Ga0207661_10000968_pt1 | contig 18905 bp, 18 predicted proteins | sample KBSC713LmetaG_FD_184337 | JGI IMG/M metagenome (GOLD analysis project Ga0207661, IMG submission 184337) | Corn rhizosphere microbial communities from Kellogg Biological Station, Michigan, USA - KBS C7.1-3L metaG (SPAdes) (version 2) | ecosystem: Host-associated > Plants > Roots > Rhizosphere ...
TGTCGCCCCGGCCATCCACGTTGATACCGGCTTTCGGGTCAGCGTTCGTGGAAGCAGGCGCCGGACAGCGCGCCGGACAGCCACGACACGACGCCGTCGGGCGGGTTGGCGCTCGCCCGCACATAGGTGCCGGCATAGCCGCTCGCCGTGCGGAAGGCCCCCCACACCGCGACATACGGCTGCAGCGTCCCGTCCGGACCCGGGATCAGCTCCGGCGCCGGGACGACGCGGCGCTGCAGCACCCACGGGCCGCCGACCGCCTCGGCGAGCCGGCGCTCCCACTCGTCCGGCGCGGTCAGCCAGCCGGCCGCGAACCCGGCCCCGCCGTGCAGTGTGGTCGCCTTGAGCACGAGCTGCTCGCGGTGCTCTCGCGCGTAGGCGAGCAGATCCGGGTGCACCACGCGCGTCCACGGCAGGATCCGGTCGAAGACGTCCAGCTCGGCCGCGGTGAACCGGTCGCGGTGACGCTCATCGGACAGCAGGGCGAGGGCCGCCTTGCTGCCGTAGAGCTCCGAGCCGATCGGGGTGAACATCGCCACCTCGCCGCGTGCGGCGGCCGCCAGTACCGGTGACATCAACCGCTCCATGTCGGGCTGGAGCAACTCCTCGACCAGGAACAGCCGGTAGATCACGTCGATCGGGCGGCCGGCCGCGAAGACGCGCCCGTTGCGGCACTCGACCTGACCGAGGTGGCAGGCGAACGCGTCGATGTCGAGCTGGCCGAGGGCGGCCGCGTTCTGCTCGAGCATCGCCCGCAGCGTGGGGAAGCTGTCCGGGGAGTCGACGATCGCGACGACCGGTTGCCCGCCGGTCACGCCTGTCTCCTCGCGCAATGTCGAAGCCAGCTCCGCGAGGGTGTCGACGTAGTCGAGATCGTGGTCGGCGGCGAACGCGCTGAACTGCGGGCTGGCCAGGTACGCGCGGTTGAGTTGCGCGTTCTCCAGCCCGCCGACGGCGCCGCTGACGTTGAGCTCGAGCAGCCTGAACCCGGTGGCGTCGGTGTAGAGGTCGGCCCGGGACAGCCGGGTGACCTGCCCGGCGGCCGCGCGGGCGGCGTCGATCTGCGGGCCGACCGCCCCGACGGCGGCGGCGAACGCGGCGACGTCGCCGTCGAACAGCCGCGCCGGCAGGTCGGTCAGCGCCTCGTGCAGGCAGATGAGGTCGGCGTTGAGCCGCTCCCGCTGCGCCCGGCTGAGAAACAGCGGCCGCAGGAGGTGACCGTTGCTGTAGTACGCCTCGTCAAGCCCGCTGGACGCCAGCGCCTTGGCGATCTCGTCGACCGGAATCTGACGAGCGAGGAAGGCATCGGTGATCGCATTCATACCGGCACCACATCGATGCGGCTTTCCAGCGCCTTCAACGTGTGGAAGTCGGCGTCGATCTGGTCGGGATCGGGACCGGCCAGGATGACCCAGGCCAGGAACGACACCAGGTCCTCGGTGACCGTGACGAGATCGCCGGTGCCGTGCGGGAAATGCTTGGCGTTGAAGCTCGCCAGGTCGTCGACCCCGGCGAAGATCTCGGCGTTCTGCCAGATACCGGTCACCGGCGCCGAGATGAACACGGCCGAGAGGTGCTGGCGCAGCTCGTACCCGGGAATGAAGGTCCCGTGCAACCGGTGCGCGACGGTCCGGTAGATCTGGCTGTCCCCGGTCGCCATCTTGGTGATCATCTGGTGGCCGAGGCCGGCCGGGCGGGCCGCCGTCTCCATCAGGCGCGGGCCGTCCTTGGTCAGCATGACCTCGCTGTGCCCGGGACCGTTGCGCAGCCCGACCGCGTCGAGCACGTCCTGCACATACGGCCAGACCTCGGCGACGTCGGGATGGCCGGCCGGCAGGAACTCGACGCGGTCGTAGATGCCGATCCGGTCGGCGCGGCGCGACTTGGTGTAGCGGCACACGTCGACCAGCCCGTGCCGGCCGTCGACCGAGTAGCTGTCGATGAGGAATTCGGTGCCTTCCGCGTACTCCTGCACGAGCACCGCGTCATTGCGGAACCCGGAGTGGTTGATCTTCCCGTAGATGTGGTCGAAGATCGGGTGCCAGTCCTCCCCTGGCTCGATCAGGTGCACGTCGTCGGTCGAGCCGCTCTTCGGCGGCTTGACCACGAACCGGCCGCCGACCAGGCCCTCCGCCTGTAACCAGGCGTCGAGCGCGGAACGGTCGGCCGAGCAGTGCTGGCGCAGGTGCGCCACGCCGGCCCGCTGCAGCGCCCGGGCCATCTCCCACTTGTCCCGCCGGGCGAGCGTGCGGTCCGGCGTATTGCCGGTACCGGGACAGAGGATCTCGGTGAGGGCATCACCCAGCTCGATGGCCGGCTCGGCCCCGGCGACGATCCACTGTGGACGGTACTGCCGAAGTTCCTCGGCCAGCTCGGCCACCGACCGGTCGCCGAGGACGTGGATCGCCGCGAAGTTGTCCGGGTACCAGGTGGCGCTGAGCGCCTCGACCGGCTCGGCCGCGTTCATCACCGCGACCGGCAGCAGGCCCTCGGCCCGGAACGCCTCGGCGTATTCATAGCCGGTTGACACCGGCTCGACGATGAGCGCGTAGCGCTGTTCCATCAGGAACCCCCATCAGTAGCGGCGGACTGGTTGCGCATGGCGGTGTACGCGGCGATCAGCGCGATCAGGCTGATCAGCCCGAAGAGCCACCAGACCGGTGGGCCGAACACGAGCCACAGCGCGACGCCGCAGATCGGCCCGACGACCGAGCCGAGCCCGAACATCGCCTGGGCGGCCCCCTGGTAGCGGCCGAGCAGCGGCTCCGGCGCGACCATCGCCGGGTAGGCGAACATGGTCGGGCCGCCGATGAGCTCGGCCAGTGACCAGACCGCGGTACCGACGACGAACGCGACCACGCCCCACTCGAAGCCGTAGATCGACTGGCCGAGCCCGAGCAGCGCGAACCCGACGACAGCGACCAGCCCGGGCGGGCGGCGCTGGGTAACCTTGGTGGCCAGCAACTCGAACGCGACGACCATGAACCCGTTGAGCGCGAGCATCGCCGCGTACCAGCCGGTGGCCAGCCCGGCCTGGTGCATGGCCAGCGGGAGCACAGCGATGTACTGCACGTACACGAAGACGTTGAGGAACATCGCGACGAGGAACAGCGTGTATCGCCGGTCGCGGAGCACAGCGCGATAGCTGCCGCTCGGTTGCTCGGCGTCGGGACTTTGCTGGTTGTGCGGCAGCAGGAACACGGCCACCACCGCGAACAGCGCGGTCGACGCCGCCTCGACCCAGAACAGGACGTCGTAGGAGACGGCCACGAGCAGCGCGCCGAACAGCGGCGCGGTGGTCGCGCCGACGTTCTGCACCAGCCGGTACACCGCGAAGATCATCACCTGGCGGTGCTTGGCGGTGAGCGTGGCCAGCATGGCCGACGCCGCCGGCCGGTAGAGCTGGGTCGTCACCCCGACCAGGATCACCACCAGCATGATCACCGTGTACTGGCGGACGTACAGCACGGTGGGCAGCAGCACCGCCGTGCCGGCCATGCTCACGAGCGTCGTGCGCCGCGGGCCGAGCCGGTCGGCGAGCGCCCCGCCGACGACCAGCCCGGCGACCGTGCCCGCCCCGTAGGCGCCCAGCGCCCAGCCGGCCTGGGCCGAGCCGAATCCGCGCGTGGTGAGGAACAGCACGAGGTACGCCTGGAAAAACGTGCCCAGCTTGTTGATCAGCACGCCGGCCAGCAGAGCGCGGACCGGCAGCGGCGTGGCGCGCAGCGTGGCCAGCACGCCGGCGTCGTCGCGCTGCCCAACCTCGGGGGACGTGACCGAGGTCATCGCGGCCGCCCGGTGAGCGGCCGCCCGGTGAGCGGCCGACCGGCGAGCGGCTGCCCGGCGATCCGCAGTGCCTTGCCGGCCGCGTCGAGTGCGGCCAGGCAGCGCTCGGTGCTCGCGGCGACCGCGGTGGCCAGGGCGACCCGGCCGAACGTGGCGCCCTTCGGCGGCGGCGACACGACCGCGCCGGGAGCGGCCAGCGTGACCAGCCGGTCGACCTCATCGGGCAGGTCACACTCGGAAAACTGCACGGTCTCGATGACGGTGTCGTCCGCGTCGGCGTAGAAATAGCGCACGCCGGCCACGCGGGCCCGGTCGGTGGCCACCTCCGGCTCGACGCCGCCGGCCACCGCGGCCGCGGCCAGGCCAGGGTCGACGCCGGTGGCGAGCATGCCGAGGTATGGGATGAGGTCGCCGCCGAGACGGGCGTTGACCTCGATCACCATCGGCCCGGACGGGGTCAGCCGCAGCTCGGTGTGGGTGACACCGTCGGCGAACCCGAGCGCGGTGTGCGTGTCCTGCAGCACCCGGCGCACCCGCTCGTCGGCCAGCAGCGGGTCGGCGCCGTCGACGAGGTGGCCGACCTCCTCGAAGTACGGTGGGTAGCCCAGCTGCTTGCGAGCCAGCACCAGCGGGGTGACCGTGCCGTGGTGGACGACGGCGTCGACGCTGATCTCCGGCCCGTCGGCGTACTGCTCGACCAGGACCGACACGTCGTAGCTGGGCGCGCCGGGCACCGTCGTGTCGTGGGCGAACGCCCACTGGGCGGCCAGCGCGGCCGGGTCGTCGACGCGGACGACGCCGAGGCTCGCGGCTAGGGCTCGCGGCTTGAGCACGACCGGGTAACCGATCTCGGCGGCCGCGGCGAGCGCCTCGTCGACGTCCGCGACCAGTGTCGATCGCGGCTGCGGCACGCCGGCCGCGGCGAGCAGCGTGCGGGTGCCGTGCTTGTCGCGACAGGCGGCCACCGCGTCGGGTCCGCCACCGGGGAGGCCGAGCGCGGCCGTCAGCCGGGCGACCGGCAGCACGTACGCCTCGTCCCAGCACAGCACGCCGTCAACGCCGTCGAGGCCCTTGGCGGTCGCCGCCATCGCCGCCTCGTCGGTGAGGTCCGGGGTGGCCGTCCAGCCGAACAGGTACGGTGCCTCCCAGGTCGGCTCGTGCGGGCTGAGCAGGTGCAGCCGGTAGTACGGCGAGATCGCGTCGAGGAGGTAGCGGCGGTAGTCCTTGGAGCCGGTACCGACGAGCAGCAGCAACGGTTTGGCCATCGTGGTCATCGCGCCACCTGCTCGAGCGGCACCTGTTCGATCCGGGACATCCCCACGGAACCGTCGTCGCGGCGCCACTGCTCGGTGAGCCGCAGCCGCCCGTCGGGCAGCGTGTCCGGAGTGCTGGTGCAGGTACCGGAAATGACCTGACCGTCGGCCATCACCTGGCAGTACGCGGCGGTGATGACGCCGTCGGGCGCGCACACGCCGACCAGCCGGCCGGTGCGGACCGGGCCGCCGCCGAACTCGGCCCAGACCAGCGAACCGTCCTGGTGGTAGCGACCGGTGGCGCCGTTGGCCTCTTCGGGCTGGACGACCAGCCCGTCGTACTGGGCGTTCATGCCGACCACCGGATCGGGCAGAACTCGTCGACGAGCCGGAACACCTCGCGCTCGGCCATCGCGTTGATGACCGTGGCCGCGCGGACCGGCAGCAGGGTGAGGTTGGCGTCGGGGACGCCGTGGCTGTAGCGGGCCCGGTTGAGCACGTAGATGCGGTGCCCATTCATGCCCTTCCAGCGCAGCGAGTAGTCCGGCTCGATGAACATGTCGCCGTCGTCGTCGTACTCGACACGCTCCTGCAGGTCCTCGTCGAACGGGACCGGGGTGTTCTCCCGGCCGACGGCGACGATCACGTACTGCGCGTGGTGCTGCTCACGCCCGCCCGGCGTCGCGCAACGCAGCCGGAAGCCGTCGGTCTCCTCGTCGACGGCGACCACGTCGCGGCCCGGGTGCAGGACGGCCGGGAACCGGTCGAGGTCGAGCATGCGGTCGTAGTTCACCTGGTACAGCACGCGCAGCGCGCCGGGGGTGAGCGCGTCCCCGGTCGGGCCCTGCTCGAGGACCAGCCGGCGCCGCGTACTGCGGCTCAGCTGCTGCAGGAAGTGCCCGTGCGCGGGCCGGTAGAACTCGTTGGCGACCGGCGAGTCGTCGATGGTCTGGAACCACTGCCGCCGGCCCAGCCAGCGGATGTCGGTGAAGCCCGCGTTGATGAGCTTGAGCACGCACTCCAGGCCGGTCTGCCCGCCGCCGACCACGGCAACGGTGGCGTTGAGGTCCGCCTTCATCGCATCGACCCGCCAGCCGAAGTCGTCGGCGATGAACGCCCGCTTCGGGTCGAGCGCGTCGAGCCAGGCCGGGCGGACCGCGCGGGTACCGACGCCGATGCAGACATGTTCGGAGCGGGCGACCGGTTCGCCGCCGACGGCGATCTCGAAGCCGTCGTCGGTGTAGGAGATCCGGTCCACCGTCGCGCCGTAGTGGATGCCGTGGATGCGGTTGGCCGCCCAGGTCAGGTAGCGCACGTACTCCAGCCGCGGGATGGTGTCGAACTGGGCGTTGAGCAACGCGAAGAGCCGGCCGGTGGTCACGAGGTAGTTCATGAAGGTGAGCGGGTGGCGCGGGTCGACCAGCGAGACGAGGTCCTTCATCCACGAGGTCTGCATGCGGACGCCGGGGCTCAGCAGCGCCGGGTGCCAGGCCGGGCCGGGCTGCTGATCGAAGAGGGCGATCGACCCCAGGTTCGCGGTCGGGAACAGGGCGGCCAGGCTTAAGTTGGCCGGACCGGCCCCGATGCCGATCGTGTGGTAGGTGGGCAGGTCAGCTGGCGACACGAGATACCTCCTGGGTGGGGTGGTTTGGTTACCGGCCCGCGGTCGTGCCGTGGACCAGGGTCGGGACGTTGGCCGCTACGTCGGGGAAGTAGTGGCCAAGGTGCGGGCGCCGAGGAGTTCGGCCGCGGCGCGGGCACTGGCGGCGAGGGCGGTTTTGGCTGACCCGCCCGAGCCGCCGGAGAAGACGAAGACGTTCCCGGCGACCGATCGCAGCGCGAGGACCGCCGGCTCGGTGTAGCAGTCGGCCGCGCCGGCCCGGCGGACCACCGGACCCAGGCGCAGCCGGGGCAGGCGGCGCCGGGTCAGGGCGGCGAAGTCCACAGTGGACACGAACGCGGGCACGTCCGGAGCGACGTCCCAGTCGTCGGTCGCCTGGCCGAGCAGCAGCCGGCCGCCGTCGAGCGGCATACCGTAGAGCCGGCCGTCGGAGAAGACCGGCGGCCGCCAGTCGCCGCACCGGAATACGGTGTAGCGGATGGCCTTGGTGCGGTAGCCGGCCGCCGAGTAGCCGGCCCGGGCGAGCAGACCCGGCGTCCAGGCGCCGGCCGCGTAGACAAGGACGTCGTAGCCGCCGGCCAGTTGCAATGCCACGGTGACGTTACGCCGCCGGGCGAGGTCGGCGAGGACCGCGTCGCGCAAGGCGCCCGGCAGGATCCGCCCGGCCCGCTCCTCGAGGACGGCGACCGTATCCGGGCCGAGGTCGGCCCAGCCGAGCCGCTCGAGGGCGGTGGTGTCGCAGACCGCGGCCGAGCGCGGCAGCTGCCGGTTGACGTCGTCGACCGCGTCGCCGAGATCGGCCGGTGGCGCGGACTCGACGATGAGCGACCGGCCCGGCCGGTAGCCGGCCCAGGCCCGCAGGATCTTGCTGCCGATGAGCTCGACCAGGCTCTCGATCGCGAGCGCCCGCTGGACCGGGTGCGACTCGTACCCGCGGACCGCCCCGCCGGACACGCTCGTCGCGTCCCGGGTGACCCGCGGGCCGGTGGCCAGCGCCACCCGCACCCGCGGGTCGGCCGCCAGCCGCCAGGCCAGCAGCGAACCGGCCAGCCCGCCGCCGATGATCGCGATCCGCATCACAACAACTCGCCGGTCAGGACCGACCGCAGCCCGGCCGAGTCCGCGCTGCCCGCGGCGAGCAGCGAGAGCAGGGCCCGGGCGGCGAGGGGCGCGTCGAAGTCGTGGTAATGCAGGGCCCGCTCGCCGCGATCCCGTTCGGCGTCGAGCAACTCGGCCGGCAGCGAGGAAACCGGCTGAGAGGAAACGGCCAGCAGCGGACGCACATGGGCGGCGAACGCGTCGAACGACGACTTCGTGAAGTCGCTGCCCATCCGGTCCGGCCGGTTCCAGGCCAGGAAGAGCCGGACGATCGCCGGATCCTCCCCGGCCAGGAACTCGTTGGCCCACACCGCGTGGTTGCGGCTGGTCGAGAACTTGAACCCGTCGAGCGTGAAGAACCGGTTGACCACGCTCATTCCCGACAGCTGGTCGAGGTGTACGCCGGCGGTTGCGAGCAGGGCCGGCCACATGATGGCGTAGAAGTACGCGTTGTCGATGCCGTAGAAGTTCCACAGCCCGCGGACCCGGCGCCGCCAGACCCGGGCGAACGCGGCGGCGTCCTCGCCGACCTCGGGCTCGAGCGCCTGCGCCACCCCGCGGACGAAGTTGAGGCAGACCTCGACGTACACGTCGATGCGCAATCCGGCGAGGGGACCGGTGCCTTCCACGCCCCAGTCGGTCGGGTAGGCGGCCGGAATCTCCGGCAGCGGACCGCGCAGCGCCGTGCCGATGAGCGCCCGCACGTCGACCGGCAGTTCGGCGCGCAGCCACAGCTCCTCCAGCGCGGAGCGGTGCTTCTCCAGCGCGAGGACCGGGATCCGGGCGGTGAACGGGACCGGCTCGCCGCCGCAGCGTGCGCACCGGACGGCGCGCATGTTCTGGGCCGAGGTGAAGCCGCCGCAGCCCTCGCAGCCGCCGCCGCACGCCTCGTGCCCGCAGGCGGGACAGGTGCCCTCCACGTACGAGTGGTGCAGTGTCCGGGCACACCGGGCACAGCGGTGCAATTCGCGCTCCCGCATCGGCAGCGCGCCGCCGTCCACGAGCTGGGCGACCATCGAAGCCATCGCCGGCCCGTAGCCGGGTGCGCGGGGATCGATGAATGCGTCATAACCGATGCGGGCGCGGCGGAACGCCTCGACAATGTCGTCGCGGTAGCCGTCCACCATCTTGTCGACGTCCACGCCGTCGAGCTCGGCGCGGGTCAGCACGTAGTTCTGGTGCACGTCGACGCCGGCCATCGCGAGGACCCGTTCGCCGCGCAGCCGGGCGGCGCGGGCGGCGAAGTCGGCCGCGAGGTAGGGGCCGGAGAGGTGCCCGACGTGCAGCGGGCCGTTGGCGGTCGGCGGCGGTATCGAGACGACGTCGACGTGTTCGTCACGCATTGGCCACCGGCCAGTAGGCGCTGAAGACGACGAGCGGCTCGTCGGTAGACCGGTTGGTCACGACGTGCGCCTCGCCGCTGTCGAGCAGGAACGCCCCGCCGGCCGGCACGTCGACCGGGTCGGCCCCGTCGACGGCGACCGCGGCGGCGCCGCTCACGACGATCGACAGCTCGATCTCGGGGTGCTGGTCGGCCGGGCTCTTGCCGCCGGCCGGCACCTCGTACCACATCGCCTTGAACGGCATCGTGTCCACGCCGTCGTAGCCGTCCCAGCGATACACGTCGACGTCGCCGACCGGCTGGTTGGGCCCGAGTCCTTTCGCGTATGTACGCATATCGCTCCCAAAGCGGAGTAAGGAATGAAGCAGGCCGGGCTCACTATGAGGGCGGCCGCCTGCGCTCAAGTTGCGGAACCTTTGCGGTCGTCCTGCAGTGCGCTTGTGGCATCCGCTCGATACGGTGCCAACGTGATGTTCCGGCTACTTGGCGTGGTGGAGGCCGACGTCGGCGGCCGGCCGATCAAGCTAGGTTGGCGACAGGAACGGTGCCTGCTGGCGTTATTGCTGCTCGAAGGCGGTCGGCCGATCCCCAGCCAGCGGTTGGCCGAGCTGATTTGGGAGGGCGAGCCGCCCGCCGACGCGCGCGCCGCACTGCAAGTCGTGGTGGCCCGGTTGCGCTCCCATCTCAACGCCGCGGACGCCGCAACCCACGGCGTCCGGCTTCTGACAAAAGGCGATAGCTACGCCCTGGAGGCCCCGCCGGAGAACGTCGACGTCGGCCGGTTCCGCATGCTCGTCGGCCGCGCCCGCACGCTGCCCCACCCGGAGCGGGCGGCCGCGTTACTGCGCACCGCCTTACGGCTGTGGCGCGGGCCGGCCCTGGCCGACGTGGCCGGGCCGTGGTTACGCCAGCGCATCATCGAGCCGCTCGAGGAGCAGCGGCTGACCGCGCTCGAGGAGCTCATGGAGATCGAGCTCGCGGCCGGCCGGCACCACGAGCGGATCGCCGAGCTGACCCAGCTCGTCGCCGAGCATCCGTTGCGCGAGCGGTTACGCGGCCAGCTGATGGTCGCGCTCAGCCGCGAGGGCCGACGGGTCGCCGCGCTCGACTCCTACGAGCAGTTGCGCCGCACCCTGGCCGAGACGTTCGGCCTCGAACCCGGCGCTCAGCTGCGCGAGTTGCACGCCCGGATCCTGCGCGCCGACAAAGATGTGGAGCCGGTCGACCCGCCGCCGGTTGCCGAGCAACTCCAAAACAACGAGGTCCCGGCCGAACTGCCCGCCAGCATCGCCGGCTTCGTCGGCCGCGATGACGAGCTCGCCCAGCTCGACCGCATGCTGCCGGAAGCAGCCGGGGCCGGCGCCCCGCTCGTGGTCACCGCGATCGCCGGCACCGCCGGGGTCGGCAAGACCGCCCTCGCTGTCCAGTGGGCGCAGCGCGTCGCCCATCGATTCCCCGATGGCCAGTTGTACGTGAACCTGCACGGCTATGCCCCGTGCGGCTCCCCGGTACCGCCGGTCGAGGCCCTCGGCATCCTGCTGCGCTCGCTCGGCGTGCGGGAGGACCGCGTGCCCGGCGACGTGGCCGCCGCGGCCGCGCTGTTCCGCTCGCTGCTGGCCGGGCGCCGGGTGCTGCTCCTGCTGGACAACGCCCGGTCGGTCGAGCAGGTCCGGCCGCTGCTGCCGGGCAGCCCCGGCTGCCTGGTGCTGATCACCACCCGGGATCGGATGACCGGCCTGGTCGCCCACGACGGCGCCCGCCGGCTGACCCTCGACATGCTGCGCGCCGAGCAGGCGGTCGCGCTGCTGCGGGACATGCTCGGCGCCGACCGGGTGGCGGCCGAGCCGTCCGCCGCGGCGGAGCTGGCCGAGGCCTGCGCCCATCTGCCCCTCGCGCTGCGGATCAGCGCCGCCGACCTGATCAACCACCCGCACCGCAGCATCGCCGCGCATGTCGCCCGGCTGCGCGCGGCCAACCGGCTGACCGCGCTCACGGTCGACGGCGAGCAGGCCGTGCACACCGCGCTCGACGTCTCGTACCGCAGCGTCCCGGCCGACGCCCAGCGGATGTTCCGCCTCCTCGGTCTGATTCCCGGCACCGACTTCTCGGTCGCGGCCGCGGCCGCGCTCAGCGGGATCGCGCCGGCCGAGGCCGCCCGCCTGCTCGACCGGCTGGCCGCCGCCCACCTCGTGATGGAGTGCGCGCCCGACCGGTTCACGTTCCACGATCTCTTGCGGCTGTACGCGCGGGATCGCGTCGAGGAGTGTACTGGGGGCACTGCGGAGCGCACGGCGGCCGGCCGCCAGTTCTTCGACTGGTGCCTGCGCAGTGTCGCCCGGGCCGCGCGGCTGCTGTACCCGCAGATCATCCGGCTGCCGACCGACCCCGGCCCGGGCCCGGCCGCCGACTTCGGCGACCGCGCCCAGGCCCTGGCCTGGTTACAGGCCGAGCGCAACAACCTGCTGGCCGCCTGCCGGCACGCGGCCGGCGACGGGTACCCGGAGATGGCCTGGCTGCTGGCCGACGGCCTGCGCGGGTTTCTGTCCCAGGGCGGGCACTTCTTCGGCTGGATGGCGGTCACCCGCAACGGCCTGGCCGCCGCCGAACAAGCCGGCGACCTCAACGGCCAGGCGGCGATGCTGATCGGGCTGGCCCACGCGAGCCACCGGCTGTGCCGGCACGAGGAGGCGGTCGGGTACCTGACCTGCGCCATCGACAAGAGCCTGCAGGGCGAGTGGCTGGAGGGCCACGCCTGCGCGATCGGCAACCTCGGCATCTTCTACGACGCGATGGGCCGCCTCGACGAGGCGGCCGCCTGCTATCCCCGGGCCATCGCGCTGGCCCGCCGGCACGGCTGGACGATGCTGCTGGCCGGGTTTCTCGACTCGCTCGGCCGGCACCAGCACGTCGCCGGCAACCTGGCCGCGGCCGTGGACAACCTCACCGAGAGCATCCGGCTCTCCGAGGTGCTCGGCGAGGCGTCGACCGGCACCGCGTACACGCTCGAGTCGCTGGCCGGCACGTACTACGCGATGGGCCGCCTGCGTGACGCGCTCCGGCTGGCCGAGCGGGCCCTGGACGTGTGCCGGCACGTCGGGAACCGTTCGCACGAGATCACCGTGCTGTCGCTCATCGCCACGATCCGGGCCGACCTCGGGCACAGCGACCAGGCCCTCGACCTCGCGAACACGGCCGTGGCAACGGCCCGCGACATCGACGACAGCCACGGGACCGCGCACGCGCTGACCGCGCTGGCCGGCGTGCGCAGCCGGCTGCGCCAGCCGGGCCAGGCGATCGAGCTGTACCGGGAGGCGCTCACCCGGGCCGCCGAGCTCAACCTGTCATACCTGCAGGCGGCGGCGACCGTCGGGCTGGCCGGGGCGCTGCGCGACGATGGTCAGCTGCCGGCCGCGCTGGACCACGCCGAAGAGGCCTGCCGGCAGACCGAGCGCAGCGGATTCGCACTGGTCCACGGCCTCGCGCTGACCGCGACCGCGGAGATCCTGCTCGACCTCGAGCGCGCGCCGGACGCCCACCGGACGGCGCGCGCGGCGCTCGAGGCCCACCAGCGCAGCGGGAGCCGGCTCGCCGAGGCCCGCACCTTGGCCGTCCTGGCCCGTACGGAACCCGATGCGGCCGGCCACGCCCATCGGGTCGCGGCCGGCCGCATCATCGCCGACCTTGGATTAACTGCCTAGGGAGCTGGTTTCCACCAGATGCCGGTCGGTGCGGCGCCACACCTCGCGCAGCTCGGTCCGACCGGCTGCTCGCAGGACACGATCGGCGCCCAGGAAATCGGAGAGCTGGGCGGCCACGTCGGTGGCGTGGCGGGCGGGGACGGCCACCACGGGGAGGCTGCCGATCTCGAGCAAGTCGTTCAGGACGACGGCGTGGTGGCCCTGCACGCCCGCGGCCGAGGAGATGTCCAAGGCCACGACGTCGTGCCGGGGAAGCCGCCGGCGAAGCTCCGTGACGATGGCCGGCGCGCCGGACCCGCTGCACACGACCAGCAACTCGTCCTGGACGGCGACCTCGGCCAGGCGCTGCGTGGACCGGCGGCCGGCCCCCGGTGCGGCAAGGGCGATCGTCAGCAGCGACGGTCCCCCGTCGGATGCCGACGGCCGACGCTTCTCCGACCGGAGGAGCGCGGAGAACATCATGACCAGCAATCCGACGGCGAGGGACGCCGGACCAGCGGTTTCCAGGGCCACAGGACCTCCGATCATCGCAAGCCGTGACCTAAGCGTGCAGTACTGGAACCGCCTTCACCAGACCCAGTGCTGTCCCGGGCGGCCGGACACATGTGTCCGATTGCGCAGGTCAGCCGTGAAGTCGGAGATCACTTGCCGGGCCGCGGCACCGCCGTCGATGCCTTGCCAGCGCCGCCGCAGCTCACCGACGAGCGCGTAGCACCGGTCGATCGGGACGAGAAACGCGTCGCCGTCGTGGACGAACACCGCTTCGACGTCCGGGACCGCCGCGGCCAGCAGGGGATGGTGCCACTTCGCGAGATCGGTCAGATCGAGCAGGCTCTCGGTCGCCCCGGCCGGGCTCGGATAGCAGGCGACGACCCGATCGAGGTCGCTGTTGGTGAAGAAGAACGCCGTGCCGACCGGGATCCCGAGAGCCTCCCAGTCGGCCACGGACACCGGATGTGCCGGGTCGTGCAGGTAGCGGGTCGGCACCGCCTTCAGCCGCGCGCCGCCCGCCCCGTCCGGCGTGAAGAGCAGGTAACAGGCCCGGCAGACGCAGCGCAGCGCCCGCTGGTCGAGCGCGACGAGGTGCCCGTGCTGCTCGTCGAGCGGAGCCGCGCAGAGATCACAGCGCGGCCGGGTGCTGGGCCGCGCGAACCGCCGCAGGCTCGGTCCGCTCACGACACAAGCTCAGGCCTTCGCGTGATCTGCAGAAGCGGGGGTAAGGGCTCGGCGACCTCGACGATCACATCGGCCACCTCGGGCGCCGCGTCCTGGATGGCCATCTCGACCGCGAGCCGCACCGCGTCGCCGGTCGACCGGCAGCCGTGGCCGCCCTGCAGCCGGGCCCGCGCGACACCATCCGCGCCCAGACCGAGATAGTCGATGTTTCCCGTGTACTGAGGGAGCCGGAGGCGATCAATCGCCCGCCGGATGCGCGTGTCCGCGTCGAGCGGGTGCAGGTCGTGGACCAGCAGCAGGCTCTCGACCAACGGATCGTCGCAGAGGTCCCGGCCGCCCTCCGGGCCGACCATGGCGACGATCCGGGCGAGCCCCGCCCCGTAGAGCCGGACCAGGCAGCCGACCAGCTCCTCGGCGACCGGGCCGGCCGTCGGATCGGGGCCGCCCCGCAGCTGGGCGAGCAGCTCCTCGACGCGTTCGGCCGCCTGACGGGCTCCGGTCATGCTGGTCCTCCGGTATGGACTGCGGGCTGGTACGTCCGGCGCACGGTGAACCCGCGCAGCGTCTTGACCACACCGGCGGGCAGCGAGTCGGCGTCGGCCGAGGGCTGCTCCATGAACGGCATGAACTTGTCCGGGAAGCCGGGCATCGTGCAGGCGATGCAGATGCCGCCGACGTTCGGGCAGCCGCCCACCCCGTTGATCCAGCCCCGCTTGGCCACGTTGCACCGGACCACCTGTCCCCAGCAGCCCATCTTGACCAGGCAGGACTGCGTGCCGTAGCCGGTCGCGAAGTCGTTCTGGTCGTAATACGAGGCGCGGTCGCAGCCGGCGTGCACGGTCATCTCGAAGAGCCAGCGCGGGCGCAGCGCCTCGTCGAGCGGGATCACCGGGGCCTGGCCGACGACCTGGTAGAGCAGGTAGAGGATCGTCTCGGAGAGGTTGTCCGGGTGGGTCGGGCAGCCGGGGATGCACACGATCGGCACGCCCGCCTTGGACGTCCACTCCCAGCCGAGATAGTCCGGCAGCCCCATCGCCCCGGTCGGGTTGCCGGCCATGGCGTGGATCCCGCCGTACGCGGCGCACGTCCCGGCCGCGAGGACCACCGTCGCCTTGGGTGCCAGCCGGCCGATCCACTCGGTCGCCGTGATCGGCTGGCCGGTGCGCAGGTCGTTACCGAAGCCCGACCAGTACCCCTCATCCTTGTTGGTCTCGTCGGGCACGGAGCCCTCGACGATCAGGATGAACGGCTCGAGCTCGCCCCGGTCGGCCCGGTGCCACCAGTCGATGAAGCTGTCCGGGCCGCCGTCGGGCCCGCCGGCGTAGTCGAGGAACGGCCAATGCATGGCCACCTTGGGCAATCCGGGCAGCGCCCCGAGCAGGATCTCCTCGATGCTCGGCTGGGTCGCCGCGGTCAGGGCGACCGAGTCTCCGTCGCAGCTCAGCCCGCCATTCATCCAGAGGATGTGCACGGTCGGCTCATCATCACCGACCCACGGTGCCGTCACCCGCCCAGCATTATTCGCGGATGTCGACGTGAGTCGCACACCGTGTCCGTCCTGCCGGCGGTTTCGGATTACGCTTTGGACATGCCGGAGGAGGTCGAGGTGCTCCCCCTCGTCCTCGTCGCGCGCGAGTTTCCGGCCCGGCCGTCCTCGTTGCTCGCGATCCGCGACTTCGTCCGCAACCATCTCAGCCAGACCCCGTTCTCCGAGGACGACGTCCGTGCGCTCGGCGAACGCGTCTGTGACGTCCTGCTGGACGTGGCCGGGCCGAGCGCGACGATCGCGGTGTCGGTGCGGGTCTTCCCCACCTACGCGGAGGTCGACGTGCTGCCGTCGGCCAACAGCGACGGCACGCCGCGGGCGACCGAGCGCATCCCGAGCGTCACCTTCGCCGACTGGCTGGCCAGTGCGCTGCGCCGGGACGGGATGACCATGGAGACGGCCGCCCGCCACCTGGGTGTCTCGACGAAGACCGTCGGGCGCTGGGTCGGCGGCACGACCGAGCCCCGCCTGCGCGACCTCTCGCGGATCCGCGAGGTCTTCGGGGACCTTCCCTTCCCGTAGGCCTTCTGCCGGGACGGCGTCGACTAAGCATTTCCTTAATCCACGATTGCGAACTTCATTCGCGAAGGGGCACCATTGCCGCGCACCACCGGCGATGGCGCCCGTCGGCGCTGTCCGAGGGAGAGGCATCGGCCATGGCGGACGGTTCGAGTGGGCACCACGGCAATCCGCGGATCTACGAGTTGATCGAGAACGCCCCGAAGACCGGCAAGAGCCCGACGGTGTGGGCATTTCCCCAGCTTGTCGAGTACCTGAAGGTGGCCGCCCAGCCGGTGCAGGGGCCGTGGCCGCCGCACCAGCAGCCCCGGCCGGATCCCGAGGCCGAGTCGATGCCGGTCGCCGTCGCGGATCCCGACTCAAGCACGAGCTGAGGAAGGCACCATGTATCCCTCCCGGTTCCGCTACGAGGCGCCCCGCTCGATCGACGAGGCGATCGCCCTGCTGCAGGACGGCGGCGGCGAGGCCAAGGTGCTCGCCGGCGGCCAGAGCCTGGTGCCGCTGCTCAAGCTGCGCTTCGCGGCGCCCGAGCTGCTCGTCGACATCAACAGCCTGCCCGGGCTGGCCTACCACAAGGTCGACGCCGACGGCACGATCCGCGTCGGCGCGCTCTGCCGCCACGCCGACCTGGAACGCTCGACAGTCCTGGCCGAGCGGCAGCCGACGATGGCGGCGGTCGCCCCCCTCGTGGCCGACCCGATCGTGCGCAACCGCGGCACGCTCGTCGGTTCGCTGTGCCACGCCGACCCGCAGGGCGACTGGGCCTCCGTGGTCACCGCGCTCGGCGGCTACGTGGTGGCGCAGGGCCCGGGCGGGCGGCGCAACATCCCGATCGCCGAGTTCGTCACCGGCCCGTTCCAAAATGCGCTCGGCTACGACGAGGTGGCCGTAGAGGCCGTGATCCCAGCTCCGAAGGGCACTCCGGCCGGCGGATACCTGAAGCTCGAACGGCGGGTCGGCGACTTCGCGACGGTCGGCACGGCGGTCGCGGTCGACCTGAAGGGCGCGACGGTCACCCGGGCCGGGATCGCGCTCACCGGCGTGGGCGGCTCGACCATCGATGCCACGGACGCCGCCCAGGCCCTGGTCGGTGGCCCGCTCACGGCCGACCGCATCGACCACGCCGCCGACCTCGCGGCGCAGGCCGCCCGGCCACGGACCGATCACCGGGGAAGCGCCGAGTACAAGCGGCAGATCGTCCGAACCTTCGTCAAGCGGATCCTGACCCGCGTCCACGAGTCGACCGAGAGGGCAGCCTGACATGAGCGGCTTGTTCAAAGAGGTGCAGGACCAGCCGGCCGCCGACGTCCCGACCCGGCGGGTCAGCATCACGGTCAACGGCCAGAAGCGCGTGGTCGAGGTCGAGCCCCGCCTGCTACTGGCCCACCTGCTGCGCCAGGGCCTCGGTTTGACCGGCACGCACACCGGCTGCGACACGACGAGCTGCGGCGCGTGCACGGTGCTCTTCGACGGCACCCCGATCAAGAGCTGCACGATGCTCGGGGTACAGGCCGACGGCCACGAGATCACCACGGTCGAAGGGCTGGCCGGGCCGAGCGAGCTGCACCCGATCCAGGAGGGGTTCAAGGACGAGCACGGCCTGCAGTGCGGCTTCTGCACGCCCGGCATGATGCTGGCCGCAAAGGCCCTGCTGGAAGAGAACCCCGACCCGACCGAGGACGAGATCCGGTGGGCGCTGTCGGGCAACCTGTGCCGCTGCACCGGCTATCAGAACATCGTCAAGTCGGTGCTGTGGGCCGCCAAGAAGCTGCAACCCCAGGACGCGGCGAGCTCGACGGGAGCGCCATCGTGACGCAGGCGAAGGACGAGATCAAGATCGGTGGCCTGGGCGCGAGCCGCAAACGCGTCGAGGACAACCGGTTCATCCGCGGCAAGGGCCACTACGTCGACGACGTCGTGCTGCCCGGCATGCTGCACATGGAGATCCTGCGCAGCCCAGTGGCGCACGCGCGGATCGTCTCGATCGACACCAGCAAGGCGTGGAACACCCCCGGCGTCCGGCTGGTCCTCACCGGCGAGATGATGGCCGCCCGCAACCTGGCCTGGATGCCGACCCTGTCCTACGACACACAGGCCGTGCTGGCCACCGACAAGGTGCGCTTCCAGGGCCAGGAGGTCGCGGCCGTGATCGCCGACGACCCCTACATCGCCAAGGACGCGTGCGAGGCGATCGTCGTCGAGTACGAGGCGCTGCCGGTGATCGTCAACCCGGCGCAAGCGCTGGCCGAGGGTGCCCCGCTGATCCGGGACGACAAGGAGAACCAGCCCGACAACGTGGTCTTCAACTGGGAGGTCGGCGACAAGGACGGCACCGACCGCGCGTTCGCCCAGGCCGACCTGGTGTCCCGGCTCGACCTGCACTACCCGCGCTCGCACCCGTCCCCCCTCGAGTGCTGCGGGTCGATCGCCGACTTCGACCGGGCGACCTCCAAGCTGACGGTCTACATGACCACGCAGGCGCCGCACATCATCCGCGCCGCCGTGGCGCTCGTCGCCGAACTGCCCGAGCACATGATCCGGATCATCTCCCCGGACCTCGGCGGCGGCTTCGGCAACAAGGTGCCGGTGTACCCGGGGTACGTCGTGTCGATCCTCGCCTCGATCCTGCTCGAGCGGCCGGTCAAGTGGATCGAGGACAAGACCGGCAACCTGATCTCCACCGGCTTCGGACGCGACATCTACCTGCACGGCGAGATGGCGCTGCGCAAGGACGGCAAGATCCTCGGCGTCCGCATGCACACCGACTCCGATCACGGCGCGTTCTTCTCCGACGCGCAGCCCAGCAAGTTCAAGATCGGGCTGATGCACTCGGCGTTCGCCTGCTACGACGTCCCGGCCGCCGCCT
>Ga0207661_10000971_pt1 | contig 18876 bp, 18 predicted proteins | sample KBSC713LmetaG_FD_184337 | JGI IMG/M metagenome (GOLD analysis project Ga0207661, IMG submission 184337) | Corn rhizosphere microbial communities from Kellogg Biological Station, Michigan, USA - KBS C7.1-3L metaG (SPAdes) (version 2) | ecosystem: Host-associated > Plants > Roots > Rhizosphere ...
GGGTGGGCTGATCATCGGCGACAACGCGTTGTGGGGCGGACGCGTGTACGACGGCGACGAAACCGACGAGCGGACGAAAGGCGTTCGGGAATTCAATCGTCGCATGGCGACCGATCCGCGAGTGCTTGGGATCATCGTGCCGACGCACGACGGGGTCGCGGTCGCGGTCGTGCGGTGATCACGCCGCCACAGGCGCGCGGCGATCATTTCTCCGGCGTTTCCTCCGGATACGCGGAGTTCAGGCCACGCTATCCGCGGTCGCTCTACGAGTTCATCGCGGACGTCGCGCCGAATCACGATAGGGCTTGGGACTGCGGCGCCGGCAACGGACAAGCGTCGACCGACCTCGCCGGCTCGTTCCGGCAGGTCATCGCGTCGGACCTGAGTGCGGCGCAAATCGCGCACGCTCCGCCGCACGCGCGAATCTCGTGGATCGTCGCGGCCGCGGAGGCGGCGCCGATCGCCAGGAAGTCGGTCGACGTCGTGACGATCGCGCAGGCGCTGCACTGGTTCGATCACCCGCGATTTTACGGTGAAGTCCGTCGGGTGTCAGTACCGGGGGCGGCGATCGTCGCGTGGACGTACTGCCCATCCAAGATCGAAGGCGAACCCGGCGCGATTCACGACCGATTGATGTTCGAGACACTGCGGGGATACTGGCCGCCCGAACGCCGGCACGTCGACACGGGATATCAGGCCATTCCATTCCCCTTCGAGCGCATCGAGGCGCCAGTCCTTCGCCTCGACGAACGCTGGCCCCTTGCCCAGCTGACCGGATACATGCGCACGTGGTCGGCAACGGCGCGCTATCGAAAGCAGCGCGGGATCGATCCCGTCGTCGAGGCCGAGCGCGAGTTGCGCGCAATCTGGGGCGATCCTGAAGAGCGCCGGGCGATCAGCTGGCCGCTGGTGGTGCTGGCAGGAAGGGTGTGAGGCGGGTCGGCGGGTCGGCGGGTCGGCGGCTCGGCGACTCGGCGACTCGGCGGCTCGGCGACTCGGCGACTCGGCGACTCGGCTACTCGGCTACTCGGCTACTCGGCGCCAGCTGCCGTTTGCTTGTCCCCCCTGCGCCCGGAGGTTAGTCTGCTCGCGATGTCCGCGAATCAGCCGTCATCCCTCACCGCCACTCAGGCTGACGCGTCGTTCCGCGCGGCGGTGCGGCTGCTTGCGAGCCTCATGCCCGATGCGGCGATAGCGACGGGGGCGGAGCCACCGCTCGAGTCCCTCGCGCAGGCCACGGAGCCGCCGCGGACTGTCGGCGCAATCATCATCGAGGATGCGGCGATGCGAGTGCATCGCGTGTTCGAGCCGCCCGTCGCCCAGTTCGCGGCGTTTCTCGACGGAACGCAGGCCAGCCGGACGCTCTATTCGTGCGACGACGGCACCCCGATCGTGCATGGGACGGCGGCGGCGGTCATTCGCGAACGGCGCAATAAGCGTCTCTACACACGACGCCACATCGTGGAGCATCGCTTGTACGCCAATCGTCGCCGGGTGCCGAAGGGAGTGTGGACGCTCCTCGTCGAGACTGGTCTGGAGCTGCGCGACACCGCTGAAGAAGACGGCGACGGACCGCATCCCTTCGTGGGTCGGGACGCGGCGATTCATCGACTACAACGCGATCGCGAAAATGCCGAGCATGCCCTCGCCAAGGAGTGGTGCCAACGCGAGGACCAGCCGCTCTTGATCGACGGTGGGATCAGCGGAATCGAATCGGTGGCGCGATCGTCGTGCGCGGTTGGTGTGATCAAGAGTCACCGAACGCTGTACGCGGAAGGAGACGCGCTGATCACGATCTTCGCGCTCCGTCGCGGCGAACGATCGAGCGTGTTTCGCGTGGCGTCAGAACGGCGAACGCCGGTAGCGAGCTGGTATCTCCGGCTGCGCGACCGAGCAGGCACGGATCCAATGTGGGGGCTCGTACGCGTCGAAGTCGCGCATCCCGATCGGGTGGACGAGCGCGCGATCGGCGCTCGAGCCGACGAGGTGTCGCGCTGGATTCTCGCCGAGGCGACTCCTGTCTCGCTTCCCGACGGACGATGGGACAAGATGGTATATGGTGTGCGCGACTGTGAGGAGTTTTTGAGAGCCGTGATCTGATGACCGAGACCATAGACGTCGGGCTTACCGGGGTGGTGGGGCCGCTCGGCCGCGTCGTTGCAACGGAGCGCAAGCCGAACACGCCGCACGAATTCCATTTCTGGACGGCGCTCGATTCGCCCGTCGGCATTGGAACGATCGTGCGTGTCGAGGGCGACCAGCCGGTCAACGGACAGATTCCGGAGATCTACGGCATCGTCGTCGAGGGATTCAGCTATACCGACCTCGCGACGCCACTGCACGACGTGCTCGGACACGACGGCACGCCGGGCGGCGCATCGCTCGCGGCAACGCATCGCGCGGAAATTCGGCTCTACACCGCCGCGGTGCTGCGGCAGATGCCGGAAGAGCCGCTTCAGCCTGTGCCGATGGGCCGCGTGTATCTCGCCACGAACGACGACGTCGCGGTCGCGCTGCGGATGGACGGGTATCTGCGCGGAGAGGACAGCACTGGGATTCCGGTCGGAGTCTACCGCGCGGGCGGCACCGACGCGCCGATCTATCTGGACGCGGATTTTCTCATCGGTCCGGAGGCGGCACACCTCAACATCACCGGCGTGTCGGGGCTCGCGACGAAAACGAGCGCGATCGAGTGGATTCTGTCGTCGATCTTCGCGCATTTCCCGGAAAAGAAAGGATCGGTCGCGGCGCTCTGCTTCAACGTGAAGGGGCCCGACCTCTGCTTTCTCGATCAGCCGGGCCCGATCGACGAGGCGGACAAGACGCTCTATGAGAAGTGCGGTGTACCGGCCGGGCCGTTCGAGCACGTGCAGTACTTCGCGCCGTACAAACCCGACGGATTCTCGCTCAACACGCTTCGCTCGAACGAGCAGCTGCTTGGCAACGTCTCTTCGCTGACGTGGGGTCTGAGAGAAGTCCTGCAGTACGCGGAAGTGCTGCTCAACAAAGACGACGTGGATGCGAAGGCCGACGCGCTGATCGACTTCATTCGCGAGCGCGTTGTCGACCGGGATTTCAGCGACGCGTTGCTGGGCAACAAATCGTACCGCGTTCGGTCGTTCGCCGATCTCGAGGAGTGGTTCAAGGACGTATTGTCGGCGATGGAGACAAGGGGGAACGAAGGGTGGCGGACGCACCATGTCGCGACGATCCGAAAGGTGCGGAACCGTCTCTCCAATATCTCCACTCGGTGCGCGGGGCTCGTGACGGACGACGGTGGGGTGAGTGACCTGCCCTTCGGGAGCTTTCAGGACCGCACGGTGTATGTGATCGACGTCGCCTCTCTCGAAGAGGCCGCTCAGGATCTGATCTTCGCGCGCGTCGTCACCAAGCTTCGCGAGCACCTGGAGAAACGGGACCTCGGCGTCAACCACGTCATCGTGTTCGTCGACGAGCTCAACAAGTATGCCCCCAATGACGGACCAGAGACCTACGTTCGCAAGATGCTGCTCGATCTCGCGGAGCGCGGCCGGTATCTCGGCCTCGTGCTCTTCAGCGCGCAGCAATTTCGATCGCAGGTCCACCGTCGCGTGGTTGGGAACTCGGGAACCGCGCTGTACGGTCGCATGGACCCCGACGAGCTCGCGACGCCCGGCTACTCGGTGTTGAGCCCGGCCGTGAAGACGAAGCTGGCGACGCTCGAGAAGGGGCAGTTGATGGTGCGGCATCCGCATTTCACCCAGCCGATTTTCGTCCGCTTCCCGCGGCCCGCCGTAATGCGCGGTCGAGACGGAGCCGAGCGTTATCCGCAAGCGGTAGACGTCGAGCTGGACGCGGCGGTGCTGCGCAGCCTCCGGACGCTGGATCCTTCGCTCACGCTGGGATGGGTACGCGACACGATCGGCATTCGTGAAGATGAAGAAGTGATTCGCGCGAGAAACGCGACACTGCGTGAGCGACCGGCGGACGTGAAGAAATTCTTTCAGTCGCAGCTGCGTCCCGTCGCGGTGACGCACACGCCGGTTCGTCCGATGGCTCCGGCCATTCGCTCGGCGCCGACGGACGATCCGTACGGTTTCTAGGATGTTCCGTTCGGCGCGCCGTCTTTCGCTCCTGGCGGCTGTCGTGGCCGCCGCTCCGCACGCTGGAGCGCAAACCATCACGCTTCGGATCAAGCCGCATGTCGGCGACACGCTGCGCATGCGTCTCGACCAGGAAAGCGAGATGACAGGCGTTCGGAAGATGGCGACCGGTGGCGAGGGCAGCGCGATGGTGCTGACGACCATGCGCATGTTCTCGCGCGCCATCGTCGAAGGCGCGTCCGAAGAAGGGACGACGGTGCTGGCAGTCACCGACTCGATCATTACGACGTCGACCGACGAAAAAACGCGCGCCGCGACGCTGCAGGCAGGAACGAAGATGCGTGGACAGCGCGTTCGGTTTCGCGTGTCTCCGGACGGGATGGTGGCGATGCTTCAGGGCGCCGGGCCTGCGCCTCGCGAAGTCGCTCAAGTGGTATCGCTCATGCCGGCAACGTTCCCGAAGGGGGCGATCAACATCGGTGAGAGCTGGATGCGAGACATGGCGCTGCCCGTCGGGAACGGCCTCGGTGCGCAGGTTGCCGGCCGCTTGCACGTCACGTTCCGATTGGATTCAGTAACTCGGACGGGGGAGCTCGCTTTCGTATCGATGCGGGGCGAGATGCAGCCGGCGAGCGGTCCCGGCGCCGCCTCGTCGGCCGTCCTCGAGAAAGGCCTCGTGAACGGCACGATGGTCATAGACCAGAAGCGGGGCTGGCTCGCCGAGTCGTGGTTCAGCATCGCCATGAACTCGGCGATGTCGCTTCCGACGGCGACGGGCGTTGCCTCGATGCGGATGCAGATGCGCATTACGCAGCACATGCAGACACAGCGCTAAATTGTCATCCTACGGCCGTCAAAGCGGCCGTAGGATCTAGCATCCTGTCATCGACGCCGGCTTCGAATCAAGGACAGTAGATCCCCAGTGCGCGGCGCGCGCTGAGGATGACCAATCATGCGCCTGGTCCACCTGGCGGATCTCCATCTCGGCTACAGGCAATACCAGCGGCTCACTCCCGGCGGGGTCAACCAGCGGGAAGCAGACGTCGCGGCGACCTTTCGCACGGCTATAGACCGGATCATCGCGCTACAGCCGGACGTCGTCGTTGTGGCGGGCGACATTTTTCATAGCGCCCGGCCGACGAACCAAGCGATCCTACACGCACTCATCGAGCTAACGCGGCTCCGTGAAGAGCTGCCCAACGCGATCATCCTGCTCGTTGCAGGCGGTCATGACACACCGCGCGCGTCGGAGATGGGAGGCATCCTCCGGTTGTTCGCGCAGCTCGGGTTCAACGTGGTGGACCGGCGGGCGGAGCGGGTAAACTTTGCGGATCACGACTTGTCGATCCTGGCAGTGCCCGACGTGCCTGGGCTCGTCCGTCCGGCGCTCACACCCGACTCGTCGGCGCAATTCAACGTTCTCGTAGTTCACGGCATGATAGAAGGAGTGCTGCCGGCGTCGGCGGCGATGGCGGATCGTGCGTCAGTCGCGATACCGCGCGAGGATCTCGAGCTGGCCCGGTGGGATTATGTGGCACTCGGCCACTATCACGTCTACCGCGAAATCGCGCCCAACGCGTATTACAGCGGCTCGATCGACTACACGAGCGTGAACACCTGGGGCGAGCTGTACGAGCAGCGCGTGAGCAGCGTGCGCGGGGGCGGGAAGGGCTTCATCGAGCGCGATCTCGCGAGCGGCCGTCACACATTCCACCCGCTGCCGGCGAGTCGGCCGCTCGTCGACCTTCCACCGATCAGTGCCACGGGATTGTCCGCGGCGGAGCTCGACGCGCGGCTGAGCGCAATCGTCGGGAACGTTCCTGGCGGAATCGACGACAAGATCGTTCGCGCGACGATCCGCGACATTCCCCGCCACATCGGGCGCGAGATGGACCACCGCCCGATTCGTGATTTCAAGCGACGGGCGCTCAACTTTCAGCTCGATCTGGTCCGGCCCGACGTGCGACACGCGCACGGCTCCGGCGCGCCGGGACGGCGCCCCTCGCTGAACGAGATGGTGCGCGAAAAGCTCCTGGCCCGTCCCCTCGATGCGGAGATCGATCGCGCGGCCCTCGTGGACCGCGCGATGAAGTATCTGGACGAGGCTCAGGCCATCGTTCCATCCACGGCGCTCGTCGAGCTCTGAATGCGGCTGCACAGCCTGTATCTCTGCAACTTCAGACAGCACGTCGACACCCGGATCGAGTTCGACACGGGCATCACGGGGATCATCGGCCCGAACGGAGCTGGAAAGTCCACAATCCTCGAGGCGATTGCCTGGGCGCTTTATGGGATGCCCGCGGCTCGCGGCACGCGCGATTCTATTCGGTCATACAAGGCCAGCCCTCGGGCTACAGTCCGGGTGGATCTCGACTTCGAGCTGAGCGGACACCGTTATCTCGTCTCGCGCGGGCTGACGAACGCCGAGCTGTACCTCGACGGCGCCTCCTCGCCAATCGCTACGTCAATCTCGGGGGTTACCGAGATACTGCGCCGCCGGCTCGGCATGAGCCACGACGAGTTTTTCAACACGTATTTCACGGGACAGAAAGAGCTGAGCGTGATGGCGGCGATGAGCCCCGCCGAGCGCGGCCAGTTTCTTTCGCGGGTGTTGGGGTATGAGCGTCTTCGTACGGCGCAGGGCCTGATTCGCGAGCGCCGCAAGTCGATCGTGGCCGAGGCGACCGGACTTCGCGCTGGCATGGCGGATCCCGCGACCGTGCAGCGGGCGCTCGCGGAGGCGACAGCCCGCCGCTCAGAAGCGGTGACGCACGCCAAAACCGCCGCGGGGCGGCGAGACAGTGCGCGCCGAGCCCTCGACGCGATCGCCCCCCAATGGAACACGGTGCAACGCGAGCGCGAGGCGATGCAGGCGCTCGTCGCCGAGTTGCGTGTCGCCGAAGGCGAGCGGGCGTCGCTGCAGCGTGACGACGCGCGTCTCGATCGAGAGCTCGCGGAGACGGCCGAGGCGAAGGAGGAACTGGAGCGCCTCACCGGAGCGCTGTCGCCGCTCGCGGCGCTGCAGATCGAGCTTCGCGAGCTGGATCGCGCGTGCAACGAAGAGGGTCGTCGGAAGACGCTGATCGAGACAGAAAGCGCGCTCGGAGCGGACATCGTTCAGATTCGTGAGCGCCTCCTCAAGATCGAGAGCGCTCCGACGCTCGAGCCGGACGTCACCGCCGCGCTCGAGTGGGCGCGGGCCGAGCTCGAGCATTCTCAGCGCGAATTCGAGGAACGACGCACGGATTGGGTGCGCGACCAGCAGGAGGCCGAAACCAAGCGGCAGTCGCTGCTCGACCAGCTGCAGGACGTTCAGCGGCAGCGAGAGCAGATCGTCGAGCTGGGAGAAGGCGGCACCTGTCCAATCTGCGCGCGGCCGCTCGGAACGCACTTTCGATCTGTGCTCGAGGTGCTCGATCAACAGATCGAATCGATCACGGTGGACGGGAAGTATTACCGGGGCCGTATCGAGCAGCTGCAGCAGATGCCTCCCGAGCTCGGCGGCCTGGAGGAGCGGCGGCGGGCGATTTTCGAGAATATCGGAAAGCTCGAACGACGTCTGGCGAAGATTCAGGCGGCGTTGCAGGAGCTCGCGACCCTCACGCGCGACCTCGGGTCGAAGGAAGAGCGATACGTTGCGGTGTCGCGGGAGCTCGCCTCGATCGCCGTTGAGTACGACGCGGCGCGGCATGCCGAAGTGCGCGCGCTCGTCGAGCGCTTGCTGCCGCTGGCGGAACGCGCGACGAAGCTAACCGGACAAGTCGAGCGCGAACGCACGTTGCTCGACGACCGAGCGCGCACTCGCGCCAACCTGCTCCAGATCGACCGTCGCGTCGCCGACCTGTCGACCCAACGCGAGTCGCTCGCCTTCTCGGAAGAGTCGTACGCCGGTCTTCGCGTCCGCCACGAACAGGCCGCCGCCGACCTGAGGGCATCCGAGCTGGCGGCGGTCGCGGCGGACTCGGATCTCGCCGCGGCTGTGGACGCGCTGGAGGTGGCGGAGCGCGCGCGGGCCGACCTGCTCAAGAACGAAGCGCATCTCGAGCTCCTGACCAAGGACCGACGGTTGCACGAAGAACTGGACCGGGCTTTCTCGGATTTGCGCACGGACCTCAACCTGACGCTGCGGCCGGAGATCTCGGATTTGGCAAGCCGGTACATTCGCGAGCTGACCGACGGGCGCTACTCGGAGATCGAGCTCGACGACCAGTACAATGTGACGGTGCTGGAGGACGCCATTCCGAAGCCGGTTATCTCCGGGGGCGAAGAGGATCTAGCGAATCTGGTCCTTCGGCTAGCAATCTCTGAGATGATCGCGGAACGCGCCGGTCAGGCTTTTTCCCTGCTGATCCTCGATGAGGTGTTCGGCTCTCTCGACGAGACCCGGCGGCACAACGTCGTGGATCTGCTGCGGCGGCTGCAAGACCGCTTCGAGCAAGTCATTCTCATCACGCACATCGAGTCCGTGCGCGACGGCCTCGATCGCGTCGTCTCGGTGCGTTACGACGAAGAGGCGGGAATCTCGCGAGTCGAAGCGGAGTCGCCGGGAGGCGTCGCGCTCGACGTGCACGTCGGAGCGGCGGACTGATGGCCACGTCTCGCGTGTGGCGACCGCAGGCGATCGAAGGGCCGTTTCGTCCGCGGCTCGAGCAGATCACCGAACTGAATCAGGTGTTCAGCGATTCGTTCACCGAGCGATATCGCCGGGATGGGATGGTCGGCGTGCGCGTGCCCTTTCTCAATCCGGCGATCTGGCGCTATGCGATCGAGGATGCCGACGCGGGCGCGATGCTCTGGCGCGACGATCGCGGACACATCGTCGCGTTCAACATGGTGCACCGGTCGGGCGCCGAGGGCTGGATGGGTCCCCTCGCCGTGCGGACGGAGTACCAAGGCGCGGGCATCGGCAAGGAGATCGTGACACGGGGCGTCGAATGGTTGAAGGCGCAGGGCGCGTCGGTCATCGGCCTCGAAACGATGCCGCGCACGATGGACAACATCGGCTTCTACTCGCGCCTCGGCTTCTTGCCGGGGCGGCTGACCATCACGACGACGATCGACGCGGCGCACGGCGACGCCCCCGTACAGCTGCTCAGTCGTCTCACGCCGCGAGCGCGCGACGACGCATTGACTGCCTGCCGGGAGCTCGTGAGCGGGTTGCTTCCCGGCTATGACTACACGCGGGAGATCACGCTGACGGCCGACCTGGCGCTCGGCGATACCGCGCTGTTGTATCAGCGTGACCACCTCGTTGGATTTGCGCTGGCGCACAACGCACCGCTCGTGGAAGGCCGTGTCCGTGAAGAGCTTCGCGTTCTCAAATTGGCTGTCACCGACGAAGCGCATCTCGAGGCGCTCGTGCGGGCGGTCGCGGATTTCGCGCGTCGCGGCGGAACGCGTCGCGTCGCGCTTCGTTTGCAGGGCGAGTTTCTTGGAGCATACCGGCGCTTGATCGCGCTCGGGGGACACGTGCGCTGGACCGACTTGCGAATGTCGCTGATGGATTACGAGGAGAAACGTCCCGAACGCGGGCTCGTCCTGTCCAATTGGGAGATCTGAGCTCGGCTCTGCCCACGTAAGGCTCGCTAACGCACCCCACCCACCCGGGAGTTGCATGCGTTACCACCCCATTCGCACTCGCGTCGCGCTGTTGGCGTTCATCGCGACCGCTGCGTGCGCGCGGCATGCTCAGACCGGCCCCGAGCTCGATACTCGCCCCGATCCGATCCCCGTTCATGTCAGGAACGACAACTTTCTCGACATGAACATCGCGGTGGTCGTGAGCGGCGTCAGTCGCCGGCTTGGCAATGTCGTGGGCAACGGATCGGCGGACTTCACGATCGATGGCCAGCTCGCGTTGGGACGAACGCTCTTCTTGACCGCGACGCCGATCGGCGGCAGGGGGCAGGGGCAGTCGGGCGGGTTGAGCGTAGGTCCGGGGCAGATGATCGATTTCGTTGTCGGATCGACGCTCCGCCAGAGCGTCGCCACCGTGCACGAACCTCATTGACGACCGGGTGACGATCCGACTCGTCATTCTCATCGTCACGTATCTTCTGATCGCCGTCCGCCGGGTCCCGCTGCTGCGGCTGAACCGGCCGGCGGCGGCGCTACTCGGTGCAGTCGCGATGGTCACGATCGGCGGGCTGCCGATGCGTGAAGCGTACGCCGCGATCGACCTCGACGTCGTGATCTTCCTGCTCGGCGTGCTGCTGATCACCGGGTATCTCGAGGCCGGCGGATTCTTCGAGTGGGCGGCTCGCCACATCGTCGATCGCGCCCGGTCGGCTACGGCGCTGCTCGGCGCAGTCGTCCTGGCGAGCGGTTTGCTGTCGGCGTTTTTCGTCAACGACACGATCTGTCTCGTGCTCACGCCACTGGTGCTCGCGGCGCTCCGACCGCTCGGGCTTCGGCCGCTGCCGTTTTTGTTGGCGATCGCGCTGGCGTCCAACGTCGGTTCGGCAATGACACCGACGGGCAATCCGCAGAACATGCTCATCGGGATCGCGAGCGGGATCCACTTCGCGCGCTTTCTGGCGTCGCTCGCGTTGCCGTCACTCGGCGGTCTTGGAATCGTGTTCGTCGTACTGCGTTTCATGCATCGGAAGGATCTCGCGCTGCCGCTCCGACAAGCGATTCACGCGCCGGACGCGCCCTTCGACCGGCCGCTCGTGATTCGATCGCTTCTCGTGTTCGCCGGCGCGCTGGCGGGTTGGCTTGCCGGACTCTCGCTACCGCTCGTGGCGATCACCGCGGCGACCGTTCTGCTCGTGATCGCGCAGCGCGATCCAGCAGAAGCGTTCGCGAAAGTGGAGTGGTCGCTCTTGCTGTTCTTCGGCGCGCTTTTCGTCGTGATGCGAGGTGCGCGCGATCTGCCGCTCGTCACGTCGCTGACGTCGGCCGCGGGCACGGCGCTGACTGGCGCGCCGGTGCACGACGCGGTCATAACGTCCGCGGCGATGGCCGCGCTGTCGAACATCGTGTCGAACGTGCCGGCGGTCATTCTCTGGCTACCGGTCGTACCGAAAGTCGCGGCGCCGGCGTTCACCTGGCTGGTGATGGCGATGAGCTCGACGTTCGCCGGGAATCTCACGCTCCTCGGCTCGATGGCGAACTTGATCGTCGCGGAACGCGCGGAAGCGCGTGGCGAGCACATCGGATTCGTCGAGTACATGCGCGCCGGCGCGCCGGTCGCGGCGCTGACGATCGCGTGGGGGATCGCGACGCTGGCGCTCGTCGCGGGCTGAGCTCAGGCTTTCGGCTTCGGCGCGGGATGGCGCCGGTCGCCGCGGACGACGATGCGCCAGAGGATCAAGAAGACACCAACGGTGAGCAACAGGTGGATCCAGCCTGGTGCGTCATAGATCAATGCGCCGATGGCCCAAATCACGAGGAGCGCGATGCCGACTAGAATGCCGAGGTCCATTGCTGGTGCGGTGTGTGACGTTCGCGGCGGCTGAGACGTCGTGAGTGTGAAATTGACCGAAGGCCCACTGGTCTCTAAATTGCTTTTACGTAGAACAGAAGCAACTACTCGGGACGGAGAACTCCGTTTTTGAGCCAACAAGTCCACCGAGTGGGTTCGATAATCTATCACCGACGTCATGCCCCCAGTGCGGGGGAAGGCGGAAGGTTGGTGGTGAGGACCTCATAATTCGACTGGGCTTCACAAAACCCTCTCCGGACCGAACTTTCGAGCCCCGTGGCTAACGCTGCGGGGCTCGACTTTTTGGGGAGCTATGAGCTAGACAGCTAACAGCGAAAGCTGTCAGCGAATCGGTATGAACGCGGCAGCCTCTGGATGCCGCGTTCCTTTTTGCTGATAGCTTTAGCTATCAGCCGATAGCTAATAGCTCACCCCCATGGCAATCGTAACCATAACTCGACGCCTTCAGTTCAATGCCGCGCATCGCGTCCACAACCCGGCGCTGTCCGACGCCGAGAACAAGGCGCTGTTCGGGAAGTGCAACAATCCGAACTGGCACGGGCACAACTATACGCTCGACGTTTCGGTGAGCGGGCCCGTCGACGAGAAAACGGGGTATGTCGTCGACCTGGGTCACATCAAGCGCGTCGTCGAGCGCGAGGTCATCGACAAGGTCGATCATCGCAACTTCAACCTCGAAGTCGACTTCATGCAGGGCGTCATTCCGACCACGGAGAACATCGTCGTCGCGATGTGGCGCGTGATCGAGCCCGCCATGCAGCCGGCAAAGCTGACGAAGCTCGTGCTCTGGGAGACGTCGAACAACTACGTCGAGTACGACGGCCGATGACGCGCCGGCGGACCGCGGTCGTCACGGGTGCGACGCGCGGGATCGGGCTCGCCGTGGCGCGCGCGCTTGCGCCTCAGCACACCGTGATCATGATCGCGCGCAACGCCGACGATCTCCGCGCCGCGGCGCGCGATATCGGCGATTCCGCATGCGCGTTGGCGTGTGACCTCGCCGACGCCGCGGCGACGAACGCCGCCATCGACCGAATCGGGACGATGACCGACGGCGCGCCGGATTTGTTGGTCAACAACGCCGGGCTCTTCAAGCTGTCGCCGATCGAGTCGACGAGTCCCGAAGCGTTTTCCGCGTCGCTCGAGCTGAATCTTTCGGCGCCGTTCCGCCTCATTCGTGCATTCCTTCCCGAGATGCGCAAGCGCGCGAGCGGGCACATCGTCTCGATCGGTTCGATCGCCGACCACATGGCGTTTCCGGAAAATGGCAGCTACTCCGCCGCCAAATTCGGCCTGCGCGGGCTGCACGGCGTGTTGCGCGCCGAGCTCGCCGGCACTGGCGTGCGATCGACGCTCATCTCACCGGCGCCCGTCGACACACCTCTGTGGGACGAGGTAAATCCGGACGAGCGCCCGGGGTTCACGCCGCGTTCGGCAATGCTGCGTCCCGAGGACGTCGCGGCCGCGGTGCTGTTCGTGGTTTCGCAGCCGGCCTCCGTCAACGTGGATGAGCTGCGGCTGTCGCGGAGCTGACGTGTTCATTCCGCTGGTCGATTCGCTGCGGTGCATTGCGGGTCACGAAGAGACGTGGCTCGTCGCCTCGATCGAACGGAGCGACGAGCGCGACATCCGCCGGGGCTTTCTTGGCTGCCCGATCTGCTTCGCCGAATACCCGATTCGCGACGGCATCGCGTACTTCGGCGTCGATCCGGCGGAGCCAGCGATAGCCGCAATGCCGGCTCGCGTCGACGAGGAGGATGCCGTACGCCTCGCTGCCGCGCTGGACTTGACCGATCCGAGGATGGTCGCGGTACTGTTCGGCCCATGGGGAGCCTACGCGCCGATCATGCGAGGCTTTTCGCCGGCGCACTTGCTTCTCGTGAATCCACCCGCGAGCATCGCGAGCGGCGACGGAGTGTCGATCGTTCGGACGAACAGCGTGGCGCCGCTCGCGCGGGGGTCGGTGGACGGCGTCGCTCTCGATTCCGGCGCCTCGCCCCAGATGCTCGAGTCGCTGGCCGGCTCGCTTCGCGCGGGAGGCCGGCTTGCCGGTCCTATCGCGCTTCCGCTGCCGGAGGCCGCGGCCGAATTGGCGCGAGACGACCGGATCTGGGTGGCCGAGCAGTCCGAAGCTGGAGGGGCCACATCGCCGCTCATCTCGTTGCGCCGAGCCCGCTGAAATACCGGTCACGGCCGTATTATTCCCGGTAGGTCATGCTTCGAATTTTCGTTGCGGGCGGCACCGGCGTTCTCGGACGGCGTGTGATCCCGGAGCTACTCGCTTCGGGATTTCGCGTCACGGCGTCAGCGCGCTCGGAAAAATCGCGATCGACACTCGAGTCGTTGGGTGCCGAACCCGTCGCGATGAATCTGTTCGATGCGGCCGACGTAAAGCGCGCCGTGGGCGAACAGGACGTTGTCGTCAATCTTGCGACGCACGTCCCCCCGAGCACGGCGCGCGCGCTTCTGCCCGGCGCTTGGCGCGAAAATGACCGGATCCGTACGGTGGGCGCGGCGAATCTCGCCGCCGCCGCAAAGGCGGGCGGCGCCGATGCGATCATTCAGGAGTCGTTCGCACCGATCTACGAAGACGGCGGCGACAAGTGGATCGATGAGAGTTGGCCCGTTCGGCCCGCCCGCTACAACAAGTCAACCCTCGAGGCGGAACGTGCGGCGACGATGTTCACCCGACGCGGTGGGCGCGGGGTGATCCTTCGCTTTGCGTATTTCTACGGAGCGGACGGGTTCGCGACACGCGAGATGATCGAGACGGTGCGAAAGGGAGTCAGCCCGCTCGTCGGGGCGCCGGACGCCTTTTACTCGACGGTGTCGCACGACGACGCGGCGATGGCGGTGCTCGCCGCCCTGCACGCTCCAAGCGGGATCTACAACGTGTCCGACGATGAGCCGCTGACACGGCAGCAATGGCTCGAGTCATTGGCGAAAACGCTCGGCGTTCGACCGCCGCGAATGATCCCGGGCTGGATGTCGGCCCTCGCCGGCTCGAAATCCGACCTCCTCGGACGCTCACAGCGGCTGTCGACGAAAAAGCTTCAGGACGTCAGCGCCTGGCGGCCGACGACGCCCTCGATCCGCGAGGCGTGGCCGACGCTGGTTCGGGAGATCGGCGCCGGCGCCTCTCAGGAGTGAACCGGCTCGGCCTCGCGATCGCCTGATTCGTAGAGCGAATCGATCAACGCCTTGTACTGCTTGTCGACGACGCGACGCTTCACCTTGAGCGTCGGCGTGAGCTCGCCCCGTTCGATCGAAAAATCGTGCTCGAGCAGCCCGACTTTCTTCGGCATCTCGTAGCGCGCCAGCTCGGCGCACTCGCCCAGGACTTCCTTTTCCATCTTGGCGTGGGTCGTCGGCATCGCGAGTAGTTGCGCGCGGTCGGTCCACAAAATGTTCTGGAGCTTGGCCCACTTCTCGAGCTGGTCCCAGTTCGGCACGACGAGCACCACCGGAAACTTGCGGCGATCGCCGATCATGACCGCCTGACTCACGTACTTGTTGGTCTTGATTTTGTTCTCGATCGGCTGCGGCGCGATGTTCTTTCCGCCAGCCGTGACGATGATGTCCTTCTTGCGATCGGTGATCGCGAGAAAACCGTCGCGAATCTCGCCGATGTCGCCGGTGTGGAACCAACCCTCGGAGTCGATCGCCTCGGCGGTGGCGGTGGGCTTGTTGAAGTAGCCGCGCATCACGTGCGGGCCGCGCGTGAGAATCTCACCGTCGGACGCGATCATGATTTCGACGCCCGGTACCGGCTTCCCGACGGTCCCGATGCGGAACGCGGATGGCTTATTCACCGCGATCACGGGCGACGTCTCGGTGAGACCGTACCCTTCGAGAATCGTGAGTCCGGCCGCGTAGAAAAACTTGTTGATCTCCGGAGCGAGCGGCGCGCCGCCCGACACGAAGTAACGGAGCTTTCCGCCGGTGCGTTTTTGCAGCTTCGAGAAAACCAGTCGCTGCGCGAGGCTGTACTGGGCGGCGAGGAATCCGCGCGGCTCGCCGCCGGCGAGCTTGATGTTGGCCCAGCGTTCGGCGACGTCGCGCCCCCAGAAGAAGATTCTCTTTTTTACCGCGCCGCCGGAAAGCGCGTTCTCGAGGACGCGCGCGTACATCTTCTCGTACAGGCGAGGGACCGAGAGCACGAGCGTCGGGCATACTTCGGTCATGTTGAGGGGAACGGTGTCGTTCGACTCGGCGTAGGCGATGCTCGCGCCGGCGTGAAGCATCAAGTAGTGGCCGGCCATCCGCTCGAAGATGTGTGACAGCGGCAGGAAACTGAGGCACGTGTCCTGACCCGCGAATGGAATCGCCGCCGCGCCCGCCATGACATTCGAGTAAATGTTGTCATGGGTGAGCATGACGCCTTTCGGGTCGCCCGTCGTCCCCGACGTGTAGATGATCGTGGCGAGATCGTCGGGGCGAACTTTGATCGCGCGTTCGCGGAACGCGGCGCGTGCAGCGTCCCGATCGGCGGCGGCTCCCGCGGTCTCCACCATATCCAGTGAGCGGTCCACCCCGTTCGTCGGCGGCCCAAAACTGATGACGTGTCGCAAGGCGGGGCAGGAAGCTCGCGCCGCCGCAACCTTGGCAGCTTGATCGGGATTGGAGACGAAGGCGACACACGCGCCGGAATCACGCAGGATGTAGGCGACTTGGTCCACGGGCAGATTCGGGTAGACCGGAACGTCGGCGGCGCCAAGGGCGAGAGAGGCGTAGTCGACGATCGCCCACTCCGGCCGATTCTCCGAAAGAATGGCGACGCGATCGCCGCTTCGGACGCCCAGATCTTCCAGTCCGAGCGCAACGCGCCGCACGCGCTCGAGCAACGTGTCGTGCGAGATCGGCTGATACCGTCCGTCTCGCTTTACTTGCAACGCATCCGGCCGTCGATATTTCTCGATGGCCGCGAAGAAGAGCTGATTGAGCGTACCAGGCGCGGAGTTCCGCGGACCACCCGTCGTCACCATCGACGACCTCTCTTCCGGAGACGAAGACGCAGTATATCGCGCGACGGCGGCTCTGGAAACCACCGCGCGGATCAACGGATCGAGATGACGACCTTAACCGGCGTAACGATCCTGAGCGGCGCGAAGGTGAGGTATGCGCCCTTATATGACGCCGTCGCTTCCACGACAACGCTATCGGGCTGTTGCAGCACCGGGCCGGTGAGCAGACGCGTAAGTACGGTCACGTACCGCTTGCCGGCCACGCCTTGCGCGTCGGTCGTGTCTGTTTCCGTCGGCTTTCCACTCGCATCGCCGATATAGACCGAGGGGATGGTGGTCGAGGAGCTGGGAAGTGTTCTCGTGATTCGATAGTGCACGATCACGCCCTGCACCGTGGTGTCGCCCGCGCCCTTGACGATGGTCGACAATGGAGGGTTCGAACGGCCAATCGAGCTCGCCGAGTCGGAGCCGAGCGGTGCGCGCAGCGTGTCCGGCTTGGTGCCGAGAACGATCGTCGTCGGCCGGACGGTCACCGGAACGTTTACCGTGAGCGTCTGCACGCCGCTGGCCTGCCCGACCACCGTGACGTTTCCGAGCTTGTCGCCGAGCAGCAGATGATTCACGGTGAAATGCGCCCGGAACATCGTGTCGAGCACGAACAGCTCGAACGGGAACGCGATCGGCTCCCCTTCCGCGTTGTAGGAGGTCACCGTGACGGGCGCGACGGCGCCCGTGCTGTCGCGCATCGTGTCGCCGCGCACGACGAATGGCGCGGGGAGCTGAACGAGCGAGATCGCCGCCGCGCCAGCCGGCGCGGACATGTCGATGCAGGCGACAGCCGTGGCGACGCCGACGAGGAGCGCGGCGACGACGCCTCGCTTCGATCTTCCGCTCAGTCGCATGCGATTGTGTCGAGCGTCCCGCGCAACAACGAATCGATCACTCGAATCTTCCGGCCAGGTACGCGGCCAAGCTTCGGTACGCCTGCGCCGCCGGATCGTCCGGCGATCGCAGAACGACCGGCTGACCTGCCGCGAATGCCTCGACCGACGCCGAGGTGCGCGGGATCACCGTATCCAGTACCAGGCCGGCGGGAAGCTGTTCCCGGACGTATTTCGCGACGCGTTCCGACGTCGGATTCCCGGGCTCCACCATCGTCAGCAGGATGCCGTCGAGCGTCAAACCGGAGTTGGACGATAGCGATGACCGGATGCCGCGAAGAATCTGCGTGGTCGTCTGCAGTGCGAGCGGCTCGCATTGGAGCGGGATGAGCACATGCTGGCTGGAGGCCAGCACGCGGTGCACGACCGGGCCCAGTCCGGGCGGCGTGTCGACGATGACGATGTAGCCGCGCTCGCGGGCGCGCTCGAACAACTCGGCGGTACGCGGCGACGCGGCGACCTGCTGCAGATACGCGTCGTGCGACACGCTCTCACTCACGCTTCCGACGGAGACGACGCGCAGCCACGGCAGGTTCGTCGGCCGTACGACTTCGTGCATCCCGTGGCTGCCGGTGAGGTAGTCGGACAGTCCGACCTTGGTCGCCGCCGAGTTGAGGCCGAGGCCATGACGAACGGCCCCCTGCGGATCGGCATCGACGAGCAGCGTTTTCACGCCGCGACGCGCCAGCGCCGTCGCGAGGTTGATCGCTGTCGTCGTTTTGCCGACGCCACCTTTTTGGCTGACGACCGCGAGGACTTGGCCCACGGTGTTACTGGGCGTTGCCTGCGCCGGGGTCAGCTCCGTCACTGTTCCCGTCTGCATCTCCATCCATCGTCGCGAGGGTCTCTTCGGCGTGTCTGATCCAGCGTTCCGACTCCTCACCCGTGGGAGGTTTGGCCAAAAATGCCTCGAGGTGTGACCGCGCTCCGTCGCGATCGCCGCGCTTGAGCATGAGGAACGCGAGCCCGTAATGCGCCCCCGAAAGCTCGGGCTTCAGCTCCAGTGCATTACGATAGCACTTAATCGCCTCGTCCGGGCGATTCGTCTTCGTGAACGCGATGGCCATGTTCTGAAGAATCTTCGTGTCGTTGGGCCGATCGCGCAGCGCGAGACGATACGATGTCAAGGCGGCATCGTAATCGCCCTGGCGCTCGAGCGCCATCGCCTCGCTCAAATAATCGAGGCGTTTGGGCTTCACGTCGCTGTCGGACTTCCCGCCTAGCAGGCGGCTCAACCAGGACATACGACTTGAACGTATTGGGGGCTGAAGCGGGGGGGCAGGGAAGACGCGCCGGTCGCCTGATCGTCGGCGAGAGAGGGAAGCTGTGGCGTAACGCCTAAAGTATGGTCGCTGCCACGCCGGAGCAACGTTATTTGTGGGTCGCAGTGTCGCGCGCTACCACGCGTTCCGGGGTAGGGATAGGTTACGCGGAATGTCTCC
>Ga0207661_10000977_pt1 | contig 18858 bp, 12 predicted proteins | sample KBSC713LmetaG_FD_184337 | JGI IMG/M metagenome (GOLD analysis project Ga0207661, IMG submission 184337) | Corn rhizosphere microbial communities from Kellogg Biological Station, Michigan, USA - KBS C7.1-3L metaG (SPAdes) (version 2) | ecosystem: Host-associated > Plants > Roots > Rhizosphere ...
ACGCCGTCGTCCGTCTCCTCCTCACGCACACGGATCGGTATGCCGAGCGCGCGGAGCTCGTCCTTGTCGCGCTCGAACATGCGGGCGAGGGTTTTTTCGTCTGTATCCACACCATACGTCGGCACCATCGCCTTCAGCTCGGCGAAGGTGACGCCGTAGCGATGGCCGAGGAGGGCGGCAATGAGGTCGGTCCAGCGCTGGAGCTTGCGGTCGGCAGCCTTCACAGAATTAGCATGAGAAGAGACGCCAGATACTGCAGCCGCGCGCTGGATCTCTCAAGGGCCGGACGAGAGCGGCTTTATCCCGGCGAGGATCGGCGAGACGGGGAGATCGGGCTTGTCCTGGTCGGCCAGCGCAAACCAGGGGAGACCGTAGGCGCGATACTCCTCGACCGAGATCGGCGACGGGGGCGGATCTTCGTCGGTGATCGACCGCCAATCGCTCGCGTCCACGAGGTGGATCACCGCAGTCGTCGCGGTCGTTTCGTCCCACGTCTCGAGGCCGTACGAGTCCGGGTAGATCTTCTGCACCATCCGACCGCCGGCGCCGAGTCCGAGCGGAGCCGCGGCTTCGCAGACCATCGCCGCGCAGAGGCCGTCGTCCTCGCGCCCGTACCTCGCTTCACGCGGCGGCTCCTCCGGAAACCGCCCCGCGCGCGGCTGGACGACCGTGATCCGCAGACCGCCGACCTCTTCCCTTCCGGTAACCTGCCCCTCGATCGTCACTCCACCCCCAAGCGGTGCGGCGACGAACTGGCGGATGATTCCCTCGCCCGCCTTGATGCCGTCGAGCCAGGGTTGTTCGGGCACGACCATGTAGTTCTGCGGGTCGGCGCTGAGTTTGGAGACCTGCGTGCCGCCAGTGAGTGCGCAGACGCCGCCGACGTCCACTCGCACGGCGACCGGATGCCAATATGGCCCCGAGACCGACAGCCACATCGCCTCGTAACGGTGCATCGGCAACAGACATCCGCCGTCGTCGCTCCATTCCCGTGGCACACGCTCGGCGAAATCGCTTACACGTCGCAGCGGAAAGCGGCCAAGTCCTGGAGGCAGCGGATAGTCACGCCCGTCGTCGGGCAGGCGCAGCGTGCGCTGAAAGTTGACGGAGAAGAAGCGTCCGATGCGAACGGCGTCGCGGTCGAGCACCGTGTCGCCGATGATCTCGTTGGTCATGTCGATTACCGCCGACTATTTGCGGGTGAGGGTGATTTCTTCTCCACTGAACCCGGAGCCGGTGACAGCGGGCATCAGTTCGCCTTGGCAAGGCTGCCGATACGCTTCCACGCCGGGTCGGCGTGCATCACGACGGTGATGAAGATCCCGTCCTTCGTGATCATGGCCGTGGGAGGCTTCCCTTGCGGGATGACACTCTGACTGAGTTGCCCCGAGATCTGATTCGGGCTGAGGTTGTACAACCCACCGCTCATCGCGTCGACCGCGAGCCCGATCAGCCCACCGAACACGACGTTCCCCCACACCCATCCGCTCGTGCCTCGGGTGAGCGTGGCCTCGAATGGCTGATAGCCGTCGAGATTCATCTTCACGATGTGGTTATCCTTGCGGGAGAGCTTGGCGACGACTGGGGTATTGCCCATCGGAAGGCCGTCCACCAGAACCTTCGCGTTCGTCGGCGAAGATTGAAGTCCGATGTCTTGCGACGTGCCGTGCATGATCGTGGCGCAGCCGGTCAAGGCGGCGATGGACGCGGCTACCAGGATGGATCGCATTGACACTCCAGTGCGGGAGGAACACAGGGCGACCTTGCCGCCCAAGCGCCCACGGTTTGTGCGCGCCGTGAGAGCTTATCGCACCCCACTGACAGCGATGGACGACGCGGCGCGACACGCGGTCCATCGGCGCCCGACCGAGGAGTAATGCCGCTTACTCGGCGTTTCCGATCATGAACCCGCACGATTCGCCGGTTCGTACTTGCTCGACGGCCTTGGAGAGCTCTGAAGTCGGATCGTTCAGCATTCTCTCGAGTGCATCGCGATCACCGAGCGGCACGTTCATGATCGTGTCTGAGCGGTTCGGCGGCTCGATGTCTCTGTTTTGCACGATCGCGTCGCCGCGGCGCTCGATGAGGTCGCGAGTGCTCACGCCGCCCGCGAGGAAGCTCGAGCAATCGAGACCCGTTGCCAGGAAGGCGTCGCGAATGGCAAAGAGGAATTCCGCGCGCGCGCTGACCCACGCCGTAACTCCGACGTCCTGGTTGAAGCGCTCGATCAACTGTTCGACGCTGGACGTCCTGAAGCGCTCGTAAAACCCGTACTTGTCGGACGCGGTACGAAACCGTTGCGTTGCCGCCTCTACTTCCTCGGGAGAGATTCGGCGGGCCGAATCATCGCCACTCCCGGTCTGGCTTGTCATCCCATGCCTCAGCTCGCGAGCACTTCACCCGCCGCGTCTTCGGGCGACACCTCGCCGAACATCACGCGCATCATCGCCGAGCCGTAGCGGTCGACGGAGGCGCAGACATTGCCGATGACGGTGAGCGCCATGTGCTGGGTGAGCGTCCCGCCCTCGACGTCGCACCCGGAGCGGAAGCGCATTTCGCCGTCGTCGAAATCCAGATCGAACGTCCCGAGCCGCAGACGGTAATTGATGCGCGTCATCACCTCGGCGACCGCGGCCCGCCGCGCCGGCTCGACGGCGACCGGCAGCGTCGCGTAGGCGACAAAGGTCCGCGCGTCCTCGTCGACGACGAGGATGAGGGCGAAGTTGAAGCGCCTGCCGGCGATGCGAACGCGAACGGAGTGGTCATCCGAGAAGTCGGGACGCCACTCGAGATGCTCGACGGCGGCGCGCACGGTGTCGATGAGCGATTCCTCTTCCTCGTCCGATTCGTCGGAAGATGGTCGCTCGGGCAGCCCGAGGATCTGGCGGCCGGTGCTCAAGTCGAGCCAGTACTCGAGGCCATCCTCGACGGCGAGCGGGACCATGCGGTGCGAGTCATCGCCTGCCTCGCGTCGCGTGAGTCGGCGTGACCGCTTAGGAGTCCAGCCCTCCGGCGCGATCATCAGTCCGGGCTCGGTGCCGGCGAGCCAGCAATGGGTGAAGCCGTCCGGGTGGATGCGCCACTCGATCCAGTCGCACGGCGTGGTGGGGCCGAGGCGCTGGTCGATGCAGACGATCTCGAAGGACTGACCTTCGTGGATGTGAAAGATGTTATAAGCGGCGAGGTCGTCGATCCACTGTTGGGCGTCGGCAGGGCGGAGGAAGCTGACGGACGTCAGCTCTTCGTCGACGCAGGCGAGGCGGGCCGAGGAGGCTTCGGAGTTCGCCAGCTGGAGGTAGGAGTCGGTGCCGCCGGGGTAGTAGTCGTCGAGAGTGGATCGACGGGTCACAACACTCAGTGCTTCTACTAGAACGCTCATAGCTCTCCGCGATCTGGTCCGCGGCTGGCTGAACCTCAGCCGCATGACTTTCAAGATGCGCTAGGGGTCTGACAATGCTCCTCTTTTCCCTCAGTCGTTAGACTGGCCGGCTGCCTGCGCGTGTCTATTGTTTAAGGCCTCGCTAATGAGTACAATGGCATCAAGTCAGAGTGGCCGGCCGCGAAGCGCTCGCAGTTATCGCAAAGCCGGTCGATACCCGCCCCATTTCCCTATCCGACCATGCCAGAACTTGTTCGGCCCGCCGCCAGAATTCGACAGGGCAACTTGACAATTTATGCGACGTCGCTTCAGGTACGCGATTTGATGGAGCCGAATTTCTATAGGATAGATACGCTGGATCCTGCCGAAGGAACTGGCTACCAACGGCTTCTAAACGAAACGAGAGCGAAGCGCCTAGCTGACTATCTGCTCGATGGACACAAGGCGCTCGAAGCATTTCTTCCAACCTCAATATTTCTGGCGACAGACAAGCTCATTCCGTTCGATGAAGCGGCGAATACTGTCAGAATCGAACATGAGAAACTCGGCCCGTTCAACGTCGTTGATGGGCAGCATCGTATTCGCGGCTTGGTGCTCGCAGCGGAAAGAGATCCCTCGATGCGGGATTTCGAGGTTCCGGTGAATATCGCTGTGAACCTGAATCCAGTCGCTCAAATGGCTCACTTCCTGATCGTGAACACGACGCAACGCTCGGTCGATAAGGCAATCGAGCAACAGATCGTCGCGCGTCTGACCCAAATGATCGACTTTGAAAAAACTCCTGTCCTTCCAAAATGGATACAGCGCCAGGTCGACAAGGGAGAGGATGCACGTGCTCTTCAGATCGTGCAGTACTTGAATGACGAGAAAGAGTCGCCATGGTACGGCAAGATTAGAATGGCAAATGAGGACGACAGTGCTGGCGACGCGACGATCAATCAAAAGAGCTTCGTTGCGTCGCTCAAGAAATACATTCTTACGCCCTCAAACCCAATTTCAGGCGAGCAATGGGACGCCGACAAGCAACGCAAGATTCTGGTGAATTATTGGCGGGCCATCAGGGATTTGCTTGTAGAACCTGATGACGAAACATCTGTCATTTTCAAGACGAACGGTCTCCACATGTTCCACTCGGCCAGTCCAGCGATTTTTGTTCACCTCGCAAAACTTCGTGATTTCAAGGCCGACACCATTCGAGAACTACTCTTCCAAGCGTTCGAGAATCTGCCGACGGAATACATCGGCGTTTCTAGCCCAGCATTCTGGAAACGCGGTGAAACGGCTTCCGGTTTGAACCAGGCCGCAATAAGAAAATTTGCGACTGCACTGGCGACAGCCGTTCATGCGCAACCCGGTAGCAGTGATGGAGTCGTGATGTGAAGATTGGAGACCTTACCCCGCCGCCGGAACACAGCGTCTCCTTTGATCTCTACACGCTTAATCGGATCAAGGACGGCGCGGGCTGTTACTGCTTGACCAACGCCGTGGGTGACATACTGTATGTCGGGCAGGCCGTCTCCGTTCGTCACCGACTAACTCAGCACTTCGATAGCGCGAAGCGCGCTGAATTGACGCGCCTGGGACGAGTGTCTCGCGCATGGTGGCGAGCCGTATCTCCGGCACGCCTCAATGCCTTGGAACGAGGATGGCTTGAGTTGATCCGTCTTCGAGACGGAGAGCTTCCCCCGCTCAACCGCGTAAGCGCACCAGTATAGCGCACGCGCGATACAACCACTTGCCGGCGTTCCCGGTCATAAGGTCGCAGTATCAGCGCGCGGTCTTGATCTCCAGACTAAACGACTACCTCGCTGATTTTACTCCCGCAAGATACAATTGATTTGGCGATTCCCGCCGCCGTAACCGTGCCCTCGAATGAGCCTTCAGAACAACTGTAAGCCCCGAGCTTCCGTCTTTGCTGCAGACCGGCGGGCTACGGTCTTGAACCTCGATGCGTTCCTCAAGGGGCAGGTCAATGGCCTTGCGTTTTTCGAGGAGAACCACTTTACCAGCGGGATGCAGACACTCGTAGACAGGTCATTCCGTCACCTCGGCGGTGCGGGAGCCGGTTCTTCGGTCTTTCTACTCTCTCAAGCGATGGGCGGCGGCAAAACCCACAGCATGATCGCACTGGGTTTGCTGGCTCGCGATTCCGACCTGCGCCGAAAGGTATTGGGCACTGCTGATCCAGCACCAAAGCTCGGACCGTGCCGAGTCGTAGGCTTCAACGGCCGCTCTACGGACGCGCCAGGCGGAATTTGGGGGTCCATCGCTGCACAACTCGGAAAGGCCGAGCAATTTGCTCGCTATGTCTCTCCGATGCTTACCGCACCGGGGCCCGAGGCGTGGAAGCAGCTCCTCGCTGGCGAACCACTGGTGCTATTCCTTGACGAGCTACCGCCCTACCTCGAGTACGCGGTGGCGGTTCCCGTTGGGCATGCCGACCTCGGCGTAGTTACGACAGCTGCACTCGCCAACTTGTTCGTGGCGGTCGCTGACATGGACAACGTTTGCGTGGTGATGTCGGACCTGGCGGGGACGAGTTTCAGCATCGGTCAAGCGAATCTGCAGGCGGCATTCGAGCGGGCACGCAACGGAATCACGAACGAAGCCCGGCGCATTGCGGTGCCAATTACGCCGGTCAATCCCAATGGCGACGAGCTGTACCACATCCTGCGCAAACGCCTCTTCGAGAGGGTGGCGCCAGATGCGGAGGTCCAACGAGTCGCATCGTCCTATAGAGATGCGTTACGCGAGGCGAGCAGGATGGGCCTCACGAGTACGACGCCTGAGTCTCTCTATACACGCGTCCTTGACTCGTATCCGTTTCACCCGGACTTACGCGAGTTGATTGGCAAGTTCAAGGAGAACGAGGGGTTTCAGCAGACACGGGGCGTGATCCGTCTGATGCAGATGGTCGTCGCTGACCTGTGGAACTCGAAGCGTGCGGCGGGAATGGACCTCGTTAGCCCGTACGACCTCGATCTCAACCTCGATGAAATCGCGTCGGAGATCCGGACCATCAATCCGGCTCTAAGCGAGGCGATCGCGCACGACATCGCGCATGGCGGTGACGCCGAAGTCGAGCAGATCGACGTCGCCAACGGCAACTCCGATGCGTCCGACGCTGCGAAACTCATCCTCGTCGCGTCTCTCTCGACCACGCCGGGCGCCATTCACGGCCTGCGTGAGTACCAGCTCGTCGACTGCCTCCAGCGCCCCGGTCGCGATCTATCGACTTTCAAAGCCAACGTGCTCGACAAGCTCGCCACGCGCGCCTGGTACCTGCACAACTCGGCCGACGGGCGATTGTTTTTCAAGAATCAGCAAAACCTGGCCGCGAAGCTCCGCTCCACCGCGCTCTCGCTGCATAGCGAGACCGTCGAGCGGATGCTGCGGGAACACCTCGAGACGCAGTTTGCCCCTTCCCTGCGCGACTGCTATCAGATCGTGAAGGTCCTTCCGCCACTTGATGAGGTGCAGCTCGAGCAGGAGAAATGCACGCTCGTGATCGTGAGGCCAGGAGGACAGGCCAACCAACTCCCGATCTCCGTCGAGTGGCAGGATTGGTGGGATCAACAGCAATACAAGAACCGCGTGCTCTTCCTGTCCGGCTCACGCGATACCTATCAGAAGGTGATCGACGCCGCTCGCCAGTCGCGCGCCTTGCAGAGCATCGACGACGAGCTGCGAAGTGAAGCGACACCCGCCGACGATCCGCAGTGGCGTGCGCTGGATGCCCTTCGCGATCGCGTCGGATTGCAGTTTGCGGCGGCGCTCAAGGAGGCGTTCGACCAGCTCGTCTATCCATCTATCAACACGGCCCTTCGCGCGACCGCAATCGACCTCGCGTTCGCTGGCAATCAGAACGGTGAGGCGACGGTGCGAAAGACGCTCGAGGGGGCGCAGAAGTTCACGACCAAGATCGACGACGATGCGTTTCGAACGAAGGCGGAGGCGCGGCTGTTCGGATCCAGCGACACGAAGGTCGTGCTCTGGTCCGACTTCAAGCGCGCGGCCGCGGTGAACACGAGCTGGCCCCTCCACAAGCTATCCGCACTCGACGATCTCAAGGCCGATTCGGTTCGGCGTGGTCTTTGGCGGGAGGAAGGCAACCACATTCGCCGCGGGCCGTTCCCGCCGGCCGCTCCGGATGTGGCGATCCGCGAGCTCTCGGTGGACGACGACGGAACCGGCTTCACCTACCTCAAAGTTGAGCCCCTGCACGCACCGGCGGTGGTGTATGAGACGGGCAATGCCGACCCAACGCCGTCCTCGAGCCCCGTACCGACGCCATCGCGCTTCGAGGCGACAGGTATTCGCTATCGGTTCCTCGCATACGACCCACAGGATCTGGGCCGCACTAGCGCGGTCAAGGAGTGGACGGCGAGGCTCCGCGTCAAATACCGGTTGTACGATCGCGGTGATCACCGCGAAGTCGAGCTGCTGGCGCTCCCCCGGACCGGCGGTATCACGATCCGCTACACGACCGATGGCTCCGCGCCCACGTACACGGGCGCTGCGACCTACGACGGTCCATTCCGGGTGCCGCCCAACTGCCGGGTAGTCCTGGCAGCGGCGACATCGCCCGACTATGGCGTGAGCTCGGACGTTGTTACGATCCAGATTCAACAGCCGGGCAAACGCTCGGGGGCGCAGATCGATGTCGCGCGCCCGGCGCGGTGGACCCAGTCGTCCAAGCTGGACGATTCGACCGCCAGCTGGGACTTCATCAGACATCTTGAAAGCTCGATCGGCTGCATTGCGTTCGATCTCGGGATCACCGCCGAAAGCGACGATGGCGCGCACGTACTGGATTTCTCGGGGGCGCGCGACAACGGCTACACCGCGGCGGATGTAAAGTCGTACGCTGACCGCCTTGCGGAAATCGTTGGTGGTGGCACACTGCGCATGACCATTGGGTCGGTGCAGTTCACAACGGGCCAGGCGCTCCTCGACTGGCTCAGGGCGACGAATCAGTCCTTCAACGCTGCGCGCGTGGTGCAGTAGCCGATGGCGCGCGGATCGGTCACAGCGCGGAAGGTGGTGGGCCTCGGCTTTCTTCCCGCGGAATCACGTCACGGCTTCCTCGTCGACGTGCCGAAGGGCACGCGTGCCACGGATCTCATTCGCATCACGGAGCATCGCGGGGATGATCTCGGCGCACTCGGGGAACGCGATACGGTGAGCACGTCGGCCAACGATCCGTCGCTCCGCGTGGTGATCGATCGCTCACGCTGGCTCGCGCTGGCGCCTGCATTTTGGGAGGAGGCAAATCGGCGCCTCCGTGCGAACGGATTGACACCGGCCAAGTATCAGAAGACTCCGTCGAAGCCGCTGCCGGTGCATCCGTCGCTCGGCAAGGAGCTATGCGTGCTCTGTTGGGCGGTGGAGGACGCATCACCCGACGACATCCCGAACGCTCTCCGCAATTGGGAAGCGCTCGCGCCCGAAGAGCGCTGGTGGCTTTACACCATGACCGTCGCCACCACGGGCCAGGCGATGCAGAAAGGGATCGGGTGGCGGAAAGCTCTGCGCGCGGCCATTGCCGACAATCCGTTCGTGAAGGGTGAAGGCATGTCCCCCAAGGCCCGGCGAGAACTGCTCGGCCATTCACAGACCTCGCTCGAACTTTGACGTCGGCGCACACGTGACTGTCACGTTTATCGAAACGCAGTTCCCTATCGCCCGCCTCTCCGCGGAGTCGTACAAGGAGCGCAGGGCGAACAATAGTCAGACGTTGACTCGGCTGGGTAAATGGTGGGGCCGCAAGCCCCTTATTCTGGTGCGCGCGAGCGTTATCGGCATGCTCATGCCCGCCTCGAGCGATCCGAAGAAGGATCGTGAGATTTTCCTAAAGATCCTCACAATGGACGACGACGGTGCATGGCTGCGATGCAGAGCGGCCGACCGGCACAAGTTCGATCGCGCCGCGTTCGATATGCTTCCGTACGGCGAGCGTATTGCACACTGCGAGCGCCCCGAGAACATCGACGGTCCCACGGCGTCGGCGTGGGCAGAAATCAACGCACACCTCGGGACGAAAGCCAGGAACCTGGCGGAGCTGGTGCAACAACTCGGGCACCGCAATTTCGGACACACGCCTCGCGTCGGCGATGCTTTCTGCGGAGGCGGGTCGATTCCGTTCGAGGCAGCACGAATCGGTTGCGAAGCATTCGGCTCCGATCTGAATCCAGTAGCCGGCCTGCTCACGTGGGGCAGCCTCAATCTGCTCGGCGGCGGCAGGGCAATCCAAGAGCGGGTAATGCGCGTGCAGTCGGAAGCGCTACAGGCTGCAGACCGCCAGGTGACTGCGTGGGGTATCGAACACAATGAGCGGGGCGAGCGCGCGGATGCGTACCTCTACTGCGTTGAGGTAAAGCCCGAGGGCTCAGACTACTACATCCCGCTTGCCCCCAGCTGGTTGATTGGCGAGAAATCCAAGGTCGTTGTCCGCTGGAGCCGCGTCGCGGGAGCGGATCGCCTTCAGCCGCAAGTGGTCACGGTTTCGGATGCCGAGCTGAAACTCTACAAGCAGAAGAAGGGCGCAACCGTTGTGGATGGCCGCGTGGTAGATCCGTTCGACAGCAGTCGCTCCTGGTCACTTGAATCGCTCCGCGGACCCGCCGGGCTTCGTCTATGGACGAACGATGACGTAGTGCCGCGCGCTGGCGACGTGTTCCAAGAGCGCCTCTACTGCATTCGGTGGATCGACGCGGAAGGAACGCGCCGCTATGCCGCACCGAATGCTGCAGACCTCGATCGGGAGGCCAAGGCCCTCAATCTGCTGCGCGATCGCTTCGAGGAGTGGCAACGCGAGGGATTTATTCCGTCAAAGGCAATGCCTACCGATGGTGAGAAGACTGATGAGCCAATCCGAACGCGTGGCTGGACTCACTGGCACCACCTTTTCACGCCAAGGCAGTTGTTGGTTAACGGGTTGATCTTCAAGGAGGCGTCTGCTGAAGATCGAGTGCTCCGCGCGGCGGCAATGCTGTCCGTAGGACGCTTGGCGAACTGGAACTCGCGATTGTGTTTGTGGGATACGAGCGCAGCAAACGAAAAGGGCAAGGATGTCTTCCTGAACCAGGCCCTTAACACACTTGCCAGCTATTCAGTCAGACCACTGCCGAAGCTGGCGACGGCTTGGCCGGTGATGGTGAAGGCATCGGATATCGTAGTTAAACCGAGCAAGGTAGCTGTGTCCGATGCGCGCGATCTGGTAGAAATCTGCGATCTGTGGATCACGGATCCGCCCTACGCGGATGCCATCAACTATCACGAGCTCGGGGATTTCTTCCTCGCCTGGTACGACAAGGAGCTCGCTAGGACGTTTCCGGACTGGACGCCCGATGCCCGCGCGGAGCTAGCGGTCCGCGGTGACGGCGACGACTTCCGGCGTTCGATGGTCGAGATTTATAGGAATCTCACGCACCACATGCCGGATAACGGTTTGCAGATGGTGATGTTCACCCATCAGGACCCGTCAGTCTGGGCGGACCTCGGTATGATCTTGTGGGCCGCGGGTCTCAAAGCCACCGCTGCGTGGACGATTAGCACTGAGACGGAGGCGGTGGGAATCAAGAAAGGGAACTACGTGCAGGGAACAGTTTGCTTGGTGCTACGGAAACGAATCCGAAACGAGGCCGGGTTTCTCGACGAGGTGTACCCTCTCGTCGAGGATGAGGTGAAACGCCAGATTGCGTCAATGCAGGCACTCGACGAGGATGGAGAACCAAATTTTAATGATGCTGATTTTCAGCTCGCCGCGTATGCTGCTGCGCTCAAGGTTCTCACGCGGTATGGGACGCTCGATGGGCGCGATGTTGAAGACGAGGTTTTCGCCGCGCGTGCCAGAAATGAGCAAAGCGATTTTCAACGTGTGATCGAGCGCGCCATCAGCATCGCGTGCGACACGCTCATTCCGCGCGGACTGGACGCGACATGGCGGGATCTATCGTTGGTTGAGCGTTACTACCTACGCTCACTCGACATCGAAAGCCGCGGGGAGCGGCGCCAAGGGATGTATGAGGAACTGGCCCGCGGCTTCGGCGTCACGGACATCCGCCCGTTGCTCGAGAGCGACAAGGCTAATGGCGCACGCATGGTGACGCCGTCGGGCCTGGGAGAGCGCCTCCTCGCCGCCCCCGCAGCCGTCATTGCGGCAGCAGATGTGTTGCCCGTTCGTCGCGGGCGCACTACGGCGACCCATCCATTCGCTGCGTCACCGCTTCGTCACTTGCTTTTCGCAGTGCGTGAAACGGCCGCCGCTGACAACATCCCAGAGGCGGGACGCCAGTACCTGCGCGATACGTTCGGTCCGGCGTACTGGCAGCGGCGCGAATCGTTTGTCGCGCTGCTCGAGTGGTTGGCTGCACTTGGCAACGCAGAAGGCATGGACGAATGGGTGGCCGACTCGAACGCCGCACGCATCCTCGCCGGCCGCCTTCGTAACGATCACGCCTGATCGCGTACGATGCTGACCCGGCACTCCAGTCGCCGTCATCGACTCGATCAGGCAGTCCTGGCGAAGCGCCTCGAAGGCGCCGTGAGCTATGACCGGATCGCTGGCTATTTCCGATCCAGCCTTTTCGAGATAGCTGGCGAAGCGCTGGCATGGGTGAGCGGGCCGATTCGCGTCGTCTGCAACTCGGACATCGATCCGACGGACATGGCCACCGCGGCCGCGGCGCAGGCATCCTTGCGTCGCAGTTGGTGCGCGGGTCTTCCAGAAGCAGCGCCGCCGAGTGCCATGCCGCGATACCGAGCCCTCTATGAGGCGCTCACGTCGAGGAGAATCGAGATCCGCGTGCTTCCGGATGACGCGTTCGGGCTCATTCACGGCAAAGCCGGGATCGTACGCCGAGCAGACGGCTCCGCCACCGCGTTCATGGGAAGCGTGAACGAAAGCCTCTCGGCGTGGAAGCTGAATTACGAGATCGTGTGGGAGGACGACGACCCCGAAACGGTCGCGTGGGTGCAGGAGGAGTTCGATGCGCTGTGGAATGACGCGCGCGCCGTCGATCTCTCAGTTTGCCCCTTCATTGCGCAGGATGTGGAGCGCATCGTCCGCCGACAGGTCATCGAGCCGGCGGCCCTTCCAGCGATCGCCAATCCGGTGACTGCCGCGGCTTCTGCCGCTGTGGAAACGCCGGTATATCGTCGTGATCAGGGACTCTGGCCTCACCAGAAGTATTTCGCCCGCCTCGCACTCGAACGGCATCGGTTGGGGGGAGCGCGTCTCGTCCTCGCCGATCAGGTGGGATTGGGCAAGACAGTTCAATTGGCGATGGCCGCGCTGCTCATGGCGCTCGACGAACCTGATGCTGGGCCAATTCTCGTGCTCGCGCCGAAGCCTGTCCTTCAGCAGTGGCAGGATGAGCTCATGGAGCTATTGGCGCTTCCATCCGCACGCTGGAACGGTCGTGCGTGGGTGGATGAGAATGACGTCGAACATGCGGCGGAGGGCATCAGAGGACTGCCCAAATGTCCTCGGCGGATCGGGCTTGTGTCGCAGGGCCTCGTCGTTCGCGGCGCGCACGAGACGTTGCAAATACTGCTAGCGCAGCGCTACACATGCGTGATCGTCGACGAAGCGCATCGCGCGAGGCGGCGCGCCGTGCCTGCTGTGGATGCTAACGCCACCGAGATCGACGAGCGTGCCGAGCCAAACAAGCTCATGGCGTTTCTTCGACAAATCGCTCCGAGAACGAAAAGCATGCTCCTAGCGACCGCAACGCCGGTGCAATTGCACCCAGTCGAAGCCTGGGACTTGTTGCATGTGCTCTCGCACGGAAATGACGGCGTGCTGGGTGGGCAGACGCTCACGAGCCCGTGGTACCAGGCGAGCCGGTGCCTGGACATCGCCAGCGGCAACGCTCGCGTCCCCGCCGTCGATGTTCGTTCTGGTTGGGAGTACGTGCGTGATCCCCTGCCATCGCGCCGCGAACACCCGGCGTTCGAGCGAATACGCAGGAGCCTTCATGCCGAAGACTCTAAGTGGCAGTTCCGGCCAGAAAGCCTCGATCAACTCCCGCGGGCAATTCAGCGCGTGCAGCTCTCGAACGAGTTGCTGCCAGAGTACGGTGAGCGCTTCAATCCGCTCCTTCGCTCAATCGTGCGACGAACACGCGGGTATCTCGAGGCGACCGTTAATCCGGCCACCGGAGATTACTATCTCCCGCGCGTCAACGTGCGGTTATTCGGCGAGGAGGACGACGGCGCGCTCGTGTTGAGCGGATACTTGCGCGATGCATATGAGGAGGCCGAGGCGTTTTCCCACCTGCTGCAGCAACGCGTGCGCGGTGCCGGATTCTTCAAGACGCTGCTCTTGCGACGTCTCGGCAGCTCGATGGAGGCCGGACGGCGCACGATTACAAAGCTTCTCAATGAGGTGCCGGACGTTCCGGAGGATGAGGAAGAGGACGACGAGGACGAGGAAGAGGACGAGCTTCCGGGGCTCATTGGACGACCGCCGGTTGGCGCAAGCGATATGAAGCGGTTCACTGCGGCCGAGGTTGCGTCGCTTCGGCGATGTCTGGCGCTGCTCAGGCAGGGAGGCAATAACGACCCGAAGCTCGAGGCCGTGCTTGGATACCTACTCGGGACGCACCCAGCAGTTACGCGTCGCTGGCTGGATCATGGTTGCATCCTCTTCTCGCAATACTATGACACAGTGCGGTGGATGGGCGACGAATTGGCGCGACGTGCGGACTTTTTGGGCATGGACATCGGGCTTTATGCCGGCAGCAACCGTTCGGGCTTCTGGCGCGCGGGCCAATTTCAGCGGTGCGACCGAAACGTCCTAAAGCAACGGGTGCGCGATGGCACTCTGACGCTCCTGCTCGGCACCGACGCTGCGGCGGAAGGGCTCAATCTCCAGCGTTTGGGAACGCTCATCAACATCGACCTACCCTGGAACCCGACGAGGCTCGAACAACGCAAAGGCCGAATACAGCGCATTGGCCAGACTCGGTCCGAGATATGGATTGCCAACATGCGCTACCGGGGATCGGTCGAGGACCGCGTGCACCAGGTTCTTGCAGGTCGACTTTCCGCCATCCATGACTTGTTTGGGCAGATTCCGGATACGCTCAAGGATGTATGGGTCGAGATCGCTCTGAATGACGAACGGGCAGCACGGCAACTGATCGACCGCGCGGCTTCGACGCGAAATCCATTTGACGTGAAGTACAGCGCGGTGGAAGACTCCGACTGGGAATCGTGCGCGTCGGTGCTAAACGCCGTCAGTGTTCGGGAAATGTTGTCCGTGGGTTGGGGCGAGCACGTACCACGCAGCTCGGTCTGACGTCGCGCCCGTCCGCGGGACCGCCCGCGCGGTTTAACCAGGTGGGACGATGCGTCTCAGCTCATCAAAGTTGTCGGGAGTACGACGCGCGATTTCCGACCATGCATCGTGAAAAGCGGGGCGACGCAAATGCTGACGAATACCGGTCTTCCACTCGATCCAGGTCTCGTCCCGAATTCTGCCCTTTTCGTGAAAAAAGCCTGCTCGTTCGAAAGATCGAAGTAGTGGTAGAACGCGCCGAGGATGCGCTTGCAGTTCTTCGGGGGCGAGTGGTTCGCCTAGTAACGCTTGAACCGGTAACCGCCGAATGAGCTCCCGGTACTGACCATTCAACTGATCTTCAAATTGCGTTGTGGCAACGCGCTGGCTTAAGCGGAGCTGATGACCAGCAATAATGACGCCGATCGCCGTTGCAATTGAAGCAACCGCGCCGACGTACGTTACAATCTCGGTGAGCATTCCTGAGTGCGATCGTGAGAGTGGCGGGCCAACTCAGTTGACTTTCTGGGCGACCGGGGGCGGTCGGGCATCGGAACTATCGCGTCGAGGCATGCCAGAACTATCACTGCTCCTGTTCGCCGGTTGGCGCGGCATTTTAGCTGAAATCAACAGCATCGTCGTTCCGTATGACTCGGTACCCCGCGCGCTCGAGCTCCGCGACAACCGCGTCAATCTTTGAAGCTTCGATCTCTAGGAAGTTCCCATTAAGCGCGGAGGACCGCACGGTGCCCAGCTCGCGAACGCGAATCGGCAGCCAATCCAGCATTAGCTGTTGCGGCCACGGGGGCCAATCCCCGTCTCCCACACCGGGTAGCGAGTACCAATCAAACGGCTCGTCATCGTCCGGGATGAAGGAATCGCTGCCGTCATCAAGCCGTTCGTGGATTTCCCTGATTGATGCTGGCGGCGCGAGGCGGCGAAACTCGCCCCAGGTCCGAGCACTCGACGCGCGGTGCAGCCGGATTTGCTCGTACGCAAAATCCTCTGGCATGCAAACAACGGTGTCTCCGGCGTCGACACCAACGATTATTGTCTCCTTAGGACGCATGTTCGTTTCTTGCACAAACTCATTCGCCATCTCGAAGCAAAGCCTCGAGCTTCAACCTTACGCCCTGATCCTGAGGCTTGACCCACCGCGATCGTCCAATGGCGTCCAGCTGGGATTCTACGTCGAGCCACCTGCGCACCTCGTCGATGCGCAGCTGATCCGGAAGCCGGTTATTTGTATGCGGCCTGCCCAGAACGTTCTCGAGCCGGCGAAGGTTTGAGGCAATCCCCATTTCCAGCGTCGCAGGACCGGCATCGACCAACCAAGTCGGTTTTTCTGGGTCAAGCGAGGAAAGATGCAGCGCATATTGGTTCACCTCGACTACTTCTTCTAGCCCTGCCCGACGGATCAGTAGGTCCAGACAGGCCTTCCGTGTCGCGCCGCCGAAATGAAAGGCGGCGTAGCCCCGGTTCGTGCGAATGACTGGCCATTCGTCTTCCTCAAACCCCAAATACCGTTGCACCGACTGCGGTTGGCTCGCGCCAGTGAGCCAAGCGCTTGAAGCGTACGACCACTTGGCGGCGGTGCCACGCCCTGTTTCGCTTCGCCGGACTTCGATCTCATGCTTGTTCACGCCGGTGACGTGTAGCCTATTGCCGGCGATCGCCATCTTCTGGCCGCCCTTGTAGCGAACGCCCACCGCTATCGGATCGCCGCTTGCAAAATCTGTAACGGTGTGGCCTCCGTTACCGGTAATGTTGCTGTGAATGTCGCCGCCCGTCTTGTCCAGCCACTCGTCACCGAGCCGAACTCCACCACGGTCTTCGACGAGCTCGGAACTCATCAGCATATGACTGATGAGCGAGCTCGCGCTCTCCGTTGGCAGAATCGCTCGCGCGAACTCGTCGAGCCTCTCCCGGCTTCGGTGGCGGTTTGGGCCCTGAAAGATGTAGGATGCGATCTGCTGTCGGACTACCGAATAGTGAGGGCCGCCTTCTGCCGGGCCGAGATAGGATGCACGTGCCGCTTCGAGCATTGCCAATTGAATTACCGCGTCGCCCTTGCTCTCCGCACAGAGCATAACCCGCGTCTTGTCCGTCCGCCGATTGCCGCGGCCAATGCGCTGGAGAAATGACGAAATGTCCGGCGGCGGCCCATCGAGTACGACGAGATCGATGTCCCCAATATCGACGCCGATCTCCAGTGTAGAAGTCGCGAAGAGGACGATCTTTCGTTCGTTCTTCACCGAGCGTTCCGCAAGTTCGCGCTCAGGTTGTGCGAGGCTCCCATGATGGCCCCTTACAACGAATCCCAACGCTTCGAGGGTCGGAGCCATTTCCGCTGCCAACACGTCCACCCGCTTTCTAGCGTTGCAAAAGACGAGGATTTTTTCGTTAGCTGTCGAGTTTCTCGCGTAATTGGGCAATGCGTCATCCAACGGAAGAAGCTCACCATCGGCGCTTACCAACTCGATTTCGCGACCGCCACTCAGCTGGCACGCTACAGCTGCCGTTGGGAAGTAGGCGCGAAGCACCGCTTCCTTGTCGGGGACCGTGGCACTGAGCCCGACGATCTGAAGGCTAGAATCTCGAGACCATCCTTCAGCGCACGCATGGTCGCGGAGTCGTTGAAGGCGCAGCAGGAGCCACCGCAGCTGTTCCCCTCGATCGGTGCCGTACATTAGGTGCACCTCATCGAGCACAACCGCGCTTACGGGCGCTAGCACGTGCCCTTCAGCCGTGCGTCCGCGGCAAAGCAGGCTGTCGAAAGACTCCGGGGTTGTGAGAAGCACATGCGGCTGCGGATCGAGCGGGTCGTGATAGTCCCCTGTTCGTCGAGCGATTCTGAGACCGAGCGTAGTAACAGGTTCACGCAGTCGCTCGTACAGGTCGTTCACGAGCGCGCGAGTCGGCGAGATATAGAGGACTGTCCACGGCTTCACGTTGCCGATAGATCTTTCCATCAGCGGTGCGCAGGCCGCCTCAGTTTTGCCGGCTGCGGTTGGCGCGCAAACCAGGATACTTGTCCCGTCGAGGATCGGCTCTACAACTGCGCGCTGAACATCCGTGAGCCGTCCGAAGCGGGCAAAGAAGGCCGGCCACGCCCGCGAGAGCCGCAAGGCGATCTGACGATCGGATTCCCATTCGGGGCCAAGAACAAGCCCTTCAACGTCTGCAGTCATTTCGCGCCTGGGCCGTCGATGCTATCCACCACCGCCACGTAATGCTTAATGAACGCTCTAACCACGCCGCTTCCATCCAAATCATCGGGGTCAAGAGCTTCATACGTTCGGTCAACCAACCTGCGATCGAACGAGGTCTCGGTCTCATAGGCCTGGCGGTACAGTCGGTGGATGCCCTTGGCGAGCTCCAACATCGAGTCTCGAGACCAGCCCTTCAGATAGTAGCAGTCGCCGCCTGTAACTCGAACAAGATTGTCTACGACGGGATCGCCACGCTCACCCTCTTGGCCAACGGTTGCGATGAAAATCGACAAGGGTGCAGCCTCGCCACCGAGTTGGTCCTCCATTGTCTCCAGCAACGAGGTCAGCCGCACCCATTTTGTGTCCGACAAATTATGCTCGACTTCGAACTCGTCGATCGTCACGACCAGGCCCTTGTGTCCGGCGCGCCGAGCCAATGATGCGTATCCCAGCAAACACTTCACAAAATCTCGCGGGCGCTCGGACAAACTCGATCCGATCAATCGCTTGAAGGTGAACGGGTCGCTGCGCCAATTGCCGCCATGCCGCTGTACATCCTCGTAAACTCTCCGCTGAAGCTCATTGGCAGTGAGCGCATCGCTGCATCCCACGAAGCCTTCGATGTCGTCAACGTGAGGATCCAGGCAGTCGAGCCGCTTGAGCGTCCCGATCGCATCAAGATTAGCCAAAACGCGCTCGTACTCGGCAAGCGCCGTCGATGTCTGCGCTTTGCCATTCGCGATGGCAGCCAGGTTTAGGTCCAGCAAGGGTGTTGCCGACTCGCGCTCGGCCACTGAGCACGTCGGCCATAGTTGTCGAAGTACGCCTTCCGGATCCGAAAGGCTCACGTCACTCCCACTGACTTCCACGTGCGCCGTCACATAGCCGCATTCAGCTGCGATCACGCGAATGGCCGCCATTGTATGGCTCTTGCCACTTCCGAACGGACCACAAACGGCGGACACGTGAGAGAATCCATCGCG
>Ga0207661_10000978_pt1 | contig 18856 bp, 18 predicted proteins | sample KBSC713LmetaG_FD_184337 | JGI IMG/M metagenome (GOLD analysis project Ga0207661, IMG submission 184337) | Corn rhizosphere microbial communities from Kellogg Biological Station, Michigan, USA - KBS C7.1-3L metaG (SPAdes) (version 2) | ecosystem: Host-associated > Plants > Roots > Rhizosphere ...
TTTGGCCAGATGCCGGCGCATGTCGCCCGAGGCTTGCTGGTCGTCCTGGGGATCAAGCTCCTGACCAAGCGCGGCGCAAGCGTTCGAAACCAGTGCAGCCGTGACAGTGGTGTTGACAAGCCTGCTCGCCGCTCCGGCCAAAACCGGCCGGTCGCCGACGGCAAAGAAAGCCAGGCGCAGATCGGTAAAGGCGCCGCCTTCGATCACAGCCTGTGCCGCAAGACCGGCGATGGCATAATCACCATGTCGCCTGGCAAATTCGTGAAAGAAGTGCGCGGAATTCTGTCTGCCGATTGGTATTTCGACAGCGACCAGCAATTCGTCCGCCGACAGCGCCGTCTGAAAAATTCCCCGGAAGAAGTCGATCGCCGCCACTCGGCGCTCGTCCGCCCGGCCGCGAATCACGATGATGGCGTCCAGTGCATGCATGCAGGCTGGCAATTCAGACGCCGGATCGGCGTGGGCGAGGCTACCGCCAAGCGTTCCGCGGTTGCGAATGGCGGGATGGGCAACATGCGCGACTGCCTCCGTCAGCAATGGGGCATAGGCGATGATTTCGGGCGCGCGAAGCAGGTCGGCATGACGCGTCGACGCCCCAATGCGAAGGGTATCACCCCTTACGACGATGCCCCGCAGTTCGGCGATGCCTCCAATGTCGACGATCAGTTCCGGGGAGATCAGGCGCAAATTCATCGCCGGCATCAGGCTCTGGCCGCCTGATAGCACCTTGGCGCTCTCGCCGTGAGCAGCGAGCAACTCCAGCGCGTTGTCGACGCTGCGCGCACGCTCATAAGCGAAAGCCGCAGCTTTCATGGACGTGACCTTCCCAGCCGGATTTTTGCGCTTGCCGGATTAGAGGGCGGCATCCATCAAAGGTCAAGTTTGTTTATCGACCGATTATTTCGTAAAAGCACGTTTGGGACTTGTCTTGCGGGCTTGAACGACGCACGGTTTGCCCAACGGAGCGAACGCCTTGGGAGGCGCAGATAATGAATCTCGGTTTCTTTACGATGCCGATCCATCCGCTCGAGAAGGATTGGCGCCTCTCGCTGAGGGAGGACCGTGAGGCATTCCTACTCGCCGACGAACTGGGATTTACCGAAGGCTATGTCGGCGAGCACGTCACCGACCAGGCGGAAAACATTACCTCGTGTGTCGCCTTCCTCGCCTGGATTGCGGCTGCGACCAAGCAGATCAAGCTCGGCACAGGTACCGTCAACATGCCGAACACGCACCCTGCCACCGTGGCGGCGACGGTCGCGATGCTCGACCACATGCTGGAGGGACGCCTGATCTTCGGGATCAGCCCCGGCGGCCTGCTATCGGATGCCGAGCTGTTCGAAAATCTTGATGCCGATCGCAACGCGATGTTTCTCGAGGCGATCAACCAAGTGCTTCAGATCTGGGCAAGTGGGGCGCCGTACAACATTCAGGGAAAATACTGGAATATCTCGACCGAGAAGACGTTGATGGAGGACATCGGCCAGGGGATCATCGCGCGTCCGCTGCAGCAGCCGCATCCGCCGATCGTTGTCACCGCGGTCGCGCCCTTCTCGAAGGGGGTTACGGAAGCTGCTGCACGCGGCTGGGACCCGATCTCGGCCAACTTTCTGATGCCGGCGTGGGTGAAAAGCCACTGGCCGAAATATGTCGAGGGTTGCGAACGTGTCGGCCGCACGGCCGACCCCGCTAATTGGCGGGTCGCCAAAAGCGTTTTTGTTGCCAACGACGTTGCGACGGCAAAGGCCTATGCCACCGATCCGGATGGGCCTTACGTCTACTACTATCGTTCGCTCTTCACCAAACTAAAGAGGAGTGGCCGCATCGAGCTGTTCAAGACCCGGCGCGACCAGCCCGATGATGAGGTTACGCTGGAATCGATCTGCGAACGATTGATCATCTTCGGCACGCCGGAAAGCGTGGCTGACCAGCTGCTGGCCTTCCAAGACGAAGTGGGGACATTCGGCACGCTGCTTTATGCCGGTAAAGACTGGAAGGACCGCGAGCTCGGACGGCGGTCAATGATTTTGATGGCGGACAAGGTCATGCCGCGCATCAATGCGGGTACTTCAAGCCGATCCAGTGCTGTGAGATAATCGCGCAAGATTCCGGTGACGTTGGCGCCGAACGCCAAGGTCTGCAACACCTATCCGCGCGTCGCATCCACTGCGTTGGAGGTCGGCTCCGAATTCACGGGACACCGCCTGGTGCAAGCCACGATGCACAAGCGCGGGCTATCCGGCGACGTTGACCGGCGCACGAACGAAGCCGGCGCGTCCCCTGCCGAAGACCCTATCATAGCCCGCGAGGAACGCATCCAGCGCGTCGCTGATCATCTGTTCCTTGTCCTCGAGCACGAGAGACTCGTAGATATATTTGCGCACACCGTGGTAGAAGATGCCGCTGTGAAACACCCAGGCCAATTCGAGTTCCGGCGCGGTTGGTTTGCCCTGCGCTGACAGTCCCATTTCGTGGCGGCATTCCTTGATGATGCGCGTCAGGATCTGTTCGCGCACCACGCCGACGTACCATCGATTGATGTCGAGCCCCTTGAGCCCCGAATAGAGGTAAATGCGCATCCATTTGCGCTTGAAGATCACATTTGTGTAGCCGCGATAAAATTCTTGCAAACGGTCACGTAGCGGCCGAGAGCGGTCAGTCAGCAGTTTTTCCCAGCCGGTATCAAGCGGTTCGAGATACACCGTGCGATAGACTTCCTTGATCAAGTCGTCCTTTGAGGGGAAGTAGCGGTAGAGCAGCGGCTGAGTGACCCCGAGACGGCGCGCCAAATCGCGCGTTCCGCCGCCAAAACCCTCTTCCGCGAAGAATTCGGTCGCCTTGGCGACAAACTCTTTGCGCCTCTCATCCGGCGAGAGCCGCTTCTGCTTGGGACGCGCGCGCTTGGTCGAAGCTTTCTTTCTCATGACTTCTTATCGGCCGCGTGACAATCGCTCGCAGCAACAAACCGGCCGTAGCCGCCGCGGGCAAACAACAGCGGCTCCTTTCCATTATAGGAATAGGCCTCGACCGCGCCGAGGAAAATCACGTGGTCGCCGCCATAATAGCGGTTGGCGGCGCGGCACTGGAAATTGGCAACACTCTCGACAAGCAATGGTGCCCCGCCGAGACCCGGCGTCCAGTCGACACCAACGAACTTGTCGTCGGAAGACTTTGCAAACTTGTTGGCCAGCGCCTGTTGGTTGATGCCAAGCACGTTGACCGCAAAATGGGTGGCGTTCTGAAACGCGCTCAGGCTTGAGGAATAGACCACAAGACTCCAGAGCACCAATGGCGGATTGAGCGACACCGAGGCAAAGGAATTGCAGGTGATCCCGTACGGTTTGCTGTCACTCCCCGCAGCCGTAATGATAGTGACGCCCGTCGCATAAGTTCCAAGCGCGTTGCGAAAATCGCGAGGGTCGATCGGAGAATGATCGCTGGCAAGTTCGTTGGCGGGGTCGGGACCGATCGGATGCTTGGGCGCGTCGTTCATTCACTGGCCTCAAAGCGTCAGGTTTTCGGACGGCAGACCAAGCGCCACCCGACCGTAATTGGTGCCAGCCGCATCGAAATTGAACGTAAGGTGTGAATTGATCGCATGGGCATCGCGAAACTGCCGCTGTAACACGCCAGTCGTGAACAATCCACGTGCTCCGCTCGCGGCAAACAGCAGTGACACCGCCTCGGTGCAGAGATTGACTGAAAAAGCCCCATCACGACGCAGCTTGGTCTTCGCGGCCATGTCCGGAATGTAACCGCGCCTCGCATCAGCCATCGCCTTGATACAGGTGGACCGCATGATCAGGCGCGCCGCATCAATCTTAGCAGAGGCCTCGGCGATCTTGATCTGCGTGCTCTGCATGTCGCTAAGCTTGGCACGGTTGTAGGTCGAGACGCGCCGCCGCGCGATCTCGGTATAGTCGTCAAGGCAGGCCTGCGCGTTGCCGAGCGCCACACCCGACAGGACGTAGGGAAACAACGAGAACACCGGAAGCGTATAAAGCGCACTCGGATTGACGGCGCTGCCCGGGGTCGCGCCGCCAGCAAGATCGGTCACGGCCAGCGAGAGCGCTTTCGGGACAAAGGCTTCCTTGACCTCGACATCATTGGATCCCGTGCCGCGCAATCCAACTGAGTTCCAGGTGTCCGCAATTTTATAGTCATCCTTGCGGACCAGGAAGATCCGGTACTCGATTCCGTCGGCTTCATCGTCGGACGAAACCACGCTCGCAAGCATATTCCACTCGCATGAAACCACTCCTGAGGAGAACGGCCAGTTGCCACGCAACCTGTACCCGCCCTCAACCTTGCGAGCGCGGCCGGCGGAAAAAATGAAGGAAGACGCGATCAGTGCATTAGGGTCCTTGCCCCAGACCAGATCCTGCGCCCGTCTATCGAACATGCCCAGCATCCAATGATGACTGCTGAGATTGGCAAAATTCCAGGCGACGGAAGCGTCGCCCTTCCCAAGCAGCTCCGCACAATCGACGAGCGCGACATAGTCGAACTCGGAGCCCCCGACGCGCTTGGGCTGAACGATCCTGTACAGACCGGAGTCGTGCAGATCACGTTCGGTTTCGGGGGGCAATCGCCGCAGTTCCTCAGTGCGCGTCGCGCGATCACTAAGCTGCGGGATCAGTGCTCGGGCGCGGGTCGCCATCGCGGCAAAGGCGCGATCGTCTGGGCCCGCTGTCGCGGGCTGGCCTGTGATTGGCTTTTGACCAACACTCGCCATATGGCGTTCCTTGTCTATCACGGTCACCTCGGTAAAGCCGCCGAATTTTGGCGAACTCGAAACCCGCTTGACCGGCCGAAATTACTTAGCGATTGTTTATCGCGTGATCACCAATTAAGGCGCGGTTGGTGTGACCCGTCAATCAAAAACCAACGGATGGAAACAGGCAAGCATGGACAAGACCGTTGGAATCATAGGCCTTGGCATCATGGGGGGCGCGATTGCGCGCAATCTCGTCGAGCGCGAATGGCGGGTGATCGGCTTCGACATTGATCCGGCGAAATGTGCCGAACTGGCCCGGGCGCATGTGGCGATCGCCGCGGACGTCCCCGCACTCACGCGCGACGCGGCGATCATCATGACCAGCCTTCCCACTCCGGCGGCCGTGGAAAAAGTCGCGCAAGAAATTGCCGGCTCCGGGCAGTCGCCGAGGATCATCATTGAGCTCAGTACGCTCAGCCTGGCCGACAAGCTTCGTTTTGAGGCCATCCTCGAAAAAGCCGGGCATATCGCGCTGGATTGCCCGCTGAGTGGGACCGGCGCACAGGCGAAAGTTCGCGATCTCGTCGTCTACGCTAGCGGCGATACCAAATCGATCGCGCAATGCATGGGGCTGTTCGCCGACTTCGCCAAGCAAAGCGCCGATCTGGGCCGCTATGGCAATGGGAGCCGGATGAAATTTGTCGCCAATCATCTGGTCGCGATCAACAATGTTGCTACGGCGGAGGCCATGCTGCTCGCCGAGCGCGCCGGGCTTGATCCGAAGATGGTGGTCGAGATGGTCGGCCCCGGTGCCGGCGGCTCACGCATGTTCCAGATGCGTGCGCCGATGATGGTCCAACGTATTTATGAGCCCGCGACTATGAAGGTCTCGACCTGGAAAAAGGACATGGCGATCATCGCGGAGTTCGCCGACGACGTCGGCTGCGGAACACCCCTCTTCACGCTAACGCAGCCGGTCTACGCTGAAGCAATGACCATGGGCTTGGCCGACCAGGACACCGCCTCTGTGTTCGAAGTGCTGAAGAAGACCATCATCAAGGCTCCGAAAGATGGCGAGCGGTCTTGAGCGATCTGCGCGCGCCGGCAAACGTACAACTGATATCGCACTGCACCAAACCGACGCGCGCCGCCCGCGACCTGACTTGGCAATTTGACCGCAGGCCTGATCTGCAGCCGCTTGGTTATCACTTGATCATTTAGCGCATCCGTCGGATAAATCGCCCAACCGATAAAATAAGGCCGCCTATCCCTCGCGGCCTGGGAGGATTTTTATGACGATGTCGCGACGACGATTCGTCGGTGGCGTTGCCGGCGTCGGTCTCACGAGCTTGGCAGCCCCTCACCTTGTCCTGGCCCAGGGTGCCGAACCAATTCGCATCGGCCTACTGGCGGCCAAAACCGGTCCCCTTGCCTCTGGCGGCATCGACATGGACATCGCGCTGACGATGTTCCTCAAGGAGCGCGACGACAGTCTGTCGGGTCGCAAGGTCGAATTGATCGTCGCCGACACGGCCGGTGTTCCCTCGACCGCCCGGACCAAGGCACAGGAGCTCATCGAAAAGAACAAGGTTCATTGCCTGATCGGCCCACTCGCGGCCTTTGAGGCGCTCGCAATCGCCGACTACATTGCGGAAAAGGAAATGCCTACACTGGGTATCGCGGCTGCTGAAGACATGACCCAGCGTCATCCGAGTCCGTGGTTTGAGCGGGCGACGTCAACCTCGGCGCAATGCGCGTATCCGCTTGCGGACTATGCTCTCAAGGACCTGAAATACAAGAAGATCGTTACGATCGCCGATGATTTCGCCTATGGGCATGAGATGTGCGCCGGCTTTCAGCGCGCGTTCGAAGATGGCGGCGGCAAGATCATTCAGAAGATCTTCACGCCGCTGGCAACGCCCGACTATGGCAGCTATGTCGCGCAGGTGAAGTCGGCAGATGCGATCTTCCTCGGAACTGCGGGTTCGAACGGCTTCCGCTTCCTGAGGCAATTCATCGAGTACGGTTTGAAGGACAGAATGGCTGTTATCGGGGGCATGACGGCACTCGATGAGTCCGTGCTGCGAAACATGGGCGATGAGGCGTTGGGGATTCTCACTACAAGTTGGTATTCAGCAGGGCTCGACAATCCCCTCAACAAGACCTTTGCGGCGGCTTTTCGCAAGCAGACAAAATATGATCCCGGCTTTTACGCAGCCAGCACCTATGTTTCGGGCGCGGTGCTTGAGGCGGCTCTCAAGACCACGAAGGGAGATGTCGAGGACAAGAAAGCACTGGTGGCGGCAATTCGCGGCAGCAACGCCGACACCGTGCGAGGTCTCGTCAAGTTCGACGAGTTCGGCAACGTGATTGGCAACGTCTATATTCGCAAGGTAACCAAGATCGACGGCAGGCTCGTCAACTCCGTCGTCAAGACCTATCCGAACGTCAGCCAGTTCTGGACTTACGACAAGACCGATTTTCTGAAGAATCCCGTCTATTCGCGCGACTATCCGCCGGCAAAGAATCTGGAGCTATAGTCTCACTGCCGCTACGGGACACGATCACGCAGCCCACAACAAGATCGGCCGACGATGCAGTTTTGGATCATCCAAGGTCTCAATAGCCTGTCGCTCGGCGGTTTGTTGTTTCTGTTGTCATCAGGGTTTTCGCTGATCTTTGGCTTGATGCGGCTCGCGAACCTGACCCATGGCGCGTTCTTTATGCTCGGCACTTATTTCGCGGCGACCGCAATGCGCTCCTTCGATGGCCTGAATATCTGGGTGACCGCCATCGCCGCCGGCGTCGCGGTCGCCGCTCTCGGTGGTCTATTCGAACGACTGGTGCTGACTCGCCTCAAGAGCAATCCGCTCGGGCAGGTGCTGGTCACGCTCGGCATGTCCTTCATTATCTCCGACGCCTGCCTGGTGATCTGGGGTGGCGACTCCATTCCTGTGCCAACTCCGCAAAATCTACAGGCGCCGACGCACCTGTTCGGTTTCGTGTTTCCAACCTACCGCCTGGTACTGGTCGGGCTAGCCGTTGTCGCTGCCCTCGCGCTGTACTTCCTGCTGGAGCGCACCAGGCTCGGCGCAATGATCCGCGCCGGCGTTGACGATCGGCAAATGGCGCGGGCAGTCGGAATTCCCGTATCGAACCTGTTCACGATCGTGTTCTGTCTCGGAGCCGGCATAGCGGGTGCGGCCGGCGTGCTCGGCGGCCCGATCCTTTCAGCCTACCCCGGCCTCGATGCCGACATGCTGCCGCTGGCGTTGATCGTCGTGATCCTTGGCGGCATCGAGAGCCTCGTCGGCGCATTCGTCGGCAGCTTCGTGGTCGGCTTCATCTACACCTTCGGCACAGCGCTGTTTCCGGAGTTGGCCTACATCATTCTATTCTTGCCGATGATCCTCGTGATCGCATTTCGGCCGCAAGGCCTGTTCGGACGCGTCGGTGCATGAGGTGGATCGGCGTAGCCTTGCTTTTCGGATCGCTGCTTTTGCCGCCATTTTTTGCTGGCGATTTCTACATCAATCTCGCGAGTCAGATCCTGATCGCGGCGATCTTCGCACTCAGCCTGAACCTGCTCGTGGGCTATGGCGGCATGACCTCTCTCGGACACGCCTCCTATCTCGGGGTCGCCGCCTATATCTCCGCCCTGCTGACCGGCCGGTACGGCTTTGGCCATGGCGCGGCCGCGCTGATATCGCTCTCGGGTACGGTCGCAATGGCCGCGTGCTTCGGCGTGATCGCACTTCGCGCCAGCGGACTTGGCTTCCTCATGATCACGCTGGCGTTGTCGCAGGTGTTGTGGGGACTGGCCTACCGTATGTCCAATGTCACAAACGGCGACAATGGCATCGCCGGTCTCACCCGTCCCGCACCGTTCGGCATCTCGCTCGAAAGTCCCATCGCCTTCTATTGGTTCGTTCTCATCATTGCCACGCTCGCTCTCGTTTTGATGGCGACTTTCGTCTCATCCGCATTCGGATCATCGCTCAAAGGTGTGCGCGACCAGCCAAGACGCATGGCCGCGCTTGGCTTCAATCCTTGGCTGATCCGCTGGATCACCTTCATCTACGCGGGATTCTGGGGCGGCGTCGCGGGACTGCTCTACGTCTATTATCACAAATACATTCACCCGAGTTCGCTTTCGACCACAAGCTCTGCCGAGGCGCTGCTCGGCGTCATTGCGGGAGGCTCCGGCACATTGGGGGGACCGGCCGTCGGCGCAGCCCTGGTGCTGCTGTTGAAGAACTACGTCTCGGCCTATGTCGAACGCTGGAACATGCTGCTGGGACTGGTGTTCCTCTTCATCGTCCTGGTGATGCCCGCCGGGATCGTGCCCGGCATCAGCCGGCTGGTCGCAGGATTGCGCGGGAAGGCGCGATGACTACGTCCTCAACCCAGCGGGCACTTGAAGTCATCGGCCTCAAAAAGGCTTTTGGTGGCATGGTTGTCACACAGGACGTATCCCTGAAAATCCATCCTGGTGAGCGCCGGTTGATCATCGGCCCCAACGGCGCAGGCAAGACCACATTGTTCAATCAGATCAGCGGCGATCTGCGGCCGAACTCCGGGATGATCCGGCTGTTCGGCTCCGATATCACCTACCTGCCGCCTTACCGGCGCGCACATCTGGGCCTCTCGCGGACATACCAGATTATCACCCTGTTCGCCGACGACACGCTCGAACACAACGTCTCGCTCGGCCTGTTGGGATTGAGGCCTTCGCGCTGGCAGATGTGGCGGCCGATGTCGTACTACCGCGACCTTGCACGCGAAGCTCGCCGCACTCTCGATTCCGTCGGGTTGCTGCATCTCGCCGATCACCCGATCTCCGATATTGCTTATGGCGAGAAGCGCCGCGTCGAGCTTGCCGTAGCGCTTGCGCAAAAGCCGCGCGTGCTGCTCCTGGACGAGCCGCTCGCCGGGCTGTCCAACACCGAGCGGTCCACCGTGAAAGCGCTGATCGCCTCGATTCCCTGTGACACCACCGTCATCATGATCGAACACGATATGGACACCGCCCTCAATCTAGCGGAAACGGTGACACTGCTCAATTACGGCCGCGTGATTGTCGACGGCAAGCGTGATGCCGTGATCGCGGACGAGCGAACGCGGGAGGTGTACCTTGGCGCCTGACGCGCTCAGCCTGAGCAATGTGCATGCATTCTACGGCGACAGCCATATCCTGCATAGCGTCAGCTTTTCGCTCCGGCCCGGCGCCGTTCTGACGCTCCTCGGGCGCAACGGTGCAGGCAAGAGCACTTGCATCTCGACCATCATCGGCCTACTAACGCCCCGCGAAGGCAAGATCCTGTTGCACGGCGAGCCCATTCACGGTTTGAGCCCGGAGCGCATCGCGCACCTCGGGGTGGGCCTGGTGCCGCAAGGCCGCCGCATCTTCCCTTCGCTGACCGTCCAGGAAAACCTGGTCGTCGCCCGCCAGCGTCGCGACAATGGGACCCAATCATGGAGCCTTGCTCGCATCTACGACTTGTTTCCGCGGCTGTGCGAACGCCACACGCAGCTTGCTGGTACACTTTCGGGCGGCGAGCAGCAAATGCTGGCGATCGGCCGCGCGCTGATGGGAAATCCGCGCGTGCTCCTACTCGATGAACCCTCAGAGGGCCTCGCCCCGCTCATTGTAGCGGAAGTCGGCCGAACCATCAGCCGGCTGAAAGAGGAAAAGCAGTCCATTGTGCTCGTGGAGCAAAATCTCAAGCTCGCGCTTGATGTCGCCGACACGGCGGTCATCCTCAACACCGGTCGCTGCGTCTTCTCTGGTGAGGCGAGCGAGTTGCAGAATAATGAGGAACTGATTACGCAAAATCTGGGCGTCTATCATGCCACCAAGCCAACCATCCATACTTCAGTTGAGGTCAAGCCATGAGGATCGGTGTATGCGGAACGGGACGAATGGGAGCATCGATCGCGCAGCGATTGATGGCGGTGGGACATGAGGTGGGGGTTTGGAACCGCAATCCTGCCAAGACCAAGCCGCTTGTGGACGCAGGTGCCAGGGCATTTGCGACACCGGCCGCCCTGGTCGAGGGCTGCGAAACGATCGTGGTGATGTTGCTCAACGACGCCGCGAGCGAAGCCGTCTACCGCCATCCGGACGGGCTGTTAAAGGCCAAGCTGGCGGGCAAACTCTTGATTGACATGAGCACGATCCACCCGGACACGATGCAAAGCATCGGCGCTTCAGTAACCCGGCAAGGCGCGGCGTTTGTCGAGAGCCCGGTAGGCGGCAGTACTGGTCCCGCGAAGGAAGGCAAGCTCTTTGCACTGGTCGGCGGCGACAACGCGGATGTCGGACGCGCGATGCCCGTGCTTGAGCAACTCTGCCGACGCATCGAGCACGTTGGCGAGCTCGGCGCCGGCTCCAGCGTCAAGCTTGCGATCAATCTTCCGTTATTGGTCTATTGGCAAGCCCTTGGAGAATCACTCACGATCTGCAAACCACTAAATCTGCCGTCGGACCTACTGATCGATATCATGTCAGACACTGCCGGAACGCCGCCCGCGATGAAGGGCCGTGGCCTCATCATCGCCAAAGTTCTGGGCGGACAGCCTCTGGGCGCGACCGCCTTCGGACTCAGCGCGGCCAAGAAGGATCTTGCGACGGCCGTCCAGTTTGCAAAGACGCTTCATGCCGAGCTACCTGTTGCAGCCAGCGCGCTTGCGTGTTTTGAGGAGGCAGAAGCCGACGGCCTCGGTGACGCCGACGCGACCGCAATATCGACCCGCTGGCCACAGCGAAAAACCAGATCGTGACGCTCACAAACCCTTCAATCCAGCAGTAGGTTCACTCAAAATGATCGACAGCAAGAATCGCTATGGCCGTACCGCCGCCCGAATCCATGATGCCGACGGCCTCGCGCGCCGCCCTTCGTCTCTGACGATCGATATTCACGCCCACATCGTCGTTCCACAGGCGGCCGCCGTGGCCCAGCCGCATGTCGACACAAGCCGTATTCCGCTGGCCTATTTCACCGACGACGTCACGAAGGATGTCAATGCGCAGCAGGAGAAAGACATTCGAGAGGTGATGACCGCGATCGATCGCCGGTTGACTCATCTTGACCAGATGGGCATCGACATCCAGGTCGTCGCGCCCGCGCCTGGCCAATGCTACTACACGGTTGATTCGAAGATCGGAGAAAGTGCGCATCGTCTCGCCAACGATGGCGTTGCGGAATATTGCTCTCGCAAACCCGACCGGTTTGTTGGCCTCGGCGTTGTCACGCTGCAGGAACCAGAGCTTGCGGTGCGCGAACTCGACTACATCATGGGTACGCTCAAGCTGAAGGGCGTCGAAATCCTGACCAATGTCGACGGTCAGGACCTATCCGATCCGAAGTTCCGGCCGTTCTTCGCCAAGGCTGAGCAGCTCGGCGCCTTCGTCATGATGCACCCGAATGGCTTCACGCACGGCCAGCGTCTGACCCATTGTTACTTCAGCAACGTGCTAGGGAACCCGCTGGATACGGCGCTCGCCCTGCACAACCTGATCTTCTCGGGGACGCTCGCACGGTTTCCCGAGCTGAAATTGATGGCGGTTCACGGTGGCGGCTATCTACCGAGCTATTCGGGACGGATCGATCATGCATGGGGCGCGCGGATGGACTGTCATGCCGAGCTGCCGCTGCCGCCGACGACCTATCTGCGACAGGTCTATCTCGACACCGTCGTCTTCACCTATCATCAGCTGGCCTATCTGATCGACCTGTTTGGCCCCGATCGTATCCTGATGGGCACTGACTATCCCTTCGACATGGCCGAATATAATCCGATCGGCCATGTCGCGGGCGTCGAGGGCATGGACGAAGTGACGCTCGCCCAGATCGCCGGCGGAAACGCGGCGCGCGTGCTCGGCCTCGATCTTTGAGGCGCGGCGGCGCGCTCAGTGCGCATTGGCCGCGATCTTGTAGCCGGGCTGCTCGAATGGATGCGAACTCTTGAAGGCAGGTAGCGCAAAGCAGCGCTCGGCGAGGCGCGCCACGATCGGGAACATCGCCAGATCGAGTTTCAGAAGATGCGCGCCGACCACCTGGCCGGCGATGCAAATGTCTGCTAGGCTCGGTTCGGCGCCAAGTGCAAACGGTGCCGGAGTGCGGCGGACGAGTAGGCGCTCATAGGTCGCCAGGCCCTCTGTCGTCCAATGCTTGCCCCATTGTTCGATGGCATGTGCATTGGCACCGAAGGTCTTTGCGAGATGATTGCGGACCCTCGGCGTTACAAGCGGATGAGCGTCGGCGATTGTCATCAGCGCAAGCGAGCGTGCATAAGCGCGCTCCTTCGGATCTGCCGGGATCAGACGCGGCTCCGGCTTGATGTCCTCGATATATTCGATGATCGCAAGCGACTGGAAGACGGAGTGCCCGTCGTGAATGAAAGTCGGCACCACACGCTCGGCATTGACCTCTTCATAATCGGGCTTGAATTGTTCACCCGAGAGAATGTCGATGGAAGTCTCCTCGAAAGGCAGGCCCTTCAGCTTGAGGGCCACTCTCACTCGAAACGACGCGAGCGACCGCCAAAATCCATACATCTGTATCGCCATGCTTCGTGACCTTCCCAAGGCACAACGCCGGCCTATGCAATGAGCGCTGAGAATGGCACAGAAGTGGTAACCATCACGCGTGGTCCCTCTCCTTGCCGGCGACTTTGTCGAGCGCAGTCAGCACGGCATCACCCATTTCCGCCGTCGACAGCTTTTTCGCGCCCGGCTCCGCAATATCGGCTGTCCTGGCACCACCGGCGAGTGCCGTAGCGACCGCCTTCTCAAGCAGGTCCGCGTCCTCAGGACGATTCATCGTCAAGCGCAGCATCATTGCGACACTCAGGATCGAGCCCAGCGGGTTGGCAATGCCCTTGCCCGCGATGTCGGGCGCGCTGCCATGCACCGGCTCGTAGAGCGCTTTGCGCCGGCCAAAGCGATTCACCGGCCCGAGCGATGCCGACGGCAGCATGCCGAGCGAGCCCGAGGCCATCGCCGCGCAATCGGACAGGATATCGCCGAAAATATTGCCGGTGACCATTACATCGAATTGGCGCGGCTCTCGCACGATCTGCATCGCCGCATTGTCGACATACAGATGGGTGAGCTCGACGTCGGAATACTCCTCCTTGTGAAGCGCGAGGACCTCCTCGCGCCAGACCACGCTGGTCTCCAGCACGTTGGCCTTATCCACCGAGCAGACTTTGTTCCGCCGCGTCCGAGCAAGCTCGAAGGCCGCGCGTGCCACGCGGCGAATTTGGCTGGTGGTATATTGCTCGGTGTTGAAGCCGCGCCGCTGCCCGTCCGGAAGTGTCTCGATGCCGCGCGGCTCGCCGAAATAGATGCCGCTGGTCAGCTCGCGGATGATGACGAAGTCCACATTGTTGAGCACTTCGGTCTTGAGCGGCGCTGAATCGGCCAGTGCGGGACTGGCGACGATCGGCCGCAAGTTCGCATAGAGATCGTATTTGCGGCGCAGCGACAGCAAGCTGCCGGCCTTGCGCGCGGCGGGAGGTACCTCCTTGGTCTCTGGACCGCCGGTCGCACCCCACAAGATCGCGTCTGCTTCGTCCATTGCGTCGACGGTATCGTCCGGCAGGACCTTCCCCGTCGCAAGGTAAGGAATAAGGCCATATTCCGCTTCTCGCAGCGTCATCGGCAGGCCACGCTTGGCGGCGAACCAGTTGAGGACGCGGTACGACTGCGCCGTGACTTCAGGACCGATGCCCTCGCCACCGACCACGGCGACCTTGACCATGTTGGATCGATCGTTCATGCCGATTTCCTCGCAAAATGGATCCAGGGCCGCTGAGCACGATCGGCTGCCTGAAAGGCGCGGATCTCGTTGTCGCGTTGCAATGTCAGGGCCACCTCATCAAGGCCCTGCAGGAGACCTTCGCGTCGTCGTGGATCAATCGCGAAAGCGTGGCGCTTTCCGGACGGCGAGACGATCGTCTGCGCCTCGAGATCTACACTCACTCGCCCCGCCCCTTGCGTCGCCTCGATCTCGGCCGCTAGCGAATCGACGATCGCCTCGTCGACGACAATCGGAAGGATCCCATTCTGAAAGCAGTTGGCGAAAAAGATGTCACCAAAGCCCGAGCCGATGATCGCACGGACGCCCATTTCCTGCAGCGACCAGACTGCTCCCTCGCGCGACGAGCCGCAGCCAAAATTCGGGCCAGTCACCAGTATCTCCGCCTGACGATAGGGATCGCGGTTCAGAATGAACTCTGGATTTTCCGAACCATCGGGCAAATAGCGCAGTGAACCGAATGCCCATTTTCCCAGCGTGCCGCGGATCGAGTTTCCGACCAGCCGCTCGATACGGATGATGACGTCGGTGTCGATATTGCTGCGCATGATCGGGGCGGCAATGGCAGTCAGCTTGTTGAACGGCTGTGGCATTGTCAGCACCCCATGGTTCGGACGTCGGCGATTGCCCCTGCAATCGCTGCTGCGGCGGCGCTTGCCGGGCTGGCCAGATGGGTCCGCGCGCGCGGCCCCTGGCGACCGACAAAGTTGCGATTGGAGGTCGAGACCGAGCGCTGACCAGGTCCCACCGTCTCGCCATTGGCGGCAAGGCACATCGAGCAGCCCGGCTCGCGCCACTCGAAGCCGGCCTCCGTAAAGACCTTGTCGAGCCCCTCGGCGACCGCGTCACGCTTGACGTTTTCGGAACCCGGCACGACCCAGGCCCGTACACCGGGCGCGACTTTGCGGCCACGCGCGATCTCGGCCGCAGCGCGCAGATCGCTCAATCGGCTGTTGGTGCAGGAGCCGATGAAGACCCAGTCGACCGGCGTGCCCGCAATCGGCGCGCCGCCCTTGAGCCCCATGTATTCGAGCGCCGTTTCAATCGCGGCGCGACGCGCCGGATCATCTATGCTTTCCGGATCAGGGATATGGCCATCGACACCGATGACATGCTCCGGACTGATGCCCCAGGTCACCTGCGGAATGATCTTCTCGACATCAATGACGACTTCCCTGTCGAATATCGCGTTGGCGTCGCTTGGTAGCTGTCGCCATGCACTCACAGCCAGTTCCCAGGTCTCGCCTTGCGGCGCATAGGGACGGCCGCGCAAAAACTCGAACGTCTTCTCGTCCGGTGCGACCATGCCCATCTTGGCGCCGAGCTCGATCGAGAGGTTGCAGATGGTGAGCCTTCCCTCGATCGGCAGATCGCGGATCGCGTTGCCGGCATATTCGACGGCGTAACCGGTACCCCCGGCCGCTCCGATATGCCCGATCAGCGCGAGGATCATATCTTTTGCGGTAATGCCGAGTGGGAGCTTGCCTTCAAACTTCACGCGCATGGTCTTGGGCCGACGCTGGATCAGCGCCTGCGTCGCCAGCACGTGGGTGAGCTCGCTCGATCCTATACCGAAAGCCAGCGCACCCAATCCGCCATGAGTGCAGGTGTGGCTATCACCGCAGACAATCGTGCATCCCGGCAGGCTCAACCCAAGCTCCGGCCCAATGACATGGACAATACCCTGGCCGGGTTGGTCGACGTCGAAAAGCTGAATGCGGCTGGCCGAAGTTTCTATCCGAAGCGTCGCCAACAGCTCCTGGCCGATCTTGCTAGTACCGGCGCGACCGTGTGCCGTCGAAATGGCATGGTCTGGGGTAGCAAAGGTCAGTTCCGGACTATGAACCTTGAGACCGCGCCCCTTGAGATCAAGCAGTCCCCGCGAGCCGCCAAGGTCGTGCAATAGGTGACGGTCGATGTGTAGAAGATCGGTGTCTTCGCTCACCCGAGCGATGACATGCTGGTCCCAGATCTTGGCCAGCATCGTACGGCCAGGCTCTCCCAAGGCAGTCCTCCCTTCGGCTTCTTGAGGCCGGCGGCATCAGCCGCTAACCGCCGCTTTCGCACGGCTTGTGTGTCGAGGTATCAAACCTGGTGTATCAAAGCACGACAGGCAACCGCCAGCTAGGGCTTATTCGCGAGCGGCGTACGCATAGCGGGTCAGCGCGCGTGGACTGCTGCCCATGTAATCGCAACGAATCTGTCTTGAGCCCGACGCCTGCGGCTAGGCCGCGCCCTGCTGCTTTCCGAACGCCCCGGCTGCGGCAAGCGCCGCAATACGCGCTTCGTCGTAGCCCAGCGTCTCGCGCAGGATCTCTCCGGTGTGTTGACCCAACAATGGCGCGGCAGTCGGATCGACCGCCGGAGTCAAGCCCATGTTGAGTGGCGTTTCGATATTGGGAACCATTCCCGCCGTCGGATGCGGAATCCGGCTAAGCCGAGCCCGCTCGCGAGTTTCGGGCGCGTTAAATCCCTGCTCAACGGTGCGAAGGTAGCCAACGGGGATATTTGCCTTCTTCATCTTGGCCATCCAGTTCTCGAGCATATCGCCGGCAAAGACGCTCGCGATGATCGCGCGCAATTTCTCCTTGTTGGCTGAACGGCTCTTCCGGTTGGCGAATTGTGGATCGGTGATGAGGTCGGGCCGCTCAAGCACCTCGGTGACGAGCCGGCGATACAACCGATCATTGGCGCATGCCATGTAGAGTGGTCCGTCGGATGCCTCATAGACGCCAACGGTCGGCGACCCGTTTGGCGAATTGCCAAAGCGACCGGGGTTCGTGCCGTTGATGAGATAAGCCATCCCATAAAAGCCGGTCATCGACATCGCGATGTCGAACAGCGCGACTTCGACATGCTGGCCCTTTCCAAGGCGATCGCGCGCGATAAGGGCAAGCAGAATCGCATTGCAGGCGGACATCCCCGTCGCCATGTCGACGATCGGCGGTCCGGTCCGGACGGCCGGGCCATCCGGAAAACCATTCAGCGACATGAAGCCGCTCTCCGCCTGCGTGATCGGATCAAATCCCGGCCTCGAAGCGAAGGGGCCCTTGCGGCCGTAAGCCGAGATCGAGCAATAGACGAGGCGCGGATTGGTCGGCGCGACCGACGGATAGTCGATACCGAATTTTTCCATGACGCTTGCGGAGAAATTCTCGACCACCACATCCGCCCGTGAAATCAGGTCGCGTGCAATTTCGCGCGCGGCCGGCACCGTCAAATCCAGCGCAATGTCGCGCTTGTTGCGGTTGAGGCTTAGAAAGGCCGCACTCTCTCCTCCGATCTCGGCGTGCTCGTAGGCGCGCGAATCGTCACCACCTTCGGGGTTCTCGATCTTGATGACCTTGGCCCCGAAATCGGCAAGCGTCTGCGTGCAGGCCGGCCCCGCGACGACGCGGGTAAAGTCCACGACCAAAAGACCATCGAGGGCGGTTGGCGCCCCCTTCGCGCGCGGTGAACGGTCCGGCAACGGCACTCCAGCAGTCATGGCAAGGCATTTCCCCTGATCTCGATGTTTTCAATCGCGACTTTAGGGGTTATTCCCACCTGTCCACAAGAGGCTGCTGCCAACGCAGACCTACAATACTGCACACACCGCTCAGCAAAAACGCAAAAAAGCCCGGTGGCATAAACCACCGGGCTGGATAACGTTGCTTGCCAATGCGGTTACTGCCGCAGGATCCCTCAATTAAGCCCGGCCAATGAATTTCCGCCAATATAGTGTCTGCGGCCAACCCCAGGGATGCTGCGGCCGGTAAAGTCGGTAGCCGGCTCTGATGAAGTTGTTGGCTGAGGCGACGTTGTCGGTCGTGTCAGAGATGACGCAATCCCAGCCGTTGTTGCGCGCGCGCAGTTCCAGCGCTCGCATCAGCCGAAGCTGCAACGCCCTGCCCCAATGTTCTCGCAGCACGCCTACCCTGCAGAAGTATCCTGCATGCGCCAAGTGCGTGGACGGTACCAATCCAGCGAACGCGATCGCCACACCGCCGTGGAAAGCAAGCCACCAATGTCCCAAATCGAACTCCGGCATCGGGGCGCTCTCGAAAAACGTCAGTCGATGGAGATCGGAGAGCGTAGTAGCGACTTCATCGTCTTCTCCGTCAACCGCTCTTATTCGGTACATCGCCGAGACCTGGAAAGTCATCTGCCCAACACGATCTTGACGCCGAGCCACACCGCTCCGACAAAGCCAGTGACAATGATCGTGATCACGGCCTTGAAAGTATAACCCTGCATGCCGCGGAAGATGATGAGCCCGTCGCCCGGCGTCTCGATCTTGTCGTTGAACACCTTAAAACCTTGGCCGAGGCCGAGC